>JAABUW010000426.1_pt1 | contig 84650 bp, 79 predicted proteins | sample 5560081 | NCBI WGS metagenome assembly JAABUW01 (sample SAMN10711882, study PRJNA513363) | rock metagenome | isolation source: Antarctica rocks | place: Antarctica: Victoria Land, Knobhead sud | reverse complement strand
TCTACTCAATCTCACAGTCGAAAGTCATAAGAAATTGACTGTTTCAATGTTAATAGCTGATATAGATCATCATGACGTCATATTGAAAAAGTTCTGAATGAACAAAAATGAAATACTACTAGATATGTGAAACGATGTCATCGTTTTTTCAAATCAATTAGAAGCTCTCATTTCTGTTTTTTCAATGTCAGTCAGAGCTTCACACTCAAAATGATCACGATCATCAAATTCTTCTATCAGTTCAGCTCTCAAAATGCTTCAACGATCAGCTTCTACTGCTTTGAAAAAGAACTTTTCTATGTTCAGTGTGAGAGCTGCATCTTTTCATGCACTGATTAAACGATCAAAGAAGAATTGCATCGAGATTTTCGCTATGTCGATCGAAGATATTGATAGGGAAATAGTCTACAACACTCAATGCGAACTGAACGTTTTAGACGTCGCTTTCATCAATGCATCAGCTCAAAATCTAGAAGACATCAAAGTCAAGCTATCTTCGAAATATCAGAATTTCATCGACGTGTTTGATCGAGCTCAAGTCGATAAGCTATCATCTCATCGTTCATATGATCATAAGATAGAGCTCACTAACGATGTCACTTCTTCTAGATGTCGAGCTTATCGAATGTCACTCTACAAGCTTCAGAAGATCAAAGAATATCTGAACGAAAATCTGTCAAAGAGTTTTATTACTTCTAGCAAGACCTCATATTTCTCACTCGTTCTATTCGCTCTGAAGATCAATGATGATCTTCGCTTCTGCATTGACTATCGAAAGCTCAATGTCATTATCAAAAGAAATCGCTACTCTCTATCGCTCATAGATGAGATGATTGACAAAATCGTTGACTGCAAGCATCTGACTCGACTGAATATAATTTTCGCTTTCAACAAACTTCGTATGCATCTCGATAGTGAGAACTATACGATCTTCATTATCGCTCTAGAAGCGTACAAATCAAAGATTCTATCATTTGAATTAACAAACGATTCGATCTCGTTTCAGCAATATATGAACGATGTTCTATGAGACTTTCTAAATGACTTCTGCCAAGCTTATTTAGACGACATTCTCATATACAGCAAGACTCAAAAGAAGCATAGACAACATGTCAAGATGATACTAGATCGTCTACGAGACGCTGATCTGCAGATAGATATTCGAAAGTGCGAATTCAACGTAGAAGAAACAGTCTTCTTAGAAGTCATAGTATCAGAACAAGATCTTTGCATGAACTCTATCAAAGTGAAAGCTATAGTCAATTGAGCTACATCTACTAACCTAAAAGAGATACAAGACTTCGTTGACTTCGTCAATTTCTATCGACGCTTCATCAAGAACTTTTCGAAACTAGTTAAGTCATTCACTCAGCTGACTCAAAAAGACACATCTTTTGTTTGAAACGAAGTCTGCGTTGAAGTCTTTGACAATCTAAAGAAGCAGATCAGCTCAATCTCAGTTCTACGTCATTTCGATGTCAAACGTCAAGCTATTTTGAAAATCGATGCATTCAACTATGTAAAAGACAACATACTATCTCAGTACAATGACGAGAGTGTGCTTCACTCGATAGTCTTCTATAGCAAGAGCATGATTTCAGTTGAATGCAATTATCACATCTATGACAAGAAATTGCTAACTATCATTCGATGCTTTGAACACTGACGACTCAAACTAGAAAACACTGAGCTATTTATTCAGATGTTTACTGATCATCAGACTTTGAAGATCTTTATGAAAAACAAACAGCTGACTTGATAGTAAGTGAACTATCTGAATATTCTATCGAAGTTTAACTTTCAGATTATCTTTCGATCAGACAAAATAAACATCAAAGTCGATGTTTTAACTAGAATGTCGATGATTAATAGTTCTGAATCAGCTAAAGACATAGATGATCATTTTCAGACTATACTGATCTCGAATTGAATAGACGTTCTATTGATTGAGTTTGAAATCAAATCTGAATACGAGATTAATCTCTATCAACGCGTACGTCTAGTCAATCAGAAGAATGAACTATGCAATGAGTATTGACAAGCTATGAACAAAGGCGAACTGAAGCTTCATGACATGAAGCTAAAGAACTGTCAAATCATTGACAACGTTTTATTCAAAAAGAATCTACTATGAGTGTCAAAACAAATGCATACGAAATTGCTTTGAAAGATTCACGATCAATCATCAACCTTGCACTCTGACATTAAATGAACGATTGATCTAGTTCAATGCTTCTACTATTGATCAGATCATCAAGCAACTATTCAACAATACATTTGAAACTGTCATGTCTGTCAGCGAAGCAAAGCATCTTGAGATGATACAAATGATTTGCTTCAGCCTCTATTGATTTCTCAGCAGCGTTGACAAGATATAGCTATGAACTTCATCACTGAGCTATCTCTATCGAAAAACTATAACGTCATTTGCACGATCATATGTCGTCTCTTCAAAGAACGTCACTATGTTCTCTGTCATTGAGAAGATGATGACATCTCAATTGAAGAAATAGTATAAATCATGCTATGAAACGTCTATCAACTTCATGATCTACTCAGTTCTATCGTTTTGAATAGAGACTCTCAGTTCATATTGATCATGTGACAAAGTCTTTGCAAACAACTGAAGATCAAAGTCAATCTATCAACAGTCTATCATTCAGAGATCAATGATCAGTCGAAACGAGCTAATTAAGATGTTGAACGTGAACTTCGAACCTACTGCAATTACATGCAGAATGACTGAGCTAAATGACTTTCAATGATGAAATTCAGTGACAATTTCAATACGTTCTTGACTATCTTGATGACTTCTTTCTACTTCAATAAAGACTTTCACTCTCGAATGAGTTTCGATTCAGATACGACTGATTACAAAATGATTTGTCAACGTATTGAAGCTAGAAAGATCGATGACATTGTCACTTGAATGAGCGAACTTCTTATTTTTGATCATCAACAATTGAAAAAAATCAAGCAGATCACTGAAGCTCAGATGAACAAGCATAGATGAGACGTCATTTATGAAGTAAATGATCAAATTTGGTTAGTCTTCGAAAACATCAAAATCACTAAGTCATGCAAGAATTTGAAAGACAAGCAGCTCAACTTCTATTCAATCACAGTCAAAGTTGAGACCTTCTATCGCCTTCAGCTATCTAGAAGCATGAAGCATATACATTCAGTGTTCAGCTCGAAGTGTCTACAATCTTCATCAAATGATTTTCTATCGAGACAACATTCTGAGTTCTTTAGATCATTGATCATTGAAGAGAATGAAAAGCATTGAGAAGTAAACAATATATTGAACTTCAGGCGATATAGAGAAAGACTACAATACAAGGTCAAATGAATTGAGATAGATCGTGACGACGAATGATACTATGTCGATAAAGAGAAATTCAATGACTTGAAGAAAGTTCTGAACGAATTTCACAAGCTATACTTGAATAAGTCGCACTAAATTGAAAACATGATGAATTTTTTTTTGCTTTTATTTCTTTTCTATTCATGCAAACATGAATGTTCAAAGAAAAGAGTAATGTTACGAACATGTCTGAATCAATCAGAGTTCAGATCTAATTCTAATTAATTTGATTAAAGCAAGTCATGACGCTATGCCTAGTTTGAACCTAGCGCATTTCTATTGAATTCTTTGAGTCATTTTCAGCACTTCTTCTCGTTGTTCAGCACTTTCTTCATTCATCTCTTTCATCATTCTTTTAGACAAACACGTCTGACATATTACATCACATCTGTATTGAGCCTAGCGCAGTCTCAAGTCATTATTTATAAAAGAGCTTGCACTCTTTCTCTTCTGTATTCTTAATGTCTTGTTATAGCTATTTCTAAAGAGCAATACATACATATCAGTTTTGAGTCTCTTTGATTGAATAATCTAGGCACGATTTCAACAAAAAATTTGATGACTCAGAGAAAGTTTTGAACGAATTTCATAAGCTATATTCAAACAAATCGCGCTAAATATCGAAATAACTATCAACAAAAAATGAGCAAATGAATTACATTCATGCAAACATGAATTTTTGAAGAGAGAAGTAATGTTACGAGCGTATCAAGATTGATAAGACTGATTAGAACTAGTTAATGATTTAGTCGAGATCTGATTTAAATCTGATTCAAGTTTGACTCAGATATGATTCAACACTCTTTTTCTTTCTCAACATTCTTTTTCTTTTTCAACATTTTGTTCATCAACATCACATTCTTCTCATGTCACAAACACATTTCTTTTGAGTCTAGCGCAGTCTCTGAACATTACATAAATAAAAGCTTTTATATCAATCTTCTTCTGTATTCTTAATATTCAGTTATAGCTATTTCTAAAGATCAAGCACTATCAACTTTAATCTTCATTGATTGTATCATTTAGACACGATTCTGACAAGAAGAAGCTGCATTTTCTCGTTCTTGATATTGAGATAAACAGAAATAACATCAGCGAAATGAAGAAGAATGTTGAAGACGCGACTATTAATTGCAGAGAGATGCAAAAGCAAATGATGACACAAGAAACTTGAATTGATGATCTGTGAAAGCAGATTGAAAATTATGACAATCTTTGACTCATCTTGATCACTCAGACTCAGAATGCTCTGACTTTTCTTGCAATGCATTTGAAAGATCAGAATGTTTTTATCACAACTGAAATCTGCTTTTCTGTGATGTCATCTTTGTTCTTGTCTTCTTTGCTCTTTCATGTCTCTCTGCTTTCGCTCTCATCTGATTCATTTCTGTTGATGACTTCTTCTCTTTTCTCATCTTTGACGTCGATCACGCAGTTTATTATCGAAGAGATGAAAAACGCAGTGAGCTTTGATATGAGCTTCTTATTTCATTCATTCTGTTAATATGATAGCTTGTGCATGTTTTGTGCTATCTGACTAATAGTTGCAAGAGTTTACTTTCATCAACTTTTGAATTTTCGAGAAAGTGAGAACTGAATGATACACATATCATATGAAACTCATAAGTTATTCATCTATCAATTTCTGCATCTGCTAACGACTTTTTTAGATTGTCGATTCGAGTACTGACGAGAATGATTGAGCGAGAAAGTCTTGTTTTTCTTTTCTTTTTTTCTTTTTAATGATAGCTAAATAAATATCAATCTTTTTACTTCATTTTATGCATACTTGTGATCTTTCGTGACGACGTTAATGACTTACTTTCGAGCTTGATGAGATGTTTGCAATGAAAGAATCTCAATAAAGTCTTGCAGTTGTCAAGATAGTCTGATGATTTTCAAATATTTTCTGAAGCTTCAAAGTTTTTTCAGCTAAGCAGATATTGCAACTGATCATTCTGTATGCAACTATTCAGTATGTCATCAATCTTTCAGCTATCATGTATCTCTTTTTCTAGCTCAAGATTCTTCATCAGCAACTTGTTCAACTTTCTCTCTCTCAAGCAGAATAATTTCAGCAGACTGACATTGAATACTGAATGTATATGCGTCTTTGAAGACAGTTTCAGACGATAGACTTGTTTGCTCAGTCACTTCAGAATTCTGTACGATTTGTATCTTCTAGCTTTAAGTTTCTTGAAAAACTTCTTGATTTAAATGTTCTTGACGTTCAATCACATTAACTGATTAACAAGATATGTCTTAACAGAGTGTTTTTTGTCATGCTGAGTTGCATAGTCGACGTTTATCTTTGCAAGTCTGTAGCGAAGATTCTCGTGCAGTCTTTTCATTCTCATTATGTAGTTCATGATTGACTCTGATTTCTTTGAGTGACTCTTGATGCTGAACTTCATTCTCGAATGTCTTTCTATGATTGCAAAGAATGATGTTATCAATGTTGTGACATGAACGTTGTTATTGTAGAAGAACTCAATCATGACAAGAAGATGAATTCAATCGTTTTGAACATCGTTGCAGTATGCTTGAAGATAAGTATCAAGAATTTGATTCTGTTTCTCGATTTGATCATTAATGCAAGAATGAAACGCAGTGCTAAGTTTTCGCTTGATCAGAAAATGATAGCACAACGACATTCAAAAGTGTGATGTAAATATGAAATCTCTGTCAAAGACTATATCATCAGAAGCTTCGTGATATCAAACTACTTTGTTAAGAAAGAGATTGATCAGATTGAAAGCAATCATTGTCTTTCAAGTAGAAATGTAGTGCATCATCTTGAAAAAACAATCGATTACAATCATAATGCTGTCATAGAAGACATCTGAGACGCTCGTGCTGTCAGAAAGATCGATGATGAAGTTCATGATAATGCTTTCTCATACTCTTCGAGAAACGAGCAGACTATTCAGAAGTTCTCAGATTCTGTGACGTAATATCTTATGTTGCTAACATGATCTACAAATTCTGCAGTATTTCTTAATGTTTTTATTTGCGAACGATCAGTTGAAGATTCATTGAACAAGCTTTAAACATCATCAAGAATCAAGATGTTCTGTAAGAAAACTGTCATGATGTCATTTCATAATCTCTGCTCTAAATTCATTTTGTGCAGAAACATAAATGAATTCTTGAAATATCATGATGTCGTCTGTGATTTTCTTCAATCAGTTGATCATGAAGACGCTGAAGTCAATTTCAGTATCGTGCGTGCTTAAGTTTCTCTTTTTCATTAATTCTTGTACTGTGATGATGAGATGATTCATTTTTTGCTGTTTGCAGATCAGTTGAGTCAGACTCTCGAAAGAGTAGCTTGCAAAGTCGACAAAGCTCAAGATCAGAACATCGTTTTGTATCAATAAATTGAAACGTTTATGAATTTTCATAGACTTCAAGACTGTGTCATCTGTCTCATCTGAATTATTCTGAATCACAATGAAATGATTCTTTGATGCATTCACTTTCTCTCTTGTGAATAAAGCTTTCTTCATTTTTTCAGTAAAACGACGCATAGTTGAATCTCTGTTCTGACTCATGATCAAACATTCGCTTTTCTCAGCAAAACAATGCATGATCAAAACTCTGCTCTGACTCATGATTAAACATTTGCTCTTTTTGACAGAACGACGCATAGTCGAATCTCTATTCTGACTTATGATCAAACATTCGCTCTTCTCGACAAAATGACGCATAGTCAAAACTCTGCTCTGACTCATGATCAAACATTCGCTCTTTTTGACAGAATGATGCATAGTTGAAACTTTGCTTTGACTCATGATCAAACATTCACTTTCGTCAGCGAAACGATACATAGTTGAATTCTCGCTCTGACTCATGATCAAACATTCACTTTCTTTAGCAGAACAACACGTGATCAAATCTCTGCTTTGACTCATGATCAAACATTTGCTTTCTTCAGCAGAAGAATTTGCTCTTCTGCGTTTTCATCTCATCTGAATGATGTTCTTCTCAATCTCAGCAATAGTGATAAACATTGACACGATGTTCTCACAAGAACAAATGTCTTCTTTAGTTTCAACGACAATAGTAGACGTTGATTCAATGTTTTTGCAAGAGCAAACATCTTCTTTAATCTCAGCGACAGTAGTAGATCTTGACTCAATGTTCTTGCGAAGATCAACATCTTCTTAAGTCTCAGCAACAGTAGTAGATCTTAATTCAATGTTCTTGCGAAAACAGATGTTCTTCTGACGAGAAATAATGACATTTTAAAATCATCATTGAGACTTCTCGTCAGCAGTCAAGAATTTCTTCAAAGTCTGAGAGACTTCTCTGATTCTTCTCACTGATGCTGATAAGTTAAAGATTTTTTCGAATGATTTGATGATTATTTTCTCATGATTCTTGATGCTTAGAGTCTTGAACTGTCGAGTGAAGATGATAAGCGTTGACGCTGACTGACTTGAGAGATTCTTCAAGAGTTTTCTCATGTATGCTAGATCATGAATGAACTTTCTCTCGTCTGCGTTGATATCTTTCTCATAGTCGAATCTTCTTGATGAATCATTGATAAAATTGCTCACTTTCTTTTGATAAAAGATCTTGAAGTTGTATGCAGTAAGTCTGTTAACTCACTTCATCTGTCTGCAAAAGAGCTTGATTGTTGTCATAAAGTGTTGAAGATTTGCATGATTGCTAATTATCTTTATTTCATGTCAAGTCTCTTTTAAATAATGTTTTCAATGATTCATGCTTTTGATGATCATCAGCATTTTCTAATCATGTGCATCATAGTTTCGTTCAATCGATTGTCACTTTCTCGATCAGATGACTACTGAGTGTCAATGTAGATTCTCGAGTGTGATATATGTTTATTGAGACATCATCATCTTCTCTGTGAATTCAAAGACGTTCGTCTTCAGTCTTATGACTTTCGCAAAATTGAAGTGCTGAAGAACAACGTTTTGAGCAAAGATGACTTTCAGCTTTTGAAAAGCATTTTGAGCATTGTCGATGAGTTCAATTCGCTTCGTCTGTTCTTTGAGAATTCGTCTCTTCTTTGCGTTAGAAAAGAAGCTCATTTTGAGATGATTAATCAAGAATGATGCTATTCTTGAATAGTTTTTTATGAATCAACGATAAAAGTTGACAAAGTTGAGAAATGTTTGAATCTCTTTCATCATTCTCAATTGTGATCAATCTTGAATGATTTGCACTCAATTTTTCTTCATTGAAATTTCTCTTTTTTCTACTTTATATTCTAGAAAGAATAACTCTTTCTTGAAGAATTCACACTTTGAGAGCTTGATGTAGAGCTTTAAAATCTGCAGTTTGTCAAGAATTTGTCATACGTGATGAACATGTTTCTTGCAAGTTTCGCTGAATATCAGAATGTCATTCAGATAAATGAGACAGATGATGTCAAGAAATTTGAACAGAGTCTGATTCATATAAATCTGAAAGAAAGTCGATGCATTGATGAGATCAAAGAGCATCACGAGATACTCGTATAAGTCAAATCTCGTATGAAATGTTATCTTTCATTCATCTTCTTTTCATATGCAAAGTTTGTTGAACGCGTTCTTGATGTCAAGCTTGATAAATCACTTGATGTCTGCAAGATGATCGAGAGCTTCATTGATTAGCGAAAGAGAACATTTATTCTTGAGAATGATTGCGTTGAGTTCTTGATAATCAACGTACGATCGCAGCGTTTCATCTTTTTTAGATGTAAAGAGCATGAGCGCTTCAGCTGAAGAAATGAAGTATCATATCATGTCTGCTCAAAGCTGTTTCTCAATATACATCTTTTGTGCAATGAGTTCAACTGCGAAAAGATTGTACAAAGAATCTCAGAGAATGATACGACTTTTCTCAATGCAAATAACGTGATCGTAAAGTTCATGAATCAAAAGAACTTTGACTTTTTGAGTGAAGAAATTCGCGAAATTCGCAAATTCTTTTGAAACATTTAAGAATTGATCGACTATCGTATTCTCAATTTATGTGAGTCGAGAGTTTTCTTCTGTCACTGAGAGATTCAAAGAGTCGTACAGAGCATCTAGAAGTGATTGAATGTGTATTGTGATGCTCTGTTGCTTGAAATTCTGAGTTGATTGAGCGCTTGAAACTTCTCGTTTCTTCTGATGATTACATCAATGAGAAAACTTGAGAATGACTTTTTTCGCAAGATTAAATTAATAAATATTGCATGCAAAAAGACTTGACGCAAGTCTTGCTTCATTGAACATCACGTAAGATGATTCTAAAACTGTTCTTTAATGAGATAGTCTCTTTCTTTCATTCTGAGCACACAAGATTCTTCAGCGTAAATGTTAATAAGCAAACTTGTGAATGAGATTATGCTTTTCAAAGAATGAAAGATTTAACATGAGATTCTCTGAAACATATTCAACAATGATAAAGATCTTCAAGATGCATAGATTGCTCTCATCAAAGTTTTGAATGTTCAGATCAAGCAGTATTGTTTCGTGTAATCACATCGATTTATCATCAAAGAAAATTTTCGTGAACTTTCAAGAATGAATATTCTCGATCTTATCTAAACGTTTCACAAGACTGTGACAAATCACGTTTAACATACACTTAATGTTTATCATGACTTAAGTTTCAAGAAAATCGAGACATTCTGACTTGATCTTGACTACAAAAGTGAATGATGTTGTGACTGAGTTCAAGTTCTTCAACATTGTCAACGCGTTCAGTTCAACAGACAGTTGATTAATTGAATTGACTCACTGAATTTCATACTCTTCAGTTGCTCTCTTCTCTTGAGCGATCAATAGATGAGAGAAATCTATTGAGTTAAGTCTTTTTTTGAAACGTTAACAATGAGAATGTTGTTAAAAGCAGAAGAAGCTTTTGAGAAGAAAGTTTCTGAAAAGACGAATCATGAGTTTGAACAATTCAACTCTGCGTGATCTTTAGATTTGCATCTGACGCACGCTCTTTCGCTGACTCTGCAATATTTTTTCTTTTAAAAGACTGTTTTCTTCAGTTCTGATTCTCATTGCTCTTGTTGATCATCAAAGTATTCTTCTTTTTCTCAATTATCAATTCTTTGCAAAAAACTCTGCGAATTCTTCTTGTGTGATTGATTCTCAAGAAGTGAATTCATTTTTAACTGTTGATTCTGCTGAGCATAGTTCAAAGCATGTTGCATGTTGATGTACTTCATCAATTCTCGACAGAACATCTTGCTTCGTTAAGCGAAAGTTAGTATGATTAGCTTGATCTTGTTTGAAAGAAGTAGTTCACTCAGAAATCTGAACAATAGCACTTTCTTAAACTTCATGATTTCAACACAATTTTGAAAATGTGTCTTGTTGAGTTTCAGAAAGAATGACACGCATGTTTGATTGCTTCTTTTTATAATGACATTTCATAAATTATTCATTCGATTCTGAAGCGACTTCGCGTCAAGCAAGCATTGTTGAAGAGTCTCGAGAAACTTCGCTTATGTGATTCTACAATCTTTCTTCTCGACAGTTTTCTCAATCTGTTGAAGATAGTGCGTCGCTGTAATCTTTACATATTTCGTGACGTAATCAAGCTTATCGTCGTCTTTGATGTAGTTCATCTTGATGAAGTTCAACTTTAGTTTTCTGAGAAACAACTTCAGATTCTCGTCAACGATGAATTCAAACTTCTTCTCTTTTAAGAACTTATTCGAAGAAATGATCTTAAAGATGATCGTTTTCTTCTTAAAAGAGTCATTGTCAATGAAAGAACTCTTTATGACTTTAGCGACAACTTTTTTGCAAAACTTTGATTCAAAGCAATCAGATGCACGACTTCGTCATGTTAAAAAGTAATCAAAGTTCGACGTGCAAAATGCTTGATTCAGATCTTTTAACAAAGTAACATTTTTGATGAACAACATCTTGTGTCAAGCACACATCTTCAAATAATTCTGTTGTCTCTGCAAGATCTTCACGTCATCGATAATGCTTTGAATTTCGTCGAAAGTGATGAATGAAAGTTCATGCTCAACGACTTTCATTCTTGTCTAAAGCAGCGTGCGCTGTCTCTCTTTTCTTTCTACATCAACGTGAATGCTTCTGATGTCTTCATTCAATGCTGCATGACAACAAGTCTCTAATAGATTTTTCAAATCAATGCTTGTGAAATCAGAAAACAATTGAGTCGATGAGATCATGATATCAACGATGATTGCTTGATGCTGTGCAAGACTCTTTATCGAGTTCAATTGAAACTTCTCTTTATTGTTGCAAGAAGTTTGATCAAGCAAAGCGAATGCAAACTTTGTGAAGATGACGAAAGTAGACGAGACAACGCTCTTGAAAGACATGTAAATATTGCTTTCAAGAGATGAGATTATGACATCAAAAGAAGTCGTATCTTGATCGTGATGCTTGAAGAATACGTCTACGACGTCAATGATGATGATCGCTTGAGTCAGAGACGCAGAAGTTTCAAGAATGAAAAGAAATTGAGATTTGTTACGAAGATTGAGTGTCATATTCAAAAGATTGCTGTTCAAGTCAACGAATTTAATTTTTTTTGATCGTATAAACTATCATCTCTGCAATAGAGTAGAGTGTTAAAATTGTGAGTAGCTCAAGAAATGCGCAGTCACACTAGAGAATATGCACGTAGATAATACGATCAAATTTAATAGTAGCTTAGTAATATCTATTTGTATAGAAAGTTAACACTAAACTATAAAATACAGAAGTGAACTTTTCTTTATATACTCAGAAGACTAAATTCAAGCATCGTTGATGAGATCAGCGAAATTACATGTGACTCATGTAAGATTTCTTGAAGATCATATGTGACTTGAACTCTTATCATCGATGAAACATCAAGATTTGTATGTGACTTGAATTCTTGTAGACTCAAAGTCTCTGAGAATTGACGATAGAGATTCTCGTAGATTCAATGTTTCTGAGAATCAACAGTAAAGTTTCTCGTAGACTCAGTGTCTCAATTCTCATAGACTCAGATTCTTATTTAAGAGCTTAATGATAGTGTTGAAGAATAATTCTCATGTCTGTTCTCTATTTTCTGAAGAACTCTGACTTTCATAAATCTGAGTTCTGACAATTCATTCTTTTGATCAGACAAGAAATCATCAACGACAGAGCGAAGCAGATCAGAATGAAATACATCATGAACATGCATAGACTCTGATAATTTCAGTTTATATGAAGAGTTGACAAGATTTAAATTGATGAAAGAATCAAGCATTTTGTCATTTAGCTTCTTGAAAGATTTCGCTGTAATGATGTTTCTTTCATTCAGAAACATCTTTGATTTGATCTTGTAATCAACTTCTTTTTTATGCTTATTGATTTGTTTCATCATTTGTTCTCATGTTTTGACTAGCGACTTGCGAGCAAACTTCAGTGTTTTGTTCATATGTTCAGATATATTCTCAACTTTAGTCATCTGCAAGCGTTCACGAAAACTTTCATATTCAATGACATCAAGTTCAAAGCTCATACGAGAATGAAAGTCTTTGTTTAGAAAGAAAGAAATCAAGAAGATGACTGAGAATAAAGCATTATTGTTGATGAACTCGATCATGAGTAGTAGCTTAGCTCAGTCATTCTGCATGTATGAACAGAAGAATTGAAGATGTCTTTCAACATTCTGATTGACTCATTCACTTTGATCATCGATCTGAAAATGATAAGCTGTGAAGAGTTGAAGATTAATGTTTAGTCTTTTGCAAAGCGACTTTCATAAAATGAAGGTAAATTGAGAATCTCGATTCGAAACAATGAAATCGAGTAAATCGTGTATTCGATATATTCACTGAAGCATTAGCTCAGCTGTTTTTTCTGCTGTGATCTTCTCGTCATCAGTGAAGCAAGAAATATAATGTCGTTTCTTTGTCAGTTTACATATCACTGTTAGTATGACGTTTTTGCCTTTCGAAAGAGATAAGTCGATAATGAAATTCATGACTATGTTCTTTTATTGCTGTTCAAGCATGAGTAGAGAATGTAGTAGTTCATTGAATTTATCTTGAGAAGTCTTTGATCGCTGACAAATGTAGCAGTTTCGAATATATTAATTTATTGTCTTTTGCATTGAAGATCAATAGTAGTATCTTCTTATGATCTTCATCGTTCTGAGAATTTCAAGATGATTAATAAAAGATTGATCATGAACTTCTTGAATTAACTTCATTTGAAGATGCTCATTGAAGAAAACTCATAGAAGATCACTTCGATATAGTATTTCGTTCTGAACTCAACAATTTCTTAATTTAGTATCTTCATATTGAGCTTCATCTTTTAATACGACTTCACGAAGTAGAATACAATTCTCGTTGATTCTGTTAACTTCTAGAATCAATTGATAAATTGATTCATCGTTCTCTTTCTCTTTTAGATCAGCAATTTTCATTCAATTCAACGTGAGAATTGTAGTTCGCTGATAGCGACATCATTCATTCTCGAAGCTTCTAGAAACTGAATCGACTTGACGAGTCAATGCATCGACTTTGATGTTTTATTTGTCTGAGCGATACATGATTTTGAAGTTGAAATCGATGAGCTTTTATACTCAGCGCATTTAACGTTTACTCAGCTCTTTATCTTTCATTAATGACGTTAAAGCTTGATGATCAGTGAACATCTTGATGAGTAGCTTAGTCAATTCTAGCTCAGATCATCAATGCTCAAAGACATGAATGATTGCTAGTAGTTTCTTGTCATAGATCTTGTAATTGCACTCAGCGAAACTCAGGTTCTTACTGTAGTAAATCATCGAATGCAATGTTTCTTCATCATCATACTGAGAAAGTATGTCATCATTGACGTAGTTGAATGAGTCTGTTTCAAGAATAGTCTCTTTATTCTGATCAAAATAACGAAGAATAAAGACTTCAGTCATTTGTTTCTTCATATGATCAAAGATCGTTTGACAAGCTTGATCTCATTCAAATATCATCTCTTTTTGAATTAGTTGAATCAGAGAATGAACAATCTTTGAAAAGTTCTTTATAAAACGTCGATAGAAATTGCAGAAGTCAATGAAGAACTGCATCTGAGTGAGATTTGTAGAAGTAGATCATTCAACTACTGCTTGTACTTTTCTGAAGTTCATCTTTAGTTCTTCAATGAATAGCAATAGTCTCAGAAAAAAGATTTTCTGAACATGAAACTTGCATTTGTTTATATTCATCTGAAGATCAGTCTCTTGTAGTCTATATAGAACTAATCATACATGTTGCTTATGTTTCTTCAGTGTTTTGCTGTAGATGATAATGTCATCTAGATAGATCTGACAAAACTGATAAAGATAGTCAAATAGCACGTCGTTCATATAGTGTTGATAGAAAGTCAAATCGTTGATTAATTTGAAAGACATCACGTGATATTTGTAGAAATCAAAAGAAGTGATAAAGATAGTCAAATCTTCGCTATCTGAGTGCATGTGTAGTTTGTTGAACGCGACAATGATGTTCAATTGAGTCAGATACTTGCTTTCTTGTATACGAGCGAGAGTCTCGTCTATTAATGACAAAGAATAGCGATTTCGTTTGATCAAAGCATTGAGCTTTCTGTAATCAACGCAGAAACGCAAGCTATCGTCTTTCTTTTCAATGAATAGTATGAGCGAAGCATATGAAGCTGAGCTAGAAGATATAAAGTCTTTATTCAAATGCTTAATCAGATAATTCTTCATCTTTTGAAGCTTGTAATCAGACATATGATAGAGATGACTTCAAGAAGATGTTCTCTCGTTGATCAACTCAATTTTATGATCATAGAGACGATGAGAAAGTAGTTGATCAGTCATCGCTCGATCAAACACATCTAGATAGTCATGATATTTCAAAGAAAGCTTAGCTTTGACTTCTTTCAAGATCTTTTCATGTGAAAGCTCTTGTAGATTTACATCTTCGAGTTTATTTCTAGCTGTTTTTAGAAGTCAATCGATTTTCGTGATGATGATCGCGAAAGTAGTCACATTCGATCGTTTGACTAGTGATCTATATGCTGCAGCTTCTATTATTGCTATGTTTATTGAATCAAAAGACGAAGCGAAGTTGATTGAATTAAATGATTTCACGATTTTACTGAATGAAGATGACATCTCGCTAAGTTGAGTGATGACAGAAGAAGTAGATCTCTTTAGTATTTAAGTAGAGGTTGAACTCTTCTGTTCTATCGCGATTTTCTTGCTTGAAAGAACAGTTGAATGAGCTTTGATAGAAGCTTTGATATGAGTTTCGAAACTAGAAAATTGAAGACGATCATCTCTCATATCAATAATCATCTCAATCTTGTTCATTCATGTTTTTTCAAGAATCATCTGATGTTGATCTAATTGAGTGATCAGCATAAAGACGAAACGTTTCATATGATCTTGAACAGTTAGATTCAAATAAATCGCATGAGTAATGAGCTTTTTTGCATAATGATCATCGAATTCTCTTATTGATTTGAGCTTGATTAAAGATAAAGATTCAATTTGCAAATGATCACAAACATTCTGCGCGATTAATTCATCAATGAACGAATAGTCAGCTGCTTCAATGTCAATCAATGACTTTAATGAGTAACTAGTTTCATTGCTAGATAGTACACATTCAGTAGTCAAAGATTTCGAAGCAAAGAAATCATTTGAGCTGCTCGTTGTTGAAGAAATTAACACATCTTTCATTGCATCTTTGATGAAAGTCACTAGTTTTTTGTCTCATTCTTTAATTTCTCTGTAAATAATTTCTTCTCTTCTTTCAACATGATGATCTCATTGAGGTGAGAAATGAATGCATGAGATGTTGAAGTACTAGTCTTCAGCTGAGAACAGTTCTTTGAAAGATGATTTGATACTTTGCAGTTGAAGCAGATGATTGACATTCTTGATCATTCAGATTCGAGAATGAAAAAAGTAGCGAGTTGAACATAGTTAGTAGTCGAGACTAAAGCTGATGTTGACGAAGAAACAAAACGTTTTTCCGAAGCTGCTATCAATTTGACTGTTCATTGCTCGTCACGTAGCTGATAATTGACTTGTTGTTTGTTATTCACATCTTGAAGAAAGATCTTAAGCTTATCAAGCGAGCTAAACTTTATGAGGCAAACTGACAACGCGTTCTGAAGATGATTGTTGATTTTATTCTGAATGTCGTTCATCAGAGTGATATCATTGTAGTTCAGAAAGCTGAATATTCTAGTGAATTTTAAATAGAAAGAGCTGAAAGACTTGTTGAGCTGCTTCAGAGCAACGTATTTGCAACGACACTTTTGAATCAGATTCTGATCTTCGTAAATTTCTTTCAGATGTTTCAGTAGCTTTGATAGTGACTGATAGAATGAGAAAGCATCAACATGATGCTTTGCATAGATTTGCTGATCAGCATCGTCTTCTAGTTTGAAAATCACATAGACAATACAAATTTTTTCAGTAGAGTAATGATTTGCGTTGACATTGAGCTTGTCAGCTATTTTGATGCTTCATGTCTTTCAGGTAGAATCATTTGTTTCGATGAAGATGAGTGAATTCAAAAGCTTGATAAACTTGTGATGATTATTCTCGATATCAGATAGAGTAGAAAATTCTCGTTGAAAGTGAGCTTTTTTCTGATTGACTCGTTGCTCAGCTGACTGAGTATTTAGACGAGACATAGATCGATCAGCTTGACGTTGTTTTGCTCTGAAGTTCAATCACTCGCCTTGTAGCTGATTGATCTTTTTCTCTAGCTCATCATTTTTATCAAAAGTGACTTTTAGTTGTTTCGCTCTCTTTTTGTGATCATCTTGTATGAGAAGTCAGTGTTCATTGAGTTGTAGAGTCAAGTCTTGCTGACTTTGAAGCTTGTTCAGCATATTAATGACTTCGTTGAGTTGATTGCTGACTCAATGAAACAGTTGTTATTCAATGTTTATGTTTCATGCAATGACAGCTTTCTCAGCTTCGACTGAAGCATTGATGAGTAGAAGTGAAACTCTTTTATTGATAGTGCTTTTAAGCAGATGAGTTGTTCAAAGTTCAACTAACTTGACGTCGTGTATCATGATGAGAGAAGATAGAAGTTGTTGAGATAAGAATAAATGAGAGATTGATGTTTTGAATTGATGTTTTTTGATGAGTGAAAATTCAAAGAATTTCTTGTGAATTTCAGATAATAATTGAGTGCTTTATTCGAAGAATTTCTTGCAACCTAAAATGATGATGCAAATTTGAAGAATCTTTTGCAAATTTTTCTTACTGAATAGATTGTTTTGTATCATCTATTTGTCGATAGCAGAGTAGATGATGAGCATTTATCTAATGTTAAAGACCTGTCTAGAGCGAGTCAGATAGAAATGTCATTTAACTAGAAGATAAATGCTAAGAAAGAAAGATAGCTACAGAAAAGAAGCTGACTACATATGTGTGTTTCTCAGTCGACGCTAAACTCAATAGAAACTAATCAAGATGACGAAGCGAGAATAAATCTGACAAGGCTAGAAGATTGAGTCTGACAAGACTAGAATCATGATAATAATGATCATTAAATTCTTGAATTGACTTCGCTTTGATCAAAGTCAGAGACTTGATTTGCAACTGATCACAAACAATCTGCGCAATCACTTCATCAATGAATAAATAGTCAGCAGCTTCGATGTCAATCAATGACTTCAATGAGTAACTAATTTCATTGCTAAATAATACACATTCAGTAGTCAAAGATTTCGAAGCAAAAAAATCATTTGAGCTGCTCGTTGTTGAAGAAATTAACACATCTTTCATCGTGTCTTTGATGAAAGTCACTAGTTTTTTGTCTCATTCTTCAATTTCTCTGTAAATAATTTCTTCTCTTCTTTCAACATGATGATCTCATTGAGATGAGAAGTGAATGCATGAGATGTTGAAGTACTAGTCTTCAGCTGAGAGCGGTTTTTTGAAAGATGACTCGATACTTTGCAGTTGAAGCAAATGATTGACATTCTTGATCATTCAGATTCAAGAGTAAAAAAAGTAGCAAGTCAAACATAACTAGTAATCAAGGCTGAAGCTGATGTCAATGAAGAAACAAAACGTTTTTTCGAAGCTGCTATTTATTTAACTGTTCGCTGCTTGTCACGTAGCTGATAATTGACTTGTTGTTTGTTATTCACATCTTGAAGAAAAGTCTTGAGCTTATTAAGTGAGCTAAACTTTATGAGGCAAACTGACAACACGTTTTGAAGATGATTGTTGATTTTATTCTGAATGTCGTTCATCAGAGTAATATCATTGTAGTTCAGAAAGTTGAATATTTTAGTGAATTCTGAATAGAAAGAGCTGAAGAGCTTGTTGAGCTGCTTCAGAGCAACGTATTTACAGCAACACTTTTGAATCAAATTCTAATCTTCATAAATTTCTTTCAGATATTTCAGTAACTCTGATAGTGATTGATAGAGTGAGAAAGCATCAACATGATGCTTTGCATAGATTTGCTGATCAGCATCGTCTTTTAATCTGAAAATCACATAGACAATATGAATCTTTTCAATAGAGTAATGATTCATGTTGACATTGAGCTTGTCAGCTATTTTAATGTTTCATGTCTTTCAGATAAAGTCATCTGTTTCAATGAAGATGAGTAAATCTGAAAGCTTGATGAACTTGTGATGATCATTCTCGTTTTCGTTATCAGATAAAGTAGAAAATTCTCGTTGAAAGTGAGCTTTTTTCTGATTGACTCGTTGCTCAGCTGACTGAGTATCTAGACGAGACATAGATCGATCAGCTTGACGTTGTTTTGCTCTGAAGTTCAATCGCTCGTCTTGTAACTGATTGATCTTTTTCTCTAGCTCATCATTTTTATCAAAAGTGACTTTTAGTTGTTTCGCTTTCTTTTTGTGATCATCTTGTACAAGAAGTCAATGTTTATTGAGTTGTAAAGTCAAGTCTTGCTGACTTCAAAGCTCGTTTAGCATATTGATGACTTCATTGAATTGATTGCTGACTCAATGAAACAGTTGTTTTTTGATGTTTATGTTTCATGAAGTGACAGCTTTCTCAGCTTCAACTGAAGCATTGATGAATAGAAGTGAAACTCTTTTATTGACAGTGCTTTTAAGCAGATGAGTTGTTTGAGACTCAACTGACTCAACATCACATGTCATGATGAAAGAAGATAGAAGTTGTTGAGATAAGAGTAAATGAAAGATTGATGTTTTGAATTGATGTTTTTTGATGAGTGAAAATTCAAAGAATTTCTTGTGAATTTCAGATAATAATTAAGTGCTTTATTTGAAGAATTTCTTGCGAATAGAATGATGAAAATGAGTGTAGAATCGAAGAATTTCTTGCAATCTAAAATGATGATGCAAATTTTTCTTACTAAATAGATTGTTTCATATTGTCTATTCATTAATAGCAGAGTAAATGATGAGCATTTATCTAATGTTAAAGATCTGTCTAAAGCGAGTCAGATAGAGATGTCATTTAACTAGAAGATAAATGCTAAGAAAGAAAGATAGCTACAGAAAAGAAGCTGACTACATATGTGTGTTTCTCAGTCGACGCTAGACTCAATAAAGACTAGTCAAGATGACGAAGCAAAAATAGATCTGACAAGACTAGAAAATTGAGTCTGACAAGACTAGAATCATGACAATCACATAGTTCTTGCTCTACAAAGCTTTATTAACATTGAATTCAGATCTGACATCAAGTCATGTATGCTTCTATCAAAGCTATCTGTTAGAAATCGGCCTAGAGCAAGTCATAGAAGTATCATTTAACTAATAGATAAATGCTAAGAAAGAAAAGTATCTACAGAAAAGAACTCAATTCTTATATGTGTGTTTCTCAGCTCTGTGCTAGACTCGATTGAATTGACGTCTTACACATATGATGCAGAGTTTCAATGATATCACTTCTAGATCAAATTCTCGCTAGACTCGATTAGAATGAAATCAGACGAAGACTAGACGAAGAATAAACGAAGACTAGAATCGTAACATTATTTTCTCTTCTTGACTATTCATGTTCGCATGAATGTTGTTTTCTAGTGCGCTTTTCTTGAATATCTGGTATGAAATTCATCAATCACTTCTTAAGCGTTCATAAACTTGTCGTCGTCAGCGTTATATCAGTTGAGATCATTGTCATAGCTCTTTCATTTGACTCGATATTGAAGCCGTCTTCTATAGCGTTGAAAGTTCAGTATATCATCGATTTTTCATTCATCTTCATCGTTTATCACTATTGACTTCAAAGATTCATTCTTTTGATCAGGCAGAGAGTCATCAACGACAGAACGAAGAAGCTCTGAATAAAATACGTCATGTATACACATAGTCTCTGATAGTTTCAACTTATAGAATGAGTCAACAGACTCAGTGATCTGAAATGAGTCGAGCATCTTGTCATTCAATTTTTTGAAAGATCTCGCTGTAACGATGTTTCATTCGTTCAGAAACATCTTTGATTTGATCTTGTAATTGATCTTCTTTCTATACTTATTAGCTTGATTTATCATTTGTTTCCGTGTTTTGATCAGAGCTTCACAAGCGAAGATCAATGTCTTGTTCATTTGTTCAGATATATTCTTGATTCAATCAATCTGCAAGCGTTTGTGAGTGCTTTCATACTCGATGATGTCAGAGTCGAAGCTCATACGAGGGTGAAAGCTCTTGTTCATGAAGAAGAGAGTCAAGATGATGACTGAAGACAAGACATTATTGTTGACAAACTCGATCATGAATAGTCACTTGAATCAGTCATTCTGCATGTATGAACAGAAGAAACGAAGATATTGCTCGACATTTTGATTGACTCGTTCGCTTTGATCATTGATCTGAGAGTGATAAACGATGAACAATTGAAGAGAAATGCTCAGTCGTTTGCAAAGAAACTTTCAAAGAATGAAGGTGAACTGAGAATCTCGATCGAATACAATGAAGCTGAGTAAATCGTGAGTTCAATATACTCATTGAAGCAACATTTCAACTGTCTTTTCGACTGTGATACCTTCATCATCAGTGATGCAAGAAATATAATGCCTTTCTTTTAACAATCTGCAGATGACAGTCAGAATAGCGTTATAGTCGTATGAATCAGGTAGATCAATAATGAAGTTCATGACTATGTTCTGTCATCGCTGTTCAGATATAGATAGAGGTTGAAGCAAGTCGTTTGATTTATTTCTTGATGTCTTTGAACGTTGACATATGTAGCAGTTTCAAATATATCGATCTATTGTTTTTCGCATAGAAGATCAATAGTAATTTCGCTTTATGATCTTCACTGTTCTAAGAATTTCAGAATGATTAATCGACGATTGATCGTGTATCTCACGAATCAGGTTCATTTGTAGAAGCTCGTTGAACGAAACTCATAGCTGACTATCATGATACAAGATTTCATTCTGAGTTCAACAATTCTTCAATTTGATATCTTCATATTGTGCTTCGTCTCTTGCTATTGCTTTGCGAAGTAGCGTACAATTCTCGTCAATCTCATTAGTCTCAAGAACCTGTTTATAGATTGATTGATCATTATTCTTCTTTAGATCAGCGATCTTCATTCAATTCAATGTCAGAATAGTAGTTCTTTGATATTAAATGCGTTCATCGTTGAGATCTCTAGGCACGAAGTCAGCTTGACGAGTTAATGCATCGATCTTAATGTTTTGTTTATCAGATCAATACATTATCTTGAAGTTGAAGTCAGCTAGCTTTTGAACTCAGCGCATCTGTTGTTGACTCAGCTTCTTGTCTTTTATCAATGAAGTGAGCGCTTGATGATCGATGAACATCTTGATAGAAATGTCGATCAGCTTCAGTTTGAGTCATCAGTGTTCAAAAGCTTGAATTATGATCAGCAGTTCTTTATCGTATATCTCGTAGTTGCATTCAGCAGAAGACATGTTCTTGCTATAGAAGACAATCGAATGTAAAACATCTTCGTCATCATATTGAGACAGAACTTCATCGTTGACGTAGTTGAATGAGTTGATTTCAAGAATGAAATCGCGAATCTGATCAAAGTGACGAAGTATAGAAGTCTCAGTCATATGTTTCTTCATGTGGTTGAATGCAGTTTGACAGACTTCATTTCATTCAAATATGATCTTCTTTTGAGTGAGTTGAATCATTGAATGAACAATCTTTGAAAAGTTCTTGATGAAGCGTCGATAGAAATTGCAGAAGTTAATGAAGAACTGTATCTGAGTGAGATTATTGAGTGTAGATCAATCAACGACTGCTTGCATCTTTCGTGAATTCATCTTAAGTCTCTCGATTGACATCAAAAGTTCTAAAAAGATGATTTTCTGAACATGAAACTTGCATTTATCGATGTCTATCTGTAGATCAGCTTCTCGTAGTCTATTCAAGATCAATCGTACATGTCGCTTGTATTTCTTCAAGATCTTGCTGTAGATGATAATGTCATTTAGATAAATCTGGCAAAACTGATGTAGATATTCAAACAATACGTCGTTCATATAATGTTGATAGAACGTTGATTCGTTGATTAATTTAAAGAGCATTACATGATATTTGTATGAGTCGAAGAAGGTAATAAAGATAGTCAAATCTTCGCTATCTGAATGCATGCATAGCTTGTTGAACGTGACAATGATGTTCAATCGAGTCAGATACTTGCTTTCTTGTATATGAGCAAGAGTCTCGTCTATCAATGACAAAAAGTAGTGATCTCGTTTGATCAAAGCATTGAGCTTTCTGTAATCGACGCAGAAACGCAGACTTTCGTCTTTCTTTTCAGCGAACAAGATGAGCGAGACGTATGATGCGAAGCTGAAGAAAATGAACTCTTTGTTCAGATGTTCAATCAAGTATTTCTTTATCTTCTGAAGCTTGTGATCGAACATCTGATATAGTCTGCTTCGCGAAAGCATTTCTTCATCGATCAACTCAATTTTGTGATCGTAGAAACAATGCAATGATAGCTGATCGACCATTGCTCGATCGAAAACATCTAGATAGTCGTGATATTCAAAGAGAAGCTTGATCTTGACTTGCTTAAGAGCTTCAGTGTGAAAAAGCTCATGAAGATTCACTTCTTCAGACTTGTTTTCAACTGTAGTTATGAGTCAATCGATTTTCAAGATGATAACAGCAAAGATCTTGATGTCTGATCATTTGACTAACATTTTATATGTCGCTGCTTCTATCATTGCTATGTTCGTTGAACTGAAAGAGAATGAATTCAGACTGAACGTTGATTTAGAATTTTTGATGCTAGTTAAAGTCGCGTCGCGCGATTTTAACTGTTCAATTAGTTTAACTGACTTCTCATTGAACTGACTGAAAGAGAATGATTTCAGACTGAGTTGAGATGTAGTGAAAGATCTCTTCAGTATATGAGTAGAAGTCAAACTCTTCTGCTTCGTGATTGTCTTGTTGCTTGTAAGTAGAACAATCGATTTATGATTAGAGATGAAATTCGAAAATCGAAGAAAATCGATTTGCATATCAATTACTAGACTGATTTTGTTCATTCATGTTTTTTCAAGAATCATTTGATGTTGATCTAATCGAGTGATCAACATAGAAGCTGTGTCAATCGTATGATCTTGAACAGTCAGGTTCAAATAAATGGCATGAGTAATGAGTCTCTTAGCATAATGATCGTCAAATTCTCGAATTGACTTTGCTTTGATTAAAGTCAGAGATTCAATTTGCAACTGATCACAAACAATCTGCGCGATCACTTCATCAATGAACGAATAGTCAGCAGCTTCGATGTCTATCAATGACTTCAATGAGTAACTAATTTCATTGCTAGAAAGTACACATTCAGTAATCAAAGATTCAGAAGCAAAAGAGTTATCTGACATGCTTGTTGTTGAAGAAATTAACACATCTTTCATCGCGTCTTTGATGAAAGTCTCTAGTTTTTTGCCTCGCTATCTTCGAAAGAAGACATTTTCTCATTCTCTTTATTCTTCGAAATGACGATTTCATGTAGACGAGAAGTGAAAGCTCAAGAAGCAGAAGTGTTAATCTTGTTCTGAGAGCAGTTCTTTGACAAGTGACTTGAAGTCTTGCAGATATAGCAAACGATAGATAATCTGACTGACTCAAATGTAGAAAAGATAGTTGACTTGACATATTTGATTATCGAAGTCATCACTGCTGACAGAGAAGTAGCGCGCTTTTCAGGTGTGACGATGACTTTGACGATGATCATGCAACGTTCGCTTCGAAGCTGATAATTGACTTGCTGTCTATTATTCACACTCTGAAGAAAGCTCTTGAGACGATGTAAAGTGGTAAAATCTTTCAAGCAAATCAATAGAGCATTCTGCAAGCGATTGTTGATCTTATTCTGAAGATTGTTTATCAGAGTGCGATCGTCGTATTCTAGATAGCTGAATAGCTTCATAAAGTCGAAATAGAAGACATTAAAAGACTTTTCTGCTTGTCTCAGAGCGTTGTACTCACAATGACACTTTCGATTCTTATTCTGATCATCGTATATTTCTTTCAGATGCTCAAATAGCTCGTAGGTCGAGATGTAAGAATGCGAAGCGTCATGACGACGTCAGACGAAGATATGCTCAGCAGCATCATCTTCTAGTCTAGATATCACATAGACAATACAGGTATTCTCATTATTGAAGTGATTGACATTTGCCTGAAGCTTGTCGTTCATCTTGACTCTTCAGCTGTTTCATGTCAATTCATCTTCATCAATGAATATAAATGAGTTCGAAAACTTGAAGAACTTGTGATGATCATTATCAAATAGAGTGAATGACTCACGTCGAGTATGATTCTTGATAGATTGACGAGGTAGAGATTTCGTAGACTGACGAGATTGAGACTGATTCGCTGAACGCTGTCTCTTTTTTAAACTCAAGACTTTCTCTCGTAGATCAATGATAGTCTCTTCTTGAGTGTCTATTGTCATTTGATTGATCTCTAGCTCATCAAGTCTTTTGATGTGATCGACTTAAACATTGATTCATTGCTCGTTGAGTTTCAAAGTCATGTCTCGTTGATCTCTTAGCTCGATCAGCATCTTGATGATCTTGTCTGACTGATTGATAGCTCATTGACGAAGTTGTTGACTTGTGTTGATGTCTCATGAGATAGCGACATTCTGAGGTTTCGCTGAAGCATCGACAGAGATAAGAAAAACTCGTCTATTAGCAATGCTTCTAAGCAGATGAGCTGTTTGTGACTCGACTGATTCAGAGTCACATGTCATTGTGAGAAAGATAAGAGTAGATTTGATTGTAGTTGATTTGATAAATTTGGGTAAATTTAAGTAAATTTGAAGATGTGTTTTGATAAAAGTAATTTGAAGAATTTCTTGCGAATTTTCTGAATAGAAGTAGGTTATTTCGTATCATTTACACGTCGATAGCAGAGTAGTTGATTAGCATTTATCTACTGTTAGAAGTCAATTTAGAGCGAGTCATAGAGATGTCATTTAACTAATAGATAAATGCTAAGAAAGAAAAGTATCTACAGAAAAGAACTCGATTCTTATATGTGTGTTTCTCAGCTCTGTGCTAGACTCGATTGGGTTGATGTCTTACACATATGATGCAGAGTTTCAATGATATCATCTCTAGATCAGATTCTCGCTAGACTCAACAGACGAAGGCTAGACGAAGAATAGACGAAGGCTAGAATCATAACACTATCTACGAAACAGTTTGAAACTCATTACAAAAGATTTACGAAAGTCATTTGAACATAATAAAATATTTACATGAGATTTGAATTAGTCTCTACAAGCGAAAATTCATCAAATGCTATATGAATAAGATTCTAATCTTTGATAATCATGCTATCTCACGTAGCAAAGAAGATCATTCAATGCTGAAGCGAAATCTGAAATTCAGTACTGATGATCTGAAGAAGATTGTTGATTGCATCAAGCTGATGTTATTAAATCAACGAAACGACTATCTTATAGTCTTTGACGAGGTCAAAATGCGTCTGACTCATGATCTTCAACTATCAATATTTCGCGATTTACATGCTCAGATTACTTTCTTCATTCTACGAAAGATATTATCTCAGTGAAGACTATTGACTTCGACTTCTACTGCTTTATCTTTCTGCACTAACAGCTTTACTACTTCTATGAGACTTTCGTGCGCTCATCGAATTCAAGCTCAAATTTATAGCGAGACATTCTACATTTTGAAGCTGAAGAATGTGCATTCTCACTGACATTTCATCAAATCAGCTAGAATAGTGACTGCAAACAACGAATCGAAGATAGCTTTGAAACTCATCAATTCACTACTACTAGTGCAAAACTCATTTACTGCAAGAGCTCGAGATAAATCAGCTGATTCAACTGCAGCTGTAGCTTGTACATGTCGTGAACAACAATTAAAGAACTTTACTCAACGTGAGTCAAGTCAATTTGAACGTGTTGAAGCGCATCTGCAGCAACGAACTGAGCAAAAGCTAAAGCAAACATCAGCGAGAGATAGAGATAAAGATAGAGATAGAGATAGAAGTAAAGATAAAGATAAAGATAAAGAGCTAGATCGAGAAAATGAAGAGAATGAAGAAGATGAAGCTTCGACTGAATCTCTATTTAAACATCAGCAGAAAGCTTTAAATGATGAAGACTTTTATGAAGTGTTTCAAATTTAATATGTAGTTTAAATCAGCTTCGAAGAACATATCAATCTCAAAGATACTTCATTTTTGATGAGTCATTCATATGAAATCAAGTATCTGTATGATGTCTGTTTTTGAGCTGCTAGATCTGATTAAGTAATCGCTAAATCTAGTTGAGTAATCATTAAATCTATCTGAGAGAAGTGTATATGTAGTAAAAAGAAATGTATATGTAGTAAAAAGAGATGTATATGTAGTAAAAAAAGATGTATGTGTAGTAAAAAGAGATGTATGTTTAGTGATAATCTTAAAATAAGACGTTAAGATGTAAGAATAAACAGTCACTCGTCTGACTAATTGATGCATCTGCTGTCAAGCATCAGAAATTTCAAGAGTACAGCTGATCGAAGAATTGAAAAAGTTGAGTCGAGGTCGAAAAAAATTCTTGATGTTGAGTTGAACTTTAAAATTGATATATGCTTTGCACATTCAAGACTTAATGACGAGTTGAAAAAGCTTTGAACTCTATGCAAAGCATATGTTAAGAGCATTAGAAGAGTTTATCTAGCACTGAGCTAAATCTAGCAGTGAGACAGCTCTATAGAGCTGAAAATTCATATTTCATATTCTATTGATATAATTCTTCAACATATCAGCAAAACGATGACAATCACTCTTCTCACTTCTCTCACTTTCTTTATATTCTTCATATCTTCTGAAGATATAGAACTTTCACAGAAAGAGTGCATAATGCTTGCTCATGCTTGTTGAAATGAGACTTCAGCAGTCAACGAAAATTCTTTTCAAGCAAAACTCGCTCATCAATATGAAATATCAAGTAGTACTCTTTGAAATTGAATCAATGATTGAAAGACTGCTGCTGCATGCAATCAGCAATTTCAAAGACTTAGTCTCGAAGAAGAAGCAGCTATACGTGACTAAATTCTACGTTTTCAGATCTGAGACTGATCTTCTCATGTGAAGCAAGTACATTCAATAGCTAAAGAACTACTAATAAAAAAGAATGATGATAAGTCAGTCGAAGTCAATTGATCTCAGAAGTTTCTGAAACGTCATTCGCAAATCAAAACAGTATATATTTCTTCGCTTGACAAAGAGCGTGCTATGACTCAGAATCACGATATTTTAGCTGACTGATTCAATCTCTTTCAGAGTTTAAAAAAAGAGCATGAAATAGAGATAGAAGATATCTACAACATGAATGAAAAGAAATTCATGCAGAGAATCATTGCTAAGCTTCAGATCATGATTTTCAAGTATAAAAAGACTTATATGACTCAATGTGACAATCAAGAGTGAGTCTTATTGATTGAGTGTATATCTATGAATGAAAGAGTCTTGAAGTCGTGAATTATCTTCAAAGAAAAACTACAGCAGAAAATCTGATACGAAGTACTTAAAGAAGATTATATTGCTCTGAGCAAGAATGATTGAATCAACAACAAATTGAGTCTAGTCTGAATACAGAAATGCTTCGATTCAGAAACTAAAATCTGTCAGAAAGATGAATATCAAATGCTATTAATTGATGATCATGCTTCTCATATTACTACTCAAATGATTGACTATTGCATCAGTCAGAAAATTATTCTACTGTGTCTTTTGACTCACATTACTCATCTGCTTCAATCACTTGATGTTGAAGTCTTTGCTTCATTAGCTACTGCGTATAAGACTCATGTTCAACGAGTTACTTAACTTGAGATCAGCTACTCAATTGTCATAATGTAATTGTAATTGTAATTCATACATTCTTGTGACATCAATTTAGACTCGACTCATGAAGAACTTTATGCTATTTATATCGAGTGAACAAAACTCTCTGAGAAAGAAAATCACTCGTCGTCTATACGACTGCTTCGCGCAGTCGAAACAATGAGATTGACACTGTGTTACCAAGTAATGAATCTATAGCTTCTATTCAGCGCGTGACGCTCGAGTAAACTCTTGATGAGAGTGTCTATGCTGTTTGATTATGACGCATCGTCTTTGCTCTGCTCTTCATTGACGATATTCTATACAACGATGTTTCGATTCGATTCTCGATTTGAAGACGAAAGACGTTTTCTTTGCACTCGTGATGCTCATGATTGTAACGTACGTAGAGCTGTGTTCTCTTACTCAATGATTGTCATTCATTGAGCAGAGAAATATGTGATGAAAGAGAGACGCACACGATGAGAAGGTAGAGTGTGATTGTACTGAGTAATTCTTTTCTTCTCTTGACTTGACTTGTGTCACGTAGACGTTGAATGAATTGTTAGTATAGACGTGCGATCGCAATCGTTCGATGTTTGACTCTGATCAATGAAAGAGAATGCGTTCTGATCATTCTCTTGAGCTCTCGATTTTCCACGTGAATAGATGAATGACTTGACGTCAAGTAAAGAAGATGAGCTCAAGTCTCTTCAGTATATCAGCGTGATCGACGAGTCACTACTTCTTCGAGCACTGTAGTCACGTCTCTCAATACTTGAAACGACTATTCTACCTGATATCTTTTCATCAATTACTTGACAACACTGTCAATGTGATGAAGACGTTTCGATATCGACGCAGTCGACGAGTTGCAAATTCTTCGATCACTTGTAGTCACAACTCGCAGACTCTTCATCTGAGTTGTCTTTTTCACTAGTAGTATCTTCTCATCTCTTACTGACATCGACATGTCATTAATCTTCTTCGTAGATCGATTGTGACTGTTAGAAGAAGTGTTGTCGCATGAGTGAAAACTCTGCACGATGACTTTTCTGACCACGCAACGTTCTAACATCGTTTGAACTGCGTTGAATTGAGATCTCTTGACTCTTTTGACTTCTATTCAAACACAGAATAGAATCAAAAGATTTGTAGTCAACATCATGTACAGGTGAATCTCGTTGCCAGCCTGTCATAATGTCAAATCATCAACTCAATTTAGAATTTAAATCGTTGATATCTTAAATAATTTCAATTCATTGAATCTGTTTTGCAGTTCAATGAATCAAGTCATCAATCTAGTCATCATCATCTTAATCTAGTCTCAGCAATTCTGTTTTGATTATCTCAGTCGTGTGCACGAACTTCTGCAATCTTAAGTCAATAGAACTATTGTCTAGCCTTGATTCTGCTCAATTCATGTATATAAAAGTCAAGCTTTCATTCTTTTCTTTCGCTCTTTGTCTTTCGTCTTATACATTATCTGATGTATTGTCTTGTATTTAGATTCTATCAAAGTAATAATAATATCAGTCTTTTATATTGATAGTATCTTTAGTCTAGCTCAGTTTCTGACATTATGAAAGATCTACACTTTCTGCAACGTTTTCATACATTGAAATCTCATCTAGTTATTCTTTCGCTTAAATGAAGTCATCTCACAATTTCTTGATTGATGATGAGCGTGTTGTTGAACAGTTCACTCAAAGTGTGATTGAAAATTCAATTGAGATCTTTTGCGTAATGCAAGAGCTTCAAAATCAAGTTCAACAACATGATGTCATCACTTCATTCTCATTCATCATTTTCAGTTCTTCAGTCTATATAGAGTTGAATTCTCAGTCTCTTGTGATAATAACTCAGATCATTGCACAAATCTTGAACAATCAATCTTTTCTTATCGTTCACTTCTCTGCAAACTCTGTTGCTGTCTTCATCACTTCTAGATTCAAGAAGCTTCTTGACATATCTGAGTATGAAAGAGACAAAGATCAATTGAATGCATGAAAGCAGAGTCTGATACAGCGCATGAACATGAATGATGATCATTATTTCTTTCATCGAGTCAAGATCATTTATGTCGAGTCATGACTCATCATAGATAAGAAGATTCACAATCTAATGAGTTAATATTGAGTCAATGATTTTTATATCATTTTCATCTTTGCAGATTAATGACACAAGTTGCATCATTACTGCAACAATTCTTTCAAGACAGAAGATGCTCATTTATATCTTCATGAAACTCTGAAGCAAGACATGAATAGCTTTGTTGACTATTACAATCTCTTCTATCAAAAGAAAGAATATTCTTTGATGAAAGATTTCTCATTGATTGATTGTCTGAAGCGTAATGTCAATTATTTCACTCAAGTTGTTGTCTTCTTCTAACGAAATCTCGATGAAACTCAATCATTCATCTTTCATTAATGAGTTTAAGCATTCTCTGACATCAATGAAGAGCTTCAGCAGCTTAAGCATCATCAATCTCACTTCATCTTCATCATTGTTTCATTCATCAAAGTCAAGAGCATCTCTGCATTGACTAGTAATTTTTTGAGTTCAAAGATCATCATTTCTGTGACTGTTGTTTTGACAGTATCTTCATTTCTTTCTTTCTTGTTTCTCAATGAGTCAATGAATTTAAGCTTTGTCATTATCATTGTTCAAGATAAGACTTTGATCATTTCTGAGATCAAGAAAATCTGCAACAAGTGAAAGCTGTGTTACTACTGCAAATTGCAACATTTGAGCAAAATTGCTAAAGAATGCTCAAATAAGAAGTTCTTCACTCTGCATATCATGAATGTTTACGACAGTGACATCATCAGTATAAATGAAGAAGTCTTGCTGTTTGCAAGAAAAGTTTAATCTCTGAGCTAAGTTGCGCTCAGAGATCTGTATATATATCATCTTGTTTACTAGTCTTAATCTTTTCATTCTCACTTCAATCATATAGAAAGTTTTCTGCTAAATCTGTCTTGAAACTCTTTGAATTCAATTTGACATTCAAAGATAGTCACATGATAGTATTCTGTATTCTACATCAAGCTCAATCTAAAGTTCTTGCTCTCACTCTGATTGATAGTGAAGTCTCTGCTTATGTCTTTATGAATAAATTCTTCGCGCAACAACATCATCTTTTCTTGCATCAATTAACTTACTTTTGCAAACTTCAAGAATTTGATAATTAAGTCACTTTAATTGATAACATTACTCATGTTGTTGAAATCACAATGATTCTCGACGAACACATCAAGAGACTATTCTTCTATGTCATTGAATTAAGTTAATATTTCATCGTCATGAGTCTGTCATAACTTCGTCGTCACATCATTGATGTCATTTTTGAGCACAATATTTTCATCTTGTCTTTCTTCTTTTGTCTTAATCATTGTTGCTCATCTCTCGTCAAGATCTATGATCTTAATCAACAAGAAGAAAATTTCTCGTTTGAAGTTAACAAAGTAGCTTTCTTTCAGTCTCGCCTTCAATTCACTCACAAGAAGCAACTTAGTTCACGAATTACTCACAAGAAGCAATTCAATCTACAGATCACTCACAAGAAGCAATTCAGTTTACAGATTGCTCACAAGAAGCAATTCAGCATTCAGTTCGCTTGCAAAAAGCAATTTAGTTTCTCATTCACTTGAAAGAAGTAACTCAGTTTTCAGTTCGCTCACAAGAAGCAATTCAGTTTTCAATTTGCTTGCAAGAAGCAACTCAGTTTTTCGTTTGCTCACAAGAAGCAATATAACTTCTCGTTCACTCATGAGAAGTCAATTAATACTCAGCTCGTTCACAAGAAACAAATCTCGTTCAATCTTGTCTCTCATCTGAAACAAGAAGCTTCTAGTTGTATTCTTCAAGTCATTTAAAAAGAATACTCATCAAAAATCAAGTGTTGAAATTCTTTTCTCTTTAGAACTTTTGTTGTTCTTCAAGCAAATCAATTCAATCAATCTTTTATACAACTTAACATAGTCAAGTTGAAAGCTTGAAGCTTTGATCATGCTGCTCATGTCAAAAACATTGAAATGTTTAACGTTATTTTAAAGAAAATCGATGTCTTCTTGAATCTTGAGTCAATCTCGTCTTCTAGTCTAGACTCTGACGAGTCAAAATCGTGTCATGCAACTTTGACTGTTCATTCAAAGAACAGTTCAACTCTTGCTCAGTTCTCATCTCGTCTTCAAGACAGTATGTATGATAAGAATCATCATCTGAATCTTCATCAAATGAAAAAGAAATTTCATTTGACTGCATTCACAACACAAGAAGATCTTGAAGTTTATTAACAAAGTAAGAACGTCGATTCAGTCATAATTTTATCGTTCAGATATTTCAAGTTTCTAGATGTTTTCTTCAAGAAGAACGTCAATATCTTGTCTTTGCATTGAGTTCATGATCATGTCATACATCTTAAAGAAGATGCTCAATTCTCAGTCTTCGCTTTGTACAACATGAGTCGTGATGAAATTCTAGAACTTCGTCGTTATCTGAATGAGAATCTGAGTAAAGATTTCATTCAAGTCAGTTGCTCTCAAATGATCATCTCTGTTCTCTTCATCAAGAAACTCGAAGAAGAACTTTGCTTCTGCATGAACTATCGAAATTTGAACACTATCACAGTCAAGAATCAATATTCTCTGTCTTTGATTTCAGAAACGCTGAATTATTTAAGTTGAGCTAAAATCTTTATCAAGCTGAATATCATCTCTGCGTTCAATCGACTTTGAATCAAAGAAGAAGATGAAGTTCTCATCATCTTTTGCACTTGATTTGAATTATTCAAGTATCTAGTCATGCTCTTCAATTTATGTAATGAGTCTGTCTTGTTTCAGAAGTATATCAACAATACTCTTCATGAACATCTAAATAAGTTCTGTACAGCTTATCTGAATGACATCTTGATTTATTTCGACAATAAACTTGAGCATGAGATTCATGTTAAGCTCATTCTGCAAAAGCTGCAAGAAGCAGATCTTCAGATGAATATAATCAAATGCAAGTTTCACGTCACTCAAGTCTTGTATTTAGAATTAATAATCATCATCAAAGAGATCAAGATGAATTCTTCTAAGATAAACATCATTGTTAACTGACTCATCTTGATCAACGTTAAAGACGTTCAAAGTTTTCTAGATTTCGCGAACTTCTATAGAAGATTCATCTATGACTATAGTAGAATAACTACTTCGCTCACTTGTCTCATCAGAAAAGATGTACTCTTTGTCTGATTTCAGAAATGTCAGATTGCATTCAACATTCTTAAGAAAATCTTCACTTTTGAGATTATTCTTCATCACTATAATTCAGATCATAAGATTGTGATAGAAATTGATGCTTTGAACTATGTGTTCAAAAACATTCTTTCTCAATATGATGAGAACGAGATTTTTCATTCAGTCATTTACTTTTTGAAGAAGCATAATTCAGTTGAGTGTAACTACGAAATTTATGATAAAGAACTCATGATTATTGTTTGCGCTTTCGAGAAATGATGATCAGAGCTCAAAGACTCTATTTACTCTGTTGAGATGATCACGAATCACAAAAATCTTGAGTATTTCATGTCAATTAAGCAGTTGAGTCGTCATCAAGCTCGTTGAAGTGAGTTTCTGTTTAGATTCAACTATCACATCGCTTATCATCTTGACAAGATTGATGATAAGTTGAATGCTTTGACACGTCGCTCAGAAGATCTTTTTAAAGAGAAAAATACATTCGATTCTCAACATCAATATCAACATCAGACAATTCTGAAAATTCATGTTTTAGATTTCAATATTGTTGAAAATCTCGTCTTTGACATCTTCAACATCAAAGTCATGAAGCTTCAGTCATAAATCATCGCTCTAGATTCAGTTCAGTTACATTTGTTCTCAATTATCTCAGCACTCTTGCAAATTTTAGCTTTCATGAATCTAAAAATCGAAGAATTCAACGTTGAAGACGTTAAGTCTCAGCTAAATCAAGACATTCTGAATCTTGATGAAGATTCTGCTGACACTTTCATTCAGACATTGTGAAAGTAAATCAAAATCAATGACAAATTTGCAGCTCAGATAATTGAAGCACTTTGCAATGAAACATGACATCACAACAAGATTTCTCTAGTCAAGTGTAAAGAACACGAGAATCATCTGTACTTTCAAGAAAGAAAGTACGTGCTCAACTCAGATAAACTACGTCTTCATATCATTCAGCTGTTGAGATCGTGTCTAGAAACTAATCAAAGTGCGTGCGTGACTAGAATGTTTGATCTATAAAGATAGCTATAACTAAGACTTTAAGAATACAGAAGAAAGAAGGTACAAAAGACAAGAAGAACACGCTCTATATAGTAGTTACTCAGATAGACGTTAGTCTCAAAGAGAACGTGTTGAAACACAAGAAAGATGTTGGTTTGAAAGATGTTTGCAACACAAAGAAATATGTTTGTCATAGAAATCTGTTGATCACTCGTAACACAAAGAAGTGTGTTTATTTAGAAGACAATAGAAGCTGATTAGAAGATGCTAGAAAAGAGAAAAGATGCTGAGTCATATCTGAGTCAGATCTGAGTCAGATCTAGATCAGATCTCGACTAGATTGTTGACTAGCTCTAATCAATTCTGACACATTCGTAACATTACTTTTTCCTTCGAAAATTCATGTTCGCATGAATAAAACAAATGAAACGCAAATTTTCACTGTTTTTCAATTTAGTGTGACTTGTCTGAATAGAGTTTATGAAATTCAACTAGAACTTCTTTCAAGCTCTTGAATTCTTCTTTATCAACATAGTATCATTCGTTGTCTCGATTTAGTTCTGTTCATTTAATCTTGTATTGTATTCAATCTTGATAGCATCTAAAGTTCAAAATGTCATTTATCTTTTAATGATCATCATTTTTGATAGTGAGTGATCTGAGAGATTCTGAATGCTGTTCTGATAAGAAATCGTTGAAATAAGAACACAATAGCTTCAAGCTGAACACTGAATGCAGCTGCTTCATGCTTACTGATACATCGACAAAATGTTCGACAGTTAACTTTTTGCTCGATGACAGAATCTGAAAAAGTCGGCTTGATTCAGCTAATAATCAGCTAACATCTGACTAATCAGCTAAATGTTAGCTAAAATCAATAAAATCGAATATGTTTTCAGCCTTACAAGATCGAAAATATAGAGGAAATAAAGACGTGACTGCGATCGCATATAATGCATGTTGATTACTTCAGATATTACAAGCTTATGAACTTAATATTATTTACTGATCTAATGTGTCTTGAATTTGCGCTGATGAACTCTGATTTGTACATTACTTGAAGTTGCACATTATGACATTTGATGACAGTTCTTGTAATGCACTAACATGATGTGTCAGACATATCATAGCTGTGAAAAATCAAAATCATTGCGATGAAATCAGGTTTTAAGTCAGCGTTCATTGAATCTTGAATATGTTCAAAACAACTGATGATTTATGCTTCTTTTGTTGAATATGTTTCAATCGAAAGTGAAGTTCAAATCATCATCTTTCGTTGTAGATTCTTTGTCGACATCGAAATCATCTTAAGTAAGATCATGAATGTTTAACTTTTGAGACTCAAGCATCTTATTGAACAAACTTCATCGACGAAACTGTCTGTCATCGATCACTTTTTCGATGTCGAAACTCATGCATATGATGCTATATGTAACGATGAGTCTTGTTTATGTGATACATCATATTCTTTTCTTCGCTTGATTCTGTGTGCTCATCATTCACTTTGAATCTAATTGTACTAGGTAACAAGTCTTAGTGAGAATTAGTTCTTGATTTATCACTGAGATTGTATCTATGATATATCGAGATGACTCAACTTTCGATGCAACGAACTTAAACGTAACTGTAGATTCTTCTTGAAACAATCTCATGATTTCGTGCAGCTGATTCTTTCTTAGAAAGCTCGTAATCAAGACGCAGAGAATTTTCTTCACGATTGTGAAATACTTTACACTTGAAGTTAGCATCAATAATGTAAAGTATTCTTCTTGCATTCATCGTCACATTGCTAAGCAAGCAGCGCAGCATACAACATGATCACTTACATGATAGAGTATTTCTGCTTGCACTGAACTCATTGAACAGAACATCGTCTTCTTCTTGAAATCTCACTTCTCGATGAGCTTGTCAATTGTTGCTATCTTAGAGCAATGACTGTGATTGCAGATCTCTCTTATGTGACGTTGAAATGAATTTGCGAAATTATCAATCATCTTATACAGAGTCGTTGAGTTTATTTTGATTCACTTTTGCTCTTTGCTGTATTCATCAATTAAGAAAAGATGCTTCGTTGTCTTCAGTTGCGAAAGTCGAGAAAAAGAGCTGAGCATTCGCAGTATTCTAACTCTTGCTAGATACTTTTGAATTTTCACTTTTGACTTTTCATCTAGTTTGTTGTTTCACTTTCATGCTGTCAATTTATTCTCATATATTCGCTTCATTGCTTTCTTATGTGCATTCATGCTTTCGTTGATGACTGTATCATACTGTGAAGATAATTATACAGTTATCTTTATATGCATTGTAGATGATACATTGATTAAAGATTTGTCATCAATGAAAGTTGAATGTTTGCAGATTCACATTAAGCTGACTGTGCTCATAAAGTCGATCATCTTGTCAATATGAGTCTTTATCTGTTCGTGATTCTCAATTGATCTATTGACGATTGTCTCATGAAACTTGTCTAATGCTATGATCAGTGAAAACGTGTAATTTTCCAGCTTTTTGCAATGTTTATCTTGTGTTGTTCACTCAATGTTTATGCTTAACTGTGTTCAGTTCTCGATACTATTCAGTTAATAAATCATTTGAGTTGAACTTTGCTTCATTGAAGTTTCAGTTATCATTCATTGACAAGTTTTTGCATTCAAGTCTGTGAATTTCTTGATTGTAAATGAAGTTCGTTTCACTTCATTGTGAGCTTCGTCACAAGTCACTCTGTCTCAAGAGTTCAGAAATCTTCAATCTTTGAATGTCTTAATGAAAGACTTTTCTCTCTTGAGATTAGACATTACGTCGTAATCTGTTCATAATTTATCGAGATGTTTTGAGAATGATTGTATGATGATGACACAGATCAGTCTATTATCATTTATAGAGTGTTTTCTCTGATCATTGTATTCGTAAAATTCTGATCTGTCATTCTTCTGTAACTTCAGCTCACGAATCTTCTTTCAAAGTGAGATCTCTTTATATGCAAAGCGAATTTCTCAGTTTATTTTGTTGTCATGTAAATCTAGATGCTTCTGCATTTGAGATATTCACTGAGAAAGTAAGATCAAAGACACGTATACAAGATTGAGATTCTTGATAGAAATGATTAGTGCGAATGAGCTGTTATCGATGCATGAACATTGAATTTCTCATTTACTTGAAATATCGAAGAAACACTTGATGTTTGCTTGTTGAGATTGAGTTTTACTGTCTCTGTGCAAATGTTGACTGAAATTTTCTCTGTGTTGATGTTCAATCACTTCGATCTGTGCAAGTACGAGTAATCGATTCAAAGCGACTAGATCGAGAAATATTGAGATCTTAATTCTTTGTTAGTAAAGTAATTCTTACAACATGTTTGAATTACATATCTTTTCAAGTCTCATTTCATCTGCTAGATACTCATTGTTTTGTCACGTCTTCATCTCAATCATTACGAATATGTTGAAGACTTGATAGAGATATAGCTTTGTGACTAAATCTTTGATCTTAATACATTCAATGAAAACAATCTTGTTTTCGTCATGCAAGAACAATCTGACCGCTCTCTTTCATCTGTCTGAATCGCTCAGATGCTTGACATCTTTCATGAGTATGTTTTGCAGAAGTCTTATTTCTTCATTAGTCTTCGCAATCATTGTAAAAGTCAATGATTTACTTACTTGTTTACATTGATGTTGACTGTCAAATTCTCTTGCTTGAAAATCGAATCATCTTCATCAACATTCGTCAAGTTCATCTTTTTCTCAGAGAAAGTGATAGTAGATTTTCATGATTGTTTCGTCGCGAATGTATTTTCAACAACAGTTGTATGACTGTTTACATTGATCGTAGCATTAGTTTACATTTCAAGATCACTGAAATCTTTCACATTCAACGATAACTTTTCTTCGCTAGATCGTGATACGATGTTCATGAGATTTTCAGAAAGAGACTCAGACGAATTATCGTTAATTAAATTCTGTGACGTACTATCTGCGTTCAAAGAAATTGTACAAACATTATCTTTGATTGTTAATGAATCAAAGTAATAATTCTTGATGATATTCTCTTCATTTCGTGACTTTAATTTAACTCGCTTGCGTATTGAAATATTCTCATCATCACTATCTATCAAGATGACATTCTTGTAGTCACTATTGTCGTTGATGATGATTCACTTTTCAATTTGTATGCTTGAGTTTTTAAAATAATCGACTGTACTGATATCATTTGACAATTTCTTGAGCGAGTTCTCTGTTGATTTGACGCTCGAAAGATGAGTAGAATTCTCTGTAATAATGTCTAAGATGTCTTTAGCTGAAATCTATATTCTCTGATACTCATGCATTAGCTTACTCGTAGTCACGATAGATGTCGAAGCTATGTCATCTATATGAGTGATATAATGATCGATAATTGAAACTCTCTGATGTGTATTGATGATCAAGTCTGATTGAGCTTCAACTTGTATAGATAACATCACGACTGACTCTTCAGATAACGTTTCGTCTCTTTGCTTCGTCAAGCAATTATTAGAACTGAGCATAGCATCTGATGTAACGTTAGTATCAAATGATGTCTTGATGATTTCTATAACTTTAATAGTACATATCAGATGTGAGCATGATTAACTTCATCTTGAACGCAACGTGTCTTTGATCATTCTGTCATGAAGCATACATCGTCTGCTGAAATCATCTGTTGTCACTGATCACTTTCTTCATTTCAAATGTATATTTGATAGTAAATGCATGCTCTTCAAGCTTCAGATCTAGCTTTAGCAACTTCTTTCATTCATTCAAAAATATCTGCATTATGAAGTTAGAACTCGAACTGTCTATCTTTGACATCATTTAATAGATTGAGCAATAACTAATTGCTAAAGTATTGATTCGCGTCGCTGCTAACTGAAATACTTTCATATTCAACTCTTGATGATTTGAAATATGTTACGTTGATGATACTGATCTTGCGAGCGATGAACATGTGTTACTCACGTCAATGAAGTTCTCATCTTTCGAAACTGAATTCATCAAAGTTGTAGATGTGAAAGATGTCGCTGTCTGTAATGACAATTTTTGAGTCTTGCGTCTTTCGTTGACAGCGTTACGACGAATGTTGAAGAGAACTCATTGAATCAGCTTTTTACAAGTTGCATGAATATGAACAGTCTCTAGATTTTCAAATTGATCTGATCATTTGTCGTTGAGAAACTTGATGCACGACTGTAATGCTTTGTTATCGCTGATTGACTTGATCTCTGTCAAGAAAGATTCATTTGTAGTCAGTCAAACTATGATTTATTCATATATCTGTTCAACTTGTTTCACGTTGATTTGAAGAGCATTGCACCTCTGAGTTACATTGTTGAATTTGAGTTAATTCTCGTCTAGCTGATCGTCAACGTGTTTAAGTGTGATGTTTCTCTTAGATGTGTGATACTCACTATTCATATTCATCATCGTCGCTCGTTTGAGTTGATTTTGAGCAAAGAGTTGAGCTGATAGATTTAATGAATAAGATTAAGATAGAAGCTTGAGATAAGATAAAGTCTGACGCGTCATATTTGTGATCGCGTTCTATATGCAATTAGTGAGTCAAGTTCTCATCAATCATCAAAAGTGTTGAACATCAGTGACTAAAGTCAAGCTACATCTGAATGAGCATTGCTTGCAATGAAGCATGACTCGTTGTATGTGAAGTTCTTTTAGACGTATTCTTAAGATTCATCACAATCAAAATATATCATCTACTCACATGATGTTGCTTTCAATTCTTCGAATGAGAAGACTTAACTAAGCACATTGCAGAATGAAGGTATAAATCAAGAGCATCATTGCAGCGATTCAGATAATCTTGTGAATCAACATAAGTATGCAGTGACATTGAAGTGAGTAGATTGATTGATCTTCTAAAAGAGCACACATTCGAGTAGAATGAGCAGAAGATACTGTTTTAGACTATGAATTCTGTTGCAAATTTGATGTTTGAATTTCAATGAAATTATCGTTACTGTGATATGAAGTTGAGAATATCGTTCTTGTCAAATAAAAGACTCACGCTAGTGTTGTAAATGAATTAACATGTCGATAATTGATTGTTCGATATGATGTTCAATGAATCACAAACAATTTGAACATTTTGAACTTCTTTGTTTTCACGATGATTTAGAATAGTATGTAGCAGTCGATACGTCATCTCAAATGTATAGTTCAGATTTCTTTTTAACTCATGTTCATTGCTGAATAAATTAGAACGCAAGTATCTGATGAGACTATCATGCTAAAATCAGGCATATTCTGACCTTGTCTTGAAATCTATTTCGCTTTATTTCTCTCTTATTCATGCTTTAAGTTGTCAATCTTAGCTTTTCTACTCACAGAAATTCTCAGCGAACAGCACAAATTGATTACTATCAAATAACTTGTGATTGATTCACTTCAGTGCTCTTATCGAGTGATTTCTTTAAGCTGAAGTTTGAATTGCTATCATCTCAAAAAGACAGACGATTTCATTCGTTATCATCAGCTGTCTTACTCTCTTCAGATGACGTAGAGTCTCAAGCATTATCATGCGTCATGTTGTCTGCGAATGACATAACTCTATTTTGCTTCTCTGCAACATCGTTGATTATTACTGTTTCAACGTCTAAGTCATCACGCAGTTGATGTTCTATTGTAATGAAGTTGAAATCTGTTGATAATTTATCGTAGTCAATGTATGTTTCTACTGTCTCAAATTCAACTTTTAGCTCGTTCAGCAGATGAAGTCTCTTAGAATAGTTGACTTGTAGACTCGATCAGTTGACGATAACGACAAATGAATTTCTTGAGTGACTGCATTCGACTAGAAGACGATCAGAAAGAAATTGAAACTCAATTTTTGTATCTTCAATCATCATGAAAATAATCATTGACTTTTCTTTCTCTGAATAGATGTCTATCATGCATGTTTTCACATTTTTCGTCTGCGAATCTGACATCAATTTCTTTTTTAGTAGAGCTATCTGTGTCAAATACAAGATGAGAAGAAGAATGTTGATTGAGAAAATTTCTGCCTTGATGTAGTTTATGATGAGACTGAATTCTATCTCAACTTCGATATTGTTCTGTTTGAATTTGATGACGTCAATCACGTTGATTTTGCTGTTGACATTGATGAACGTAATAGACGCAGCGATGTCACAGAAGATATTCAACACAGCAGTTGCAAGAATGATATTTGAACAAAGAATCATATTAATCTTGAACAGCACTTCATTTCTATATCAGATTTTTGATATGATGTTGTTTAGAATCAAAATGATATGATATTGTTTTTTAAACATTTGATGAAAATAGTCATTTATCATAAATCTATCAAACAAGAAGCGATTAAGATAAGACGTGAAACAGTTTTCTTGAACATTTTTCTGAGATGATGACAATTGCTCATCATCTTCAGACATGTGAATAGTAGTAGCATTTTCAGCTTATGTCATATCAACGAAAATCTCGACATTCTGAAGTCTGATGATCTTTTGCAAGATGACATGATTGACTTTAAACTCTTGTATGAGCAAATCATCACTGATAGTTGTCATACAGATCATCATACAAACGTTTGTCTTGAGAATATTCTTGTGAAGCTTTTGCTCATAAAGACTCATTCATGCTCTGTCTTGTGAATTCAATTGTTCTTTTATCTTTACTCTGATTCAGAACTGTGTGAAGTTTCAAATGTATGCTTGATGATCAATCTCGTTCAATTGCTTGTTGAGTTTAAGTTGAGTGCAATGACTTAGAAATTTCTGTTTCATTTTATTCTTTGCCTTGTCTTTTACTCATATCAAGCGAAAAGTAGTTGTATCGTGATCATCTTCGATCTTTTCAAAATCATTCTTCAAGTCGATTTTATCACTGCTATTGAACTCATTGCTTTTCAAATCATTGTTCTTGAATTTAATAGTATTGAGTTTTTTAATCTTAAAATCATCATTCTTAGCATCATCACTCTTGAAATCATCATTCTTAGCATCATCACTCTTGAAATCATCATTCTTAGCATCATCATTCTTGAAATCATCACTCTTGACGTCGCTAATCTTGAAATTGTTCTTCTTGAAATCATCATTCTTGAGATCATCACTCTTGAGATCATCATTCTTGAGATTGCTAATCTTGAAATTGTTCTTCTTGAGATCATCACTCTTGAAATCATCATTCTTGAAATCATCATTCTTGACATCATTAATCTTGAAATCATCATTCTTGACATCGCTAATCTTGAAATTGTTCTTCTTGAAATTATTCTTCTTGAGATTATCATTTTTGAGATTATCACTCTTGAAATCATCACTCTTGAAATCATCATTCTTGAAATCATCACTCTTGAGATCACTAAACTTGAAATTGTTCTTCTTGAGATCATCATTCTTGAAGTCATCATTCTTGAGATCATTAAACTTGAAATTGTTCTTCTTGAAATTATTCTTTTTGAAATCGTCATTCTTGAGATCATCATCACTGAAATTGCTGATCTTGAAATTGTTGTTCTTACTAGAATCATCATTCTCAAGTGCAATAGTCTTGAAATCATCAATCTTAAAAACATCAATCTTGAAATCATCATTCTTGATAATTTTCACAGAGATTGATTGATCATTTGAATTCTCAAAACTTGATGATTGACGTTTATTAAACTCACATAATCTTATAAGCAGTGTTAACATACTGACATTATGTACTTGATAACGATGATCATGAATTTCATGAGGTAGAATTCTGCTCTTTTCGATCAGATGATGAGTCATGAAATCATATATCATATTCAAAAGCAAAGTGATTTCAGTTCAATGCATCTGATCGAGATGAGATTTTTGAGTTGTATGCTTGAGATTTTCGTATGCAAGAACTTTGTGCTTCGTTGAGAATGTGTGACAGCGAACGCAATGTTGATTCATGATGTCAAGTCTCTTCTGACAAAAAGCTTCAAGTTGCTTATGTAACTTAATGATGAATGCATCTGCAGCATGATTAAACAAGCTTAACACTTTGACTTTCTGATCAATGCTTATCAGCAGCAAAGTGATAACAACATTCATGAACATCTTGCTCAATTCAAATACATCTTTGATCAAATTGAAGTTATTCAAAAGAGTACAACAATATTGTAGTGTTTTCATCTGTTCTTCGTTGAAAGAGATATCTCATGCATTAAGCTTCGCTTTGATATCATCATCTTTGAATATGTTTATCTCTTTCTTTGTACGCAAATCTTGATCGATGAGAATGTTTCTTCATTTGAAATTGTGAATCAATTTCTTCTTGTTAATATGAGCAAAATTCAGTTTTTTGATAGCTGCTAATTGAATCTTGAACGTTGTGTCTGATTTCACTGCATTAACTTGAACGATAATCAAAGAATCTTTGAAACAGTACTCTTGAATTCGCTCGTGATTAGTCTTCTTTAGCATGAATCAAAGATCAAGAGTAGACTTCAGTTCAAGAGTGCTTCATTTGTTATCGATGCGTGAATGATGAAGTGCTATCATAATATTCGTAGTTGACGCGAATATGAAAGATGTAGAGACGATTGTTGCAGTTCAGATCTTGATTTCTATCTGAATCTTGAAGTGATTCTCGACTTTGAATTGATATTCGAAGCGTTTTGACAATTTAATGAGATTTAAATATTCTTGATTATCATTTGTTGTAGTAATCAGAACACGCAGCTCGCAGTTCAATGCTTGAGATTCAGAAACTATGATTTTCTGAACTTTGTTCACTTGTACAACATTTACATCTTCATACAATCAGCATTCTTGATCATCATGATAAGTGCAATGATATGATAAGCTGACAATGAAACGATTTTCTCTGATCGTAATCTGATCTTTTTGAATTGTGTGCTTGCTAGAAATGAAGTGATTGAATTAAAGATGTGTTGATGAAAAAACACGCTCTCAAGCACAAAAGTGCTGAAAGACTCTTCATTGAGCAAGAAATTGATCATTTTGTGCAGTGCTGATAAAAGTCGCGATGATTATCTTCTTAGTGACAGATGTCGTAAACAGATTGTAGATGATGTGATGTATATGCGCAAGATGATCATTGATGTCTTTCATGTAAAGCTTGATTTCACTGAATTGAGTCGTTGCTGATTGAAATTTCAGCTGAAGCAAGCTCAGTTGTTCATAGTCTCTGATATTAATCATCATCTCATCTTCAAGATTGTGATGCATGTACATCTTTTCAGTTCAAAATCTTGAGTTCTGACGTTGCTTCAAATACTTGTGAATGATAACGTCTTTAATCATTGAATCGCTGTTGATATAAAAGATTCAGTTATGAACAATGTCACGCTTGAGTCTCTGTTCTTCAACTGATGTCACTAAGTGAAGCTTTACATCAAAAATGACGTTGACAGTTCAGTTTGAGATCATCTTGAAGATGATCTTCATCTTGACATAATATTCATCTTCAACACTTCTCATGATATTAATCGCTTCATCAAGATCATTTTCGTAGAGTAGTATCAGCTTTGCTTTGAAGATAACGAGAGTACGCTGAGAAGAATCTATATTTTCAAGAAGTAAGAGCTCATCATTAGATGATTGATCTTCGATGTGTTTTTGCGTTGAAACGACGAAGTTGACATTCTCACGTTGAAATGTCTGAGATGTGTCGTAGTAGTTCATCATCTGATCATCTTGTGAAGCTTTCAATTTCTTTGTCATGTTGACTGATTCTCGCTCGTAGAATGTGAGGTGAAAGAATGAGAAGCTGTAGTGAACAATTTCATGTTAGTCGATTCATTATGTATAATCTAGATAGATTGATCATCTGTAACTCACAATTAAAGAGTGTGTAAAATGATTTGATGTTTCAATGATCTGTAGTTGTAGCTTCAGTAAAGCGACGTTGAGATAAGAAAGTCGTAGCTTAAAATTGATCTTACTCAACGAAGTGAGCTAATTGAAGTAGAGTATATATCAACAGCATCTGAAGTCAGATCAGTTTAATGTACATTGAAAAGTGCGAATGCTAATGAGATATAACTCACAGAAACACGCGTTGTAACTTGATACTCACTGTAAACTGCACTTGTGTATTGTTGATAAACAATAATATCTATCACAATGAGTGATGAGCGATGACTTGCATCTATATACTGATTGAGTGCAAATATTAAAGCAAACTCTGACGTGTTTGCTTTGCAATATATTTCTTATTTGTTTATGATGATTTGACTGAAAGTGATACATACTCTGATAAAGTAGACAAAAGATGAAAGATGAAAGATGAAATTAATTCAAAGACTTACTACAAACTAATTGATTACGTAGTGTTGCAATCTACGCGCTGTAACGTGAATATCTACGTTCAGCAGTGAATCGCGTCAAGACAAAGACGTGTGAATCATTTGCATTGAACAAGATATATGTTCAATGAATCAGAACTACATTTGTAAAATGCTCAATCTGATTAACAAGCTTTCGTAGCAGCAGAAGTAGCGTTCAGTAGAAGATTGAAGAATTTAAAGCAACTTTACCTCTTTTGCTATGTGTATTATCGACGTGAATTGAGATGATCTCTATGAAACATTTATTCGTTTCTCTGTAATTCATATTTCTAACAGACAGAATGCGAAGTATCTGTTCTTTTAAAAACAGCATTCTCTAATTTATTCTTGTGAGAAGCTGCGCGATAGTGATAGAAGTGCTTTTAAATCAAGATGTGAAAATGTTTTTGAATATTTGATAAGATGACAAAAACCTACACTTTTGATCTGAAGAATCGCAGAAGAAGATGAAGAGACACTGTAGTACTCAAGTGCATGTTTTGATAAGAATGCTTCTGAAGCATGAACGAAAAACAATTGCATTTATCTAGTTGCTGAACATCATCTTCAGTTTGTAAGTCAGTCTGTCAAATTGACATATGTGTGAGATAGTCTCAATTCTACATGACAAGATCATCATGTAAGATTCGATCAATATTCTCTAGTTTGACAAACAACAATATTGTGTTTCAAAAGCATCTTTCTTCTCACAAGCATGATTACAAGCAATCATATAATATGAGTTTTTGATCTTTCAAGAGCAGAAACGTGTCATTCTATCTCATTCTCTTCTTGCTCATACTTTGCATAGATGTCATCTGCAGCTTTAACGTATATTTCTTCTCTTGTTTGATCTCATCATTGATCTTACTGCTGACTAGTTGAGTTGAATTTTGAAGTGAAATTTACGTGATTTATGTTGTCTTAGAAACGATTTTCTTGATGAATTTGAGTTTTTCGAATAGAGCGACATCAGCGACGCTGTCAACGCGTTCGATGAAAGATTTACTATGCGTTGAGTTGATAGAAGTACTAATGACTTTCTTTAATAAGTATGTATGATCTGTAATACTTGAAGCATTGCTCATAGTGATTTACATACATATCTGATTTAACGAGAATATCGAGTGAAACTTTCTCATTCAAATTTGAATAAGACTCGACATCAGCAAACAAAGATGATTTGATTCAAGCATCTAGTCTGATCATCAATAAGCATCTTCATTGTTTGATTTCTATTGATCTCGAAGATTGATGATAGAAGACATTCGAGCTGAATTAGATATAGTGAAATCTGAGTAGAGGTAAAATTCAATCTAATCGAATATGAACAGTAGATGCAAATCTTTAATACAGTACTTTAATTCGATCATCGATAATATCGCTCTGCTATCAACTTGTTATTAAATGACAAGAGTATTCTTTGCATTGATCTTATTAGAGCGCAGTCTGATGTTCAAAAAGACTTGTATCTCTCTGATGAAACATGATCTAGACATCATTCTGTCAACAACATGATTCAAGAAAACAATTCAATGTTTCGAGCATGCTCTCATTGTGACAAGCTCGCGAAAAACATCAGTGAACTAGAGCAACATCTCATTAAGTGTGAAGTGCTCATACATAAGCAGTCTTGAACAAGACTCAAATCTAGACGTTCATCGATAATTGTATCGACACTCAATGTTGATCAATGAAAGAAAATTGATGATGTAGTTGACATGCGTCTTACAGAAGATATTGAACAGAAGAATTGTCAGTGACTGAATTCGAAAGCAGGTAATAAACTACACAAAGTCAGTGATATGCTAAATTCAATCAACGACGAAAGACAGTCAGTTTCTATATCAAAAGAGAAGAAATATGCATCAAATGAAGATTGAGCTTCAATACAGACTGAATCTATTCATGTTGAGTCGAAATTTCTGTCAACGTCTTCAATCATACAAGTCAAGTCATTCAAGAAGACTATCGAAAAAAGAGCTGCGATGATCATCGACATATCTGTGATGATCTTTGAAGAAAGATCAAGAAAACGTTGACGAGAGTGTGATGATTCATATATTACGAAGTATCATTTCTTTCAGAACAAGACAGACTATGCATTTGCATTATGACTGTATCAAACTAGAATTACAAAAGAAAATGTACATAAGTACTTCAACGATATACGATTACACTCACTTCATTTGTTGCTAAGCTTTCAAACGTCTGATGAGTGATTGAATTTATTGCATCGAATATCATATGATATTGATAATGAACAATGACAGTCAAGAGCATTCTGTATATCATCTATGTACGAAGAAGCAGATGCAGTTCAATATGATATTAAATATCAGAATATTATCAACTCACTTTGTTTTCTTCTGAGACATCAACTCTTTGAAAAAGATCTCGTTTATGCGCTCGTTCATCATTACAACGCGAACAATTGTTGAGTTTATAGTGAGATGCACACAATCAACTGATGATGAGAAACACAAAAAAAGCTTTCTGATGACGTCACTATAGTGTCACTTCTACTGACAACAGACAAGACAGCTCTGACTCAACATCAGAGTGATCTTGTTGCATGATCTTTTTATCTCATTATTGAGAACTTGTCTTGATGTATACAATGAGCACAATTCAAGTCAGAGATGATTCTTCAGACATTTCTTCTCATCGTTGACAGCGATCGCGATAGAATAAAGTCTCAGGTTTGACATATGACTCTATCAACTATACTTGAACGTAAGCAGATTGAGAAAGCAATCAAAGACGATGTCAACATCATTTGCGCTGATGATCTTACAAGAAAGTGTCATTCTATTATCGTTGAATTCATGATGAACTATGAAGAACAGATTTTAATTACGAGCATAAAGAAGAATCAGCAGTGCTTTATCTGTCAGATACTTTCTCAGAAAAGAGAGAATCTCATGAGTATCTGACAGTCATGTATTCATCAATTCACTCAGAGACAGATTCAACAGCAGAAAAAAGACGATATTTCTAAAAAAAATAGTATCTGAGTTCATCTCATTCGCAACTTCGCGTGATCTCATTACATGATTAACATACACGAGTGTATGATGATCGATATTCTGCATCAGTTACTTAAAGGCACAGTTATCTACATGCTCAATTGACTTGACGAACTTATTGAGAAGAGAATTGTTGCATCTAGAAAGAAGAAAGAATATTAACTGCATATTAATCATGCTTTCGATGTAGCTCAGTTGAACAAATGATTTCGTAATGTATCTGCATTCGTTGAACTCAAAATCTTTACAAAGTATAGCGTCATCAAACAGTGAACGACTTCGAATAGAAAGATTGTGATTCATCAGATACTTTCAATCATTGCATCACTGCTTACTCATAAATCATCTGCAGCGATGCATTGTACTTGAGCAATGATAGATTTTATAATGCTCGCTCAATATACATCACATGACGAAGACATTCTTAGATATATGCAGCACGCTCTTTTTCGATGAAACAAATTAAAGAAAGTTTTTCAACATCTTCAATCTCTTGATACAGATACACAACAGAAACATTTCAATATTTCGAAGTTTCATGCAATGACTCATTACGCGAATTTCATTCGTCAATATGACGTCATCGACAATGTTAACACGAAATATAAGAATATCTGTCATAAACATCTGATTAAGAAATTCTTTGATCGCACAAATAAACGTGATACTTTTCTGAATCAACTGATACATCACAACACAAGACATCTTAATCTGCTAGCAATGAAGAACGTACTATTGTATGAAAAGACTAAATTCATTCAGATAAAGAAGAACATGATGAGTGCAATGATAACAACTCTCTGTCGAGTTATTGATCTTAGCAAATTGAGCATTTCAGTATTTCACGCACAGTGCTATCAGATTCTAGATGCAAGACTAGATTCAAAGAAATGATGTCTTGTGTTTACACTGATGAAGAATCTCGATATTTTCGAATTTCTAAACGCGTTGACTGTGTTCATTCGTGAATTTCGCAATGTCATAGAGAAAATTCAAGTATTTAATCATGATCTTGATAAGCGAGTCAAGAACGCAGTCGATGCAAAATCATGTTTTATAACAATTCATGACTTTCTCGTATGCTGAAAGCGAAACGAGAAGAATGAGAATGATTTGAATAGTCTCATCAAAGATAGAGTTATCTGTGCATTAAACTGACAGAAGAGTGAAAAATGAAGACGTGACTGTGTTTTGATACAAAAGTCATCTGCTTTGAGCAATGATTCATCAGACACACGAAATGATCGTCTGTCTGAGCGACTACAGCTCATCATATCAGTCATTGATCGATTTCAACAAGATGACAGAGACTGTCTCTTGAAATACACTGATGTTCTCATCAATCTACTGAAGTCTCGAAATAAGAACACACAATAAAAAGTACATGAAATGATGAAGGTAGAACACTGATCAAAACAAATATTCAAGAATTCTTGTTTCATCAACGACAGAAGATTTTACAACATGTCAACAATTTTATGAAGTTTACATGTTGTGTTGACAATCACTAAGCGAAAGAAAGTAGAACAGAAAGACTTCTTTTACATTAATAACTTTGTTGATTGAAACATTTACAATATTTTTTATGACAAAGACTTTCTTACTAATAAAACGAGAGCAGTCGAGAAGTTCGATGAACTAGATAAATAGTATGTACATAAGTGTCATGTGTTACAGAGACAGAAAAAGCAATCAAGACTAGATTTTCTTTATCATGATCAACAAAGATGATGAACAGTTTCAAAGAAATCTGAAGTGACTCAAAATGAACACAAATTTGACTTTGCATTCGATCTATCAGAGATTCTAGCTTTTTTCAACATCTTCATTCCAACTTCAAGAAAGCGTGTTCAGATCTTCGTCAAGTCAACATACAAGATTGTTGAGTCAGTAAATAAGTCTTTTCTCAGTCTGTCATTCTTGACACACTGAACATTTTGCTGAAATCGAGATACTTCGTATGTTGACTTCGTCTTTATAAGCTTTTCGAGCATTCTGAAGTCAACTATGCTTGTCGTTGCAGCGATTTTTTCGAAGACTTTGTTCATGATTGATGTTTATTTGAATTTAACGAGTTGATCTGAGTACATCTTTTGTATCTTATTGACGAAGAACAACGTCTTCTCTTTGAACATTCTCATTTTTGATAACAAATGTATAAGTGTTGTGTGTGATTTCAATTGATTTGATACATCATTTTATTTTTTCTTGTTGCACACTTCGCTGAACAGAATGATATTGACTGAATGTTCATTGAACTTTGTTCACACTTTTAGAAATGTGTTATATCTTAGCAAGTTGACTCTTTAAATAAGTATAGGAAAATTCGAGAAGTTCACAAAATCTGAGATGAATCTTGAGTTCTTGATAAGACATAATATTAAATTTGAACTCTTGAAAGATTTTCAAATGCTTCTGTATTTTTTTACTCTCTCGCTTCATTACAACGTCTTCAATAAAGTCTTCGACAGTCTCTGTCTCAACAGATCAACGTCATAAGAATTCAACATCAGAAGTCAATTACAAGAGTATATTCATGATTCATCTGTTCAATGACAGACAGATTGAATTCTTGATTGAACTATCTTGTAGATCAGCATAACAAGAATTCAAAATAAGAATTCAACGTCAGAAGTCAATTACGAAAGTATATTCTCAATTTATCTGCTCAATTGCAGACAGAGTTGAAATTCTGATCATGTTATTCTGCAGATCAGCATAATAATAATTCAAAATAAGAATTTAACATCAGAAGTCAATTTTGAGAGTATACGTGCTTTGCTCTCAATGCAGTGTGTATGCTTGAAGATGACAGAAAGAATTAAAGCTGTGTAAGAAAAATCTTGAGCTAAGTGATCAAGTTATTGATCAGGTAAATAGAACATGACATTCTCGTCAGCGATGAAGAATTTTCATCAGGTAAGTGAGTCAACATTCTGAGAGTTGATCTTTTCAAACTCAGTTGATGAATCAACAGCATCAGTCAATAATCACTGAGCTGAGAACTATATGATATGTATGTGCAGAGTTGATTCTCTTTCTTTGAAGCTCTGATCTCAAGTCTTCAGACATGTTTCAAGCCTCAATTCATCTGTTCAATGACAGACAAAATTGAAGTTCTGATCGAGCTTTTCTGTAGATCAGCTAATAAGAATTCAAAATAATAATTTAACATCATAAGTCAGTTTCAAGAGTATATTCATGATTTATCTGTTCAATGACAGACAGGTTAAAACCTTGACCGAATTTCCTTGTAGAGAAGACTGCATGTACATTGCAACTATCATCACTGTCAATATATAACTTAGCTGAGTTTGCATTGACAAAGACGCTGTTGTTCATGATTGACAATACGATTCAAAAGAAGTGCTTCGAAGAGATATTCTTTCAATCTCGATGAGTTAATCTGAAAGTCTCTGAAATCTTAGAATTTCAGTCTTAAAGATCTATGCTACGTTTCAATTCAGCACAGACTCGACAGAAAGAGTATGTTGTTGAAGATAAAGACTAAATCACTAGAAAGACTAAACGACGAAAGAAGAAAATATATGTGTTGATACAATAACTCACTGTTATATATTAAGAGAAAAAGATAAGAGGTAAAATTAAGAAGAAGAAGAAAGATGATTTGATGATGTGTAAAAAAGAAGAATAACTGAGGCAGATATTTGAGATTTATATAGTGTAGAATGATCTCTGTCGAGCGATATGAACTTCTTGAGAAATGAAAAATGAATATTCGTAGCTTACTAATCTTTGCAATTAACGAATGATGAAGAAAATATGTTTTTTCAAACGAAGATGAAGTAAGAAGCATGAGAACTGTCATCTCACATTCAATTACTTCTCACATCACGCCTTGATATTTGTAGAACTTTTATTATTAGTGATATATAGTAGTAATATCATATTAATGACGTAAAATTATATAAATGCTCAACAAACTGTACTTGTATGATATTATATCTTAAGTCTCACTGCAATTGATTTATGTTGAAGAAATGAAGCATGTCAATGTTTTTAAATGAACGATAATTGATATGAGATAATACTAGATTCATTGAATCGAATCTAGATTCAATGAATCACTAAGATTAATCATTATTGACTAGCTCTAGTGTGAAACACGAACGCGAAAGTCGCTCATCATACTAGATTTATTGACTTGAATGTAAACAACAACTACAATAACACTCAACATGATTAAAGTAATGACTAACAAGACTCTTGATTCTACGACATGATCTGAAAATATCGTACGATCTTGACTAGAAATAGATGAATTAGTATATCTTCTTATCTTGAGTCATTTACAACGTGAAATGAACAAGTTAGATATTCTAGACATCAGATTGAACACACGCAAAGTCAAAAGCCTTCTCGATCAAGTCTTTGCAGATGTATATAAACAATTCACTGACGTCTTTGACAACATTTTGAAATCTTGAAGAAACAAGTGTCTTGTCTTTATAGCACAACGATGCAACTACAATAAGAGAAGACGAGTCAAAACTCAAACAGTAGCGTCTGTGAATGAAATTCAACACATAGTGACATCATTTAGCATATCAAATTCTTCAAGTACAAGTTCTTCTTTGACTAATGACATCAATATGCATGAACCTGTCAAGACAGTACAGAACATCATGATTCAAGTTCATCGCGATATCTCTCATAGTATTTGTTGCAGATCACAAGATCTACTAGTATCAGGCACTGCAAAGAGCATGATTGAGATCAACGACTTGAACTTTACGACTTTTATAGATTTAATAAGTCTGAAGTTGAGCTATAAAAAAAGAAAATATACAATTTTCTATGAACGTGATGATACAACGAACATCAGCATAACAAACGAGCGAGAATGAAAAGCAGCTTTTACAGAAATGCACATAAAGAGATTCTTATGATTTTGCTTCATCATTAGAAGAAGCGAAGTGATCTCAAAGATCAATATGTATTCATAACTCATTTTGATGTTATTTAACTAACTGCTTTGCATATCAAAACGCGAAGAGAGAGTGCATTGTCATCATCAGAAAACGCAGCATCAAACAGTCAAGTAAGCAAGCAAGTTGAAGACAGAATCGTTCAAGTCACTGTGTCTTATAACAACTATGAAATACATGACTAAAAGAGTAACAATATCTGATTGATTTGATGTTCATTGAATCGATCGTTTAATCGTCGTAGAGAATGTTTGAATCGACACTTCTCAGTTAGCTCGTCAAAACTCTGCTAATATAACATGTGAACATGTCGTTTGTTTACTCACTCGAGTTTTTTTCTCAACTATAGTATTGATATCTCTCATCAATACATCACATCATCACTCTGTATTTTCAAATATTAGTTGTTAACTATACTATCTATTGTCGCTTCTACTGCAGCTTCTATTGCTTCAACAATCGACAACTCTCTCATGATATTGAGAATGTTTCGCGTTTTCGTCACAAGCTCAAGTCATAGTGTACATACTTCAGTTCTCATAAATTCTAAAGATAGAACTGCAGCTGATATCAGAGCTGACAGACGAAACGAGACATCATCTCAAGAGCTACAGATTTGAAACATTCAAAGCGCTTCAGAAACTCGTTGAACAACGATTGCTATAGTGACGATAAATATGAAGAATACTCAAATAACGATATAAATGAATCGACATTTGATGAGAGTGATGTGCAAATGAGTGTCAGACTTCTCACGTCTTTCAGCGTCTTAAGTACTGACAAAGAAAGAGACACAGTCAATCTCAACGATTCAGCACTTCAAAAAGCGATGACGTTGTCGCGATAAGAAGCGCATCGCTCATCGTCAGCAACGTGACGAGTCAAGCAGTCAAAATCAATCATTCAAGTCGACATCTTTCAAGTCATCTCAGATTGATCATTCTCGACAACAGAAGCTCATGAAGAATGAGTCGAAGAAATTGAAACAGAACTATGAGAGTTCAGTTATTAAAAGAATCTATCTATGATCGAGCGTAAAACAACGAGAAAGAGAAATATTCACTAAAAAGCATGCGTCAATGATAAAGAATTGTCTGCTCTACATTCAAGCTTGAATTCTGAGTGATCGAGCGAGTAAGAAGATCACGTCATGATTGAATGATATCAAGTCATGACTTAATGATCAGATTCATAAGATATGAATCAATATGATTGAATATCTGAAAACATTAATGAACAATTCGCGTTATAAAGTTGACTTCATTCTCATGCCTCACGAAGCGCGTCAGATAAGCAACAGAATCTCTTAACAAATTTAACTCATTGACATCAACAGATGTATGACTGCTTCGAAATATGATGAGATCATGCAATGTTCAAGACTTGAAGAATAGTATCAAATGTATATAATTGACAACAGTATCACAGCGAGAAAGCAATTCAACAAGCGACACAGATCTTGTTACAGAATGATGATTACACATGCGCGAAGATAAGACTACATCTTGATTAGAAGATGTTGAATAATCGTGACACAGTCATTGAAACAAAGATTTCTTGCATCAGTCATTGCAATGATGCTTGTCAAAACGACATTTACTTGAGAAAGAAAGTCGTTTACAAGTCAAGATCATATCAGAGAATTCTTTGATGTTTTATCGATATCTTTGATCACTTTCGCCTCAGCAATGATAGTTTACTGCATTCAAGAGTGACAGATGAGAACATGCATACTCGCAAAGTTTGAGAGTCTGAAATCTTCGTGTAAGTCTTGCAGATCAATCGAAATCTACACATCAGATACAGAAATAACAATATGCTGATCATTATAGTTGACTGACGATGTTTAATAACAACTTGAAATAAGCAAATCATTGCTCATTAAGACGCGATATTATTACTTCTTCATACTTGAATCATGAAACTTGTTGAAAGAGAAAATGTAAGAGAAATTCTCAATATCACTTCTGTTCTCAATGAATACGCGACATTCTTGAATGATCTTTCGAAAGATGAGATGAATGATCAATGAAAGAGTTTAAATAGAATGATCAAGAAGAGTGATAAAGTGTTATTGAAAATCGATGATTATAAGAATAACGACGACATAGAAAGCACTCGAAAACAGATGAACATAAGTGAAACATGAGTTGTTCTTCTGATCATCATCATGCTTCGTTCAGTGAATCACTCTCAGTCAAAATGAATTGATAATAGACGTTTAAACTAATAGTTGATTGATAGAATTTCAATGTACAGTTGATTTTAATGAACACTCAGCTCGCAGCAGAATCTAGAGCGAGAACAGAGAGCACGTCAGTCAAGAACAACAAACAAACGAGTACATTTCAAGATTGAATCGATGATCAAAGCTTGAGTTTGAACGATGTGACTTTCAATGAAGAGATGAAGATTCGCTTGTACAAGTTGACAGTGAGAAAGAATAAAATGAAGGTAAAGAAATATCAGGCACAGTGAAATTAAACTTGGTCACAACTGATAAAGAAGTTGAGACTGAAGTCAAATGAACATCTATGATATACTAGAAATTCTAAAGACGACTCGATACTAGCAGATGCAGAGAAGTATGAGACGTTTAAACAGCGAAATGATCATGCAATGAATATCGATGTATTGCGCGAGAAAGATGACATTGAAGAATTGTTCAATAGCTAGTAGTATGATCATTGATTCGCGTTGACTGATTGCAAGCGTACTTAGAAACAATAATAGTTAAATCTACAAATTCATTAGTATAATTGATAATGAAAGTGTATGAGAGATCACTACAGTAGACAGTTGATATGCAACTTGAAGTTTTAGCAAACTGAATAGAGTAAACTATATAACGTCGACATTTTGACTAGTCTCAAGCTCAAAATCGTCTTGTATCAACGATGTCAATCAATATTGATTATACAAATTCAAAGCTACTGTTGAGAAATCTTTCTACAAAACATCGATTCATTCATATGCAATGTCATCAATGATAAGTAGTATATTGCAGTGATAGTAAATCAAGTGTCTGCTTTCGCTTGTATCATAGTAATAATAGTATTTAGTAGCATTCAATACAGTAGTTAAACAATCTTACATTCGTTATCTTTGTCTTTGATCTTGTTTACGTCTCGCTCAGATCTGACTCAGATCTTGCTCACTCAGATTTCGCTCAGATCTTGCTCACTTTCGTCTTGTCAATTCAGATCTCGTTCAGATTCTGCTCAACATATGCTGTGAAAGACGTAATCATATTTTATTCAGAATCGTCGTCTTTTTTTAGAATGTTTTTTCGCATACGAAGTCTTGCGCTCTAAACGTTCTTGTAATTCACGTCATCTACAACTTGCGTGTGCATGTCAGGTTTCAACAATCGATGAAGCTGCTGACGATGAAACGAATAGTGATGTTAATGTGCATGAAATCTGATGATATGAAATGAGTGAGCTAATAGTTTCTCAACAGACGCTCTTCAAATTCAAACACGTCAGACGTTCATCTTTGCTCATGAATACTGATGTTTCTGTCAATGATGTGACTATGTCAACTTGAGAGAGATATTGCATTTGACTGTCATTGAAAGTCTGCTTAAGCGTTAAACGAAACGATGTGCAATCTGTAGTTGTGACGAAGATGATGATTCTATCACGCTCATCAGTTGATATGTTGACTTAAGAGAGGTATTGCATTTGACTGTTCTCATTGTCAGACTCATATGCAGAAACTTGCTTTGCATCATTGATTGATGCATTGAAGCTTTCACATGATGATGATGAACGATAGAGAACATACTTCTTGTATCAAGTACTATTCATAATATTCGAATTTAGCGAAGATCTTGAATCTCAAGAACTCATAAGACTAGATGATATCAACTCACTGTCTATCAAGATTCTGCGTTCATTTCAACAAACTTTCAATGAAATAAATCTATCATCAGAGAGAATGATAAGTGACGACGAGATTTTGCAACTGAGAAGTGAGTTCGCTTCGTGTGACATTTTTCAATGACGAGAGATGAATGATAGATGACTTCGACTTTCAATATCATCGAAAGTCTGCTTGAGCGTTAAACAATCTGTATATGTGACAAAGATGACTATTTTATCATGATCATCAGTTGAAAATGTGATCTGAGTAGCTGCATTCACGTAAAGAAACTTCAGACTGATGACTTTCGATCTAAAATGAAATTCAGAGCATTGAGATTTCTCATCAGATGCACTTGAAGACGCGTTGAATCACTCATCATCAGTGATACTTAGAAGTGACTGAAACGAGAGAATCTGCCTTGTCTTGCATCAACGTGATGTTTTTGACATAACATCATCAAAGCATCAGACAACTATAGATTCAATGTTGAAAAGTTGAGATTTCTCATCAGATGCACTTGAAGACGCGTTGAATCACTCGTCATCAGATGTACTTAAAGACGAGTGAAACGAGAAAATCTGTCTCATCTTGCGTTAACGCGATGTCTTTGACATAACGTCGTCAAAGCATCAGATAACTATATATTCAATGTTAAAAAATGATGCAGAAAATATGAGTTTAAGCGCATTTAAAAACAATCTAGTTCTGATCAAGTCAAGATTCAAGTCAAATAAAAATTGAATTGAAAGTTAGTTCTATTCATGTTCTTGTTTACTTTCTGCAATCTTTATTTCTTCGCATGCTCTTTACTCTCAAGACTTCATTGAATTTATAATATAATTTAGTCATCGCTTTACATATTAGTGTGAGATATATTGAAAGATCATCTCGCAGCTATGCACATGATCAAACGAAAGAGTCATGAATGCAAGATAAGCATGATCATTATTTATTGCACTTATCTTAAGTATCATCAGCTTATCTTTGTGCTAGAATGATTCAAGCTCGATTGAAGAATCGATATCAAACGACTTCAAATCTGTTCATGCTTCAACAAAACGTAGAAAGAAGTCGAAATCTGACTTGAAAGAGAAGAACAGTTGAGAATTGTCGTCGATGAGAATACAATCACTGATGTGTATAAAATTCACGTTGAATTTTATTATTGATGACAAGCAGTTTACATCTACACTGTTGTTCAACAAGAATGATCATAGAAGAAATAAAAAGCGTACTTCAAACGCGTCAAGCATGCTATCAAACTCTCAATATGATTCATCTCATGTCTTCATCGATTTCAAGATCAAGTCACGCAGCATGAAGTCTATGAATTCTTCGTTCTATGATTGACAGCGAAGAAAAGATGATCATCACGACTCATCATATATCTGAAGTGAGAGTATTCAACGCAAGAAAGAGATTTCAACAGTTGCGCATGAGAACATCATGTAACAGACGATTTCGTATCTGCGAACTATGATTATGACTGAATACGCGAGCGAAGACTGCGAATCATGAGCTGACTTTCAGCAAAAAGTCAATCTTTCAACTCTCATAAAAAGCATATGATTGAGAATGATTAATCGCATAATTCGAATCATCAATCGAAGAGACAATGATGTAGAGGTAAAATCAACATCTCATGAAGTGAGAAGAGTAAAGCAATCATGACTGAATGATGCTTACTCAGACTAACACAGTTCAGATGTATGACGTCATAAGCGACTATTGATCTCATATGATGCGTAAGATTCACGTCTTGATTCTCAATTATTACGATTTTATCAACAGCACAGCTTCAATGAATTTAGTTCATGCTTTATTGAAGAACAACGTCTTTCTAAGCGTTGATCATCACGATGTAGAATAATCTTCTTGAAATACTTTCACACTGACGTCAAGAAAATTAACTTATCAGAAATGTTCAGAGACTTCATTCTAATAAAAGCATTGACATCTCTCATGCACAATGATCATCACGAGAGCTTTGACATCACAAGTTTAACACAGCACATGTTCAATTCTATCACGTCTCTGATGATCATTCTCGTGACAACTATGATTCAACATAGTATAGAGAAATACAGATAGAATGCGCGAGTTGAGAATCATTCTCAAAGACGAGAAGTCAAAGATATGCTTCGTTCTGCTCAGATCAAGAGACATATACACTGACAGAGTGATCACAAACAATCACACATTCATCACAAAACAGTGATTTACTCAGTTTATCTTAAGACAAGAAACTATGTGATGACGACTGCAAGAGAAGCTGATGAAACAAAGTCAAGTGAAACTCGATTTGAACGCAAAGAACGAATTCATATACTTCTCTCTTGCACACTCGCTGTCTGATGTAGAAGACATCGATGATAACTTCAACTATCAGTGAAGTGAACTCAGAAAGAGAAAGAAGAAGAGCTCTGCAAAGAGCAGTCTGAATCATGAAGCTGTCTTGAAGTTCTTCATGAAGAGTAAAGTATGTTTTTTCTCGCTCTGTCGCGACTTTGATCTAACAAAGATGATAGAAGAACAATGATATGAACAGTGAGAAACTCAAGGCAAGAATGAGTCGTAACTCATCATAATTGATTTCAATTCTGCACATGAGAGAGTCAAGCGCAGTTCAGAATCAAGCTCATTATTATATTATTCTAGAACGATGACGTTGAGAGAGTTGATGCATGTGTAAGTGTTTCATATCAAGAATCGACTGTCGAATCACACTTGTCTCAATATCTCGATCAGATTTAGGTTGAATTTCAACTAATTGAAGCATAATGCATAGAAAGAAAACATGCAAAAGAATTCTGTAAGTGATTTCAAGAGAGTGAAATGACTTGCATCTGCGTCAGAACTGACTCATCTGATGACTTTTGTTTTGCTAACTATGATACTGCATATAGCGTGTACGTGATGTCAGAAACTAGGCTAGAGATACTATCAATATAGAAGAATGATATTATTATTACTTGATAGAATCTAGATACAAGACATACATCAGATAATGTACAAGACAAAAGACAAAGAGTGAAAGAAAAGAACGAGAATCAGACTTCTATTATACATGAATCAGGCAGAATTAAGACTAGACAGTAGTTTTAAAACTTAAGATTGCTGTGACTATATTCAGATGACGATGACTAAATTAATGACTGTGTTATGAGCATGTCAAAATTGAATAAAACTCTTATAGCTTGCTAACTTTAATCAATTCACAATCAACGCTCGAGAGTTAAGTATATAATGATTAGACTAAGCTCTGATCTGATCTATGCTCTAATTCTGAATGACAATCTGATTCATTGAACTGCGAACAGATTCATTGAACTCATGATGTTTGCAATTTATGTTCTAAACCTGAATGATGATCTGACATCATGACATGTGAAGACAAGAATCAAAAACTCGTAAGTGCATTCAGTGAAAGACAATGAGTTTAATACTGTGCAGAAGACGTACAGCATGCTCACTATACTTGTTATGTAGAAAACTCATTCTATATTCTTGTGATAACAAGATGAACGAGTAAGTATCTAAAAGTTCTTTTCATCGTTGATCGACAGAGACTGATGTACAATAAACTCACAGAAGACATTGAAAGAACGAGATATCAACGTGGTAGATTTGATTCATTCTCTTGATTGTATACTGTATGCTAAGCTCTAGATCGCAAACACATCTTTCGTTGACAAGTCAGATGCTGATGATGTTGAACTGAGCGTCATAGAGACTTTGACTTCAGATGAATATCGAATTCGCGTCGAAGAAGAAGCGTTTATGATTTTCAAACTGCGTACTACTTGAACTTCTTGAGCGAAGAAAGTGAGCATCAAAAAAGAAGAAAGAACCTGATACAGTAAGTCTGCTGAATCATCTAGCATCATCAACGATGCTCGAAGATATAAGCAGTTTGTACAGTATATGCGAATCAAGCGCAGACTCTCGATGAAAATTATCATCGAAAGCAACGATGATTGAAATTTAGACTAGATAAATCAATATGTCACAAATCACTTGATTGTCGTACTATTCTCAAACGTGTATGACGAAAAGAAATATCTTGTCATACGTAACATAATTTACAGCAAAGACAATTTAACTGATTCAAATGAAAAAAGAGTGAAGATCGACTCAAACATGTATAGCGAAAAGAAATATCTTATTATACATAACATAATTTGCAGCAAAGACAATTTATTTAATTCAAATGATAAAAGAGTGAAGAGCAACGAGATAAAAAGAGACATTCAAAGAAACTTAACTATATATAATGATCTAGTAACAGAATGCGCGAACATTTAAAAAGATAACATAAGTAATATTGATGTGATGATTGTCACAAGAGACAAAATCGATATTAGCTGAGTGCACAGCTAAGTCAGCTAAGTGACAGCTAAGTGACAGCTAATAGTCAGCTAATAACTGAGAGAGTCAGCTAATTTCAATCGTTAGCTGACACATGAGATTAACAGCTAACTCAGAAAAAGTCGGCAAAAATCAGCTAATACCGACTTTTTTCGCCTCACGATTTTGTCAATGTAAACGAAGATGATAGAAGATTTCAACTTTGATCATGATTTGATAGAGTTCTAGTTGTTTGTCTTTCAAATCTTTGCATGATCTCGTTGTTTTGACGTTTCTGAAAGATAATCAAACTCAGTCATTTACTTCATAAATGATGTTTCATCTATATTTATTGATCTGAGCTTCAATGATCTGCTTCGTCTTTTTCAATTGCTGATGATTGAAGATAAGAAACTCTTTCATTTGAATGACAATATCGTTGACTTTTCTAGCTTCAAGACGTTCGTGAGTTATCTTGTAGTCATTTGTATCTGAATCAAAACTCATTCGAGAGTGAAACTCTTTATTGAAGTAGAATGAGATCATTGAGATGATCGAGAAGATATTGAAATTTTCGCTGAATTTCATCATTGAAAGTCATTTTGCTCAGTCGTTCTGCATGTAATTACAGTAGATTCTAAGTTCGCATTTGACGTCTTGATTGACTCGCTCTGATTGATCATTGATCTCAGAATGATAAACTGTTAATAAACTAGTCGTGATTCTTAGTCGCTTGCAAAGACTTTGTCACATTGTTGATATGAACTGAGAATCTCTGTTCAAAACAATGAAACTGAATAGATTATGAAGTCGATAAACGTTTCATAGCATGATTCAAATCATTTCTTCAACTGAGATGCTTTCGTCTTTTCAATGACAGAAAACATAGTGATTTTTCTTGATGAGTCAACATATGATTGTGCAAATGACGTTATAATCTTCTGATAGAAGTAGCTCAGTGATGAAGTTCATAGCTATATCTTTTCAGCGTTTCTGTGAAATCGAAAGAGAATGAAGAAGTTCATTGATGTTATCTCTAAATGTCTTGCTTCGTTGACAGACATCACAGTTTCAAATGTAACGTCTAATCGTTGCTTAATGATCTGATTAATAATAGAAACGTTGAACTAGATCAGTAGTTCTTCGATTGTCAGAGTGAAAGATGAAAGACTGATCATGAATTTTCTTTAGCAATTTCGTATGCATATTCTCAGAAACTCACAGTAGATTTTTTCTGAACAAAACATCGTCAACGATCTTGCAGTGCTTCAATTCAGTGCTATGTAGCTTGAGCTTGTTTTTGCTTATAGCTTGTTTATACTCATTGCAAAGCTTATTCATCTTGTTGACATCTTTTACTCACTGATAGAGATCAACTTCAGATTCAATAGCTAGAATATTTATTCTATCAAGTGTCAAAATGATCTGATAGCAATCTTCAGTACGCTGAGTTGATTCAGAGATGTCAATCAGAAACATTCTGATTAAAGCATCAACTTTAGTATTCATTTTGTCTGATCAAAAAATGATCTGAAAGTTAAACTTGAATAAAATGTCTAGATAATTGACTTGACATCAAGTTAACTGTTTATTTTTCATGAAGATCTTTAAAGTTTGATGATTGATGAACATTTGAATGAGCAGCTCTGTGCATTCTAGCTCGAATCTTTAGTGTTCAAAGCATCAAATAATGACTAGTAATTTCTTGTCATAGATGTGATAATTGCATTCAGCGAGAATCATGCTCTTGCTGTAGAATGCTACTGAGTGAAAAACATTCTCATCATCATACTGTGATAGTATTTCATCTTTGACGTAGTCAGATGCATTGATTTTCAGAATAGTTTGTTGTTTTGAATCAAAATGTCGTAGAACTGAGATCGAGCTGACTTGTTTCTTTAGATCATCAAAAGCTTGAACACAGACTTTGTTTCAAACAAAAGACGTGTTTTTTCTAGTCAGCTGAGTGAATGATTTGACTAGCTTCGAGAAGTTCTTAATGAAACGACGATAAAAGTTAACAAATTTCACGAAGCTCTGAATCTCTTTTAGATTGATCGACGTAGTTTAGTTGACTATGACTTTCACTTTGATAAAATTTATACGAAGATTCTGTTCTGATACTATGACTTTTAAGAAGACAGTTTCTTCTACATCGAATTCGCACTTTCAAATATCTACTTGTAAATCAGCTTCTCGTAGATGATTTAATATCATCTTGACATGTTGTTGATGTTCTCGTTGAGTTTTGCTGTAGATCAGAATGTTGTCTAGATAGACTTGACAAAAGTCATTTAGAAAGTTTCATAGAACATCATTCATATACTGCTGAAATGAGGCAGAATCATTAGTAAGTTTGAAAAGTAACACTTTTGACTTATACACTTCTAACGCGATAATAAAGATAGTGTAGTTCTTACTATCAAAGTGCATTCGTAGTTTGTTGAACGTCGAAATGATATTCAATTGAGTCAGATGCTTGCAATCAACTATTTTGTTGATCATCTCATTTATCAGAAATAGAGAATAGCGATTTCTTTTGATAATAGCATTGAGCTTTCAATAATCAACGCAGAATCGTAGATCTTCATTTGCTTTCAAGATGAACAGAATGAGTGAGAAATACGAAGCTTTGCTAGAAGTTATAAATTCTTTGAAAAGATTCTCATTTAAATATTTCTTAACTTTCTGAAGCTTGTAGAGAGACATTCAATATGCTTGACAGCGAGATGATGTTATGTCACTAGTAAGCTCTATCTTATGATCATATGAATGATGAGGCGGTAACTTGTCTGCTTGAGCTCGATCAAAGACATCTAGAAAATTCTGATATTTTGATGATAGCTTGACTTTAATATCTTCTAGATTCTGAGTCATTTCATCAACTGAGAAGACGTTTATGACATTTAGTTCACATTGAGTATTGTAGACGATTTCTCTATCGATGTCTTCGATGAACATAGCAAAAATCTCTGTCTGATTCTTCTTTTTTCATTTTATGAGTGCTTGAAAAGAAATAATGTCTATGTTTTGAATCGAGAATGACTTTTTCTGAATGAATGAAACTGAGTGCTTGAGCATTTTAGAAATCTTGCTGTGAGCTGCTGAAAAGATTGAAGTTGACTGCAATCAACTTGAATGCTTTGTATCTGACGAGATCAAAAAAACCGAAATAGAAATATTTAATTGATCAGAGAATATGATAGTATCATGTCTCATGTTCAATAATATTTCATTTTTGTTTATTCAGAGTTTGCTCAATATGACTTCATGATGTTTGATATCAGCTATCAACATTGACACAGTCAATTTCTTATGACTTTTGATCGTAAGATTGAATAAAATCTTATGAGTAATAGTCTTTCTAGCTAACTTCTCATCATAGTCTCGTATTAACTTCTCTTTTGCTAGTAATATAGATTGTATTTCAAGTTTCTGACATACTTTATCAACTAGCTTGTCATGTATTAGCGTGTAGACGATGAAATCACTATTTATCAAAGAGCGAAGGTTGAAAGAATTGCTCTGAGAGATAAAAGAAGCATTGATCAGAAATGACTTCTCAAAATAGTTTTCTTTCAATAGAACTTTGATTTGACTGCACAAAGATATGATCTTTATCTCTTTGATAACTCTGAAAGAGATAGCTAGTTTTTTGAATCAGAATCTGAGTCAAAGCTTGAATGATCAAATTTATTCTCATCATCTAATGCATTAACTTTAGAGAGTCAATCAGAGCACTCTCTAGAGATATGACTCAACTTGTGACAGGTAAAACAGATTTCAGCTTGTACGTTCAAGTCTTTGACGCTAGTCAAAGTCGCGTTGCGCGATTTTAACTGATTCACTGATATAATGACTTCGATCTTTCTATAGAAGAGTCTTGAATGTTCATCAGCAAAGATGATCTGCTTTCTGACTTTGTTCAGAAATTTCTTTTTCTTGATGTCATTCATGACTCGTTGCTCATTATTCAAATGAATCAGATAGTCACATTCGCAGTTTGAGAAGTGAACTGAATTATTAAGTTTAGCTAAAGAGACATTTGTCGCTTAAAGCGAGATAAAGTCGAGATTTTAGCTGAGCTCATCTGAATGTGATCAAATTTTATGAATAAAATCTGCGATCATTTCATATGTCGTTGAACTGAATCTGCGTTTGTTCATATGTCATTGAACTGAATCGCGCTTTCGTCGCTTTCATCGCTTTCGTCGCTTTCATCGCTTTCATCGCTTTCGTTTCTTTCGTTGCATTCAGCCTACTACTCGTTTATTTACTCGCTCATCTACTCTTCATTCTACTCACTCACCTACTCGCTCACCTACTCTTCACTCTACTCGCCTACCTACTCACTCATCTACTCGTCATTCTACTTTCTATCGAACTCTCTATCAAATGCTTTATTAAACGCTTTATCAAATGCGTCAATCAAGCGCATAAAACACGTCAAACAGTGCTTCAAACAATGCTTTCTACTGAGCTTTTCATTGATTTTTCTACTGATTTTTCGATCGATTTTTCTATTGATCTTTCTACTAGTGAGCTTTCTACTGACCTTTCGATCGAGTCATTTAGTGAGCTTTCTACTGATCTTTCGATCGAGTCATCTAGTGAGCTTTCTACTGACCTTTCAATTGATCTTTCTACCAATCTTTCTATCAATCTTTCTACCAACTTTTCTATCAACTTTCCTATCAACCTTTCTATCAACCTTTCTATCGATCTTTCTACTGAGCTACCTATTGAGCTATCGACTGAGCTTTCTATTAAACACTCTACCAAACATTCTACATGCTTCAAAATACGCGTTGATCAAACGCATAACATGAATCAAACAATGCTTTCTACATGACTTTCTACATGACTTTCTACCAAGCACTCTTCATGACTCTCTATCAAGCACTCTTCATGTTTCTCTATCAAGCATCTTCGCTGACCTTTCTACTGATCTTTCGACCAAGTCATCTAGTGAGCTTTCTACTGATCTTTCGATTGATCTTTCTATTGATCTTTCTACTAGTAAGCTTTCTACTGATCTTTTGATCAAGTCATTTACTGACCTTTTTACTACATGACTCTTTACATGACTCTCTACATGACTTTCTTCATAACTTTCTACATGACTTTTCATCAAGCTTCGAATTGCTTCGCAATCAAGAATCAAATTTGTTTTCTACCAAGCTTCAAACATGACTCTATCAATCATTTTACATGACTTTCTACCTCTCTAGTTTACTCATTAACTTTCTCATTAACTTTCTCATTGACTTTCTCATTGACTTTCCCGACGCATATATTAAATAGCTATTATTTAGATAGTTAAATCAATCATTAATTATTCAACGTTGCAACTACGTATCAATGCTACAAATGTCAAAATAGTCGTGTTTATTGAATTAAACGATAAAGATGCATACTGCGCTCATGAGAATGCTAAAGATGCTAGAAATGTTGAAAATATTGACGCTTTTATGAATATGTCTCAGCTAAAAGTGACGCAAATCTGAAACATGAGATTAAATGAATATTCGAAATATTGATCGCTAAAAGCGCTAAAATCTGTCTCTGTCACTCTTTACAAATTGCGAATGCACGAATTTCGTTCAGAGATTCTGACTGAATCAATTGATTACTTCAAGCTGCATGAAGACAATAGATTATCTTGTCTTGTAAATCAACTATCAACTGTTTTTCATGATATTCTAAATAAAAGAACAGACGTTGAAACATTGAATAGAAATCACTAAATTTGCTCTTTTCTTGAATGAGATTAGCATATTTTCTTCGAAAGTTTGTCTCTTTGTCAAGATCATTGTATAGCTGAGCAAGTTTATCTAACAAATCATTGATCATTTTATAAAGATTCAATGAATCATGTTGACATCAAGCTAAAGTAGCTTTGACTGCGTTTTCGTTGATTCTGAAGTGAATATAGATCAGTATGACTCTATCAGTATCAAAATGATCGACGTTGATCTCTAGCTTGTCACGAATCTTTTCTTGTCAATCATCTCAGAAAGATTCTGTTTCATCAGTAAATAGAGATGAATTTGAAAGCTTTTGAAATCGCTTGAATGAATTAAACATGATGAAAGAAGTAGAAGTATCTTCTTTAGTCAATCGCAGTCGATGTTGTAGTTTCATCATCTGATCTTGAAGCTTTTTAAGATTTAGATTTGATTATTCTTTTGCTTGATCAATTTCTTTGAAACGAGTCTTTCATATCTGTTCGCTGAGTATTTTATCAAATAGCTCACAAGCTTCTACATTTAAATCTCATTGAGTTCGAAGATTGTTTAAATCTTCTAGAAAAACTTCTGAATCTTGTTTGACTCAGTGTTGTAGCTGCTTTACATTTTTGATATCTCAGAAGATAGAGACTTTCAGAGATTCATTAAGTGTCTGAGAATGAGGCAAGAATTGACGATGTTTTTGTACGAAGTCAGTTTTAAGAAATTTCAATAGACGAGAAGATAACTCAAGATAGATGACTGAATCAAGACTTTGATTACTCTTGAAGAGATTGAATTGAGTATTCACAGATGATTGAATCATGATGAAGATTTTGATGATTAAGCGAATGATGATGCTCAACAGTAAATAGTGAGATTGTTTGTTAAAGTGTTTAATCTTCAAAGAAGAGTATTACTGATTTGAGAGAATTTTTTGTGATTCTCAAGCAATCAACAAAGATTCTTTATCATTGATTCTATTAATCGATTTGAACTGATGCTACTGACTGAGCGATAGATTCTCTAGCAATTCAACGATCATATGTTTTCATTGATTCTATTGATTTCTTGATGTTGTTCTGTCTTTTGATGTCATTAATCATCAAATACACAAATTTCTTTATACTCATTTCGTTGTCAGTTGAGTGAACTTGAATGAATAATGAAATCAGTATCGTGTGATTAACGAATTCTTAAAGTAATGTTGAGATCATGTCTAGAAACTAATCAGAGTGCATGCGTGACTAGAATGTTTAATCTATAAAGATAGTTATAACTAAGACTTTAAGAATACAGAAGAAAGAAGGTACAAAAGACAAGAAGAACACGCTTTATATAGTAGTTACTCAGATAGACGCTAGTCTCAAAGAGAACGTGTTGAAACACAAGAAAAATGTTGATTTGAAAGATGTTTGCAACATAAAGAAATGTGTTTGTCATAGAAATCTGTTGATCATTCATAACACAAAGAAGTGTGTTTGTCTAGAAGACAATAGAAGCTGATTAAAAGATGCTAGAAAAGAAAAAAGATGCTGAGTCATATCTGAGTCAGATCTGAGTCAGATCTAGGTCAGATCTTGACTAGATTGTTGACTAGCTCTAATCAATTCTGACACATTCGTAACATCAGTTCACTCATGATAGTGTCATTGATGATCACTCAGAAAGAGCAAAAAGCTATGAACTGATCAGTTGAGTTTATTGATGATCAAACATTTATAAGTATGTTCAACGCTTCGTACAAAACTGTCACGTGTGCACACGTTTCAAGCTCTTTAAACAATGAACTCAAGAATGATTGTGTTTTCTTTCAGTTTTCAAACGTTGTTGATGTGATGTTTTCATGAACTATGTAAATGTTTTATCGCTCAGTATCTTCATGAATATCATATATAGATATGTTCTAGTCTTTGTTGATCATTTTATCAAAATGAGACATTTAGTTCTCATCACTTCTATGAAAGTTGAAGAAGCTATCAACTGCTTCTATGCTTATGTTTGAAAACATCATGATTTACTTGAGTTCTTCATGTCTGATCGAGACACACAATTCATCTTTGATGTTTGAAAGCATATGTGTAAAATGTTGAAGATAGATGTTAAGTTATCAATGATGTATCACTCTGAGATCAATGATCAAATTGAGAAAGTCAATGCTGTCATGAAGCATTATCTTCAAGTCTTCGTCAACTACATGCAGAATGACTGAGTTAAGTGACTTTCTGAAGTTGAATTTGTTGTCAATAACACATCATCATTAATCACTTTAGCATCATTCTTCTTGATCAATTTGAGTCAAAACTTATGTTTAGACTTTAAGTCTTCTGAATCTCTGTTCAAGAATCTTACGTTTCAAGCTTGAAACAAGTTAATCAATGTCAAAGAGTTCATTAAGAAGATGAAGAAACTAACTGAGCATCTACGTGATGAGATGCTTATAGCTCAGATCATCTACGAATTCAATGTCAATCTCTCTTATCGTTCTTATTCTAAATACTTCATTGAAGATGAAGTCTGATTAAATGCTTGCAATCTCAGCATCGCTTGTCTTGCTGTCAAGTTAGATAATCATAACATTGATCTCTTTAAGATCAAGCATGTCTTCAAGAACAATTTTCTGATCATTGAGTTAAATCTTTCAACATTCATGAAGATTTATTTAATCTTTTATGTCATTCTTTTGAATTATATCGCAAGTGACTTTCTTTCAAGTCAACGTCAGAAATCTTGAGAACTCGTTATCATCAAGAATGACGAAAGATTCTAATATGTAAACAGCATACTAAACTTCAAGCGTGATAGATGTTATAATTCATCTCTGCTCAAGTATTACATCTGTTAGAAGTCTGTCTAGAGCGAGTCAGATAGAAGTGTCATTTAACTAGAAGATAAATGCTAAGAAAGAAAGATAGTTACAGAAAAGAAGCTGACTACATATGTGTGTTTCTCAGTCGACGCTAGACTCAATAGAAACTAGTCAAGATGACGAAGCGAGAATAAATCTGACAAGACTAGAAGACTGAGTCTGACAAGACTAGAATCATGACATTATCTCTCTTCTTTGACGATTCATGTTTGCATGAATGTATTTTCTGCTCGACTCGATTGATTGCTCAATCATGATTTCACAGACTCAGACTTGTGAAATCGTGATTGATTGAATTGTTGATTAGCGCGATTTGTTCGAGTATTAAATATGAAAATCGTTAATGATCTTCTGAGCGTTCATAAATTCGTCATCATCAGCGTTGTATCAATTGAGATCATTGTCATAGTCATTTCATTTGACTCTATACTGAAGTCGTCTTTGATATTGACGAAAATTCAATATATCATGAATTTTTCACTCGTCTTCGTCGTTTATCACTATTGAATCTGAGAGTTCATTCTTTTGATCAGGCAAGAAATCGTCGACGGCATGACGAAGCAGGTCAGAATGAAATACATCATGAATACGCATAGACTCTGATAATTTCAGTTTATATGAAGAGTCAACAAGATCTAGATTGATGAAAGAATTGAGCATTTTGTCATCTAGCTTCTTGAAAGATCTCGCTGTAACAATGTTTCTTTCATTCAGAAACATCTTTGATTCGATCTTGTAATCAACTTCTTTTCTATGCTTATTGACTTGTTTCATCATTTGTTTCCGTGTTTTGACTGGCGACTCGCGAGCAAACTTCAGTGTTTTGTTCATATGTTCAGATATATTCTCGACTTTAGTCGTCTGCAAGCGTTTATGAAAACTTTCATATTCGATGACATCGAGTTCAAAGCTCATATGAGAATGAAAGTCTTTGTTTAGAAAGAAAGAAATCGAGAAGATGACTGAGAACAGAGCATTATTGTCGACGAACTCAATCATGAGTAGTAGCTTAGCTCAGTCATTCTGCATGTACAAACAGAAGAATTGAAGGTATCTTTCAACGTTCTGATTGACTTATTCACTTTGATCGTTGATCTGAGAGTGATAGACTGTGAAGAGTTGAAGATTAATGTTTAGTCTTTTGCAAAGCGACTTTCATAGAATGAAGGTAAATTGAGAATCTCGATTCAAAACAATGAAATCGAGTAAATTGTGTATTCGATATATTCACTGAAGCATTAGCTCAGCTGTTTTTTCTGCTGTGATCTTCTCGTCATCAGTGAAGCAAGAAATATAATGTCGTTTCTTTGTCAGTTTACATATCACTGTTAATATGATGTTTTTGCCTTTTGAAAGAGATAAGTCAATGATGAAATTCATGACTATGTTCTTTCATTGCTGTTCAAGTATGAGTAAAGAATGTAGTAGTTCATTGAATTTATCTCAAGAAGTCTTTGATCGCTGACAAATGTAGCAGTTTCAAATATATTGATTTATTGTCTTTCGCATTGAAGATCAATAGTAGTATCTTCTTATGATCTTCATCGTTCTGAGAATTTCAAGATGATCAATAGAAGGTTGATCATAAACTTTTCGAATTAACTTCATTTGAAGATGCTCATTGAAGAAAATTCATAAAAGATCACTTCAATATAGTATTTCGTTCTGAACTTGACAATCTCTTAATTTAGTATCTTCGTATTGAGCTTCATCTTTTAATACAACTTCTTGAAGTAGAATATAATTCTCGTTGATTCTGTTAGCTTCTAGAATCAATCAATAAATTGATTCATCGTTCTCTTTCTCTTCTAGATCAGCAATTTTCATTCGATTCGACGTAAGAATTGTAGTTCGCTGATAGTGACATCATTCATTCTCAAGACTTCTAGAAACTGAATCAACTTGACGAGTCAATGCATCAACTTTGATGTTTTGTTTGCTTGAGCAATACATGATTTTGAAGTTGAAGTTAACGAGCTTTTGTACTCAGCGCATTTAACGTCTACTTAGCTCTTTATCTTTCATTAATGACGTTAAAGCTTGATGATCAGTGAATATCTTGATGAGTAGCTCAGTCAATTTCAGCTCAGATCATCAATGCTTGAAGACATGAATGATTGCTAGTAGTTTCTTGTCATAGATTTCGTAATTGCACTCAGCAAGACTCAGATTCTTGCTGTAGTAGATCATTGAATGCAATGTTTCTTCGTCGTCATACTGAGAAAGTATGTCATCGTTGACGTAGTTGAATGAGTCTGTTTCAAGAATAGTCTCTCTATTCTGATCAAAATGACGAAGAATAGAGACTTCAGTCATTCGTTTCTTCATATGATCAAAGATTGTTTGACAAGCTTGATTTCATTCAAATATCATCTCTTTTTGAGTTAGTTGAATCAGAGAATGAACAATCTTCGAAAAGTTCTTTATAAAACGTTGATAGAAATTGCAGAAGTCAACGAAAAACTGCATCTGAGTGAGATTTGTAGAAGTAGATCATTCAACTACTGCTTGTACTTTTCTGAGATTCATCTTTAGTTTTTCAATGAATAGCAATAGTTTCAGAAAGAAGATTTTCTGAACATGAAACTTGCATTTGTTTATATTCATCTGAAGATCAGTCTCTCGTAGTCTATGTAAAACTAATCGTACGTGTCGCTTATGTTTCTTCAGTGTTTTGCTGTAAATGATAATGTCATCTAGATAAATCTGACAAAACTGATGAAGATAGTTAAATAGCACGTCGTTCATATAGTGTTGATAGAAAGTCGAGTCGTTGATTAATTTGAAAGACATCACGTGATATTTGTAGAAATCAAAAGAGATGATAAAGATAGTCAGATCTTCGCTATCTGAGTTCATGCGTAGTTTGTTGAACGTGACAATGATGTTCAATCGAGTCAGATACTTGCTTTCTTGTATACAAGCGAGAGTCTCGTTTATTAATGACAAAGAATAATGATTTCGTTTGGTTAAAGCATTGAGCTTTCTGTAATCAACGCAGAAACGCAAGCTATCATCTTTCTTTTCGACGAATAGTATGAGCGAAGCATATGAAGCTGAGCTAGAAGATATAAAGTCTTTATTCAGATGCTTAATCAGATAATTCTTCATCTTTTGAAGCTTGTAGTCAGACATATAATAGAGATGACTTCGAGAAGATGTTTTCTCGTCGATTAACTCAATTTTATGATCATAGAGACGATGAGAGAATAGTTGATCAGCTATCGCTCGATCAAACACGTCTAGATAGTCATGATATTTCGAAGAAAGCTTAGCTTTGACTTCTTTCAAGATCTCTTCATGTGAAAGCTCTTGTAGATTTACATCTTCGAGTGTATTTCTAGCTGTTTTTAGAAGTCGATCGATTTTCGTGATGATGATCGCGAAAGTAGTCACATTCGATCGTTTGACTAGTGATCTATATGCTGCAGTCTTTATCATTGCTATATTCATTGAATTGAAAGACGAAGCGAAGTTGACTGAACTAGGTGATTTCACGATTCTACTGAATGAAGATGACTTCTCGCTGAGTCAAGTGACAACAGAAGAAATAGATCTCTTTAGTATTTGAGTAGAGATTGAACTCTTCTGTTCTATCGCGATTTTCTTGCTCGAAAGAACAGTCGAATTGTTAGAACATGACTCAAGTTGAGATAGAAACTACGACGAAATAGAGCGTAGTTCACAGCATGATGAACTCTGAGCTAGTAAGGTCATGATCACGTGTCAATGATTCGTTATATGAGATCATTGAGATCATGAAGCAACTCTCATGATTCAGAGTCTGAGTTGACGAGATCACTCAGCGACTCAGACGATCGCACGAATCTTCTATGTTTATATAACGATGATCGTTTCCTTAGATAGAAGCTTCGTGCTCAACTCATGTAAGTAATCAATACATATTATTGTCTCAGCTATCTTCAAACCTCAAGTCTAGTAATAGTGATTACTGTTTGATCTCTGTATATATCTTGTGTTGTTAAAGAGACAATCATTACACTTTGAGCATCATTCTTTCACAAAATATCAAAGACGTTCATTTCTTTCAGTCATGTCTAGTCAGTCAGAACGAGTCATGCTCAGTCAAGAAGCAAGCATCTTCAGCGCAAATAAGATCAAGATTTTAACATTAAACTTATATCATGATGATCAAAATAAACTCGAAGCATATCTAGTACAGATAAAGCTATACGTCAAATGACACTCATTTTAGTTCAAGTTCATCAAGAACAAAGTACTCTTTGCATTCATTTATTTAAAAGATAATGCATTCACATGATTTCATCACTATTTAACGAATTATCTGCAGAAGAAATCAGAGAAACAAGAAGAAGAAATCAACATAATATTTCGTGACTCTCAGACGTTTGAGAAACGTCTAAGAAGAGTATTTGAAAACATTGACAAGAAATGTACAGCGAAATGACAATTGTACAACCTGCGACAGAAAATCTTCGCAGCGACTTATTTGATCAGCTTTCAACATATTGTGATGAATATGAAATGAGACGATGCAGCTCTCACCAGTCAGTTCTATCAAAAACTACGAGAGAAAGTCAAGAATGAAATTGCTAAAATCGATAAATTCGCTGACTTGCAGAAGATGATATTCAGAGCGATGATCATTGATAACAGGCAGTACAAGAGACGTCTGAAAAAAGATAAAGAATTGACTATGTCAGTAGTATTGAGTCGAAAGTTCAAGAAAGAACGACGACAGTCATACTATGATTCTCAATCTATGAAGTTAGATGCAACTCGAAAGATATCGACGAACGCTTGTGATAAAACAGTTCAACAAAGCAAGACATGTTACACATGCAAAAAGCTGAGTCATTACTTCAAGAATTGTACTCAGAACAAGTATAAAAACAAGTCAAAGTCTTATGACAAGCAAGACAGATTTTTCGCAGCAACGAAAGAAGATCAAAAAGATAAGCATCAAGCATTGTCATGAACAGCATGTTACAAGAACAACTGTTGCACTCATCTGAGCGATAAGAAAGATTCTGAATGATACTTGAAACTCTCACGAAAGAATCATTTCTACGCAGCAACTCATCATCAATCAGAAGCACATGATGAGAATAGTGATGAAAGTTCACTCACTATGATCGCGAAATCGAAGATTTTCAACAGCGAAGCATATGACTTGAACAGGTTAAACAGCACTGAAGAAGCTATTCATCAAGCAGTTGAAGAAGAAAGTCGACTTAACAAAACTCTACAAGCATTCACTATTGCAGCAGAAGACACTTTTGAGCAAGAAGAGAATCGTCTTGAAGTAAAGAAAGATTTCAGAAAGTTTACAAGTCAAGCAAGCTTTATAAGCATGTACAACGAATTGTACACTCTCTTTAAGCAGAAAGAGAAAGATTTTTCACAACGAATGCAACAAATCAAGAATGATATACATCAAGTTATTTATGACACTATGCAAGATGAGTCAATTGCATCACGCAAAGACATTCGATATCGTGACATAGTCATGAAGAAGTCATTCACAGAAGTCAAGTTCATCAAGCAAGAAAAATATGTACTTTTCGATGAAAATCACATATTCAGAAAGCTTAGACAGATGACAGAAGTCATCAGAGAGAGGTTTGACCTGTGTGATTCAAAGAAATATTCACTTAAGAAGATCAACTCAGATCAATTTCAGTACATAGAACAAGTATTGAAGAAAAGAACTTCTAGTTCAAAAAACTAGAAGACTCTTTGATCAACAAATCATTGAAGAAGTTTAGTTGAAGATCGAAAATCGAAAGCATATTTGTCTTTATCAATGACTCATCGCAGTTACGAGTCTGAGTCAAAGTTAATGATCACGCAGCACGACTATTCATAGACAACGACTGCATAAGAAATTACATATTTTCAGAATTTGCTAAAAAAGCGTAAATATCTACGCAGAAGAAGAAAGAATCTTACAATCTGCGAAACTTCAATGAAATACTCATGAAGTACAATAACGAACTAATAGATCAAGAAACTCGACTCATTCATTTGAGACTCAAACGACATTGAAAAAAGTTACGTTTAGATGTTACGAAGCAGTCAGACAGTGATATAGTTCTAGACATATCATGACTTCGTACGATCAATTCAATGATTGATTGAGTCAACGAGACAATTGCATTTCTAGATACAGAAACGACGCGATTGCACTCAATATTGAAGTCATCACAAGATGTGAAGATATTCGTCATGATGAGCGAAGAAATGCGCGAAGAGTTCAGAGAAATCAATGACGCACAGATGTTATGAAGCAGAGAGATTCAGAGTGATCACTCGAAGAATCTTGCTATCGCTATTATCTTTAAAGAATATCAGAAATACAAGATTCTGTTTGAGAAAGAAAGTAATCAGAAGACACTACTCAAACATTAATCGTAAAATCACGAGATTAAGCTCGTTGATGACAAGAAACTCACGAAACAGTTCATTTATTCATTGTTGACAGAAAAGCTTGATGCTTTGCGACTATATCTGAAAGAGAACATGCGAAAAGAATTCATTAGAGAATCACAGTCATCAGCAGAATACTCAATTCTGTTTGTTTCAAAATTGAATGAAAGTCTAAGACTATGTGTTGATTATAGAGTATTAAATAACATCACGATTAAAAACAGCTATTTGTTATCGCTCATAGCAGAACTGCAGAATAAACTGCAGAGTGCACAGTGATTTACAAAATTTGATATACTTGAAGCATTCAATCGAATACAAATTAAAGAAGAAGACGAGTGAAAGACAGTCTTTTACACTCGACTAGAACATTATGAGTATTTGATCATGTTTTTCGACTTAATCAATGCTTCAGTCACATTTCAGACCTTCATGAATAACGTGCTATGACGTTATCTGAACCAATTTGTCATAGTATATCTAGATGATATATTAGTATACTCAAAGATGAAGAAAGAACATGTGCAACATGTTAAGAAAGTTCTACAGACTTTGAAGAAAGTCGATCTGCGCATCAAGTCAGGAAAAAGTGAATTTCATGTACAAAGTGTACAGTTTTTGAAATTCATAGTCATGTCTCAGAGTCTAAGAATGAACTTAAAGAAGATAGAAGCTGTTACGACTTGATCGACATCAAAGTCAAAGATTGAAGTTCAATTCTTTCTAGAATTTGCAAACTTCTATAAATGCTTTATAGAGAGATACTTCAGAATCATCTCGTCACTTACGAATCTTATGAGAAAGAACATATCGTTCGTGTGAACTGTGAAAGCAGAAGAAGCTTTCAAGAAGCTGAAGAAATTGTTCATCTCTCAGTCAGTACTGATCATGTTTGAATTAGAAAAACTCATTACGCTCAAGATGAACGCGTCAGACGAAGCTATTGAAGCATGTATCAGTCAATCAGACAACAAAAGATGTCTGCATCTCATTGCATTTCACAGTAGAAAGTTTACAGACGCTAAATTGAACTATGAGATACACGACAAGAAGCTGTTAACTATTGTCAACTCTTTTAAACAATGAAGAGTGTATCTGAAAGAATCTAGACATTAGATTCAAGTATATACAGATCATAAGAATCTGCTATACTTTATGATCACGAAAGTTTTAAATCGAAGACAGATTAAATGATTGAAAGAGTTGTCATTATACAACTTTCAAATTCAATATTGAAAGAAATCTGAAAACTCAAAGATCGATGTCTTGAGCAGAAGAGCAGATCATATAACAGATAGATCACAGGTAAACCAGACTATTCTGCAAGAGAACTCAGACGATTCAATTGTCTATAATAGACAAAACGCAGCTACTTTACGAATCAACAACAGAGATCTTGAGAAACGAGTAAAGCTAAAGCTAGCAAAGAACTCAGTCGCGCAAGATATTATAGAAAATATTGAGAACAACGCGAACTTTGAGATTATCAATGAAATACTAATATTTCAAGGTCTGATCTATGTTTCAACAAGATGCAGACAAGAGATGATAGACGATCATCACAAATCAATGATATATGAACATCAGAGTTCGAATAAGATCATTGAGAGAATATCTAGAACCTACTATTTCTCAAAGATGAGAAAACAGATAGAAGATATTATTAGAAAGTGTGATGTATGTATTTGTATGAAACACAATCGACATAAACTCTATGAACTTTTGAAAAGTCTCAGCACATCAGATCATGCGTGAAAAAGCATAGCTTTGAACTTTATAGTCAAGCTATCTAAGTCGAAGAAAAGAGTCATTGAAACAACGTATGACTTTATATTGATTATAACAGACAGATTAATCAAGTACGAATACTTCTTGTCATACAAGAAAGCGACATTCGCAGAAGATTTGACTTACACGTTTCTAAGAATGATTGTAGCAAATCATGAACTATCAGATGAGATAATTTCAAATAGAGACAAGCTCTTCACATCAAAATTCTGGAAATTCTTGATGAATCAGTTAGAAATTCATCATAAGCTGTCAACAGCTTATCATTTGCAAACAGATGAACAAACGAAAAGAATGAATCAGACACTGAAACAGTATCTCAGATGCTATATAAACTATAGGCAGAACGATTGAGTACAGCTACTATTAGTAGCACAGTTGACTTTCAATAGCGCAACAACGAAAGTAATCAGCGTGTCATCATTCTTTGCAAACTACGAATTTGAGTCAGAAACTCTCAAGAAATCGCGTGAATTTGCACAATTAGCACAGAAAGCTACGCTACAGGTAGAACAATTGCAGCTGCTACAGAAAGAATTACAGAAGAACATACAGTTTCTTAGCAAGCGCATGATTCTGTATGCAAACAAGAAAAGAGATAGAAAATCTACTCTTAAGAAGAAGAACAAAGCGTATTTACTAAGACGAAATATCAAAATGAAAAGATCAAGTAACAAACTGAATCACACAAAGCTAGAACCTTATAAGATTCTAGAAATCAAAGAATCAATTAACTACAAGTTAGATTTGTCGACATTTATGAGAATACACTCAATATTTCATATCTGTCTTTTGAAGTCTGCAGACTTAAATACATCAATTCAAACAGAATCTTCAGAAATTGATTCAAAGAGTCAGAACGTCGAATACGAAGTAGAAGATATACTAAATCAGCAAGACATCATAGATCAGTCTCATTGATTGATCAAGTGAAAAGATTATGATCATATCGAGAACACTTGAAAATCAGAGAAAAATCTCAAGAACTGTCAGAAGCTTCTTCGACAATTTCAGCAAAGAAACTCGACAATCAGTCGAAATCAGAAGAAATTTCAAGCTGTTTGAAATCGACGTTAAGAAGAAGATCATTAATAGACGACTCAGTCGTTTGATGACATTCATTCTTCTCGAGTTCTTCAATATTCTTGAACTTTCGTTGCATCATATTCTCTCAGCGAGACTCAATCAATTCTTGTTGCTTTTGCAGATGAGCTGCTTTAGTCAGAGTCTCACTCAGCTCAGCGCGAAGATGAGCTCGTTTTTTACAAACTTGCTTTCATTCAGTCTCTGAGATGATCAGATTGCATTTGCAACCTAGATGCACGCACTCGACACAACAATTGAAGTCAATGTCAACACAACACTTCACGAAACGATTGAAACAATAATTGCAGAGACGCATAGCTGAACTATCGTTATGACGAAGTTTCTTCGAAAGACGATGACGCTTTGCGACAGAACTCAACGGTTTGAATACTCAATTCAAATACATAAGAATGATGATTTCTGAAAACAGAAATCTTGAAGAAGATCTAGTGTTAAAACACGACTTGAGTTGAGATAGAAACTACGATGAAATAGAGCGTAGTTCACAGCATGATGAACTCTGAGCTAGTAAGATCATGATCACGTGTCAATGATTCATTATATGAGATCATTGAGATCATGAAGTAACTCTCATGATTCAGAGTCTGAGTCGACGAGATCACTCAGCGACTCAGACGATCGCACGAATCTTCTATGTTTATATAACGATGATCGTTTCCTTAGATAGAAGCTTCGTGCTCAACTCATGTAAGTAGTCAATACATATTATTGTCTCAGCTATCTTCAGACCTCAAGTCTAGTAATAGTGATTACTGTTTGATCTCTGTATATATCTTGTGTTGTTAAAGAGACAATCGTTACATGAATGAGCTTTGATAGAAGCTTTGATATGAGCTTCGAAACTAGAAAATTGAAGACAATCATTTTTCATATCAATAGTCATCTCAATCTTGTTCATTCATGTTTTTTCAAGAATCATCTGATGTTGATCTAATTGAGTGATCAGCATAGAGACGAAACGTTTCATATGATCTTGAACAGTTAGATTCAAATAAATCACATGAGTAATGAGCTTTTTTGCATAATGATCATCGAATTTTCTTATTGATTTGAGCTTGATTAACGATAAAGATTCAATTTGCAAATGATCACAAACATTTTGCGCGATTAATTCATCAATGAACGAATAGTCAGCTGCTTCAGTGTCAATCAATGACTTTAATGAGTAACTAATTTCATTGCTAGATAATACATATTCAGTAGTCAAAGATTTTGAAGCAAAGAGATCATTTGAGCTGCTCATTGTTCAAGAAATTAACACATTTTTCATCACGTCTTTGATGAAAGTTACTAGTTTTTTGCCTCATTCTTCAATTTCTCTGTAAATAATTTCTTCTCTTCTTTCAACATGATGATCTCATTGAGACGAGAAATGAATGCACGAGATGTCAAAGTACTAGTCTTCAGCTGAAAGCAGTTCTTTGAAAGATGACTCGATACTTTGCAGTTGAAGCAGATGATTGACATTCTTGATCATTCAGATTCAAGAATGAAAAAAGTAGCGAGTTGAACATAGCTAGTAGTCAAGGCTGAAGCTGATGTCGACGAAGAAACAAAACGTTTTTTTGAAGATGCTATCAATTTGACTGTTCATTGCTCATCACGTAGCTGATAATTGACTCATTGTTTGTTATTCACATCTTGAAGAAAGATCTTGAGCTTATCAAGCGAGTTAAACTCTATGAGACAAACTGACAACGCGTTCTGAAGATGATTGTTGATTTTATTCTGAATGTCGTTCATCAGAGTGATATCGTCGTAGTTCAGAAAGCTGAATATTCTAGTGAATTCTGAATAGAAAGAGCTGAAAGACTTGTTGAGTTGCTTCAGAGCAACGTATTTGCAACGACACTTTCGAATCAAATTCTGATCTTCGTAAATTTCTTTCAGATGTTTCAGTAGCTCTGATAGTGACTGATAGAGTGAGAAAGCATTAACATGATGCTTTGCATAGATTTGCTGATCAGCATTGCCTTCTAGTCTGAAAATCACATAAACAATATGAATCTTTTCAGTAGAATAATGATTCGCGTTGACATTGAGCTTGTCAGCTATTTTGATGTTTCATGTCTCTCAGATAAAGTCATCTGTTTCGATGAAGATGAGTGAATTCGAAAGCTTGATGAACTTGTGATGATCATTTCCGTTTTCGTTTTCGTTATCAGATAGAGTAGAAGATTCTCATTGAGAGCAAGCTTTTTTCTGATTGACTCGTTGCTCAGCTGACTGTGTATCTTGACGAAGCATAGATTGATCAGCTTGACGTTGTTTCGCTCTGAAGTTCAATCGCTCACCTTGTAGCTGATTAATCTTTTTCTCTAGCTCATCGTTTTTATCAAAAGCGACTTTTAGTTGTTTTGCTCTCTTTTTGTGATCATCTTGTACAAGAAGTCAGTGTTCATTGAGTTGTAAAGTCAAGTCTCGCTGACTTCGAAGCTCGTTCAGCATATTGATGACTTCGTTGAGTTGATTGCTGACTCAATGAAACAGTTGTTCTTCGATATTTATGTTTCATGCAATGACAGCTTTCTCAGCTTTGACTGAGACATTGATGAGTAAAAGTGAAACTCTTCTATTGACAGTGCTTCTAAGCAGACAAGTTGTTTGAGACTCAACTGACTTGACGTCACGTGTCATGATGAGAGAAGGTAGAAGTTGTTAAGGTAAGAATAGATGAGAGATTGATGTTTTGAATTGATGTTTTTTGATGAGTGAAAATTCAAAAAATTTCTTGTGAATTTCAGATAGTAATTGAGTGCTTTATTTGAAGAATTTCTTGCGAATAGAATGATGAAAATGAGTGTAGAATCGAAGAATTTCTTGCAATCTAAAATGATGATGCAAATTTGAAGAATTTCTTGCAAATTTTTCTTACTGAATAGATTGTTTCATATCATTTATTCATCAATAGCAAAGTAGTTGATGAGCATTTATCTAATGTTAGAGATCTGTCTAAAGCGAGTCAGATAGAAATGTTATTTAACTAGAAGATAAATGCTAAGAAAGAAAGATAGCTACAGAAAAGAAGCTGACTACATATGTGTGTTTTTCAGTCAACGCTAGACTCAATAGAAACTGATCAAGATGATGAAGTGAGAATAGATCTGACAAGACTAGAAGACTGAGTCTGACAAGGCTAGAATCATGACAACATTGACTGAAAAGATCACTTTTCTACTTGAGAGTCTTTCAATCTTCTGAATAATTGTGAGCAAGCACTCAATGAATATCATCTTGTCAACTCTGTCATCAAAGAATCACATGTACTGTCGTGTGTGATGTCTCAATGTCAATGTCAAGAACTTTAAGTTCAATCTTCATCATCTCAACTCAGCTCAGATCTGACTCAGATCTTGTTTAGATTTATTTCAGACATCTTGTTTAAATCTGACTCAAATGTGACTCAGATGTATTTTAATCTTGTTGTGCATCATCACATTAAACTGCGTTTTGTCTTTTTCTTGCTCAGATCTGACTCAGATCTTGTTTAGATCTGATTCAAACATCTTGTTTAAATTTGACTCAAATGTGATTCAGATGTGTTTCAATTCAGTCATGCATCATCACATTAAAATGCATCTCATCTTATCTCATTTTTCAGATTTTATCAAGATCTGACTCAGACATCTTGCTCAGATCTGACTCAAATGTGACTCAGATTTATTCTAGTCTCATCTGTGCTTCATCACATTAAAGTGCATTTACATCAATTCTCATCTCGTTTCAGTCTTTGTCTTTGATTCTTTCTTATCTCATCTTGTTTCTTTTTATCATCTTGCAGAAGCTTAGTCTTGAAGAGAAGAGTTACTGTCATGATGTCAGATCATCAACTCAATTTAGAATCTAGATTGTTGATATTTTAAATAATCTCGATTCATTGAATTTGTTTTGCAGTTCAATGAATCAAGTCATTAATCTAATCATCATCATTTTAATCTAGTTTCAGCAATTTTGTTTTGATCATCTTAATCATGTGCATAAACTTTTGCAATCTTAAGTCAATAAAACTATTGTCTAGTCTTAATTCTGCTCGATTCATGTATATAAAAGTTAAGCTTTCGTTCTTTTCTTTTGCTCTTTGTCTTTCATCTTGTACATTATCTGATGTATTGTCTTGTATCTAGATTCTATCAAAGTAATAATAATATCAGTCTTTTATATTAATAGTATCTTTAGTCTAGCTCAGTCTTTGACATCAATCGATAAAATAAACTTTCTGAAGCTTTATCAACTGACTTGACATGAGACAATTACATCACTGAATATTAGAAAGACATGAACAGCTACAGAACTTCTATCATTCAGCTCAGTCTTAGTACTTCAACACTTTTCTTCTGTTAAGAAACTAAAGCAATCACAGCAGTACAACATTGTCATACATTCAACTACGT
>JAABUW010000423.1_pt1 | contig 85140 bp, 158 predicted proteins | sample 5560081 | NCBI WGS metagenome assembly JAABUW01 (sample SAMN10711882, study PRJNA513363) | rock metagenome | isolation source: Antarctica rocks | place: Antarctica: Victoria Land, Knobhead sud | reverse complement strand
GTGCACTGGTGGCGGCTGCTGGCGCCCGTGTGGCGCCGCCCACGCCAGGCAGATGGACCCGGCTGTATAACTGTTGCCACAGGCCCTCCGGGCGGCTGCTGAAGCCGGGCGAGAAGTGTGCATTAGCGTGTCTGCGGCATTACTGAACTATTATAGGCTAAAACATGCGCACCTGGCAGTGTTTGCGACCGCATTAGTCTAGTCTGGTTAGGATAGCTGGCTTTCATCTCGCCACGCGATGGGAACGCGCGAAACGGAAGAACCCAGTCGACACGGGTTCGACTCCCGTATGCGGTGTCGGTCTATTTTTGGTCCTGCCGCTCTCATTTCTTTTTTGATTTGGGTGCCATGTTGTAGCCTGTTGCTGTGAAAACGTCACACGATGTTTATGCTCTGCTGTTCAGGTTCGTGTGGCAGCCGTTGCAACAGCCGTCTGTCGCTACAGGTGCAATTGCGGCCGGGCAACAAAACCCAGCGGCAACAAAACTTTGCCATGCCGGGCGACGCGCTGGCGACGGGCGGCAGAGCGGAGTTGCAGTGCCGCTGCGGCAGCAGACAACGGCAGGCGCGGCGGCAATAGTAGCATGCGGCGGCGCGCCGGCGGCAGCCAATATGTTTGGCATATATAGGACTCAGTGGCCTTGTGTGTCAACTAAAGCTTCTCAGGTCCAACTGCTACAATATGCCTGCAGTAGGCTTCGACGCGCCGGCGGCAGACGGCGACATGAGGTCGCGTCAGGGCGCGGCAACGGCAGCATGATGAAGGAAGTGCCGGCAGAAATGCACTGCTGATTGATCAGGGTAATGTAGCATTCCTTTCAATCGCCAACTGGTGGTGGAATATCTGGCGGCAGGAGCAAAATTCAATTTTCTGACGACGAGCAAGTAATGCCTATGGACGATTCTGTCTGTGTGTCTGTCTCTGTCTGTCCGTCTGGACGATTTGACCCGAAGAGCCCTCCATTGGAGAGAGTGAGGAGGGGTTGATGACGAGGAAAAATCTGGTAACTAGCCAAAGAACGGTGTAAGACTTGAAATTAACCAAGCCTTAGAACCGTCCGAGCCGCGGGCCTCATTCAGGCGTTTAAGCACTCTTTCCCGTCGAAAATACCTCATACAATACGGCCCGAGGAGCCCTCCATGGGGTCTTCGATCAAGGCTCAACAATGGCTCATTCAAGGCTCCGTCACTAACTAGTAGTGACAGTAGCATCGCGCGTGCACGCAAGTGTGCGGGCGCCCCTCCGGGAGAGCAAGCCATACAGTTTCATAGCAATCCAGCGTCAGCTCTAGGGACAACAAGTTTGCGCACAACCACAGATATGCGGTGCGAAGTAATTCTGGCGTTGTGACGTCTCTGCCGACCTTATAGTTGTCCAAAACGCTCACCACATCACTCTTTCACAATTCGCTGTAGCTCTGCAAGGCGCTAGCGTTCACAGAATACGTCGCATGCACGGACGGTGGTTTTAAGGCTTGGTTAATTCCAAGTTTTACACCGTCTCTGGCTAGTTACCAGAGTTTTCCTCGTCATCAACCCTGCTCTCTTCTGCACCAGGCGTGTGCAAGGTGCTGGTTGGAAGCTCCTTATTACGTGAGCCGGGATCCTACAACAAAATGCTAGAACCAGCACTAGACGCAGTCAGCACCATCACTGCACCACAAACTGCTCCGGCATATTGCGAAGCGGATGTTGAATGGTCCCACAGCAAAAATATATTGGTGCCCCAGATGAGATCTAATTAGACACGGGAGTGCATAAAGGGTTGATGATAAACAGCAACACGCAACGTGCGGTTCGCTGAGGTTACAGGGGCTCGCCCCCCTTTCTGTGTGGTCCAACCCATTGGTTGCAAGGGACCACACACCCTCGCCGCACAGGTCCAACCCATTGTTGCAAGGGACCACACACCCTCGCCGCACAGGCGGGCTGCAGCCGAGTGCTGGCCCAGCCCGCCGCTTGCCTCACGGCACCGGCGGCGCTCGCGTTCAGTGATGTCCGCCCCGCCGCGCACCGCTGCCCCGTGACACCGGCCATGGTTCACGGTCAGTGTTCCGCATATTGCCCATTGTGCACACAGCGATCCAGCTTGGACCCGGACCCTTGGCCTTTTGGTACAGCGCCGCAGCATGCTGCGGGAATGCGCATTCCCGCCGTTTGCCGCCTTCCCTCGCTTAATCAGCCTTATAGCTACCCCTACTAGTGTTCATGTATCGATAAGCCTGGGATGTAATGTCAAAAAAAAAGCAAAGCAGCAACACGCACGGCAGCGGCGGCACGATAAAGGGCGGCTGCGGCCCTGGCACGGCCGGGCAGCAGCCGCTGCCCCACACCATCGGAAACACGACCGAGGTGGAAACACGACCGAATGCAAGCTGGGCAGCAGCAGCAGTAATAGCAGCAGTCAGCGCGAACATTGCGGCTGCCGCCTCCACCGCCTCAAACGCTGCAGCGGCGCTGGCGGCCGCCGCTGCCGCAGCGGCACTGGCGGCAGCCGCTGCCGCGGCGGCGCCGCCGCCGCTGGCGTTTGAGCCTGCGCAGGGTTCGCCCCGTCAGGGAGGGTCTCCGTTCCCGGTAATGCTGCTGGTAATGCCGATGGCACTACTCCGGCGCGGCGGCTCCCCTGCCAGCTCGCACTTGCTGCGCTGGAGACAGCAGCGGTTGCCAGTGAGACCTTCGCTGCAGCAGTGTTTGACAGCGCAGCGGCGCTGGAAGCCGCTTCCCACCGCCGCAGCCGCATACGCAGCCACCCGGGCGGCTGCCGCTGCCGCGCACGCTTTGTATATAGCTGCATGCGGCCACGCAGTGTCGGGCGTGCACCTGGGAGCCGTTCTCCACTGCCAGCGGCGCCGCACAATTGCTGGCTGTAGACAGCAGACAGCAGCCGGTGGTGGGCCTGTGCCCACCCAGCGCCTCTAGCCGCCGCAATTCCATCTGCACGCCGCCACACCAATCCAGCAGCCACCCAGCCGTCAGTCCTCCGTCAGCTCCCCACCAGGCCACCTCCAGCGGTCGGCACAGCACCATGCCACCACCGATGCAGCCGCAGCTGCTGGCCAGCCTGCCGACCCACCTTCTTCGGCGCCCCGCAGAAGGGCCCGTCCTCGACTGACCGCCGGCGCCGGAAGCGCGCAGTCTTTCAGCAGGCGGACGCCGAGGCATTTGGCGTACGTGCCACCGGCGGCGCTGCAACTGGGCACCAACCAAAGGCAACGGTTGTCAGCGCTCTCCTAATCGTGGGCTTATCGAAAGGGCACATAGCTCTGTGGCAGCAACAATGAGTGGCGCTGCCGTTGCAGAGACACCGCACGTCTACCTGTTCCGCCGAAGGAAAGGGCGTGCAGCATCGTTGCCGACGGCCTCCGCAGCGCCGCCGCGACAGGATCTTGCCTGACTGCAAGCGTTTCGCACCCCTCTGGTATCAAGTGCCATGGTCTCGTGGATATACAGTTGAGCCGCTGCTGCTCTGCCACTTTGCTAGGTTTTGCTGCGTCAGGGTTTAGCTCGTGTGAAATTTCACAAATGCTGTCACAAGTGTGCACTGGAGTGCACAGTGCAGATACTTCTCCGCCTCTAGCGCTTGCAGAGCATCCTCGTGCAGCGCAAGGAATAGTGCTGCGTCCTTCTTGTCTGCGGCTGGTAGTGTGCGCGCCTACGATAGACGATTCACGCCACTAGGAGCCAGTTGCATGAGCTTGACGGCCGCCCTGCAGACGACCGCGCCCTTCCAGCTGCGGCGCATTCCCTTCGTGCCGGCTCGCAAGTCTGATGCGGTGCCAGTGCCGGAGGGCCTCGACCTGGTCGTCCTCAACTCCGGCCAGCCGCTGAACGTGCGACCCTGACGCTCCCCCTCTGGGCGCCTTTTGGGACCCCTTCGGCACGGTGTCGGGGCCTGCTGCTCTAATGTGTGTTGATCAGACGGGCGTGGTGACTGTATGTGAGCACTCTAATGCTCGACGGACGGTCCCTGCTCGCGACGATAGCCGTCGGAACTGTGCATCCGTGTGTCTTCGGCAGTTTTTTGTGCAATGATGCTGCAGAGTTGCTGGCTCTGCTCGAATGGATTGCGCATGGTGAAACCTGCAGATGGCTTTCTCGGAAGCAGCCTGATCCTAAAGGACTGTGCCGGCGCCACAACCGGCGCAACAGAGCGGGCGCCGCCTGCACCTTGAAGTCAGTGTCTGTCACCAGCTCCTCAGCTTCCGTCTTCATATGCCGCAGAGCGATCCAGCGACGCCGGACGCAATACGTGCCGGCAGCAGGGCGCCTCCCGGCAGTGCCGTGGCCGGCGCCGCGGATGCGCGCACGATGCGCAACTCGGCCACTGCGGCGGCAGGGGGTGACCTGGCGCTGCGCTGGCGCACGGTGCAGAAGATGGTGCGCAGCTCATTCCTGCAGCCATTGCATGGCGGGTTATAAGAAGAGCTGTTGCAGCACAGACGGTGTGATCATTCACTCGGTGGCTGACAGCCCAATCGAGGCGCGGTGTAGTCTGAGATGATCTTGGAGACCGGACAACAACGGGCTTGCACAGATTGCCGGTGGAGCACTGTGTCATGACAGCAGTACAACAGCCACTCATGCAGACTGCATCACGATTAGCAATATGACAGCTTTTCACCCCTCCCTCTTCCAGTTAGCACTGACTGGTGCGCAGGGCGCGGGGCTGCAGAACCTGGGCAACACCTGCTTCATGAATGCGGTGCTGCAGTGCCTCACGCACACGCCGCCGCTGGCGGAAGCGCTGCTCGCCGGCGCCGGCCGCAACGGCTTTGCCAAAAACCGCAGCGGCACCAGCAGCGGCGCCGACCCGCTGGCGCTCACGGCGGCGCACATCCAGCGCAGCCTGCGGCACCGCTCCGGGGTGCTCTCGCCGCTGGCGCACGTGAAGACGCTGCGCTCCGTCAGCAAGAGGCGAGGGATTGTGGCTTCTGAAAACACCAAACATGCTGTTCGATGTCTGCTCCAAGCCTGTCGTGGGGTTGGCATGGCTGTATTGTCGAAGCGGCATCCGGGTCCTGTGAGTTTGTTGGGAAGGGAGAAGGGGACGTATCTTGCTAGGAAGGCGCACACGGCATCGGATTGCAGTTGGTGGCGTCCTGCGATGGCGGGCCTGCTGGCCTGGAGGATGACGGCTGCCTGGGAAGATGTCAAGCAGAAGGCTCATGGATGATGAGAACCAATAAGTCGCGAGTCGCGCAACGCTGCCAGTTTCTGGCAGCAGCGGCAGATGACCCGACCTTTGTCATAGTTACACTGACATGAGCCCAGCCTGCGAAAGGCACCCTTCTGCAACACGCCACCTATCAGCGCTCTCTTTGCTTGGCACAGTGTACCAGCAGCTCGCAGCTCGCAGACACATGGCTTAACGTCAGGGAATGCCGTTCAGGCTTTAAGGACACGCACGTGCATTTCGAGCGCATTTCGAGGCGCGCCTCTCGTGCCCGGTACTGCGACCTGCATGTACACGGGAACATCCCAAACACAACAGTGATACAACCTGACAGATTTTCCAATTTTGCGGGTGCAGCTTCCGCAATGGGCGACAGGAGGATGCACACGAGTACCTCATAGCGCTGCTGGACGCAATGCACGTCATGGCGCTTGGCGGCCCCGGGGTGAAGGCGCCGCCTGCCGTCGCCGACAAATCGCTCATCTACCGCATCTTTGCCGGCAAGATGCGGAGCTCGGTTAGTTTGTTCGTCACTCCTCATGCCGCACTTCAGGTGCCATTGGTTACAAGTCCCAATGGTCTGATCTACGCCAATTTCTGGGGCATCGTGAACAGCCTGCTGGCCTGAATCAGGGGCATCAATTTGTCGCAACCAGCAGCCCAAGTCGCGGCATGGTCATCGGAAGCAGTCATGCCCAGATTCAGCTGCTCACGCTGGCCCTCTCTCATGTCTTTACTCATCACATCAACACTGCAGGTGAAATGCACGGAGTGCGGTTTCGAGAGCAACAAGAGCGACCCGTTCCTGGACGTGTCGCTGGAGATCAACCGCGCCAGCTCCGTCACCCGCGCGCTGCAGGTGCTGCCTTTGCACAAACTCATTTACCGTGCACAACCTTCCCGAATTTGCTGACACTTCATGGCGCCAGGTTCCGGGCTCAAAAATTTATTGGCATTGGATCGTGTTCCGCTTCAGTATATACTCCGTGCGTGACCCTGGTGCCTGGCCGCTGCAGCTCAGAAACTTCTCTTCACCTTTGTGCCAAGACGCTTTGTTCTTGTTGCAATAGCGCTTCACGGCGGCGGAGTACCTGGAGGGGGATAACAAGTACAAGTGCCCCAAGCAGCGCAAGGCCGTGCGCGCTGCCAAGCGCATGTCCATCGAGGTGTGTGCTGGTTCTACCCTGCATGTAAATCAAACTCGCTACTCTGTTCAGATATTGACATGCAAAGGCGCCAACCTTGGCAACTGCCTGAGCTTTGCGTGGCTATGCAACCCCTTTCATCTGCTTTTGCATTCTGAATTGTTTTTTACATAAGGAATCCTCCCAAGTTATCCTGGTCATACCCTGCAGGAGGCGCCAGCGGTGCTGGTGCTGCAGCTCAAGCGGTTTGAGTTCTCGGCGCGCTCCCGCACCAAGCTGGGCAAGCGCGTGGACTTCGACCCGTTGCTGGACCTAGCGCCTTTCATGGCCGACCGCCGCGGCCCGCTGCGGTATGCATTCAGATTAGTATCCGGAATCTGAGCTGTTGTTGTTTGGCTGTGGCTTTGTTGTTTGGCTGTGGCAGCAAGAGGGAAGCTCGTCTTCACGCGGCTTGAGAGCATGGCCGACTGTATTGTAAACTGATCAGCACCATGAGCAGGTCACAGCACGCCACTGAGAAATGTGATCGTACATGCTCAACCTTTTGAATTCATGCCGCCGCAGGCCATACACGCTGTTCGGGGTGCTGGTGCACCATGGGCACTCGCTGCATGCGGGGCACTATGTGGCCTTCGTGCGCGGGCCCAACGGCCTGTGGCACCAGATGGACGACGCCTCCGTCAGCCAGGTGCGCTTTTGTGTGAGAATTTTGATGCTTTTGACTCGCTGGTTTGCCGGGCAGCACCAGGCGGACGACGCCACCGACAGCCAGGCGCGCTGCCTGCTGATAGGAGTACTTGGGCATTCGAGTTTTCCGCTTGGAATTGAACGCCCTTCATCGCCAACAGCAGCGCACCATGCACTGAGGAAGTTCCTGTGAGACGAGTGTCCAGCGATCCGCCATCACAGTGCAGACGCAGATGATTGACGGAGCTCAGCCTGACTGTGGTGACAAACAGCATTGTCCCCGTGGGCAAGCCTGAGCTTCTGCATTCATCCCTGCAACTCTTCTGGAGTCAATAGCAAGCATCCCTGCCCTCCTGCGCAACTTCCTCAGGCATTGAGAGCGTGCTTCACTTCTCGAACAGGTCAGTGAGCGCATCGTGCTGGCGCAAAAGGCGTACATCCTGTTCTACATCCGTGACGAGCCCACGGGCACCTCATCAGCGGCAGCCGGCAGCCCAGCCACCCCGCGACAGGCGGCGGCGGGCGCCGGCAGCCTGCCAAACGGCACAGCGGCAGCGCCGGCGGCGCCGCCGCCGCTGCAGAATGGCCGGCTGCCAAATGGCGTGTCGCCGGCGGCGGCTGCGGCGGCGAACGGGGTGCCCGCGTCGTCGGCGCCGCAGTCGGCGCCGGCGGCCTCGCACGCCAAGCGGAGGCTGCAGGAAGGCACGGAAGCAGCTGAGGCAGCGCAGCCGGCGAAGCGGCGAAAAGCCGCGGACGGCCAGCGTCCCGCTCAGGCAGGTGTGCTTAGGCCCTATCTGCAGGAGCGGACTTTGGTGGTTGTCTGCCCACAAATATGCATCTGCAAGACACTTGCCAGGAAGTTGCTGTCAAGCATGGTACGGATGCCGTGCCGCATGCTGTGCATCTGCTGTTGCAGATTCCGCCTTGTAATTGCCTGACCTGACGAAGAGATCTCGCACATGCAGGCAGCCCAACGGCGGCGGCAGCAGCCGACCATGCCGCTGTGGGCGGCGAGGCAGGCGGCGCGGCGGCGGCCCTCGGCAGCGGCGCGGGCGCGGGGTCTCCGCCTCCTGCCCGGCAGCTGAGGCGAGTTGCTTCTGTGCAGGGATCTCGTGACTGAAACCTTGCCTATCCAAGCATGCCTGCAGGCGGCGGTGCTGTTTGTTTGGAGCCGTCAGTCTTGTGCTATGGGTATGCACCATGTGAGGGATGACGAAACGCACTGGGCACTGATACTACATGAGCGAGATGCATCTCGTGGGCCTAGAAAACCCCTGACCGACCTCACCAGCAGAACAATGCATGCACCTTCACAAGAGAACGCGTTGCCACATGCTTTCTTTGACCCAATCTGACATGTGCTGCAGGTCGAACCACACGCTCGTCAGAGCGCTCTCCCTCTCGCAGATGGCAGCAGCGGTGAGCACCTACCAACCCTGGCTTTGCCCAAGCACCTCGTCCTTCAACCTGTGCATGAACCGCCGATCCAAACGTCCATCATGCGCCCGTGCTAATTCTTCACGTCGTCTACAGGACCTGCGGCCATACTGTTGAGCACTTGAGCTGTCGCTTCACGCTTTCCCTCTCTTCCATCTGCACAGAGCCCCCTGGGGCGATCCTTCCGGCGGCTAGAGCTGCACAAGGCGGCGGCCAAGGCCCAGGTGCTCATGCTGCGCGCGCGCGACCTCGACCCCGCGCGCGGCGGCAGCCCGCTGGCCAGCCCCTCTGCCCCAAAGGCCGCGGCAGCGCGGCCGGCTTCCGCCAGGACAGTGGGCCCGGGCGGCAGCCGCCTTGCGGCGGCGGCTGCAAAGCCGTCCTCTGGCGGTGATGATGCGGCAGCCGCGGCAACGGCGGCGAAGTCTGGCAGCAGCAGCGACGACGAGAGCTACCTTCCCGGCGGCAGCAGCAGCTCCTCTGGCGGCAGCGGCTCCGAGAACTACGCCTCGGACGCGTCCATCAGCGGATCCGAGTCTGACAGCGGCGGCGTTGACGGCAGCAGCAGCGGCAGAGAGGGCGGCAGCCTGGATAGCAGTGATGGCGGCGCGGCGGCGACCAGCGCCTCCCCGCCAGTGGACGCGCCGCCATGGCCGCCGCTGAACGGCGACAGCTTCGCGGCGGAAGGCGTGGCCGCAACGTCGCCGGCGGCGGCGGCGGCGCAGCAGAACGGCGGCGTCGGGCACAAGGGCGCGGCGTCGCAGGCGCAGCTGGCGGAGCCGCGGGTCGCCAGCGGCGCGGCAGCAGCAGCGCTGTTGACGGGCGACGGTGCCCGCGGCGGCGGCCAAATCGGCGTCAGCGCACAGCGGTGGCAGGACGCGGGCGACGCCAGCGCAGCAGACGAGCTCCTCAGGTGGGCAGTGGCCTCTGCACAACATTTAGCACCGGGTTGCAGCTGCTGCCGCAGTCCCTGTGCATTGCCATGCTTTCGAGGCAGGGTCGTTACTGTTGCTAGATCTTGTGAGATCAACGCATGCTTCCATCTTTAGTTTCGTCTGAGTGTGCCGTGCTGAACCAGCTCCTTGCTCGTTGTTCCGTAGGAGTTCACAGCCACGGAAGCGGGATATTGGCGACTATGATGCGGAGTATGACCGTGGGCGCACGAAGAAGGTGAAGCGGAAGGCGGAAGGCGACGCCGGCCTGGCGGCCAGCTTCCAGGCCTCCTTTGCGGAGCGCAAGCGCCACTCCGGCGGTGCGCCCCTCTGATGGTCCTCTCTGGAACGTATGCTGAAGGTGTGAGCAGATGAAAGATTGTGCGCCCGCCTCATTCCGTGCAGTGGCCATATCTGCAATCCCAAGCGCGAGCAACGTCACCCTGTCAGCTCATGTTGCACCGTTGAATGTCTGCGTCGACTGGCCTGCAGGTCGTAGACGAGGCGGGCCCTCGCCTGGCCAGGGCGGAGGCAGGAGCCGGGGCTTCGGTCGTGGTGGCGGCGGCGGCCGTGGCGGCGGTGGTGGCCGCGGACGCGGCGGCGGCCGCCGAGGCCGCGGCTCCTGACGTGTTCTGACAGCCGGAACACTGGTGATCTGGCATGATGCAGTGACGAGGCTCTGCTGTGGTGACGGCCAGAACAAGCGGGCACAATTTTTTTGCTGCGGCGACCACCGAGGCTGGCGTGATTGGCTGTGGTGATCTGGTGACGCCATCGCTGTAACAAGCTCAGGTTTCATCTGGATCCGAATTGCTCCGCATGTGCCGTCTTGATCCTTCGCCTGTCCACGAACACTCTACTGAAAGCAGGCTTGCACGGTGATTTACGCTTTCGCTTGTGTCAGGACAGTAATTACTGAAAGCAGGTTTCGATCTTCCAACGACCTGTCCGTGTCACAACTTCCACCTTCCGCTGGCCTTGGACAAGTCAACTCTCACCCATCATCTCGCGGGCCTGATCATCAGTTGCATGCCTCGTTAGATTTGCGCGTGTCAATTAAAGCTTGCATTACACATTTGACAAGTTTTGCTGTATTGGATTCTTCGCGGAGCAGCTCTGGTATTGAGCTCGTACATCCGACGATCGCCACAGCTGACGGCGGAAATGGCGAGGCAGCCGAAGACGGTGTGAAACACCTCGGATGATGAACAGGTCCAGCATCCTGCCGCTTCTCGCGCTGCTCGCCTGCCTTGCCTGCTCGGCGACCTCGTTCGCCAATCGGGGGCAGTCGCGGCCGGAGTCAGCATTAGGGCCATTCGAAACCCGCCTCCGACGACCTCGGGTGCCACCTGCACTCGTGGGAGGCAGTTTCGAAGCCGTTGGCCAGGATTCCAGCGGCATACATCTGGGCAACGGGCCGCCCGGAAGTTGCGTTAGCGATGCCTTCAGGTGCACGATTCCGCCAGGCCGCGAAAATGCACAACACGCATCAGAATTTGTTTGGTTCTTTAATACTTTGTTGATGATTTATCTGTGCGCGGTCAAACGCAGGTTGAATGCGCGCCTGGTGACCCCTGGCGGCAATGGCGGCAGCGGCAGCGCCTATTATTTAGAGATGCTGGAAGCAGCAAGGGGTGCAGCCCCCAGCCTGTTTCGGCAGCAATGGGAGAGCTGGAGCGTCACTTTCAGACGGTCACTGAAAGATTGCAGTCCCGCCAGCGTGCTGCTACAGGTGAGCCTGCCCTGACTTGCGCCGCGTCTTCCCGCCCCGCAGCCATGAATAGTCGACTACCGTGAATGTACAGTTCGCAACCTTCGCTTTCCACGTTACGCAGGTTGTGCTGCCGAAGCGCAGCTGGCGCAAGACATGGCAGCTGCAGCAGGCGCGTCTGCTGACACATCAGCACAGCATGGCGGCCCGCCGCGGCGCAGCCGACAACACAGACAGCATGGCAGTGCCGACGCATCCCAACAGCACAGGTGCGCTGTACCTTCTGCAAGATCGACCAGCATCTGGGTTGCTATTTTATAGTGACAGATGTGGAGAACGACAGTGAACAATTCGCCTTTCGTTTTGGACGGGCAGTACAGCAAGTCGCCCGCACCTCCTGCTTTGGATCCATTGCTGTGGACTGCCCTTCGATCACCATCCCTTAATGCGTGGAGTCTGCACACACTGCTGACGGCTGCTGCTGTTCTGAGATGCAGCAGTGGAGCTGACATGCTGCTGCCGCACGGAGTGGCTGATGCCAAGTGCCCAGGACTGGGCGTCCAGCAATGCGCTGGCGCAGCGGCCGCAGCTGTGCACCTGCTGCCCCGCCGGGGACGGCGCCTGCTGCCAGCAGCAGAGTGCAGCAGTGGCGCAGCCGCCGCTCGCGGCAGCGGTGGTGCTGTTCCTCGCGGTATGCATCGCGGTCGGCATGCACAGGTAGCGACGATGGCCACATGTGTTTGCAGCACGATGGCGCGATCATGCTGACACAGGGGTGCTTTTCTGATGATGTCATTGCTGGTTATGACAATCCCGATCAATCCCGATCTTGCAGGATGCGCAGTCAGGTGGCAGCCGGAAATGACGCTGCCTGGCCGGCCATGGCTGCAGCTGCCGCCACGTATCAGCGAAAAGGTGTGAGAGGCTGGTCGTGCTACACCTGCCTCTCTGGAGCTGATTCCACGCAGCTTGAATGTGAACTGGAGTTTTAGCAACGACACATGCAGAAGCTGGTGACGTTCCATAGCTGCCTCGCCTTCTTGTCCTTCACATCTGCAGATAGTACACGCATGGCGCTGCGCCTGCTGGCGACGCCGCCGAGCGCCGCGGACAAAGCTGCTTGGCAACCGTGCGACTGCCCGGTCTGCTTGGAGAGGGTGTCAGAGGGCGGACAGTGGCTGCAGTTTATGTGCGGGCACGGAACATGCGCCGCCTGCCTGCACAGCCTGGTCCAGGACAGGTGCGATCTCAATCATTTATGCGTCATCGAGTCCTTTCATGTTCAAGTTCTCTCACCTGAATATTCTTCTGGCATGACCTGTGAACTTTGACCTTTGAACCCTGTTGCACACGTCTGCTGTGCAGTCCCGTTGTGACGGTGGCTTGGATGCCCTGATGGCTGATGTTTGTTTTGTGTTTGTTTCCAGACGGACGTCGACGCGATGCCCCCTGTGTCGGCTGCCACTGGTGGCGGAGGCCGTGCCGCTCGAGGCCGGCTGCGCAGCGACAGCATGCTCCGCAGGCGGCAGCCGCACAGGCAGCGGCTGCAGCAGCGGCGCCGAGAGCAGCGAGGCTTCTGCAGCCGCGGCAGAAAGCCTGACCTGCTCTGGCGGCAGTGATGCGGCGTGCATGGCGGCACGGCAGGGAGGCGCCGGCATCAGCGTCACCACGGTGATCGTCGACGCATCCAACGCACACCGGTGGCCATGACATCAGCAACTTCATAGGGGTGAAGATGAGGAGGTTTAGGTACAAGCCTGCATTTGGTTTTGCATTGGGTTTTTGAGAGGCACCCATGCGCTCGCTCTCTGGCGCATCTCAGACTCAAAGATACTCGAACCCATGATGTTGCAGCGGACAACAAGCTCTCGAACAATGTTGCTGTTCGCCTTTGCGTGATCGTTACTTGCAGAACGATGCAGAGAAGGAGGTTGTTGTGCGAGGGTCTTGGACTGGTCAAGCAAAACGAGGTTACGTAACCGAGCCGACACAGTGCAGTTGCATGTCTGCTGCTCACAGAGCGCATCACACGGCCCTGCCTTGCATCACAAGCGTATACGTACTCAGAACCCAACGTTGCTGCTCCCATCACGGCATGATCGGCCGAAAATTATCCAGGATCGCTGCCAACTCGCGTTCGATTCCTGAGGTTTGACTCGGTTGACACATTGTAGCAGCGGCATGAGGTACCTGTGTCACTTCCTCCATCGCCACCTGGACTTCCGGCTGTCAGAGCTGGAGTCCCTGGCAGCACTGGCCGGCGTCGGGCCAATCCAGTGGGAGGCGCCACCCGGCGGGGAGCCGCTGTCGCCATTCTGGCGGGTCCACCTTCCTGACGACGCAGCCGCACGTCGCGTCGCGGAACGGTCGATGCTGCTGAAGGCAAGGCTCTGCATCTGAAGCCTGTAGTATCCTGCGGGTCGCATGACGGCTGGCGCCCAATGTGTGCGGCCCTGAGATGCACGAGGCACTGTGCAGGTGCAGGCCTTGAGACCGTTCACAACCTTCTCAACCAATGGCGCCATGCATGCACTGAACCGCTGATGCCGATCGCGGGCGCCCTCTAGTAGTCATTCGCTGTGATGCGCAGCGCCTGGCACGGCACGAGTGTGCGCAATCACAAGTCCTCCCATCAACCACAACTCCACCCCCTTTCTGTGCGCGCAGGGCCTGTACGAGGTGTGGGGCGAGGGCGGCAGCTGGGAGGAGCTCAAAGCGTCCATCCTGGGGGGGCTGTCGGGCCGTGATCCGGCATACCTCGCGGCAGATGCCTCCTGGCGCATCTGGGTGGACTCCTTCGGCTGCAGCTGCCCGGACCCGGTGTCCATGCTGAACCGGCTGGAGTTCGTGCCCTTCCAGGGGCCTGTGTCCTTGGACAACCCGCAGCACAGCTTCAGGCTTATAAAGGTGGGCGCCGCTGAGCACCTTTGATACACGCTTTGTCATGAAACGCCAACTGAGCCCGAGCGTGGCTGGCCTTAGCACCTACGTCTCCGCGGCTGCGGATGAAATCGCACTGCACAGATCCAGTGGCGCTGCTGCAGCCGCCGACTGCCGCTGCCACTTTCGTGCACGTGCAGTATTTATGGATGCAGCATCCATGACGAGCGGTACCAGCGGCCGCCGCACTGTACAGCTGTCTGCAATGTGCCAGGTGCCGCCGCCAAATCCCTTCTCTCACAATCTTCACACTGCTGCGCTGGTCGACACCACGACGACGACAGGGATGGTTTGGCCCTGCTGCCATGAGCCCTTCACAAACACCTGCGTTTTTTCGTGCAAATCTCATACTCTGCTTTACTCACGTTTTTTCGCGGCGCAGATCGACACCACGGCGACGACAGGCATGACGCAGCTGCCGCCGTACTGGTTCTTTGTGCGCGACGTGGCGCGGCCGGAGCGGGATCAGCTGCAGCGGTACCGGCTGCCAGCGCGGCGGTACCTGGGGCCTACCTCCATGGACTCGGAGCTCGCGTTCATCATGTGCAACCATGCGCTGGTGAGACCCGCCAGGCTGCCGCAGCAGCGCATGCAGCTCGTGGAGGACTCCACGGGCACTTACGCACGCCTGCTGCTCAATTGTGCCCAAGTGCTGAGCACCCATTGCCAGAGCATCCATGCATCCTGCCTGGCTTGCCTGTGAGCACCAACATTTGGATTACCAATGGATTACCAACCAACCTGAAAGAGAAGATGTTTCTGAAGATGTTTCTGAAAAGTTAACGTGTATGCACGGCAGGTGCGGCGGGGACGGCTCGCGTACGACCCCCTTGGCGGCACGGGCAGCATGCTGATCGCGGCGGCGCATTCTTTTGCTAACAAACAATATCTATGCCGCAGGTCCGGCAGGGGACGCTGGCGTACGACCCCTTCGTTGGCACGGGCAGCATGCTGATCGCGGCGGCGCACCGCGGTGCCCACACCCTGGGCGCCGACATCGACATGCGCGTCATCCGGCTGGGAAAGAAAGATAAGGCCGGCCAGCCGGTGCGCAAAAGACGTTTCTTCCAGACCCACTGAGTACTTCTCGTCGTAACCCACTGGTTTCTGCTGGAAAGGCGTGCATGTTGGACCTGCGCGTCAGTATCCGGCCATGCGAGAAGGACACGGCCGGCCAGGCAGTGCGCTGGCTGCTTTTGCCGGTGGCCTGTCACCCTCTTTGCGGCCACGCATGCTGCTGTTATGTGAGGGTCCTTCCGAACAGGATTGTGACGGCGCCTGTGATCGCAGGCCGGCTGAGGAGCGCTCTTGAAACGCGGCACGGGCAGGCTGTTTGACGCCAACAGTTGATGTCAAGGCCTTTCCTTGCAAGCGCAGGTGGACCTGTGGACCAACTTCGACGACTACCGGCTGCAGGCGCCGGTGGGGCTGCTGCGGGCTGACGCGCACACCATGCCTTTCAGGTGTGGCGCCACACTGTCTTCGTTATCCCATGAACGTCACATCTACTAGGTCTTGGTAACGCATGAGACGACAGCGATGTACTGACCAGAGGGAACTACCAAAAGAGCCCCCTTCAACTGGCCCTTAGGGCCAGGCGCCTGTACAATAACACGTACACTAATCCGCTGCAGGGACGACCTGGAAGAGGTGTTCGATTCAGTTCTGGCGGACCCGCCGTACGGCGTGCGGGCGGGAGCGAAGAAGTCTGTGTACAAGGACTTCGTCTGGAGGCCGGAAGGGCGCGAGCACTTTCCCTCCACCGCGCCCTACGCCCTGGGGGAGTGCTTGTTGGACCTACTGGAGATGGCGGCGCGGCGGCTGCGGCGCGGCGGCCGCTTGGTCTACTTCCTGCCGGTACGTCCCTTCCTACGTTGGTTCTTGCTTCCTCCTTTGTGAGATGACAGATGAGCTGCGGGTCTTGACAAGCTGCAGTCCTCGCAGTATGACCGTTCATTCTGCGCCCAAATCCAGGTTTGCTGTCAAACTGACGCTGCCACCTGGGTATATCCAGTATTGATTTTTCAGACTTTACTTGACGTTCGGACATGTTCCTCGCCTGACGACGCAGGTGGTGCCGGAGAAATAAAGCGAGGCGCTGGTGCTGACGCGCCCAGATAGCGCAAAGAAAGGCCTAGGAATCAAATGTCACCTTCCCGAGTCCAAGCTGTGAATCTCAATTGGCGCAGGTGGTGCCGGAGAAGTACAGCGAGGCGCTGGTGCCGACGCACCCCGCGCTGCGCGTGCTGCACAACTGCGAGCAGATGCTGAGCGACCGCTACAGGTGCGCCGTGGGCCGGTCCGGCTGGTGTGATGTGCCCTGTGCCATCAACGGAGCCTCTCGGTTGGCACTGCCTGCGACGTTGAGAAGCGTCTGCACAATGGAGCAGACATCCACACGGCACGGTGGATGACGCTCTGCGCGGATGTTCTGTGCAGCCGACGGCTGGTGACCATGGAGAAGGTGCGGGCGTACGACGCCGCGGCCGCCGCGACACACGTGCAGACAACAGGTCGCGACTGCAAGGAGGCGATCGACGCCATGGCGCTGTACGAGGCGGTGTGGGAGCACCGGCCGCCGCGGGACGATGCCGCCAGCGTCGGCAGCAGCGGCGGCGGCGGCGGCGTCGCTGACAATCGGAGGATGCGGGGGAAGCGGGTGTAAGATGTTTGCCGTGCTCCACCCTGCGCGAGATTGGCGAGCGCGGCGGGTCTTGATGATTCGTCTTGCAGCACGGCACCTGGTTTAAACTGCATGAAGTTCTCAGGCAGATTTCTGCGCAAATACCACTGGAGGACTTGACGTCGGATGTCGTGATAGTTTGACACAGAGTCAGGAATCAGAATAAGCACGCAGTGGTTTGGATGTCGCTAGAACGTATTGTGATTTTTAATGCTCGCTGGCAGTGGAGCTTCCCAGGCAGATGAAATTTGAAACCGCAAGATTCAGTCAAATATGACAGCTGCTTTGATGATTACAGCAATCTTGCAGACTGAACATCTGGGTTTTCGTCAAGCGACAGTTGTATTCAACATGGTCAAACCTTGGTTCTATCGAAGCGCATGTGCAGTTTATTGATCGTGCACAAATCAATTATTCGTGCACATGAGTAGCCGTCCTCTCGATCGACACAGAAAATGCAGCACCGCCAAACTCGATTGTTCCGCCAGCTGCGGAAGCCGCATGGAACTGCACTCCAATACTTCTGCAGCAGCAGCCCCGCCCGCCAGCAGCAGACATCGCGCAGCATCACCCAGCGGTCGCTGCGGCGCAGCTTATTGGCAGCAGGTGTCCCTCCAAACCCTAAACCCTACAGGGCCTGGCCCCTTGCAATGCGTCTGCGAGCGCCGGCGGTCAGCAGCAGATGTCGCGCAGCGTGACCCAGCGGTGGCCGCAGGCGGAGCGCAGCGCATCGACGGCCGCCGCCGCCGCGTCCAGCTCTGGCCGCACAGCAGAAATGCGCGCCTCCGCCGCCGCCGCGTCCGCAGACTTTGGCAGCCGCGCCAGCGCGGCGCCCACGTCCTGCAGGGGCGGCAGGGGCATTCAGGGTGAGGCGTGCGAGCAGTGAGGCTGGAGCAGCACCCTCCTGCCAGGCACTCCAAAGCAGGGTAGTTGTGCGATGCCGTCTCAGCCGGCCACGAGGATCGGATCTCAGTTCAGGAGGCTTTGAGCGCACCAGGGAGCGGTGCAGAGCCGACAGCTGGGTGTAGAGCGCCGCCTCCGAGACGGCTCGCCCCATGCTGCCGCTGCCGTCTGCCGGCGGCGCGCTGCCCTGCCGCCCGTCCGGCCCCGCACTGCACAGGACGCGTTCACATCGTTGACAGACGTAGGCATACGGCAGATCGTTGTGTGTGCTACATTGCAAATCTAGAGGCACGTGTTCACCGCCGCCGCTGTGTCAGGTAGGTGCAATTAGTTTGCAAACCGTTCTTGATGAGTCATGCTTCGGCACCAGGCAGTCCTCTCCTCTGCATGCCGTCTATTGCAGAAAGAGTTGCCTGGCTCAAACAGGCTTGGGTCTGCTGTCTGGAGTCTCATGTGAGGCTTACGTCGCGAGTAGCCCACTGTGTGTGGACCCGGGCGAGTATGCGCTGGGCTGCATGGTGTTGTTGCTGCTACAGAGATGGAAAGCTGGCAACAAAAGCTACTCACGCAAGGCGGACGTCGCGGGTGGCGCCGGGGGCGAGCTCGTCGTCGGAGCGCAGCTCGCCCTCGTAGTAGCGCGCCACCGCGCCCCTCGCCGCCAGCACCGCCTGGTTCGCCAGCTGTGCGCCTTCGTTGACAAGACGCGCAAAGAGCGTCAGCCATCGGCACGGGTGTTGGGGCACTCGAGCAGGCAGCAAAATGGCGCAGCTGGTGGACACCCCACGGCACGCTGACAGGCCACAGAGACCTGCGAAACCAGTACAATTGGCCAAGGGCGCTTGGACTGAATGGCTTTGGCCGCCAAAACGAAGAGAGCTGACTACACATACGGCTTGCAGGGTACACGCACCGGAAAGCGGCGCGAGGCCCTCCGCGGCGGTGGCGCCCACCGCGTGCGGCGGCTGCAACGCGGCGGTCGCGTCGACGCTGCCCGCCAGCAGCGCCTCCACGCCGCAGAAGGGGAATCGCTCTCCGCTCGCGCTCGCCAGCTGCAGCGCCTCGCAGTCCTGTCGCGAGATTGACACACATTTATGACAGTGCATGATCACGGCGGCACGGCAAGCGCCTATCCGCACAATGGCCCGGCAGCTGGGGCGGGCTCGCCTGGTCTATGAACGCTGCAGTGGCTGGCACAGCGCAGTAAGACTGCTGCAGTGACAGTGAGCAAATGGCAATCAGCTCCCGGCGGCACCTTGAAGCGAGCGAGGCCGTCGAGTAAAGCGGCGCCGAATGACTTGCAGAAAATCGTGGCCACACATAACATGCGGGATTTTGGCGCCATTGGCTGCAAAGGCGGGCTTCGCAGCACCTTGAAGCGGGCAGGATCGTCGAAGAATGCAGCGCCTGACACCAGGGCATCCTCCCGCGCGTCGTGGCTCCCGCCCGCGGCGGCGGCGCCGGCAAAGCGGCTGGCGTCCAGGCCCAGGCAGTCGGCGAGGCGCGCCACGTCGGTGCCCTCGATCGGCGCGCACAGCCGCGCCACAACCGGGTGCACCTGCAGAAAATCCGATCAGTGTTCTTTGTTGTGGAAGTTCCTGTTGTAACGTCCATATTCTTGTACTCAGTGAACTTGTTCTCGCAAATGTACCAAACTCTGGACAGCTGCGCTACCACTGGGAGCACCTGCGCCCAGGTGCCAGACTTTTGCTTCTGTATCTACATCTGAACCGAGCAACAAGGAGAAATTCGGCCAGGATGACAGTTCAGTATGCAGCTGGCGACCAGAATCCACACGTCAAAGCAGCGACAAGACCAGAGACACCGACACGACACCCTCTTTCGAGGAGGCTCGTGCTTACCACATGGTCGTCACATGCAGAAGGCACGTGGAGTACAAGGCTACTCTCCTTCAGCAGGCGCACCTGCTGGGACAGGTAGTAGGCGGCGTCCACCTCCAGCTGCGCGCCCGGGGCGCGCACCTCGTCGATGTGGTAGGCGCGCGCCGCCAGGCCCTTGCCGCTGCCCGCGCCGCCCGTCTCGCCCTCGCCGCGGTTGATGCAGATGATGTACGGTACCGTCTCCCCCTGCGCCAGATGCATCGCATGCTTGGGTTTCGGCAGACACACGAGCCGTCCTGCAGCCCCCTCAATCGTGTGGACCCCTCATCTCGGACCAGGGGCGCGCGTCCAATGCCAGAAGTCTGCAGACACGGCATCACTGGGCAGCGACACGCTGACAGGAGAGCAATGCGCGGAGCAGCTGGACCTTGTCGGGGCATGTAGCGTACCTGCATGGAGCCGTTGCGCAGGCCGGCGGCCTTGCGGCGCAGGGCGACCTGCACGTGTGGCTGGTTCTTCGCGTCCGGGTAGTCCTCCGGCCGCTTGGTCAGCTGCTTGGTGATGACGAACTTGTTCAGCGGCACCTGCCTCGCGTGCACCTTCTCCGCCACCTGTGAGGTAACAAAGGAAAACTTCAGAAAGCGAAGTACATGTGTTGCTTCATAGCCGCTTCATGATGACGAAGTTGTTTGGCAGCACCTACTGGGCGTGCACCTTCTCCGCCACCTGTCAGTGTTCCAAGAACAGGGAGCATTCAGGACACCAGATGTGCAAATGAGATGGGGCAATCAGATGACGCCGATCAGACACATACTGTCGCAAGTCGCGCTCAGCAGGATGGCGTCAGACGCAGCACCGAGTCAGTCGGCACGGCAGGACGCCCAAACACCTGTGAAGCCTCATACAGCCCTTTAGAAAGTTGAAAGCGCACCCCACGCAGGTGGTCGTGGATGGCGGTGACGACGTCCTCGGCGGGGCGGCCAGAAAGGATGTGCGCCAGCGCAAAGCGGCCGCTGTCCTTGCACAGCGGGCACCAGTCCCGCCGCACCTGGTCCAGCCCCTTCTCCTCCTGCACCTGTTTGTCAGGTGGGCAGTGGACGACTCGGAATCAGCAAACCAGCAGGAGCTAATATCTGAGCAGTGCCGCTGATGCACCTGGTCCAGCACCTGTTGTTGGACGGGAAATGTAACATTCAAGACCTGCAGTCGGACTCCAGGGCCCGCTCCTCCTGCGCTGTTGCCACAGCAGAGACGGTGCATGAGACCCAGAAGATGGGAGTGGAACCCGACAACACTTGGAGCTGAGCCGCCCATGTGCCCGTGCTGAGTTTACCTGACAGAAAGCCTGGATGGCGACATCCACGACTCCGATATGGACGCGGCAGGTGCTGGCGGGGCTTTGAAGCCTCTGCATTCCTCATGTGCAGCTGAATTTTTCACGACATGCAGGGAGAGCCACTAGACAGAAGACGCACTTCGCGCTCCTTGCCGTCGGGGCCGGTCTCGAACTTGATGGCGGCGTACTTCTTCTTCTTGAGCAGCAGGATGACCTTGTACAGCCCGTCCAGCGCCAGCTCCAGCTTGCTGTACCGCGCGTTCACCTGCGGGGTATAAACTGAGGATGTTTGAATTTGAGAATGTGACTTGAGATGTGGAGAGGTTGGAGATAAACCCTGCAGCAGAGTCGAGTTCTGTGATGATCCAATCTCTGCATACCACAGCAGCATATGTTTCACTGGTGCGGCAGAGCGGGTTCCGAGGCCCTGTATTGTCACCGAGCTTGTTGGCATGAGGACGAACACAGAGGCAGGGCAAGGCAAGCCCCAGGCGAAGGGGCTGGAGGGAGCATCCATGGCTGCTGGAGGCACCTTGCGGATGATGGTGTTGGCGAGCTGGCGGCAGACATCCCGGTCCTGGGACCGCGTGCTGACCATGATAGAGTCCGTGTCACCGTAGATGACCTGCACCCGGACACAGGCTTTGATCGGTATGAGAGATGCTGCTCCTGACAGATGGGCTTCATTGTACAGAGCAGAGGAAGACCGCCAGAGGCTGACGCCAGGCGGGCATGGCTTGGAAGCCAACAGATGCTGTTTTCTGCGGCAGCATCGGCACGGGTTTTTTTTAGCAAGTTCAAACAAGGGTTGACAAAGCGCATGTTCACGGCATCCTTGTTTCAGGTTGTGGGGAAATCTAGTGAGCCCGTGAAACCGCACATCCAGGCCGAGCTCGCCCTCGAGCAGCGCGCGGGTGGCACCCAGGATCTGGTGGCCAGATGGAATACCATGCAGGCAGTTGTTTGAGCAGCAGCAGGAAGCTTCGAGACGCACGTCCAGCCCGAGCTCGCCCTCGACCAGCTCGCGGGTGGCGCCCAGGATCTGGCGGCCCATGGAGGTGACCAGCTCCGCCAGCGGCTGCGCAAAGAAGCGGCTGCCGCGGAAGCCCAGGCAGCCGTACATGCTGTTGGCTGTCAGCTTGAGCGCCTGCTGCCGCGTGTCGAATTGCTGCCGCCGCAGCTGCAGCACGAAGAGACACACAGCGCATGAGCAAGGACATGTGTTTAAAGGCACACAGGTTCGGATGCAGGGTTTCCGGACCCTGCTTGATCCGCCTATCAACATCTAGGCCAAGACCATGGCAACATGCTGTGCGAACGGAAGTTTCCGACGGTCAACAGTCACACCACAGCAAAACGGCTGGGTAAGAACTGTACATGCACACAAACAAACACCAAAAGTCTCACCGGGTCGCGTTCGGACTTGAGCAGCTTCTTGACCTCAGCGCGCTTGGACAGGATGGAGGCGAGGATGACGGGCAGCGGCGCCGCCTCCCGCCCCGGCGGCGGCAGCGCAGGCTCCTCGCCCTCCTTCCCCCGCTCCACCGTCGTGAAGCAGATGTTGTACTCCTGCACCCGGTAAGCCGATGAAAGCCAATAAAGTAGTGTTTTGACGCAGCATCCGCTGACTGTGCCAGCAGGGCCCTCCTCCCCCCGCTCTACCGGCGTGAAGCAGCTGTTGCACTCCTGCAGTGCAAGTTGAAAGTCGGTCGAGCTCGCCATGTCTGCGGATTATATTCCACATGCCATGCCGCTCTGTGCCCTCTCCCCCGCGCTTCACTGCCGCGAAGCAGATGTTGTACTCGTGCGCCCTGCAGTGATGTTCATGTTGCCTTTTGAAGCAGGGCTGCTGTGTTGCTGTGACTGCAAATCAGCACTCAATTGCCTTCAGCCATATGACGCCAGCTGATTTCAGCGCGTACACCGCTTGTTGAGGGATCCGATTTTAGGCGCTGCAGGTCAGAGCAAAAGGCGCACACCCGAATGATGGAGGGGTATAGGCTGTTGAAGTCTAACAGCAGGGTGTAGCTGTCGTACAGCCCCTTCTTGGGCTCCAGCACCAGCCCGCCCGCATACGCCGCCTTGCGCTTGCCTGAGGTGATGTCAGGACTTCATGGGATATGGAAAGGGGTTTGCTTTTGCTCCTTGTTCACACCTGCGTCTGATTTTGCCCACAGCCAGCAGCAGCGGAAACAGCAGCCATGGAGGCAGGCGCAGTGCATGCAGCCGGCCGCGCTGAAGGGTGCATGCGCCACCAGGAAAGCTAACAAACAAGTCTTGCACCGCCAGAGTGCATTTTGCATTGTCGATGCGCACCGCCGGCGTTGGCGTCCTCGGCCTCGTCGCCGCCGGCGCCGGCGGAGCGTGCGGCGCGGTCCTTGAAGGACATGCGGTCCGGCAGCATGAACTTGCGGCTGTAAAACTCGTTCGCCAGCAGCATCTCGATTCGCGCCGCGCGCTGGCCCTGCGGTAGGCAAACACAGGGGCAGGACGTCATAGTTGCGCGACCAAGACGTGGCGTGATGTGTGTTGCTCATACAAGACTCTCCGGCATCTTCGGCTGCGGATGGCAAGCCGGAGCAGGATGAAGGCTCGTGCTGCGTCTGCGCCTGCTGCTGTGGCGCATTTGGTCAATCGCACATCAGCGGGACACCTGTCCCAAGCTGACGGTGCGCGAAGCGCCAGAAATAAGCCGCTATAAGCACCTGCAGGACGCGGGACCAGAGGGAGCCGGACACGGTGGCCAGCTGCGCAGACAGCGGCAGGCTGTTGAGCACGCTCGCCAGCCCCAGCGCCAGCCATGCGTCCGCCTCCGCCGCGTGCACCAGCTTGAACAGCTCCTCCGTTTTCTCGAAGCGGCCTGCGGCAAGGGTTCAATGTCGTGTTTACTTTCAAAGATTAGTTGGCAGAGCCATATTGTTGTTCACCACTCTGAACAGCTCCACGGTGTTGTCAAAGTGGCAAAGTGATGTAGCAGCGGAGTCACCACACGTCGTCTGGTGCAACCCATGTGAGTGCTGCTCCGCCAAGGCCAGTTGTTATTTCATCAACTGCTTCGCAACTGTGTGTGCATGTGTGCATTAGCACCGAACACAAATCAACGGCATGACTGGCTTTTGCAGCCAGCAAGACAAGGGCGCTGCTAGTTCTGGAACATCATATGGAGTCAGCGGGGATTCCCACTGGCGACTTCGGAGGAGTTGAACTCCTCGCGGTGCTCGCCGAGCATCTTGGCCGCCAGCGCCGCCAGCGTGTACTCCACCTGCCGTGTCAGCTCCCTACATTTGCATATGACAAATTTAGATATGATTACCACATTTGATATTTCAACCATGTTGGTCGTGCAAATCAAATCCTAGACACAGCATAAACTGCTTCCTGCTCTCCAACCCAAGCTGCCTGGTGCATTACTGGACACTTCACAATCGGTCGGTAGTAGTTCTTGCAGGCATGCAAACGCCTTATTTGCCATGCGGCACGAGGCAGCGACGCACCTGGCGGACAGGTAGGTGTCGCACAGCAGGCGGCCCGCGATGCAGGCGAGGGCGCCGGCGCCGGCGCCGCCGCCAAAGGTGTGGCCGCCGCCCTTGAGGCTGGGGAACTTGGTGCGCTTCAGCCGCCCGATGCGGCTCCACTGGAACACCTGCAGGCCCGCAATATTGCCCGGTGAGACTACCTGGCACAGTACTGCAGGCAGCATCGTGCACCTCCCGCAGCCTGGCTACGCAAGCACAATCAGGCAACGCAATACGCATTGAGAGAAACTACAGCATCTGAGCGACGCGCATTGTGCTTCTCTATCTGGTGCAGCAGCAGCGCGTCCGATTTCATTTCCAATGCCAGCCACAAATCTGGATCAGCAAAAGTCAGCGTGGATGGACAGCCGATTAGCGTCGCACCTTGTGCTTCTCCAGGCGGTGCAGGAGCACGTCCAGGTCGAAGGCGCTGACGTTGTGGCCGCAGAGCGCGTCTGCGTCCAGCGCCGCCAGCCGATTGACCAGGCTCGTCAGCAGCGCCTTCTCCGACGGCGTCGCCATGAGCATGTTGCCGCCGTTGCGCGCGCCCGCCAGGCTGGCGTTGGCCTCGCGCACCGCCGCCTCGAAGCCTGCAGAAAGGGGGCAAACTGGCAAACAGAAGGCCGAAAGGCAACTGAGTACACGATGGCCCATGTTAGCGCAAACACAGACACCTCGCCACATGCGTCGCACTTTGATGCGGCAAGGAATGGTAGTAAACATTGGCATCAAGATGGGGACCTCGCGGCACGATGCTCGACCTCAGGGACCAATTCAGGCACTGGACAGTGGCGGCCAGGGAGGAACCCGTTGGGAAGGAAGCACCTGCGGGGAAGGGGTGGCCGTCAAGCTTGCTCACGATGCTGAAGTGCTTGAAGCCGCGCTTCTGCCGCCAGTGCTCCTGCGCCAGGGTGCACGACTCTTGTTCAACAAGCTGCCATGGCTATGGCGCACGCAACATGCTTCAGCAGACCAAGTGTCTTGCACCAGAGCCTGCATGCCACTTGAAAGCGCACAATTGCAGTGTACAGGATGGGCGTCGACGCGCAGGGTGGACTGGAAAAGAGTCAGGGTCAAAACAGTCGAGGTCAAAAGAGTCTTCTTGGGGAAGGGGGCGTCGACGCGCATGGCGGGCAGGTGCACCACGCTGGCTTTTGGAAAGAGGAAGAATCCTTGGTTTTCAAGTCCGCAAAACAGTGCGCATTTGGGGAAGGGGGCGTCGAGGCGCATGGTGGGCAGGTGCACCACGCTGGCTTCCTGAACAGAGAGAAACCCTGCAAAGAAACTGTCTGCACCTTGGGGAAGGGCGCATCGACGCGCATGGCGGGCAGGTGCACCACGCTGGCGGCAACGACCTCGCTGGCGCCCGTCGCCGGGTTGAGCCAGGTCTTGAGGTTGAGGGCAGCCACGGCCAGCGGCGGCGGCGGCGCGCCGCCCGGCGGCAGCGCCGTCACCGCCTTGGGCCCCGCCAGCCGCACCTCCAGCTTGCACCAGCTCACCTGCAAAGCGTTTGTGACTTCAACTCAAGTATACGCTTTGAGTTGAATGGTTCATTGTCAAAACACCGCCTTGACCAACGCCAGCCGAACCTCCAGCTTGCACCACCTCACCTGCGCAGTATTCACAAACAACCTGTAAACCTGATCTATGCTGCTGTTGCCTAGCTGAAGACATTGGACGCAGCAGGACATCATGCACATCCTGGAACACTTCTGCGGCTGGTGCTGACATGATAGGTGCTGAAAGGAGGCTTTGCACAGCCGGACCGGACAGACGTGCTGATGGTTTAGCTAGCTAGACGCACCTGGCGGCTGGCGTCGGCGACGCGCTCGGGCTGCGACAGGCGCAGCCAGCAGGGGCCCTTGATGCGGCGCTTGAGCAGCAGCGCCTCCAGGCTGCTCTGCCCGCCGCCCAGCACCGCCACAAAGGTGTCGCCTGTCGGCAGCAGGACGTGTGACAATTTTGGAAGTTTGTGTTGGAACGGCTTTGCTGGGACATTTATGATGCGCACGGTGCGCACTCGAGCCATGACACATTTGAATGGCAGCGGTTCCAAGGTATGGAAGCGCCCTCGCTGGACACTGCCGGGCAGCAAGTCCCCCGCAGCAGCTCTTGCAGGTGCGTCAAGTGGCAGGTAGCAAGGGAACAACATGGCGGGAAACGAGAAATGCACCGGCCATGTCCTGCGGCATCGTCGGCGCCGCGGCGGGCACTTTGACCTTGAGCACCCACTGGCGGCCGTGCGGAATCTCGGGGCGCTCAAAGGCGTAGGCGCGCTGCCTCGGCTGCATGGCCACCTTGCCCAGGCCAAACACCCCCATCTCCAGCAGCTGCTGCTTCAGCTCCGTCCTGGTCGCCGCCAGGAAGCGCCGCTGCGTGTTCAGGAAGCGGGGGACGCTTGCACGCTGGCTCGCATCTAGACAAAGGCACCAACTTTGTCTTGTTTAATGTGACACAACATGACATAGCACAGAATGAGGGTCGACTGCAGCTGCCAGCCCTGACAGCTCCGTTAGGTGCTCTCAACGGTCAATGACAGTGGAGGTCTTGCAGCACACAAGGTCAGCGGCTGCCGCGTCAAGTCGCCCAACACTGAGGTGCAGAGCGAAACCAGCACAGCAATCCCTAGGCAGGTCCGCGCAATTCGTTGAGGCGCAGACCTGCATGTACAGCTTGAGCTCCTGCTCCGCAGAGGCGCGGGCAGGGGAGGCCTCCTCCTCCGCCTCCACCGCGTTCTGCAGCTGCTTCATCTCCTCCAGGCACGGGCCCAGCACCTGTGTGATCAAATATAGACGAGTCAAGTTGGATTTGACGGGCTCACATACTCACGGGGAGATGACGTGGTGATGAAGTGCGATACAGATCCTCTTGATTGGTGCTCTGTCAGCGAGCACCAATCATGCAGGACACGCAGGCAGTTGCAAGACTGACAAATCATCAGAGCCGGTGGAGGGGAGGGCCGCACATCGGGGCTGGGCACCACGAAGAAGGTGCGCTGCGGGACGGGCACCACCGCGCACGTCGACAGCCAGTGCCCCTGCGCCAGCACCTGCGCGACAGCCATGTGAGGACTGGTATAGTGCGCACTGGCGCCTGCTGACCTCACCGGACCGTGACTCGCGATCGACAAACAGACACAGCAACGAGAAGATGAACTTCGGGGAGCGGTTCAGATGCTTGTCATATCCCAGCGGCGGCTGATCCGAGCCGCCTTGATCCTGTCGTCACGCGGATACCGCTTGGCACACTTTCATGCTGAAAGGTACCTTGCAGAAGAGGTACACGGTGCCGGGATGGCCGGCCTCCTCGTGCGCGTCGATGAGGTGCGCCTGCATCACGTCGCCCTCCAGCGGCAGCGCCGCGTCCCCATTCCATGGCTTCTGCTGCTCCTCCGCCTCCGCGTCTGCGCTTGTGCGATCGCATGATAATGCACTTGCAGAAAAGAGAGGAGGACAGCATCACGAGCAATTCGGAGCGTTGACAGGCAGCGCCTGCCCCAGCTGATGTGGCAGGGCCCGCATCTACAATCCGTGGACCTGAGTGGTGTCCGTCTTGATAGCTTCAGGGTCCTCTTGAAGAAGGATGCCGCATTGCATCGCCAGCTGTAACCTCCTCAATGACGTCAGCTTGAGAGATCGACGCTGTGGGAGCAGCTCACCGTTGTCTTCGCCCTCATAGACATCGTCCCAGCCCGAAGGCCGTGGCGGCCCCGTTGGCGTGTCCGCAAACAGCGGCGCCGCCGGCTTGGTTACGGAAGCCGATGCGGTCGACGGCGTGGCATGCACAGCGCCGCTCTCCTGCTTCTGTGCGCAGAGCACATCCACCTCCGCCCTCATGAAATATAGTAGACCGTTCCGAACATGAAGCACACTCTTGAGCGTCCCAGTCAGACTCTTGCTTTCTGGTTGCCCAAGCTTCATGAGGGCACACCGCCTGTGCGATTCTGAGGAATCAACCGCCGCTTTGAAGTCCAGAAGGGCACCGCATTGACCGGCAGATATGCCCACGTTCCTGGAGTGTGCCACATCCCGACATTCGGCATCATTGTCGCCAGAAGCCTACCACGCAGGCGACGGCGGGGGTGGCAGCCGACGCGGCTGCGGCCGCCTCCGCCACCTCCGCGCAGCGCAGCAGCTCGTCATCGTCTTCATCTGCCTGCATGGGCGCGGCGTCGCCGCCGTCTCGCTGCGCGGTGCCGCCGTTCTGCTGCGCTGTGCCGCCGTCCGCCTGCTGGTCTTCCTCCTCAGGGGCTGCACACACATGCGGCACCGCAGTTTCTCAGACAGCTGCGAGTGTCGACCTTCGCAAGCTTTTGATGCTTTCTTATGCGATTCTCTCGTGATAGGTTTTTGAAAGATCAATGTTTGAAAGATCAAGCAGAGAAGATTGCGCAATGCAGGGAATAAGCTGATATTCCCTTTCGCCGAATAGCAATGTGTTGTAATGTGTGTTGGATGAGCGGCATGCGGTTTCGGATGCGCAGTCAGGCTGTTCCCTGTACGGCTCCCTCACCATCAGGCATCTCGGCGGGCTCATCGTCAAAGCGAGGCGGAGACAGCGATGGACACTGTGGCAGCGGCCGCATCTGTGGCCTCGGCACGTGCGCCTTCGACAGCGTCGACGGCCGCCTCGCTGTCGTTGCTGAGCCGGCTGTGCGCTGCAGCAGGTGCAATAGCATTTCAGCACCGCACCTCCTACTTTGTACTACAAAGCAATCCGCTGCGTGATTCTGCGATGCACCCGTCACGTTTCATGCATCAAACATGAAACGTATGCGCCAGCTGCCCACCAGTCTTACCGGTGTGTGCAGCGCCTGCATGTGCCGCGCGGGCGTGCGGCCGGCTGCGGCGCCGCTGTGCCGCCGGTAGGCGCCAGGCGTGGAGGCCGGCGCAGGCGTGTAGCTGGACGGGCGGGCGGGCGACGCAAGGGAACCGCCGACGTCACCCAGCACCTCGGCCAGAACCGCGTCAAAGGACTTGTCTGGCGCGGCCGGCGCATCAGCGTGCCGGATCTTGGCTGCGGCAGACAATACAGCAGGGTGTTGAGCGTGGATCCGGGATTTTCTTAGCAGGTGTAAGACACATGCGTTTATACAGGGGCTTAGCTGCTTGCTCCCCCTCTGCAGCGCCATGTCCGACGGCAAGTGCAAGGACCATCAACACAAGCACAACGCACCTGGGGCTGCAGCAAACATCTTCTGCAGCCGCGCCTTGGCTCCCGGCTCGGCCTGCGCCTTGTCCTTACCGCCTGCCTTGCCGCCTGCGCAGTGCTTCAATTTGACTTTGCGGCGATGTGAGGGCGGAGACCTCAAAATCACTTTGCTCATGAACACAGACTGCGACAGAAGCGGGCCCAATTCTTGAAGGAGGTGACGTTCCACCCAGGCGTCACTGAGGGAGCTTTCAGACACGAACCTGTCTTCTTCCTTTTTGACTGCTTCGCCGGCGAGGCCTCCTGCTCCGCGTCTGAACCCTCGGAGCGGTTCCAGTCCTCCTCCTCCCCCAGGTCCTGCCCGTACTCGCCGTTGTCGTCCTCGATGAAGTCGCCTGCATGACACATCGGGCTTGCATGAACAGCCCCACGGCAGAGTTCAAACTCATGCAGTGCCGCTGCGACATGACATGCCGTGATCGGCACGCAGGGCGATGCACGTGCATCGAAGCCATCATCGTCAAGCACAGGGCAGCTGTCTGTTGCGTCGCCAGGCTGCAAGGGTCATGGCAAGTGTATATGGCTGCGCCCACGGTTGTTGGCAGCGTGTGACGATGGTGTGGACCATCAACGGTAGGCTGCCTGCGTACCCCTTTCACCTTCAACAGGGCAGCTCGAAGTGAGCAAATCACCTTCTTGGCGCCGCTTGGCGACGAGCTTGGCATACGACTCGTCGTCCAGTGTGTCATACACCGGCGCCTCCTCCTGCACCTGCTGCCCCTGCTCGCGCTTGCGCTTCGCCAGTGCGATCAGGTCCTTGGCCTTGCTGCTCCTGTTGGCGGCCGTGCGCCGCGACCGGCCCTCTGTGTCCGCCATCGCGTCCCGGAAGTTTCGGACGACTGTCAATTGTTCCGCATGGCGACTGCTGCGACCACAGACTGCCTATTTTACGATTTTGTGAGCCACCGCCGTGATTGCGAGCAGGGCTGGCGAGTCTACGCCGTTCAACTGCATGAATCAAATTCAAACATGGTCCTGGACGCAGCGGAAGGCGTGACAGCTCCGCTACTTCCATGAGCTTTCGTGCTGGCGCAACAGAACTGTGTTGCACGCCGCCCTTCCGTGCAACAGTCACTCCGACACTGCTGACAGCTCCTGTCTCGGCGCCGGTGCGGCGATCCGTGTGCAGCACTTTTACTTCCGCACACATCAGGGACTTGTACGCCGTTCGAGCTGCGTAGTTGTCTGGGATCCGATCTGGGACAAGTTCGCCGCGCACCCGGCCGATCGCCTATTGACTAGATACATCGCGGGGTAAACACCCCATTCCTGCAGTTTTTCAGTTCTGCAGCATGATAGGTGCTGCACACACGCTGTGGGGTGAATGGCTGAGTCTCATCACACAGGTCTCAAGCATCGAGCGTCATGCACGATCGACGCTGCCGGCTCTTTGTGAGAATTTGGAAATCCGCAGCTGCCGGACTGACGTCACACCTTGCCGATTGGTCACAGGCCACCATGGCGCTGGCGACGCCATCTACTCCGGCATTCTCCTGGGGGGGCGCGACCACGCCGGCCACTTCCGGCGCCACGCCGTCACTCTTCGGCACGCCTGCGACCGCTTCGGCGCCGTCGCTCTTTGGCACGCCGCCGGCCGCGTCGGCCGCGCCGTCTCTGTTCGGCACGCCGGCGCCAACTCCCAGCCTGTTTGGCGCTGCGCCCGCGGCGGCTTCGACACCGAGCCTGTTTGGCGGCGGCGCTGGGACGCCGAGTCTCTTTGGCGCGTCCACTCCTGCCGCCTCCGCAGCCTCCACGCCATCGCTGTTTGGCGGCGGCGCCACCGGGTCGCTCTTCGGCGGCACCCCAGCCAGCACGCCCGGCTTCGGCGCAGGTGGGTTCTCACGCCTGCATTCTGTCCATGAGCTGGCTTGTGGGAATGACCACCTTGAAGCTGTGTGTGGAAGCCCTGCCTGCGTTGATCTTGTTGCCACTCCGTGACTGATCATCTGCCGTGCTGCTCCTCTGCAGCTGCCTCGACGCCGTCGCTGTTTGGCGGGACGCCCGCGCCCGCAGCCAGCAGCGCGTTTGGCGGCAGCTCATTATTCGGCGCGACGCAGCCAGCGCAGACGTCCATGTTTGGCAGCTTTGGCGCGCAGCAGGTGCCCACTGGAATGCCTGCGTCACCTGGAGAGGCATTATCAAGTGGACAACACAGGCAATGCTGCGTCGTGCAGCAGTCAGGATCAAACCTCGCTTTCCACACACACGTGCTTGATGAGCTTGGGCGCACTGTGTTCATTGCACTGTGTTCATTTCGGGTTCCGTGCCGGCCGCAGACGCAGCAGCAGCAACAGCAGCAGGCGGGGGCGCTCGCGGCCTTTGGCGCGCCGCTGCAGCCGGACCTTGCCGCCGTGCGCGAGATCGAGGCGCTCAAAGACGCCTTTGCAGGCGGCCCGGGGCACCCGCGCTTCCGTTTTGCGTGCCTGCTGCTGAATGTGGTGGACCATCCCGCCTCGCGTGTCAAGCCGCCAGGTGGGTTTCTGTGCTTTTAAGCTTTTGGCCGCCGACCCTCCGGCATGGCACGCCCGGTTTTGGTGGCCGGCCGCTGGATGAGCAGAAGCATTACAGCATCTGCGGCAGCGGGACCTGCGGAAAAGATGTTGCCGCAGCCGTCAGCCGAAATTGCAACTGCATTCATGCTTCGGCCCATCCTGCAGAAGACGCAGCACATTTCCTGATCATTGGCATGTGACGCAGGTGTGGACGACTTGGCATGGCGTGAGGCGCTGCAGCAGGCCGGCGGCGCGGAAAATCCCGACCGCCTGTGGCCGGTGCTGGCGGCGGGGCTTTCGGACCTGCGGTCCCGGGAAGCAGCGCAGGTAGCTGTCCTGTGCCGCCATCTGTGTCTTTGACAGCAGCCTCGTGGCATTCTGGTTTCTCTGGTGCATGCACGCTGGCGGACGTTCGGCCTGGTGTGAGCCAGCAGCAGCAACGACCGGCCTGGCCTGACTGTGGAGGCAGCCGCACATAAATTTGGTTTGTAAATCTCAGCTGCCTTCTCGCAGGCTGCGGCGCTGGACGAGCACAAAGCACGGCTGAGCGCGGCGGCGGCGTCGGTGCGGGAGCTGGGGCGACGGCGGGAGGCGCTGCTCTCGGGCCGCCTCGAGGCCGTCAAGCGGCGTGAGGTGAGTATCCACTGCCCTGTCAAATCAGCTGGAGCAACGAACGAATCTGCGTGCTGCTGTCAAGCGGATTTTTTCTGAGGTTTGCGGCCGTCAGACGTCATGGTGACGGTGAGTTGGCTGGCGGCGGTGCTCCAGCTGGGCACCATTCACCAGCGCGGCCGCAGCTGCCGCAGCGGACAGGCACCTGCGACAGGATGCCGAGCGGTTGCCGCGCATTCAGAGCCGTCGATCGCGATCCGACGCCCCTTTTAATGACCCTTGGCGCAGGTGCAGCTGGGGCAGCAGCTGCTGCGGCTGGCGCGGCAGGCAGGCACCCGCGAAAGGATCTCGGGCGGTCCCTGCATGTTTGCAGCCGTCATCCCGGCTCCTGACACCTTTTCCATGTCTCTTGACGCACAGGTGCAGCTGGGGCAGCAGCTGCTGCGGCTGGCGCGGCAGGTGGACGCACTGGAGGGGCGCTTCGCGTCGGCCATGGGGCACCGGCCGCCGGGGGCGCACGCCGCGGCGGCGGACGTCTCTGAGCGCCTGGCGACGCTGGAGAAGAGCCTCCGCTCCTCTTCTGCAGGTGAAGTACCCGTCCACATAGTCGTGATTCTCGGTTTTTCCGACGAAACTTGACTGCAAAAAGGGTCCGAGGACGCCCCTTGTAAGAAGGCTTCGATTGAAAAGGGTCCAGTGACGCCCCTTGTAAGAAAGCTATATATAAAAAGACGACTCTCTTACAGGGGCGTCACCGCAGCCTTTTTATCGATAGCTTTCTTACCAGTGAGTGCGCCCCTTGTGAGAAAGCTTCATATATCAAGGGTCCAGTGAGTCGTCACTGGACCCTTTCTGTCGATAGCTTTCTTACAAATGAGGCAAATGAGCTCGAGGACGCCCCCTGTAAGAAAGCTTGCAATAAAAAGGGTCCGAGGAACGCCCCTTGTAAGAAAGCTGAAATTGAAAAGGATCCAGTGACGCCCCTTGTAAGAAAGCTATATATAAAAAGGATCCAGTGACGACTCTCTTACAGGGGCGTCACTGGACCCTTTCTGTCGATAGCTTTCTTACAATTGAGGCAAATGAGCTCGAGGACGCCCCCCTTGGTTGCCCCCTTTGAAGCCCTCCTGGCTACTGGGCCCATTCTGCTGCCGACAAAGATTTCCTGGCAGGGGCTGCTTAGTGAGTGCAGCCAAATATAGGGAGAACTGGGCTGGTGGAAGCTGCGCATCTTCGTCGCCGGGCGCTGCTTCATATGTGCACTAACGCTGCACCTCACACATGTCGTGACTCGGCTAAGCAGGGAGACCTTCCGTGTCCCGGCCTGTCCCGTAAGTCCGAGCTTGAGACAAGAACATGGCAGGCCGTAATCTGCCTTTGTCCTGCCATTGTTGTGGATGTATAGGGCAGGCGTGAACGGTAGCTCGCTGGTGAATCCCGGCAGGGCTATACCCTACCCATAAGGCTGCGCAGAGCTCGGTGGGCAAAACTCACTTCCTTCATTTGCTCATCGTCTGAGGCCCTGATAACTGATTTCCATTATGATGTATTTCGCAGCCGGGCTGCCGCGGCGCATTGCAACGCTGGGGGAGCGGGCGCAGGCGCGGCTGGAGGGCAGCCAGCAGCGGTCGGAGAACGGCGGCGAGGGCGAGTCGCTGGACGAGGCCTCACTCAAGCGCCTGCTGTCGCTGCTCAAGCAGCAGCAAGCGTCGCTGGCGGCGCTCGAGGTGTGCAGGCAAACCCCTCTTGATTTCGGAATCACCAGAATATATAGACCAAACCGCGTTGCTGTCCAGAAGCCCGATAGGCCACCGCTGGTGTTGTCAGCGCCACCTGAAGCACGACCAGCCTGGTATCTCCTGTGGATTAGGCCGGATACGTATGCCGAGGCGCACTTAGAGTGCCAACTTAGAGTGCCAACTTATCCGTATGGTGTGCTGCAGGGGGTGCTGCAAGCAGACAACCGGGATCTGGCCATCATGTTGGAAAACGGCGGCGATGTTGTGCCCATGGCCGTGATCACTGTCTAAGTTGTTCATAGGGAATCCTGCGAGCCTCTGATGCAGCAGTCGTTGTCTGCTGCTGCTGAAATGGATGTCCTGCGACATTGCCTTGTGCTGTCTGTTTGCCGGTCGACAGCCTTTGCTGCAGAGGCGCGTGATTGCAGCAGGATTGTGCTGTAACGAAGAAATGTTGCAGAACAAGGACAGGGCGGTCGGTGGCTTTGCTGGACCAAAGTTTGCTGATGGCGTCCGATCGTCCATTGATCTGGCCATCGAGTTGCAAGTGCCCAGCAAATGCAGACAACACAGTCTCCATGTTGCTTTCTGGAAATCCAAAGGGTCAGCAGCATGCTCCCTGAGCAAACTACCACCGCACTCCACCCAAAACGATCCTTATTTGCCGCATCTCCCCAATATGACTCATGCCGCGGCACAGCGCTGCACACAGCCAACGAGCCCAAATTGCGCACAGTATTCGAGCCTTCACTACCGCCGCGCGCGTTTGCCGGCGGGCCCGGTCCAGCCGCCGGCCCCCTGGGCAACGGCCACCTTGGTGCCGGACAGCAGGTAGCCGCCGGTGCCGGAGGTGGACATGGTGGGGTGCGTGCGCGACGGCAGCACCTGCGCCTCCCGCCACCAGCTCTCCTGCGGTGCAGAAGACGAGCTGTTGGAAGACAGCCAAAGATATGCATGGTGTCCATGCAAGGGACGCAGCGTGTTGTGACTTACAGTCTGCACCCATGCCCAAGCCTTCAGCGCATTTCCAAGTTGCGTCACTGAGAACAGAAGGATCCGCGTTGCGATACACACATACTGGATAAGAAAGTTGCTAGAGCTAGGCATGCTGGAGAGCCCTCCAGGGGAGGACATGACGTTGCAGGCGCTGGCCGTGAAGGTATGAACACTGATGGAGCAAGCACCTGCAGCTGCATCGCGACAGCCTGCTTGGCGGCCTGCATGCCCGCCATGGCCTCCGCCAGCGGCTGCATGTGCGGGTGCCACACCTGCGCCACGGCACAGCGAAGTTTTGGCGCAGGCACAAGGTAGGGGACAGAGTGCGAGCAGCAGTCGCGGGTGAAAGCCATGCACAGACTTTTAGGGTCTAGACGCACCACAAAGGGTGCACTGGGCGCCAGCAACGGCAGCACGTGCGCCAGCGCCGCCGCCGGCAGCAGCGCCGGCGCCGCGATAATGGCGCTGTCAAAGCCGCCGCGCCGCGCGACGCCCTTCAGGCGGTCCGCCTCCGCTCGCGGCACGCCTTGCGGCGTCCGCTGCTGCTGCTGCTGCTTCTGTCCAGGCCACTGCTTGCCGCTGCTCGCAGCACCGTCATTCGCAGCACCGCCACCGTTCGCGCCGGGTGCCGTGCTGCCGCCGGCCGGCTGGTCGCCGGCCGGAATCAGCTCGGCGGCGGCCGCCGCGGAAGTGCCGGCAGATGATGTCGTCAGCAGCGGCTTTGGGGCGTGGCCGGCGCCAGAGGCGTCGAGGCCGCCCGGCTGCGGCGGCGCCACCGCGCCTGGCACGCCTTCTGCTGCCTGCGCGGCGGCAAGCACAGAAGATTGAGCTGCATCATCCAGCTGTGAGCAGTGCGCTGCCACTTCGTACCAGCCTCTGCGACACGTTTGATGTGCACATTTATAGCAAAGCAGCTGGAGGCGTGGCGGCTGCAGCGAGAACCACCTGGCGGTCCAACTCGACAGACGCATCCTCTACATCCTTGCCGACGGTGTCGACGCCTGACGGGCTGATCGGCGCATCCGTGTCCATGGGCTGGGATGTCTCAGCTGCGGGAGTCTGTTGCGCGGCTGCTGGAGCCGGCGTTGGCGCTGCTAGAGCCGCCGGTGCAGTCGGCTGCTGCTTGGCGCTGCCGTCCAGCTGCCCCGCTGCAGCGGCGGCCGCGGACGCAGCTACCGCCATCGGGCTCATTGTCGGCGCCCCGCCAGCCTGTGCGCTGGCGAGGTTTGCCACCGCTGCCGCGGCCGCCGCCGCTGCCGCTGCGGGCGCGGCCACAACCGCCGCATCTGCGGCCGCTGCCGCTGCAGTGGATGCCGCCTGCTGCTGCTGCTGCCCCTCTGCTGCGGCGCCAGTGTCTGCGGCCAGCTGCGCATTGGAGGCACCGCCCTCCAGCTGGCCCGCCTGCTGCTGCTGCTGCTGGCTGCCGTCCTGGCCGCCGTTTGGGGCGGCTGCTGCTAGCTGCTCCGCCGCTGCCGTGGCGCCGCCGATGCCAAACGCCTGGCCCAGAGACGCCAGCGACGCCGAGCACAGCGGCGCGCGCAGTGCCGGCGGAAAGTTGAACCTATACATTGCGAACAATGTGGATCACCTTGCCTTCCGGCACAGAAAAAGCAGTAAGAGGCAGTAGGACGCCGAGCTGCGAGACACCAACAGAATCATCAGAAGGGCGATGCGAGAGCGCAATATGTCGTCTTGAAGTATAATCAGGTCTGGGTCATGTGCGACGCCAGATGTGGTCAAAGGCTTACAGGCGCACGGCGTCGAAGGAAGGCGGCCGTTCGCCCGGGTGGGCGGCGCAGGCGGTGCCATGGCCCCCGAGGCGCTCCGCCACCGCGCCCACCACCAGGCCGCAGCAGGCGTCCACCGCCAGCACCTGCGGCGGCGGCGATCACTTTTACAGGGATTTCTGATGGTTTACCCTTTTATAGGGATTTCTGATGGTTTACCGCGGTAGTTTAATGGTGGGTTCCGGTGAGAAACACCAGCACCTGGGGCAGTGGGTGACGACTGGCTCGTCAGGGTGTGTACATCGCGGGTTGCCATTCAGCTTGAGTAGAGGCTTGAGGCGTCATTCAGCTAGGTTGCCCAGAGCAGTACCGCCCGTACTGATCGTCACTGATCCTCGCACCCGCGACCACTGATCGCCGATCAGCGATCACTGTGGGCCAGCAACCACCGACTCTACGGCCACCACTGCCGATCAGCGATCAAAACGCTTGCATATCCCAAAAGCATCGCTGCGATCACAGGCTTTCCTTCGACGGAAACAAGCCTTTCAAGTCTAACATTGATCTCCATTCCTGTGTCTCAGGGTCCGGTTCACTGACATGTTTACTGAGAGCTGCGGCACCGCACCCGGGCGTGGGAGCCCACGTTGGCGAGCGACAGCATGATGGCCAGCGAGTCCACGCGCATGAAATGCGTCTTCTGCGGCTGCTTGGTAAAGTACACCTGCGCGCGGCAACACACAGCTTTCAGGACTGCTGACCTTGAGCTTTCATGAGGTCCACAGCACCGAGAGGCAGGCAGCGAAGGCAACAGTCTCCAGGCGGGCGCAGCTGCAGAGACGAGCTTGAGCAGGGGCCTCCGATGATGCAGATGAATTCAGTCGACTATGAGTGAACGCGCCTCGCAGATGCTGCGGGCGGTAGGGCGGACGAGGCTGGCGTAGGTGAGGTATTTTTTGGCCTTGCGCTTGCGGTACTTCTCCTGCGAGAACTCCGTCTTGCCGGCAAAGGTGGCGCTGCCCGCCGCCAGCGCAGCAACAATCTCCGCGCCGCTCGCGCCGCTCGCCTTCAGCGCCTGGCGGGCGGGCGACAGCAAACTGCTCATGCCGTGTTGTGCCTAACATGATTTACATGCTCGGAGGTTCGGGGTTGCTGGCAGTGTGACGGCATGAACTCACGCCCGAGTTACGTTGCGCAATGCGACATCGTGCCACCCACAAGTGGCAACACGTTTCAGGTCTGGCCACCCATGTGTGCCATACACGCGCACCAAGACGTCAGCGGGCGTCGGCGCCTGGTGGATTCCGCATGCAGCAAGGCAAGCCCCAGCAGACCTAGCTGGCGCGGAGCTTGAAATGGGCCAAGAACGCACCAAGACGTCGGCGGGCGTCAGCGTCTGATTGTCGTCACCTCGGTCCACGAGCGTCGCATTGTTGCGCTCGGTGGTGGTGGAGCTGCTCCACTCTTCCGCACCGTCTCTGTTGTGACAAAAAATATGTTACATGGTGATGATTCACAAAAATGTTAATGAAAATATGTCATGAATCGAATGGAAGGTGTGCTGCTCCACTCTTCCGCCGCCCCTGTTGAAGTGAACACTGCTGATATGTTCTTGTTCATCTCAGTAGGGTTACGAGGGTCTGGGATGCGGCTCGTGCATGGTGCTGCAGCGGCACAGGGCACTGCCCACTTGCCGAAGCTGCCTCGGAATGGAGTGGTCTCAGCTCGACTCAGCGTGGGGCGCAGCATCCAGAACGACTGCATCCATCAGATGCTGACAGCAAGGCAGAGTGCTGCGAAGACGGTTCTCACTGTGCGCAGTGGCATCTGGCAGGGCAATACACTGGCAGAGTGCTGCAAAGATGCTTTGTTCTTATTAGTCAATCCTTGAATAGTAACATTTTTTCACTTTGCGCAACGGCGCAGCGTCCTGCCATCCTCCTCCAGCTCATACACGGCACCAAAGGGGGCGCCTATGAACGTGTCGACCGAGCAGTCCGCCTTGCCCACCTTGACGCGCCTGTGCAGAGCGAAATAAGGCAATTCGCAAGCTTTCCTGCTCCTCTTCTTGCTGCCACACATGCGCCCGCATTGAAGTTAGTGTGCCGCATGCAACAATGGCGGCCGGCCGCCATCCAAGCCCATGAGAGGCACGAGATCCGAGACAAGCTCGATGCGCAGTACGCAACCGTCCCTTGCCGCCGTTCATCATCATGTCTTGCATTTACATGCACATTCTGGCTGGTCAGGAAACAGCGACCGCACCCGCCGCGCTTGATGTGCATGAAGCTGTGCCGCTCCCTGTTGACCTCCAGAATGACTGTGTCACCCTCCTGCACCAGGCGCCCTGGGTTTGGCGCCGCCACCGCAGCCGCAGGTGCTGCTGCCGTCTCTGCCTCGGGTGCGGCCGCCGCTTCGGGCGCTGCCGCATCTGCCGCCTGTGCCATTGCTGGCGCCGCGAGCACGGCTGCCGTGTCCGGACCGGCCTGAGCGACCTGATCCGCCGCGGCCTTGTCGGCAGCGAGCTGTGCCCAATCCGAAAGCGATGGCTGTCCCGGCAGCGACGGCTGGTCCGGCAGCGGCGGCTTGCCTTGGGAGGCTGCAGCAGGCTCTGACATGGCGAAGTGGCCTGCTTTCGACTGGTTGTCAATCAGGCAGGAAGTGCGCCAGTGCTGGTCGCGGATCACCGTTGAGCTCTGAAAGAGGTGAAGACGAGAGTGATGTTACCGGTGCACGAGACGCAGAGCGGCGGCAGCGGGGTCGGGAGCAACGTTTGACACTCAGTGCACCCTCAGAATCTGCACAATGATGCAATCCACAAGTGAACAACAGCACTACTGCGCGCCCCGGCGAAGATTTCAAGCAACATCCCCGTTGCGGAACAATACAAATTCAACTCAGCTGCATCGTTGCCACGTTGCGCATTCCTTTCGTCTTGCCATTGAACAAACTCTCAGAACCCTGAAGTGAGCCTGGAGCATATACGCTGCACCTCACCGCCAGTCTGCGCAAACTTGGTGGGGCAGGATCATTTGGCCATCCGTTCAGCTTTCATGACACCGGCATCGTCATACTGGAAGCATCATAACGTCGTAGCACAGAGAATGTTGAAGCATTCGATCACGATGTAGTGGGATCGTGACCGCACGTCGAATCAGCGGAAATCCCACGGCGCCGCACCATGGCGGAACAAATGCGGCCGCCCCTCGTGACAGAGAGTCTGCTGCAGGAGCTGCTCCTGGCGCTCCTCGGATTTTTCGGTGACGTATTCATGGACAGCGGCAGTGCAGAGAACTGGGATCACGTACCGGATCCCGCGCTGTGCACCGTGCGGCTGGCGGACTATGTCGACTGGTTGGACCCGCCAGACAGGCATGCTGCTCGCCCATCTGAAGGATTCATGCATCAAACATGTCTCTCCTCAAGTTCTGCATTTGCAGCGTTGGATAGTCAGTGACAAGTGTAACTCCATGGACGCCGAGAACATCTGAAACACCACCAGTAGAGCATGCCCTTGCGACCATCAGATTGGACTTGTTCCTGCCTGCAGGATCGTGCTCAACGAGCTGGTGCAGCTGGGCTTCCACTTCAAGGCCGTCGAGGGCTGGGTGGAGCGGGTGCAGGCGGCCACGGAGGCGGGCGCCGGCGGCGGAGGCCGCCCCAGCAGCGTGGCGCTGGCGACCGGCCTCGCAGGTCGGCTGCCTGCCATGGCGTTTATTGTATGCTTCATCTCCTGGAAAGCAACAGAACCTCGATGAGGAGCGAATTGTGAAGGTTTGGTGGGATAGCACTCGCGACGCTGAGGTTGTGGACAGCAAGCGCGATGCAGACACCTGTGCGCGCAATCTGCGCTGTGCTGAGGAATGAAGGAAACCTTCAGCACGAAGTTTTACCTGATTGTGACGCTCCTCCTCACTGCAGAGCTGCTGGACGTATTCCGCAGCGCGGTAGTTGCGCTGCAGGGGCGTGCCGCCGCCGCCGCGTCGCCGCCGCCGCTCGCAGGCCTGCGCCACCAGCTGGCGGAGTGGCAGACGCTTCTGCCGCTGCTGCACGGCCTGCTGTTCGACCACGGCGGCGGCATCGCCGCTGCGGCGCTGCCGGCGGCTGCCGCAGAGCCTGTGGCGAGGAGCTTTGCAGCAGACGGCGGCGCCTTGGTGACGGCGGTGCGGGACGCGGCGGCGCGGTGCGGGGCGCCGCCGCTGGCGGCCGTGCTGCGACGTCTGGCATGGCACGCTGACCAGACGCTGTTCCGCCAGCTGTCGGCCTGGTTTGTCTTCTGGAGCAGAAGTTATTCCGTGATCTGGTCTCTAGACTGCTGATGCACAGCAACAAGCGTTACAACACTGCACCTGAGTTCCAAGGCTGAGGTGTAGCTGGTGCCGGCCACTGCCTTGCTAGTGGTCAATGAAGCCATCACGATCGTTGCAATGCAACCCGCAGGATGGTTTTCGGCCAGCTGCTGGACACGAGAGGCGAATTCTTTATCCAGCGGTCAGCCGAGTTCCCGGACGCAGCATCCAGTGCAGCAGCAGCAAGTGGCGAGGTGGCAGCAGAGCGGCAGCAGGACGCCCGGGCGGCAGAGTGGCACCTCGGCTTTCAGGTGAGCGTCATGTCGATGGCTGATGAGGCAGGCCACGCCTCGGATGCTGTTGACATATTGCCTGCCACTATTGGGCCAGGGAGACCAGCAGGGAAACCTGCCATCGGGCTGATAACCCAAGCTTGCTGACAGCGAGAGCAAGGTGTCAAGAGACGTGCAAGAAGACTCGACAGGACCTGCATCAAGGCGGCAGCAATTTGGATCGGGCGCTCTTCTCGAGCAGGTCCGGCTGGCGGGGCTGCCGGCGCAGATCCCGCTGCAGACCGCCGACGCGGTGCTGTTCGTGGGCAAGGCGGCGCGCGTGCTGCGGGACTCTAGCATCGGCAGCGGCGGCGGCGCCGGCCAGTGGGAGACTGGCAGCAGCGGCGGCGGCGCCGAGTCGCAGCCGCGGGGAGGTGGCGGCGCGGCGTGGCGGCCGGAAGCAGACGGCCTGGAGACGGCGCTCCAGCTGCAGCGGCTGGCGACGCAGCCCGCGTTCGACCGCCTGGCCTTCCAGTCCGTCGTTGAGACCAGCCGAAAGCAGGTGGGTGTTGCTGTGTGAGGGCGTCCTGACGCGAGCGCCTGCGGGGTCTCACTCTGAGCTGCGTAAACGCCCGCGGCATGCGTCAGCCGGGCTATCGTTGTCGTTGTCAGCGAAGAGCCCCCAACCCACACTGGCTGAGGCAAGGTTTATCATCGTGCAGGCGGCGGGGGCGCTGTGGCGGCTGCTGGCGGGCGGCGTGCAGCTGCCGGGGCACCTGGCGGCGCTGCGGAAGTACTTCCTGCTGGGCGCCGGAGACTTCTGGCACACCTTCCTGCTGCAGGCACGGCCGCAGCCATGTTTGCGCCGCACGTTGGAGCCATTTGCAAGTTGTACAGGCGAGGAGTGTAGGTTTATATCTTCGCTCGGCTTTTTGGACCTTGGCCGCTGAATTCGTTTCGAGTCGGCCCACGAAACAGCTCCCACCCCTCTAGATCTGCTTGCAGGCAGCGCCGCTGCTGGCGCACCCACCGCGGTCTGCGACGGCCGACGCAGACCTGGCAGCGGCAGCGGAAACGGCGGCGACCGCCGCGGCGGACGACAATGACATCCTGCGGAGCCACTTCCGTGTCGTGCTGCGAGACGATCCGAAGGACAACACGGCAGCCGCTGCGGTGAGGACTGACGCAGAAGGAGAGGCATGTAGCACTGCACAGTGGTGCCGCGCGTGGAGCAGTGCGCAAGCCTTGCATGTGCAGTGATGAGCCTCGAGTCCGCGGCAGAACATCGCGCAGCCCCGCCTCGTGCACAAGCCGCGTCATGTGCGCGCGTGGAGAGGGGCACATTTCAGCACGGACATTGCCGTGCACAGGCAACCTCCAGTCCAGCCAAGGCCGGCGGGGCGGCCAGCCCCGCCAAGGCGGCTAGCCTTGGCGGGGCTGGCCGCCTGTTGGCAGTGACCCGGCTAGACATCCTAATCGGCAGTGACGGCGACAGCGACGGCGGCGGAGGACCCAACCTCCCTACGCGCCGCCTGTACATCGCAGCCCTGGACGCCTGGGACGGGTTGACCCTGGACTACACGCCGACCTGGCCGCTGCACCTGCTGCTCACCCCCCAGGTGGACTTTCAAGAAAGGCGCAGACTCTGCGCCTTCGCCTCGCCTTGAAGCTTTGCCAGACATCAGACACCAGGCGCTAGACCGTGGACGCCTGGCGCAGACCGACAGAACACGGCAATTTGACTCTGTCCTATGTTGCCTCAATGCTGCTGCTGCGGCTGCCATGCCCTGCATGGACGCTCTTCGAGAATCAAGCGCAAATTTGAAAGCGCGCCTGCGCAGGCGCGGGCCAAGTACGGCGCGCGCCGGCTGCTGCTGCGCCTGTTTGCACGTGCATAGTTCATTCTTCATCTGAGGTTCGTTTCCTAAGCTTCTTTGCGCTGGCATCCTGCATCCTGCAGGTGCTGGCAAAGCGTGGCGCGCTGTGCCGGCTGCTGCTGCGCCTGCTGTGGACACGCGCCTTGTATGATTCGCATCAATGCTGAAAACCTGCAGGTGCTGGCCAAGTACGGCGCGCTGTGCCGACTGCTGCTGCGCCTGCGCCGCGTGGGCGGCCTGCTGGACGGCGCCTGGGCCGCCATGCGCGCCAGCGGCCGCCCTGAGCGCAACTTTCCTTCTACTGCCGCCGCCGCCTACCCGGGCGAAGGCGCGCAGGCGGCGGCGGCGGTGCTGTCGCCGGGGCTGGCGCAGCTGCAGCGGGGCGCGGCGGCGGCGCGGCGGCCGCTGTGGCAGCTGCGGGCGCAGATGGCACACTTTGTCAACCACTTCACCATGTACCTGCAGGTAGCGTCTTGCCAAACATCTCCCAGTTGCAACAGTCTTTTTTGGTGACGTTGGATTCCTATTCCTGTTCCTATTCCTATTCCAGCGAATACCTCGGACGACTTGAGAGACCCTGATTTGCCTTGTCTACTGCCTCGGCCACCCTGAGCGAACATCCCGTACCACCAATGCAGGTGGACGTGATCGAGACGGGCTACAGCCGCCTGATGGCCGCCATCGGCGCCGCCGCCGACTTCTCCGTGGCCGCCGCGGCGCACATGGAGTTTGTGGACGGCGTCCTGGCGGCGGCTTTTCTGGACGTGCGCAATCTGCACGCGACGCTGATGGCGCTGTTCAGCCTCTGCCGCCGCCTGTGCGCCCGCCTGCAGGTGAGAGGCTGCGTAAACTTGAGACATTAGGCGTTTCTGCATGATGTCACGCAGCAGTTCAGGCACCCGTGCTGGGGACATACATCTGCTCAAAGTCTCGTGTGCCATAGAGTGCACACACTCGGTCTCTGCTCCAGACATGTGTGGTTCTTAGGTGCGGCTGCTGATGTGTCTCACTATCCAGGAGATGTGGAGGGCGGCATGCGGCAGGAGGCTCTGGTCCCTGATTTTCTCACTCCAGGATCTGACTCATATGCAAAAAATCCTTGTGACGTGTTTTGTTGCATGTGCAGGAGAACGCGGCGGGCGACACGCTTGAGGAGGCGCTGGCGGACGCGCAGCTGCAGCGCGATTGCCAGCAGCGCCTCGCCGCCCTCGTGTCCGTGCTGCGCGCCGACCACCTGCAGGTACTGTGCCGTGTCCTTTCCATTTGAACCGCAACGTGTGTGCGATGTCAGGCTTAGATCTGTCCTCCAGCGACATGCACGCCAGATACCGCCAACGTTGCGCCTCTGTCTCCGGTGCCTGCACCGCTCGGCCCTGGGCGGCGCTCTCCTGCAGGCTGCATGCGTACAACACAGCATCTGTTGCCAAGGCTGACAAGCTGAGCGGACACTGACCTCCCGGCGCCCCGCCCCCTGCAGGCGCACGCTAGGGCGCCGCACCTGCGGCAGCTGCTGGCGGCGCTGGACTTCAACGGCTACTTTGCGGACGTTGCCGCCGGGCAAGAGTCACCCGCTGGCTACCGTTCCGTCTGAGGAGGACGCCTGAATTATGCTCCAGCTGTCTTGCGGAAGTCGCTGAAAGGCAGCAGTTGCCAGCAGTGCCTGGTGTGATACGGCATCGCCTGTGGCGGCAGCAGCAGACACGCGAGCGGCATCGAGGAGGAAGGGCTATCCTTACTGGTCTATTCAAGTAACTAGGCAATGCTTTGGAAGTAGCACAGAAGCCTCGACACTGTGTCTGCCCGACGTGAAGCCTATGCTGACGCTGCCTCGCTCGTCCTAGGGTCATCTCTCTCTCTGGCCCTCGTAGTCAACCGGCAGGCTCGGGAAGCTACGCCGACACCTGCGGAAACGACCCGAGTTCGAGACACGCAACTTGCAACCAGCAAACTGACTATAAAGTATGCCGGTGGGGGACGGGGGTAGATAGATAGATTACACCCCAGCCTCAGGCTGATAAGGCATCAAATCACCAATAAACCATCATGTGTCATCATGTCGCAAACTGTTGGATGACACTGAGCAGATGAGCCGATGAGAATCACCTCCCCCAAGCATGCCAAATGAATCCGGCAACCATCATTCTGTCCCCACACCAGCTGACGCATGCACGGCGGCACCGCCAGATCGAACAGGCAAGAAATGCGCTGCCGGACAACGTCTGTCGCGGGACATTCCATCAGAAATGCTTCTCGTCCCCGACCGCGCCACTGTCACAAAATGTGCAGCAGCGGTCCTGCATGTCAACCTGCCGGAGTTTTCGTTCAAAAGTAATCCGAGCATCATGAGCTGCGCAGTGACACAGTGATGGCCACCCATTTTCCCGCAATTTAACTTGCGTGCCTGTATGCTTTGTGACACAATATGGTGTGACATATCATGTACAGTGGCTTCTCAAACGCATCACATTGCAATACCGATGATAAGCCCTTGCGACGTGATTCGTTCGCACAGGGAGCACAATCACCGCTACACAAACGAAACAGGCGCCCTCTTCCAGCTTGTGGACGGCCAAACAGGCGTGACGCTGGCAGATGCAGAACATTCGCGGCAGAGCCTCCACGCCCGCGGCTGCGCCTGTGAGGCGCAGGCCGCCAGCATTGCGCAAGGCGGCACAGCTGACGACTGAAACGCCCCGAGCAACAGCAGCGCCACCCGTCCAATGCAGGCCATGCCAGCAGTCCACCGACAAATGGCAGCGACACACTGCCTTCTTGAGTGACGCCAGCTCGTCTGGAAACTGAACGAGCGATGTGACACGGCTGATGCTTTCCGTCCAGAGCCCGATTATCTACATGTGTAACTACATTTATATGTTTTGGCCAGCGGGCTGTTCCCGCAAATGCAGGTCGCTTACCAATAATCACGCTGTCAGAGCGCCCTTGCAAATGAGACATGCCGACCAAAGTCTAAGAGCGTATGCTTGCTCATGCGAAATGCCTCCATCCGCATCAAAATGACTGCACAGCAAAATCTGCCGTCACAATGGAGGCCGGGTGCAAGCAACGACCGCCTGCGACAGCTGCCCGGGCCTAGGGAACCAAGCTAAACGCACTGCGCCGGCGGTGTGGCCATGAGCTGCATGTCGCCCACACCCTCTGACCGGATTGAGTTGTGCTGGATGCGTTGGGCTTGCCTTGAAGCGCCCGTCCTCAGTCCCAGCCATGCCGAGTGCTATGTGAACTCCGCTGGGATTTCTTGTCGGTTGAAGATCCTGCTCAGATCTTCGTGTCCAGCCCAGTGCCAGCCAGCGGCTGCGTTCCTTCCACAGGCGGGGGCCCCGCCGCGGCGCCGCCCAAGGAAAGCGAGCCGTCGGCAGCCGGAACTGTTGTGCCACCGCCGTCGCTGCGAGCGGACGCGATCAGCTGGTGCAGCAAGATGCCGGTCGCCACACTGACGTTCAGACTGTCCACGGCCCACCGCTCCGGCGCCACGCCGCCGGCTGACACGCCGTCAAGTTCCCCGGCGGCCGGCGGCGCAGCGTTGATTCCTGGGCCGTCTGCCTCCCCGGCGATGGCCTCCAGCTTTCCGGCGGCCGACTGCACTGCGTCTGCAGCGTCGGGCGCATCCGCGCCGCCAGCGCTGACGCCGATGCTGCTGGCGCCGCCGGGCCCGCCGCCGATGCGGATGAGCCGGCTGCAGGCGCGCTTGACATTCGTACGAAGCCCTGCAGGCGGCGTTAAAACTCGCTCAGATGCAGGTCAACCAATGAGGACGACAATGGGGGCTCTTGGCAGGCGTCACACAGGCTTACCAGCATCAGATGCACGGGCAGCAGATACACTGGCAACAGATACACTTGACAGCAACAGATATACTGGAAGTGTTACTGACCGGCGCCCTCGCTGCCCATGACCAGCACCGTCGGCCGGTCCAGCTGAAAGTCCTTGACGTCCACGGCAGCGCCCTCCGCCGCAGCGCCTGCATATGCATTGGGATCAGATGGATCGAGGTGTTGCCCTCTGGGCTGACTGTTCGACCATATATAGAAGAAGTTGCAGCACCATGAACCGATGATTCGACATCTTATGAGCGTCAACTGCAGTGCTAGCTGTGTGACAGATCAGGTGCAGCAGAAAATGCCTCACCGAGGACCAGCCAGCCGTCAGCCTCGGCGGCTACGAGCGTGCGCGGCAGGTTCTTGGCGGAAAACACCCTCATGACCTGCGAGCATCATCTGTTGTGCCATTGCAACTATTCGCGCCACTACCCTTTTGCTCAAGTTTGTGCATTCCTGCCTTTGCATTCTATTTGTGCATTACCAACAAGGTCACAATCTTGAGCAAAGGCGAGAATGCACAATCTTGCAGGACACTATGGTGCCACAATGCCAGAAGCTTGGCGCCGGGCCTCACACCTCCAGCGCGCCCGCGGAGGCCTTGCTGACGACCGGGCTCAGCGGCGCCGCATTGCGGGAGCAGCCGAGCACGCCAGCGGCGCCCAGGAAGTGCGCGACCCGCAGCACCGCTCCAAAGTTCATCTGCGCGGCGGACAGCGGGGAAACTCACATGCAGATGTCAACTCTGTCAAGCAGGAGGTGCATGACAGCAACAATGGACTGGCATGACGTTTCGATGTCTGGCGGGATCGCGCTAGGACAGCACCACCCGAGTGCAGAGCTGACAAAAAGAGTCCGCAGAAAAGCACTCGTCATGGTCCCACGAATGCTTTTAGAGACACCTTAGCAAACAGCTGTCATACTTCAACTACCAGTTCAGTTTCAAGTAATGCTCACCGGGTCCTGCACTTCGTCCAGGGCGAGCCACACCGGCGGCGGCCCGGGGGGCAGCCCGACCGTCGGCGGCAGCACATCCATCTCCACCCACCCCAGCGGCGAGCAATCGAGCACCAGCCCCTGCACACACAGAGCCGATGGAAGGTGTATTCAGAGTGAAGTCTAGAATGAAATGCTGATCGGTTGGCCTTTTGCAGCAGCTGCAGTGAACGCCCAGCTTGGAAGCTGACGCTGCTGGTTCTGGCAAGCCAGGCGGACACGCCCTGGAGCTCCCGGCCAATTGGGGTGCAGCATATGCCTTTCCGGGTGCGGACTCCATCGTCTTTGACATATGATGAAATCAAGAAGCAGCAAGGGTGAAACAACCGTGCAGGGCTGCCGCGGTAGTCGTGTGGAAGCAGCGCTGCGGCCAGTAGGGGTGCTGGCAGGGGTGCTAGCACCCCCTGCCAGAAGTATCATTGTGCGGGACTGCCTCAGCGGTTGCAGAAAGGCAGCGCTGCGGCCAGTAGAGGTGCCTCCTACTTGAAATAACACCCATGCAGGACTGCCTCGGCAGTCGTGTGGATGCAGTGCTGCGGCCAGCAGGGGTGCTGGCACCCCTGCTGGAGACTCGGCTGGAAAGTGCGCGCCTGGTGCGGCCGGTTGTCGGACAGCATGTTGAGGTCGTGCTTGCTGGCGTAGCTGACCGGCACGCCGGCGGCCTCCGCCGCCGCGACCGCCTCCGTGATCGGCCGCTGGTCCTTGCCCTCCTTGCCTGCGGCATGACATATGCAGGAGGCATCAATGGGCAGGTCAAGATGCTGGGCACATGCATGGGGGCGCATGACTGTAAAGCCAGCTTCGCCTGCCTGTGCAGTCCCGGCTGCTTCTAGATGCCTCTTGGAACGAGTCGACGATAGAACCCGCTCATTGTTGTCAGCAACATTGCCGTCACGGGGCTCTGCCAGTGATCACAGACAGCCATAGTGATGTCAGGATGGGCTGAAAGGGCAGGGGAAAACGCAGACAGCGGGCAGTTCAGCTCATGGGGCTGCGCCCACCTTCCTGGACGTACAGCGCATGCACGGTGCGGCGGCCGCTGGCAAACGCCGCCAGGACGGGCGCCAGCCCATACAGAGCGTCGCCTGCATGCAAATGCATCAGCTTATGAGGGTGGCAGCAAACACATCTTCTCAAGCCCTGGGCTTCAGCTTGTGCAATGGAATACGGGCGGGCAGAGACAAGTGTGAGTGATCGGCATCATCCAGCAGAGTGCGATCCCACAGCACGCATTGGATGGGAAAGGGTGCACAATGCTGCTAACAGGCAAAGCGGATGCTTCAGGGTTCCAGCCCACCTGTCCAGGCGTCCTTGATGGATGCGAGGGGTCCACGCTCGTCAGCGTCTTCACCCCAAGACCCGCTGCGTGCCCTGCATAAGTCGGGATGGCCGTCTTGCTTTAAAAGTTCAATCTCGTAGCATGCCGACATGGAAAGGGCGTCTTAGAGCAGAATGCAGCACGAGATGGAGGATGACAATGCCGGGCAGAAGACACCACCGACCTACCTGCCGAAGCCTTCCTCTGGCTGCCTGCTGAACGATGGGGCGCCGTCGAAGGCTCTGCCTCTGCCGCCGCGCCCGCCGCCACGGCTGTCCTCGTCTTTCCGCCAGCCGTTGCGGACCTGCTGATCGCCGCCGGCAAAGCTGCCCCGGCGCTCCGAGCGGTTTTGAATTCCCCAGTCGGACCCGCCGCTCCTGCCGCCGCCACCGAAGCTGTCGCTGTCGTCCTGCTGCCAGCCGCCACGGGCCGGCGGCGAGTCCCGGTCAAAGCCCACGTGGCGCTCCTCCCGGTCTTGGCCCCTGCTGAAGTCGCGACCCCGGCCGCCGCCGCGGCCCCTGCCGCCGCCGCCGCGCCCGCGCCCGCCGCTGCCGCCGTAGCGGCTTGCAAAGGAGCTGCCGGCAACTGCATCGCTGCTCGGATCGTCGAATCCGAATCCTCCGCCGGCGCCTCTATCTGGCTTGTCAGACCGGCCGTTGCCGCTCCTGCTGAAGCCGTATTCGCCCTTTTCGTACCGCTGCTGACTGCGGTCATCGCTGCTGCGGCCGCCGCCCCTGCCGCCGCCGAACCTCCCGCCGCCACCCCTGCCGCTACTGCCGAACCTGCCGCCGCCGCCGCGGCTGTCGCCACTGAACCTGCCGCCGCCGTCACTTCGGCTGTCGCTGCCGAATCTGCCACCTCTGCCGCCGCGGCTGTCGCCGCCAAACCTGCCACTGTCGCTTCGGCTGTTGCTGCCGAATCTGCCACCTCGGCCACCGCGGCTATCATCATCACGGCCACTGTCGCGGGAGCCGAATCTACCAGCAGAGGAACCTGCGCACGCAACTATAGGCAATGATCGTCGAATCGAATGCCAGCCCGGCAAGCTATTGGCAAGGTATTGTGCAATGTTCCAAAGGTACGGCGGCGCGTCCGCTGGCGGGACGAGCGCACCCTCATCGCGATAACTGCTGCGCGCAGCGCGTCCGCCACCACGCCCGGGCTTTGCAGGCGATCTGCCTCCCGCATCGCGACGCTGGAATGAGCCAGGTGTGCCCCTGGAGAACTCACGCAGGCTGCTGATGCTGGGCAGGCAGGGCAGTGGGCTCAGCCCGGATGGCACCATACCCCCGAACACTGATCCCTGCCACATGTTAGAGGTGCAAGATGTGTTCAGCTTCGCATTGCAAGCCAAAAAGCCCAGCAGACGCGCCGACATCACACCTGCAGGTACTGGCGGAACAGATCCGAGACACGTGTTCGGGAAGTTGCAGCACCCTGTGGCTTCCACAAAGCATTTGCAAGCTGCTTTTGATCGAAAACCACACGTCTGCCGCACACAAACGTTGCCAACTCCAACACCAAAAGTCCACGTCCACCCTAACATCCAAACCCTAAACTCTAAGTACAAAATTTGTGGGAATCAGAGCTTTTTGGTTCGGGAATCAGGTGGTCGGGGACTTTGTGTTAGCGAGCAACGCTGGGGAATTTCCGGAAAGATCAGGACGCCCTAGCCTATGAGAGGGCAGACAGAAAGACCACACGGGACACCGATTGGAAGGCCCTTTCAAGAATGTCTTCATGTCGGTCACTGAGAGCTGCCACTCTGCCGCTGCCCCAGCGCTCGCTGCCCTTGCCCCGAGCCCGCGCCACTGCCCGCCTTCGCCGCCGGCAGCGCCGCGTTCTCCTGCCCCACCTGCCGCGGCGCCTTGAAGGCGCCCATGCGCCGCCGCTTGAACACCGGCCGGATGACGCCTCCGCTGCCGCCGCTGCCGCCGCTGCCGCCGCTGCGATTGGCTGCCTGCTGTGGCGGTGATGCTGCCGCCGCATCTGCCGCCCAGTGGGAGCCATCAGCAGACGCCCTCGGCAGGCGGTAGGCCGCCGGAGCCGACCCCGGCTGAGCTGGCAGCAGCGCTGCCACTGCGGTGCCGAATGAGTGCCTGGCGTCGAGCGTCCCGCCTGCCATGTCGCCCAGGCTGCCGGCGGTGTGCTGCGCTGCGCTGCCGTCTGGCCGCCCCACCTCGCTGACTGCTGCGTACTCGGCCAAGGCATCGGCTGCCTGCTGCGCAGAGCCGCCAGCTGAAGGGCGCACTGAGCTGTCTGAAGGCCTGGAGGAGCCGGAGCCTTTGCCGGGCGCCCGGCGCAGCACTGGCCGCTTGGGCGGCGAGCGCTTCGCCGCCGCCGCCGACGCATTGCCCTGACAGGTGGACGAACACACATGTCTCAAACCACTTCATCGTCGCCGCCTGCAAAATGTGCCGCCTCTTGCAGCATGCTTAGCATGGTGCAGATAGCACAGTCGGGCTGCCTGATGTACATGCGATGCGACGCGCGGCGCGGGGCAGGGCCCAGCGTCGTCCACGTCTGCGCGGTCATAGGGGTCGCCGGCAGCGGCGGCGGCCGCGGCGCCCTGCGCACTGACCCACTGCGCCTGGACGCGCCCCTCCATCTGGCTCAGCTGCCGCTGTACGCCCTGCACCAGCGACTCGGAAAGGTAACACACATATGTGAGCGAGAGCGAGACGCCGCACTCCAGGGGGCACATTCTTGGGCTCAATTGGCCATGCCACACACACCAACAATTCGAGTATTCGCCTTGCAGAAACAACGCTGTTTGGTGTGAGCCTGTGCATGCAGGCCTGGGTGCACATGTGCAAACGGAAACCCTGCAACGTGCTGTGCACTTGTCACTCACAGCCTCTCACCCTGGGGTCGCGGCAGTAGTCGCAGGGCAGCTCGCCCGCGGCGTTGCAGGTGCCGCGCTTCTCGCCAAAGTGCGCCAGCAGCTGCTTGCGCCGGCAGCCGGGGTGCATGGCGTAGCTGCAGGCAAACTTCAGTGTCACGATCAGCTCTGACAAGAAATTTAGGGTCTGTTCAGCCTGATGGATTGCAACCAGTGAAGCGCTCGCTTCCAGTTGGAAGCTGTGTACTGATCGGACCTTCTGGAAATACAGGGTGGTTGGGGATTTGTTTGCAGATTTGCATGCTTCAGTATCGACATGCCCCAGGGGTACACCTCGATTTGCGGACCTGGCCACGGCGGCGGCGGCGCCGGCGCGCGCCGGTTTCTCCAACTTCTTCAGATCCTTCAGGCTTTTCTGACTGCAGTACAGCAGCGACGTTGACGGTGCGCCATCTCGCCCTGCCCTGCAGGGCAACATCTAAGGGCATCAGTCGTCAATTCATCTGCCAGTACTGCCAAGCACACTAACCTGGCATCTAACTACATTCAGTGCCGGGATCGCTCCAGCCATCGCCGCCTGTCAACAACGCCGTCTATTGTCATGCAGACGGGCTATAGCTGCGACAGTGGCTTCACGATCTGCCAGACTCTCTACAGAAGCACACTGACCTGCCGGACTCCTGGTAAAACCCTTCCACGCTGGCGGGCGTGTCCCAGTGCACGACCCACCGCACATCTGCCTTGTCGATGCCCCTGGATGGCACGAAATCATTGTGGAAAAACCTGGAAACGCATGCTCGTCCTCCTCAACGACCGGTTGGTAGCTGCATCGTTGGGTGCGCACTTTCGTGCAACGTCATGCTGTCAGGCGGATGATCTGGGTCGGAGCGCACATGCCAAAGGCGACAGTTGAGACGAGGGTATCGATGCCGCCATGCGTCCAGTCAGCCTGGATGCGGGAGCGGCTGGCAGAGTCCTTGCCGGCGTGGTACGAATCCACATCCAGGTCCGCGCAGCTGCGCGCAGTCACTGGAATGTCTGTCACCAAAGGGGATTGCAGTCATGTACGCTTGCCGTCACTGAAGCTGCAGGCGACGCATGCAGCAACAGAAACGGCCCGCATGCTTGTCGCGTGATTGAGTCCAGCCGAGGCCGAGTACGCTGGCCCAACGTGTGCATGCAGCGCTGCAGCACGCCGATCGGCATGGCCTCTGAAAGCACAACGCAGAGGGTCGGCACGGCTGCATGCAGCTGCAGACAGGAGGCAGGAAAACGCAGACCTCAGAGCCGACGCGAGTTTGTCGCATGTCTCCCGCAACCGCGCATAGATGATGCCGCACTGCCCGGTGCGCGCTCTCAGGAAGGCCAGCAGGTCCTGTGCAGACAGGAGAGAGCATATGGGCATCTTCACCAACAGCTCGGAGCCACTCAACGGTCGGCCGAATGCGAGAAGACTGCATCGCCCATATTGCGTTGCAGCAATTGAGTTCAACGAGGATGTTTCGTGTCGGCAGACGGAAGACGGCACCTTCAAGCAGGCGTCCTTGTCCTTCTCGTCAAACAGCTCCTTGTGCCGCACCTCGTACCTATCGGCAGGAATCTGGTGCTGAGACCTTGCAACTGAGGCTTTGCGGCATGCTCCCTGTTGCTACCCGCAGTTTTTGGTGTGTCGTGCATGGGCCCAAGCATGTGCAAACAGCGTCACAAGAATGCATGAAGAGAGCAGGCACAGGGTATCAACGGCAGTGGCTCAAAGGCACACTGGATGTTGCGGCGGTTGAAGCCCCCGCTCAGCATCAGCGGCGACCGCATGCCCAGCGACTCAGTGATGGCCTTCTGCACCTCCGGTGTTGCTGTTGCGGTCTACTCAGACAGACAAAAGCGATGTCAGACACGCATGCTGATAGTGCAGGTGTCAACGGGCATGCTCAACCAATGTCGTAAATCAAAACACAACCTGAAGTCGGCAGTGAATAGGCAGACCATATATCGGGGCAGTAGCTTGCGCCAGCGATCTCACCAGGGCGATGAAGGGCACGCCTGGGAAGTCGTCCCGCAGCTTGGCTAGGTGCATGTATGCCGGCCGAAAGTCATGGCCTGCGGCCAACTGTCGTGGCTTAGCAATGAGCAGAGCAGACACGGCAGACGGAGACGTGGTCCGTGTCTAAGTTGGCAGCAATATCTGTGTTTCAGTGCGCAGCTGACGTTGCATGAGCATGTGTGTCCAGCGCTCACCCCATGAGGTCACACAGTGCGCCTCATCGATGGCGAATGAAAAGAGGATGCCGGAGGCATGCAGGGCCTGTAGCACCAAGGTGGGGCGTCTGATGATCCGGTTCGTGTACAACTAAGCATTGCGATGGCATACAGCATGCACAGACGACGATGCATGCACATGCTCAAGACTACTGACCTTCAAACCGTCCAGCAGCCGCTCCTTCTGCAGGGCCTCTGCAGCAGGAAGACACATCGCTTGGCAATGGTCAGGCATCGACAGCTCTAGGAATCAAGCCTCAACGCTGTGCATGTCCTGCGTGGTTGTGGCCATGCGTTGTCAGTGACATGAATGCCTTTGACGCACCTGGCGTCACATAGAGCAGCCGCAGAGTCGGCTCATCGCAGCACATCTCCCGCACCAGCGCCTCCCGCTTGGCCTCGGAAAGATTTGAGTTCCAAATCTCAGCGTCAACGTCGCACTCTTGACACTTTTCCACCTGATCCTTTGCGAGCGCGATCAACTGCATGGACAGAAGAAATTTTTTGGTCGAGATCTGCTGTGACAGGATGAACATTTGCTGTCTATGTGGAACAGACACGCGTATTAACGTCTCACCGGCATGCTGTGACAGGAGGAACGACAGCTGTTCAAATGCAACAGACAAGCTGATGCTCACTGGCGAGATGACCACCGTCACGCCTGGCTCCCTGAGCAGCACTGGCAGCTGGAACACCATCGACTTGCCACCTGCGGGGCCGCCACAGCGTGGGAGTCTCATTGCGGCACCATAGCCCAGCGACGATGAGACACACATAGTATGTGTGCGACAAATCAATTAAAATCAGCATACGACCAGAATCAAGCAAACCTCCTGTGGGCAGAACGAGGAGCACGTCCCGCCCGTTCAAGGTGGCTTCCATCGCTTCAAGTTGCAATGGCCGGAAGGTCTCATGTCCCCAATGCAGCCGGAGCTTCTGCTGCAGCAGTGTGCGATGATTACCAGCTGCGGACATGCTCATCGCGTCAAAGCATGTTCAAAGCATGGCAAAGCATGAGTTGAGACTGAAATGCCATGGGTGCGCTGGGTGCGACACCGAGGGCGGCAGAGCCGCACAGACTGCCTGCTACAGACGCAGACCTACATCTCATCAATTGAGTTGCGCTGCAGAGGCTGGAAGATGCAAATGAAATACAAATCGCAGACCGTCAGATGAGATGGCAAAACGTCAAGCTGAATCTCCACTCCAGGTGAGGACTCTCGCATTGGATGGAGTCGTTCGAAAGCCATGAATGCACCTCAGTTGCGATTTGTAGGCTTGCACCAAGCGGCACGGAGTAGAGATCCAGCTAGGCTACATCCAGTCAGCGGGCAGAGGCGGTAGAGGGCGCTCAGTAGGATTCGGACATCCAAATGTGATTCCGTCTGTCGTGCATACTTTTGGCACCGATCGAGAATCGAAACCGCATCGGCTTTGCAGGCTCCCAGCGTGCCATACTGTATTCGTCACCATGAGCAGACAGCAGCAGAGGGGTGGCAGCGAGCAGCTGGAGAATTACCACCTGTTCGAGTCCATCGGGGAGGGCTCGTTCGGAAGGGTGCGGCTCTGGGGCACGTCGCTGCACGGTGCATTGTTGAAGTAGCCCTACATCGCAGATCCCTGCACTGTGTGTGTCAAGCGCTCGAGCATGCCGTGATTACGCGCCCCCAGCTGTCGCCTGGAGCGTGCCCCTTGGGGCATGGCATGTGAGGCCCTGGCGAGTTCCAGAGGACGAGGATCACGTTTGTCAACGCTCCCGACTCCTTTCGCAGGTCTTTAAGGGGCGCAGGAAGTACACAGGCCAGATGTGCGCGCTCAAGTTCATCAAGAAGTACGGCAAGAGCACAAAGGACATCGCCAGCCTGCGGCAGGAGATCGCCATCCTGCGGAAGCTGCAGCATGAGAACATCATCCAGTGGCTGGACAACTTCGAGACGCAGGACGACTTTGTCGTCGTGACCGAGCTGGCGCAGGGTGCACGCATTTGCCGCAGTCCACATCTCAGGATGTGGCGCCTGGCTTGAGGAACATGCAAGCGGCACATCGCTGCATGCCAGCTTGGAGCCCTTGCTGCCATTTCCTGAGGACTTGGACAGCAGCAATACTCTGATCGTTGCGCAGCGCATCCCCTTCTGAGAGGCAACTGCTTGGCCGCCATCGGGCGCCTGGGTTTCTAAATTTGACGCTACCGGTGCAGGCGAGCTGTTCCACATCCTGGAGGAGGACAATTCACTGCCGGAGAAGGTGGTGCGCGACATCGCCAAGCAGCTGGTGCAGGCGCTGTGCTACCTGCACCAGAACCGCATCATCCACCGGGACATGAAGCCGCAGGTGCTCAAATTCCCATTCGTTGATCCAGATTGCGGGCACTGCATCCGTTGCTCAGCAGCTCATGTTATTGTCAAATTGTCAAATATTCAGAGGCTGCAGGCGCTTGCTGCCCGCAACAATGGTCGAGCGGCCCTCTGAGCAACACCCAACGACCCCAGCACTTTGCCTGCCTCACGAGCCTCACTCAGTGCAAATGTCCCTCCTGCAGAACATCCTGCTGGGCGCCAATGGCGCAGTGAAGCTGTGTGACTTCGGCTTTGCGCGCGCCATGGGCACCACCACCCTCATGCTGACGTCCATCAAGGGCACGCCGCTGTACATGGCGCCCGAGCTGGTGCAGGAGCAGCCCTACGACTACGGGGTACGCCGTTCACCTTCTGGAGTAGCGCTGTGCATTTCTGGCGTTTCAGATCATCACTGCCATGTTCATTTGTTTCTGCCATGCATTTTTGCCATCCACCCCGCTTCTGCCATGCCGATCCATCTCTGCCGTGCACTTTTGGCATTTCTGCCATGCATTTCGTCACAATATTATGTGTCAAAGTGGGTATGTCGTGAAGAGACCAAGGTGGGGTTGATATACATTTGTTGAACACTCGTCCATCGACACGTGAGGCAGGATGCTGACAGATCAGGACTGGCCGCCTCGTTCAGGTGGACCTGTGGTCGTTGGGCGTCATCCTGTACGAGCTGTACAAGGGGGCACCGCCCTTCTTCACCAATTCCATCTACTCGCTGATCCACCACATCGTGCGCGACCCCGTGCGCTACCCCGACAGCATGTCCCCGGAGTTCAAGAACTTCCTCCAGGTGCGGGCTTTTGCTGTCTGCCGTCTGAATTGCACAACATGCCTTCCGACAGCTGACACGCTACCTGGGCAAGCGACCTGCATTTTTGCTACATCATTCGTTGACGAATAATGTATGAACTTGCATGCAGATCAACAGCAACCTCGGCATGCATGTGTGAAAGCAGGCTCACCAGCGTCTTGCCTTTGACAAACTGAATCAAGCTCGTGCTGGCATGTGGCGCAGGGGCTGCTGCAGAAGAATCCAAAGGCGCGGATGTCGTGGAGGGACCTGCTGCTGCACCCGTTCGTGCAGATGACCAGGGCGGAGACGGCTGCGAGGGACGCTGCAGTCGACCGCGAGCGGACCGCGAGTAACGAGACCCGCGGCTGGCACGGCGAGCGCAAAGTGCAGCCCGACCGCAGCAGGCAGCCTGCTGCAGGTGGGACTGCAGGTAGGACTGCAATGCCACCCAGGCGTTGTCACTGTGAAAGGCGTGCGGTGATTACGGTTCTGTTCAGAAACACGAAGGCGATTGCACAGGAGAGGCATGCGTGGGGCACCCATGCGCACCCAGGTGCTGCAGCGAGAGGGGCAGCCACACCAGAGGCCTTCGGCCACTCTCTGCTGGTGTGCCATGCAGGAAGCAGCCATGCAAGGACCGACTCGGCATCCTCGCTGACGCTGCGGTCGCCGCCGCCGGTGCAGTGCGCGACGCCGCAGATCAAGGGCAAGCACGGCGGCGGCCGCCTCGGGCCTGGCGCCATGCGCCCGCCGCCGCCGCGTCCCTGTCCGCCACAGCCGCCGGTCGCCAACGGCAACACGACCCCGCGGTCGCCGCTCACCGAGACGCAGGTGAGGCGCCGATCGGGCATCAAAGCACTGCGTGGTCTGCTCGCGGTGTAGCACGATGCTGCAATCTGGCGCTGCCTCAGTTCACCCAAAACCCTGCCAGTCTCGTCTGCGATGTTGCAAGTGCAACGGTTGCCCTTGCAACTGCTGCAGGCGACATCACCGGGCACGGGGCAGCGACACACAGGCTTCCGCAAGCCGCCAGCAACAGCGCCTCCTGCTGCTGAGCGCGCACGCACCCGCCTCCGCATGGAAGACCTGGACCTTGGTGAGTCACCACCTTAATCTGCACATTTGAATCGTGTGTCGACCTGCACGTGTATCTGGAGCAGAAGGAAGGAGTGAAAGTCTGAGCCTGACACTTCGAGTGATCACTGTGCAGGTGAGAAGCCAGCTGGCCACAGCGCAGACAGCATGCCGCAGCAGCCGCAGCCCCCGCCCTCCTCCGCCGGCCAACCCTCCGCTGCGGCCCAGATCCTGCAGGTACATTGCTTGCCTCCTACCAGCACTGTGACTGCAGACAGCTGCTTTGCTCCTGATGCTTTGCGCCCACGCATTCCCATAGCTCAAGTTTTCAACCAGCTGATGGCGCCATCTCACACGCCCAGTGAGACTTCCTGCAGCCGCACAAGGGTCATCCGACAAAGTGCGGGAAGTCGATCTGTGCGGCGACGCCATCAACAATCCTTCGGGGTTCTACCCTGAATCTTTGGAGTACCACTTGCAGGTCGTGGAGAGGACGGCCAGCTCCAGCAGCGGCGCAGAGATCCTGTGGGCTGATGGCCGCACCGTGCAGGCGGCGCTGGAGCTGCTGGCGGTGCCGGCGGCGGGCGCCGAGCACATGCAGTTTCTGGACCCAAACGTTCAGCGCGCCTTGAAGGTCCGCAAAGAGCATGCAGTTGGCGTGACCAAGCTGTGCATCGAGCCTGCAATGGGCCTGGTCGTTTCCAAATGCGTTGCTCGCCCTGCAAGTCGTCCTGCAAGACTGAGTGGCAGGAGCACTATGCCTCACCATCTGCTGAAGCGGTTCGATGCGACTGGATCGCCAGCATCTGTAGCCTGATCAGTCACTAAAACGCATGCGCGTGCCGCACAGGTGGCGCTGAACCTGCTGCGGTATGGGCGCGGCCGCCCGCAAAGTGTGCCGCTGCAGAAGGGCCTGGCGGCGGCGATCCGCGCCGCCACGGTGGCGGCGCCGCCAACCGCCATCGCCGCCCTCGACTTCCTGCGCTTCACGGAGAGCCAGCTGGCGGAGGCGGCGTCCTTGCGGCGCAGGAGCAGCCCTGCCAGCGGCGCCGACAGGTGCTCGTCCGCCCTCGGAGCCTCAAAGATGCAGAGTCTGGCTCCACTGACAGTCCTGCAGTGGTTCTTGTTCTCGCTCTTACTTGCCATTGCAAGCACATTGCACAGAAGTGGTTCTAGCCGACAGATTCATTCGAATATCAATGTCATCTGTTTATGTTCGTGCGCAGGTTCATTGCGCTGGAGGAGTCACCGCAGCTGTATGCTGCACTGCTGACGCATCGGGATGGGCCCGACCCCTGGGCTGTGGTTGCCGCAGCGGCCGGCGGCATGGCCGCCATCTTTGCCCGGGCGCAGGTGGGCCAACACATTTCATGGCATCATGTTGGCGAGCGCCGCCTGAAGTGCAATGTGTACAGATCTATCCCTTCCTGAAGCAGAGAGTCGCGCGTGACCATAGGATGGACTTCTAGTGTCTGACGTGGGTTTCTGCCTGCAGCACACGCTCGCGGACAGCACTGCCGGCCCGCCGGCGTGCAAGCGGGCGGAAGGCATTCTGACGTGGCTTCTGCAGCAGGAGGTCGTCACCAGCCTGGTGCAGTGCACCGCCGAGGCCCCAGGTAAGACTTCCCCTTGACCATGTGCATGTGCGTGCTTGATCAGCGCTTGGGCATGCTGCAAACCCATCAACCCTAGTGCCACAGCAAATTTGATGGTGGTCTAAGCACTTGATCTCTTCTGCTCTTGCTTACAAATGTGTCCACTGTGGTGCCGCAGTTTCTATGTCCGGCGCCCCGATCTCGGCGCTGGCAGCCGCTGTGCGCGTCACGGCCGCCGGTCCCACTTCGGCGCGGACAGCCGACCACTTTCCGCTGGCCGCCTCGCTCAACGCCGGCGGCATGGCAGCCGTCGCGAGCGGGGCACCAGGCGGCGCCCTGCGGCGCCCGCACAGGCTGCTAGCGGCGGCGGCGGAGGCGGCAGGCGCAAGCCTGGCAGAGCGCCATGGTGCCCTCAGGTGCAGATCAGCCAGTGCAGCTTGTGAGCATGTGAGACCAGTCACAGTCGGTCCACATAGAGGAACTCGCTGTAAGAAGGGTCAGCTTTGAAAGCAGACACTTGCAGTGGAGTGCGCTTTGACCTTTTCGACTGTGCTGCCATTTAGGGCGTTGCGGAGCCGCCTGGCTGGGCAGCAGCAGGCAGGCGACGGCGACAACAGCAGCGACGGCGGCAAGCATAGCAGCAGCGCGGCAGCCGACAGCGGCACTGGCGATGCGCTGGCGGTGCTCCGGGCCGCGTGTGCTGCGTCGCCAGCGGCTTGCGGGGCAGCGGCGGGTTGTTCCATTGCGCAGGTGCATTGAGAACACCATCCGCCAATGGCATCTGAGTGCTGCAGCGTGCTGGTGGCTGCGCAGGTTCGACTAGCAGGTCTGCGAAATGCATGCCCTTACCAGACTTTCACGACATACTGCACCTGGCGGTCATTGTGGACTGCTGCCTGCCGGGGAATCTTGGTCATGCACCGGCTTCGCTTCGACAAAAATCTCCGAAGACGAAGTGCATGGCCTCTGCAGGCACTCGTCAAGGCAGCAGACAGGCCACAGGGAGCTGCGCAGGCGCTTCTGACGCTGACGGCCATCCTTCGGGGCTTGGTTGGGATAGCCAGCCATGAGCTGATCCTGTCCAACTTTTCCTCCGACCTCGCGACCGCTGCACCCTCGCTGCTCATCAGGCTGCAGGTGAGACTCCTGTTTGCATGCAGCACAGCGCATGACATGCTGCATGTAACAGGATGTCATTGGACAACACCACGAGGAATTCTCGGCTCCCAAGCTTCAAGACTGGCAGTACAGTTGCGCGCGAACACCAAAGCACATCACGAGCCGATGTGTTGCCGCAGGCGGTCGGCAGCGACGCAGCTGCCGCGTCGGCGGCCGCCGGTGCTCTGGCAGCCATCGCAGAGCTGCACAAGGGCCACTGGCCTGCAGCCGCATCTTCACCAGCGCATTCAGGTACCTGCTGGGGCACGGCCGCATGCTCCTGCATCACCTGCAATCCACTCGCGCATCTCTGTCAATGTGCAGACTGTGAGGCACGAGCCCCATGCACTGCCGAGCAAGCTACTTGTGACGGACAAAACACAACAGCAATGTCATACCATACTTCATGTTGATGTATTGGTACCCTCACGCAGGCGTGGCGCCGCCGCCAGAGCTGTACGGCACCTCCACCATGGCGGCGCTGCGGGTGCTGCTGGGCGGCCGCGGCAACGGCCGCGGCCCGGCGTTCGAGCCCGCGGAGGGTTCCGGCTGCGCCACTGGCCTGCTGGACGGGCCGCTCGCGCTCGCGGCGGCGCTGCTGGCGGCCGGCGGCCCCGCTGCGGAGCCCGGCCAGGCCGTCATCCGCACAAACGTCGGAAACCTGTCGATGGACCTGCTGCGGGCCGCTGCAGCGGTGAATTGGATGGAATTGCCAGTACTGATTGTGGACTGCGCTTCAGCCTGGCCTTGCAGCATCGGGTGCACCTTCTGCAGCCAGGCAGCTGAGCAATCAGCACTGTGCACGGCTCCTGCACCGGCTGCTACTGCTGGACGGTTGCTGTGGTTGCAAGCTCATGTCAATGCGGCAATCTGGCGCTGATCTGCTCTCGTGGCCGCGCGCACACACGCAGGGCTTTCTTGGAACATTGTTGTCGGGTCGACTTTGTCCTGAACCTCGTGTTGATTGTGTGAGCTGACGCTGATCCGCCCTCATGGAAGGTCCGGGAACGATGCCGTCTGAGTTGTCGCCAGCTTGCGCACGCGCAGGTCGCCTTGTGAACGGTGCTGAGCTGCTGTCGTTTTCGCGCGCAGGTCCCGCCTGGAACGGTGCTGTCGGAGCTGTCGCCAGCTGGCACGGCGTCGCTGCTGTCCGTTGCGGCGTGGCTCGCTGCGCCCGAGGGCCTCGGGCCCGCGCTGCTGGTACGGCGGGAGGTGCTGCCGGGAGCGTTGGCGCTGCTGAACCCCGCGCACCTGCGCGCAGTCGTGAGCTCCCTCGCCTTGTGCTCGAGCATGTCATCAAACAGCATCAAGCTGACATCAGCTGGCCATGTCAAGCATGTGCTTGTGCGCGAAGCAAACCGAACATGTGCTTTGGTAGCCCTCAGGTGCAGAGTGCAGCACTGCTGCACAGTACCAGCCTCACACTGCACAGGTGATTATATATCAAGAATCCAGATGGTGATTCGGCCGACTCTTGGTCGCAGGCGAAGTTCAGCGGACATGGCGGTGGTGATGCGGGCGCATCACGGCTGGCAGTGGCAGTGTCCCGCCTCCTGACACCGCCGCTGACGACGGAAGCCGGCCTGTCAGAGTCTCATCTCAGGCAGTATCAGGTGTGAGGAGACGGCGCAGTCTGCAATGCCCTAGACAGAGATGCCGGCAATGCCACAGAACCGATATGGCAATTGCGCTGCAGCAACGGTAGACTTGCTGCAGTCAGCTCAGTGCCCATATCGACATGGAAGCGTGTGTCCACACACCGCATCAGCTCTGTGCGTGTCATACCAAGCGCCCAGAATGCCACCGGGCCTTGGGGAAGGCCTCTTCTCAGGCTCAAAATCCTTACACATCGTCGTTGATGTGTGGCAGGGAGCGCTGCTGGCGACAGACACGGTTGGGGTGCTGACCCGTGCGCTGCCGTGGCTGCCGGCGGAGGGCCTGGCGTCCGCTGCAATCCTGATCCAGCGCCTCGCCACGGCCGACAAGACGCAGGCCGGGCGCCAAGCCGCCGCGCAGTTCATCGCGGCTGGCGGGCTGCAGCTGTCGGTGCTGGAGAGGTGACTGATGCCGTGTGTGCTTTCCTTGCATGTTCTCCATTGGCGCTGCCCACTACAAAGACGCCGTGAATGCGATGCAGCAAACCCACTTTTCTGTGCCTGCGACAGCCAGCCAGGCTTGATGCACTGCAGAGGACGTGGCAGTGCTGTGAGGCAGGGTCCTCTAACAGATTTTTTCTGCGCAGGATGCTGGGGCCGCAGGCGATCACCAACGGCAAGCACTACAGCCTTAGCATCCTGAGCCAGCTGGCGCGCGCCGACGAGCGCAACTACGCCGCCTTGACAGACGCCGACATCTGCTCCCAGGTGCGCATGCCGCAACATGCACCTGCGCCACGACCCGAGGGGCAACCTCTCTGATCTCCAGCGGCCGCTGCCTGCGGGCGGCGTGCTCAATCAGAGTTCAGTGCCAGTCTCAGCATGCATGCCACACGCTCTTTTCGTTATGGGCTTGTCCCGTGCATCACCTGCTGGCTGTCACTCGGGGTGACAAACAGTCTCAAGACCTCTCAAAGAGCTTCTTTGAAAACCTGTGTGTCATGGACGCAGCTGCCGCCGCTGCTGGAGCACGAGGATGCGCAGGTGCGCGCCCGCGCCGCAAACCTGGTCGGCAACCTGGCGCGCCACTCGGCGGACTTCTACGCCGCCTTCTCAGAGCACAGGCTGCTGCCGCGGCTCATCGACATGTGCGCCGACCCGGACGCCTCGGCGAGAAAGTTCGCCTGCTTCGCCATCGGCAACGCGGGTGCGCATGGCTGAAAGTCGCATCTTGTGGCGACCAGCCTGACTCTGGTCGTCTGCAGCAATCCAGCGCCTCACATCTCTTCCTGAAAATTATGATTCTGTTCCACAACGTACCATGGGTCTGCAGCTGTATGCCGGCCTGCATGAGGCAGTGCACACGCTTCGGAAACAGTTCGAATTCAATTATATCCCTCCGTGCTGCAGCGCACCACATTGCGGCGCTTTGTGCAACCTGAAGGAGGCGGTGGCGCTGGTTTTCGAAGCTGCTGATGAGTGGGTTGTGCAAAGCTGATGTCTCTTCCCCACGGCCGCAGCGTTCCACAACGGGGCGCTGTATGCGGAGCTGGAGGAGGCGATGGCTCCGCTATCTACAACCAATGTTCAAATGCGAATACGTGATGTAAAGTGTCCTGTCCCATGCCGCAGCGTACCACAACTCGGCGCTGTAGGGCGAGCTGGCGGAGGCGGTGGCGCCGCTGGTGGATCACACCGCCCACATGCTTTCTTCTTTCGGAATACACAGAGTTGCACGTTATTCCTGAGCTGCAGCGTATAACAGGGCGACGCTTTACGCCGAGCTGGAGGAGGGGATGGCGCCGCTGGTGGCTTCGCACTGACCTCTCAACCGCACGAGATCTTTGTGTTCCGACAGCGCCCTTTTGTTGCCGCAGCGTACCACACCGCGGCACTGTATGGTGAGCTGGAGGAGGCGGTGGCGCCGCTGGTGGCGCTGCTGCAGGACGGGGAGGCGCGCACGCGCGGCAACGCCATCGGCGCGCTCGGCAACCTCGCCCGCAAGTCCGACGAGCTGGTGCCCGAGCTGCTGCGCACCGGCGCCATGCAGGTGTGTAACATGAACACGTCGCGGAGTACTCTGTGCACGTGCCAGTGGTCTCCCTGCGCCCTCAGTCCTGCAGCACGGCGCCGGGTGTGCTCCCTCCCACTGTCAGCACAGGACCTGTGCTGACGGACAGCTGGACAGATTGTCAGGCTTGTGCGATGTTGGATTGATACGGGCGGTCCATGTGCCATTGCGACTCACATCCAAAAATTTGTTGTCGCAGGCCCTCGTGCGCATCGCGACCAGCCTGAACATCAGCTCCGCTGAGGATGCAGCGGAGCTGCGGATCGTGGTCTTCTCCGTCGGCAACATGGCCCAGTGGCTGCCCTGCGCCAAGGTGGGCAATGCCATGAGGAACCCATAGCCTGAATGTTTCGGTGAACGATGTGCGCAAGCGCTTGCGGACTGAAGCCCCGGCTCTTTGCGTGAGCCCCGGACGGATATGCAGCGCTTGAACAGGCCTCGATTTACAAACCAAGTTTCTGCATTGCGCGTGCAGGCGCTGATGGAAATCGAGACGGTGGACGTCGCATCGCTGCTGACGGACATCGAGCAGCGCTCGCCGGACAAGACCACCCGCGGCTTTGCGCGCAACAACCTGGTGGGTTTTGTTCTCCCATCGCCACCCACACACCTGCCCTCCGGGTCTGGGGGCAGTTGTGCAGAGCAGATTTCGCATGGCGCACGGCGGGGCAGCAACTCTTTCTCGCCGGGGGCTCGCGGCATTGGCCGGTACAGCAGCTGGTCCGACAAGTGCTTTGCATACGGTTTTTGTGTACAGCATCCTTCATTGCTGTCGTGCAGTGGTGTGCGCCACACTTTCCAACTGCATCAGGTCTCACAGAACGTCTGTTGACGCACATTTGGCGCCGGGTGTGCAGGCACGCCTCCAGCAGCTTCACGCCCGGATGACGGCGCCGCCGCTGGCGCCCTGACGAGCCGTGGACATACCAGCGGCTGAACACTGCTTGAATGGGTTCGCCTTGCCCCATGAAGGACTGGTTCATGGGCGTCCGCATCGATGCGGAGTGTGTCGCCGATGTGCACACACGCGTCAGATCCGACGCTCGCACGGCCATGGCGGCGCCAGTCGTGAGGCAAATCTAGGTAGTGAGACGTCAACTAGAGGGAGCGACACGAGTGCACCTTACTGACATTGGTTTCTGTTTCGAGTTATGCCCAGCTTCCTATTACATGGCTGCAACCGCTGGCTGATGCACAGTTGATGATAGGTAGTGCTAGCCGTCGCCAGCATCGGCATTGCCTTGTTCCAATCCGGGCGACTGCAATTGACCATCCAGCTTCCTTGAAAAGGCTTTGTAAAGTGATGACTGCAGGCGATAAGGCAGGTGGGCAAGGGTCTACCTGTCCAGCAGGGAGCCGCCGTCAGCGACGTGCATCCACCCCTTCATTGCTACACTGACGAGAAATTCGGAGAAACGGGTGCTGGGAGCCGCACTATGAACAGGTGTCCAGAAGGCGTTTCGGAGACTTGCTGCTCACCGTGACGACCCTTCGTAGTAAAGGACCAATCGTCGACCCCTGAGATAAGGATGCAGAGTGAGATTCTTCTTGCACAACAAGCCTGCTGCACTGGTCGCCCGTCCCACGTTCACGCCATAGCCATCAGCAATAGTCACAGCAGCGCAGCCATGGCGTCCACCATGATCGCCGGCAGCTCGGTTCTCGCCCAGACACAGCGCAGCAGCCTCGCGGGCGCTGCACTCAGGCAGCCCGGCGCGCGGCCGTGCCTGCGCCCAGCCCGGCAGGTGGTGCGTGCCGAGGCGGACACGAAGGCGAAGGAGAAGAAGGACGAGAAGAAGCCATTCAGCCCGCCCGCGCTCGACTCTTCGTGGCCGAGCCCCATCTTCGGCGGCAGCACAGGAGGCCTCATGCGCAAGGCGCAGGTGCTGACCTCACTCGCTGACAGCTGCTATCGTGTTGTCGCAAGTTTGGCAGCGAGCCTGGCCGGTCTGCAGCGCCGCAGCCGGGCTAGGCCGTGGGCAAGCCCGATCAACGCGTTGGTTTGAAACTGGCGACCCGGCTGCCCGGGTGGACGGCGCCGGGCGTGGATACGGCTGGAGATGCCGCCTGACAGTTTACGGATGTGGGCAGGCTGTTTCGGAGCTCAGTCAGCATTGCTGTGTACCCTTGGGTAGTTGGTTGCCTTTGACTGACCTGGCCTCCTCGAAGCTGCTGGGGCAACGTGTTGCTTGTATGGTTGCTGATGACTATCTCAGGTTGACTTGGCAGGCTCCTGTAGCCACATCTTGGAGCGTGGGGTCTGCGCCTACCTGCACCCTGGGCTGGCCGCCGTGCAAGCGGCTGGCAACGCCCAACTGAAGACTGCGTCAATCTTAAACATGGCATCGTTGGTCACTGCAGGAGGAGGAGTTCTACTGCATCACGTGGGAGGCGAAGAAGGAGGTCGTCTTCGAGCTGCCCACCGGTGGTGCCGCTATCATGCGCCAGGTCAGCAACCGTCACCGGTGCAGCATGCAGGGAGGCGGTTGTGTAGCCTTACCTGCTAAACTGGTCGGAACATTCAGCCTGACAGGGAGGACTCCACATGCGGCCCGGCCATTGCGCACATCCAAACCGCATAGGCGCAGTCGATTTATGCTGCTGTGCGCCACACTGCCTAGCCCAGCAGCGGATCTAAAACGAATCACAACCTTCCGTTCTTCCTACAGGGCCCGAACCTGCTGAAGCTAGCGCGCAAGGAGCAGTGCCTGGCGCTCCTCACGCAGCTGCGCTCCAAGTTCAAGCTGAACGGCCAGTTCTACCGCGTGTTCCCCAACGGCGAGGTGCGCTGCGACTGCCTGCCTTCGGCGAGTGCATGTGCACCAAGACCAGAGCTTGCTCCGCCAGGAACAAAGGGCCACAAGCTGGTACCAGCAATTCCATGGTGCAACAGGCGCCTCAGCACCAACACCATGCACTGACAGCAGAAGTTTGGGCCCGGTGCTGATGCTTGCTTTGCCCATCTCTGTGCCGCAGGTGCAGTACCTGCACCCCAAGGACGGCGTGTACCCGGAGAAGGTCAACGCCGGCCGCCAGGCAGTCAACGCCAACAAGGGCCGCATCGGCGAGAACCCCAACCCCGTCCAGATCAAGTTCGGCGGCAAGATGGTGCGCCCAGAGTGGGCCGCATCTCGCTTTCCGAGTATATTGCGCTTGTCAACTCACGATCAGGCCTGTCGGCGCGGGAGTGCAATGCTCTGCCATTGCAAACTATCCGGTATGCGTCTCACAAAATCTGCCGTTCTCGCTGTCAGGGGACCTACGACCGGTAAGCGGCGCAACAGCGGCGGGGGAGCAGTCAGCGGGCATGCCGTGGTGGCGTGGCCCGGCATCACGCATTGTGCCAGCGAGAAACTTGCGGGAGGGGGCGCTTTTGAGCATGAGGGCCCCGCTGCAGACCAGATGCGCTGGGTGGCTTTTGCAGCGCGCCTCGTGCCAGGTTTCGAAATTGGCAATTGTTGGGATGCTTGTTGAGAAGAATGATAGTCGGAGCCTGATGTTCTTTGCCAATTGATGAGCTCTGCTGTAACATAATTTGGCTGCGCCACCATGACCGCCTCCACCGCCTCCCCAGCTTGAATGGAGCCGGCATCACTTTTGCCAACACCATCCACCCCTGGCAGACAGATCACGCTGGGCGTGCCTCGCTGCGGGGCTGCGGCGCAACAGTACAACACTGTTTCGGATCATATCCACGTCCTCTTGATCGTTGCGCAGTGCAGCTGGATTCTGTGCGCGCGGCCGCTCAGAAGCTTGCAGAGTTGCAGGAACTTCCCCGGACACCATCGACACCTCGAGGCCGGAGGTGCAGACATCGTCTCTGCGGCCCGATCCGTTGCGAATGCGTGATACTACCTTCAACATTCGTTGTTTGTGTACAAGCCCTCCCCGCTAACGTCAGCAGCGACAGAATGGGGATGGCTGTGCAAGCTGAAGGTGCGGCGCGCGCAATCGCCTTTGCCATCCTGTCACTCCATCCGAACGCGTGCATGGCAAGTCGTGCTGTTCGATCCGAAGCTACTGAGCTTCGTTCGGCGGCTGATCGCACAACAATGTCTCTGCGCAGGGCTGAGGGCTGCGGCGCCGTGCGGAACCAGGGTGCTCGCAACAAACATCAGGAGTCCGTCCCGGCCCTTCCTCACAGGTGACCGTCTACCTAGTATGACAGGATCAGTGCCTGCAATCATCAGCCTGGCATCGCTTGGCACGACCCATGACACTTGGCAATGGCGTGCCCTGAGCACCGGGGCTGCAACTTGACACCCCACGACATGGTTGCCCTGCGCAGGCAGCGGGAGGCTTGCAGCAGCGGCGCCTCCGGCCTGGCTGCGCCGCGGCGGCCGCCGCGCCGGCATCTCAGCAGTGCGCGCCGATGGCGCCGTTCCGCCGGCAGATGACGCCGCCGCCGCATTGCCGCCGGCGGGCGCCCTGCAGAGCCACCCGCTGCCCGACAATAGCCTGCCAGCGGCAGAGGGCGCGGAGACCAGGGGCGATTTCGACTCGGACACCGGCTTCTCGGTGGAGACGGCAGACGAGGGCAGCCGCACGGGCTTCAGCGCATCGACGCAGGTGCTGAGCTTCGCCTGCCAGCGCTGCCTGGTATTCACAGCATGAGTGCTGCTTTGAGCTTGTGGGCGTGCAAGCTTCGGAACATCGCTGTCAACTTGCGAGCTTGCGAACTTTTAGGGATGGCCCTGTAGCGGCACCCATGTCCGTGGCAGTTAAAACAAAACACGGCGCAACACGCCGCAGAACGTCATGCCCCGGTGTCATTTCGTCGCTTCCATCAGTTGGAGAGCTCAACGTTCTTTCCTGTGTGCATGCAGCCAACGGCACTGAGGGCGGAGCCGGCGTCGCCGCCGCAGAGCCTCCTGAACAGGGTACCAGGCGGCGCCCCCGGCCGGCTGGCGGCAATTGGCCTGGCTGGCTTCGTGGGCCTCACATTCCTCATCGCCCTGGTGGGTGCCCTGCCGCTGCTCGGCACTTCTGAATGTTGAGCCGCGGTCGACGCGTAAGGTCCTGGTGCACTTGCTCCAACATGTGCTTCACAAATTTCATTCGCACTGGGATCCTTCATACACTCGACTCCCCTGCAAGCGTCAACCGCTTATGCAGCGAATGTGGCAGTGTGATGAGGTGGATGTTGTGCATGCGCACAGGTGAGGGGCGTGAACAAGATGCGCAGCCCAAAGGCCAAGCGCGTGCGCAACATTAACAAGAACAAGTTGGTGGTGGACACCATCAATCGCTACTTCCCGCAGGACCGCGCCAGCTTCGGCCAGGGTGAGTCCTGAGTATCTTTGTCAAATGCACTTAGTCTTGTAGTCACGAAGCTGGTGGACACCACCGACCGCTAGTTCCCGCAGGACCGCGCCAGCTTCGGCCAGGGTGAACGCTCTTGCTTTCAAGCAACAATCTTACGGCTGCTGATGTCTCGTTTCGGAATGAGCCTTCACCTCGATCGCCAGCACCTAAAAGCTCAGCCTCTGCGGTAGCCTCGACCGGCACCGGATCCATGTGGCCGGTGCAGAGGATGTGTTTGATCGGGCCCCCCTTAAGCAATGGGAAGCGCGGCGGCAGCCATCATTCTGAGTGCACATGCAGCTCAGCGTGTGCTATGGTGCTGCGTTTAGGCGAGGTGCGCGGGCTGAAGGTGCCTTCGGGCTTCTCGGGCACCAAGATCTTCCGCAAGTACCTGAACCTGCAATGCCGTCCTTGTTCCCTGGTAACCCATGTGATCTGCTGATTTGCAGGTGAGGTGCGGGGGCTGAAGATGCGGTCGGGCTTCTCGGGCACCGAGATCTTCCGCAAGTACCTGTGGTACCTGCTGCGGGAGCGCAGCTTTGACGTCGATGCCGTCGCCGACATGCAGCAGCTCAAGGACTCCCTGGGCCTCACCGACGACGAGGTGTGCGCCCGTCTGCCAACTTCGACTCGGCTGTATGGTTCGACTGTAGAGACGACAGTGCTCATACGAGCAGGCCTGCATTTATTGACAGCGGCAGCAGGGGGGGGCGGGGACAGGGCCGCTGGCCATGAGCCTACACCTTGTTGTGACGACACTCCTCACCTGCTGCAAATCGACACACGCACCTTGGGCTCCGGAACGATGGCTGTCTGCCCGCATGAAGATGAAGTGCGGCGCGGCACGCCACGCGCGTGGGCGGAGGCTCGCAGCTCACGGCTTCAAGACGATGGCTGCCTGTGCGCATGAAGATGAGCTGCGGTTCACTGTGCAGGTGGGGGAGGCGCTGAAGGAGCGGGCTTAGCTTGACCACCCGCAATAAAACTCTCGTGACATCCGGCTTCACTCAGCACATGACGCTGCAATGTGATCTACTGCGCAGATGAGGGAGGCGCTGCAGCAGCAACGGAGCGCATCCGCAAGGATTGTGGCGCCCGCACCGCACATGCAGTACCCTAACAATACCCATCTCTAAAACCCTATGCGTGCAGGTGGGCGAGGCGCTGAAGGAGCGGAGCGCATCTACAAGGACTACGCAGTGGTGTCGCCCGCGCAAATGCTGTACACCAACAATGACCACCCTTGAAACCCTACGCTGTGCAGGTTGGGGAGGCGCTGAAAGAGCGGGCGGAGCGCATCTACAAGGACTACGGCAACGTGATGCTGGAAACCGAGGGCATGACTAAGGTGCGCAGATTAATTTTCCTTATGAAACACACTCCATATGCTGTGTGCATGTTGCCGCATGACACACTGAGGACACGACACTATGCCTTGATGTATGGTGCATGCAGCTCCACGGCCCGCGGGCGGTGGTGGGGCGGGAGGAGGATAGGGGGGCCCTCAACCCTCCGTCGACTGTGACGCATCTTGCTGTAAAACTTCGCTGTAACACTTGCTCCTCTACCTATAGCACTTGAGGCTGATTCGTTCGCCAGGGCGGCATTGAGCGCAAGGCCACGTGCCGGGCGCTGTTCTCCAAGCTGCTGCACCTGGCGGAGAGCGAGGAGCTGCTGCCCAGCGCCGATGCCGCCAAGCGCCGCTCGGTGGTGTCCGACGTCTTTGGCGCCACCGAGGATGACGCCTCGCAGCTGCGCATCGTGTCTCTGTACGAGGTGCGCCGTAAGAGGGTTTACACAGTGGGTCTCACGCCGGCTTTGTATCACAGTATCATAGTATGCATTCCAGCTTCAGGCTGAGGCAGGCGGGCGCCCGACGCCGCAGGAAAGCAGTGGCGGCCAGGGAGGTCCAGGTGCTGCTCAGGAACGGGCTTGGCCGCCGCAGTATAGTGTGCCGTAGCACACAATCGCTTTCTGGCGCATCTGCAGGTGGACGCTGGCCGCGTGGACGAGCTGGCCTCGGAGCCTTCGAACATCCCAGAGGATCCCAATGCCGAAGAGTGAAGAGGCATGCCGGCGGCATTGTTGGCAGACTGGGATTCGGCGCAGATATGCTGGCCCGGCCAGACCTTCCCGCCTGCGGCAGATGTGGGAGAGCTTGCGGCAATGCTCGTATCTATCGGATGTTTCATGAACGGCGTGCAGCTGTCGTCCGATTGTTGACGGCGGTAGGCCGCACCTTCACCTCTGTTTGCCCAATGCAGTGCGGCGACGGGCAGAGTGCCAATACTATGCCAAACTGCGCTGCGTGAAACTGTAAAGTATGCATGTCAAAGCTGGACTCTGTACGTCACCGGACTCTGACGTACAGAGTCCGGGGAAAGCTGCTGCATGTGTAACGGAGAGACGTGGCAGAGGAAGAGCGTCTCCAAATATTTAGTTTTCCTGCTCATGCATCTCATTTATGCTCCCAGGAGCAGATGTGGCAAAGCACAGAAGTAAATCACCACGGCATGCAAGCTTTCGTGGGACAGGCAACATGCACTATGCGTGAAATGTCTGCACCACCTGCTACGGATGTGCTGTTCCCAGAAGACCCTACATTGGCTCTGGCCATTCCTGTGCCTACATTGGCTCTGGCCGCTGCGCGATATCTGGCAGATCAAGTGGCGCGCCATCGCAGCCCTTGTTATTGACGCGGAACATCTCCCACTCCTGCGCGGCAGTCAGACACAGGTGTGTGCGCATGCTGAGGCGCCTGGCGACTGGGTGACCGTGCATGCAGCTCGTGGGAGGGTCGCGTGTCTCGCAACAGCCAGCTGGGACCGCACCTTCATGCCCGCCGCGTCGAATGCGGCCGTCAGCTGCTCCTTGTGCTTCTGTAGGTTGAAATCACCAACATGAGAGCGTTCACTGTTTCATGGCATGCATGCAGCAGGTGTTTGCAACATTCAATGGGCATGCACGCAGCGCACGCCGTATACAAAAAAATACGGCAGTCCAATTCGATTGATTGATTTGATTCGTCAGGTCGCACGCACCTCAGCTGGCCAGGAGCCGTCCCGGGACACCAGCACGGCGCCGCTGTATGACTGGCCTGCTGCCGAAGCCGCGCCGGCATAGTAGAACAGCCCCCAGGAAAAGTCGTCGGTGCAGTCCACAATGCGCCAGAACTGCGCATGCAGGTGCGCATCTCCTCAGCCATCGGCGATTTCGTAAGTGATGGTGCTGGACGACAAGGGACTCGTGCACACAGTCGCTCCCCTCCTTTCTGGTCCCCACAGCCATTATCTCATCGCACCTCCTTTGACGTCACCCCATTGTCGAGCACCGAGAGGTTGAACGTGCCCGGCACCTGCGCGGTGTACCCAGGGACACGCACTTGAGCCGGCGAGGGCAGCCGCTGAGCACATGCCAACTTCAGGATCTGCGTGCCTCTTACAAGATAAAACATGATCTGCGTGGATGGAAACAAGGAGGTCGCACGCACCTCAGCCCGCCGCACTCGGTAGTGACGCCGCCGCCACACCTCTGTGCCGTTCAGTTTCTGGACCTTGAACACTGGGTCGTACCACATCCCCTTGCCCCGCTTTTGCCGGTAGTAGATCTGGTACCTGCAGAACAGGATCAGTGTCGCATTGCACTCAGGACGGTCTGCTTCATCATGCAGCTGCAGGCAGCAGGCTTTCAGGCAGGAAGTCCGGCCTCATGAGGAATTCTTGGGTGGACAGCTACCGCATCTGCATGCAGACTGCTGAGTGGCAGAGGGCTTCACAGCCAACATCACAGAGATCGTCTTTCCGAAAACGCACTGGCACGGAAATTTATCGTAAGCGGTGTTGGCGCCCGCGACGACGCGCCAGCTGTGTCGCTCCGTGCCCAACCAGCCGATGAAGATGCGTTCTGCTGAGTCGTGCGTCAGCTCTGCGCCCTGCAGTTCAGGGGCTTCTTGGGCGTGACTGCATGTTCAACGCAGCTCATACGTGCAGATTCAGCGTCAGCAGCCGGGCGTCTGCGGAAACCGCATGCAACAGGGCGGCATGCAGCAGCGGCATCTCAAGCAGAGTGGGCAGGCATGCAGGCGCAGATAAGTGCACCGCAACAGGGCCAGGCGCTGGCAAGAATTCACCTGAAAGCTGGTCATTGGCTGCACATCGGGCAGAGTGGGCCGCTCCGCGCTCATCCCCAGGCAATTGTTCTTCTGCACGACAGCAGACGCAGCACCCACTTTTGCGGAACAGCCCGGCAAAGTCGGGTCATGCGCGCACAAGGCGGCGGCCCCCTCAAAGTCACTGCATGGGACTGTGCAACTGCCGCCCACCTCCAGGATGCAGAGGCTGAAATCCTCCAGCAGCTTGCTCTCGTACGTCACGATGCACTGGTAGCTGCAGACCTGCAGTGCCCGACAACTTCACCCATTGAGTGTCCAGGGTGGTTGTTGCTGACACAGGCTTCCCTGGTGTTATTGCATTGGCAATCACACAGGGTGCCACAGTGTGCTCTCGCAGGTTTGACCGATTTGCAGACACGCGTAATAAATACCTGGTCTGTGGGGTCGCAGGCCTGGAGGCAGTCCAGGGCCGCCTTGCAGTCCGGGTCATTGACGCAGGCAAAGATCTGCGGCCCGCACTTCTGCACCATCCGCACAACCGTGCCAATGTCCTGCGACGGCAGCACCGGGCATGGAGCACGTTGATTGTGAGTGTGGCGTGCTGAGGCAGTGTGATGAGCAAGTACAGGCTGGGGTCACCACCAGCGAGAACGGAAGCATTGGAGGCCACACTGAAAGGCGGTCAGGCATGACGTGCCGCACCTGCGCGCGCATGTTCTGCAGCAGCAGCACCTCCGCAAAGTACGCGTTGATGAGCGTCAGGAACATGTACAGCAGGTCGTCGCTGGTGGCGCGTTGCCAGAACGTCTGCACCGCCGCCGCCGTGGCCGCCGCCTCCTTGGCGCGCCCGAACGGCAGCGCCGCCAGCAGCTGCTGCGTACGCGGCGCCGCCGTCAGGCGGAAGCCCTGAGGCATCGCCACAGCGGGAGGCTGGTTGGGGTGTTCAGAAGACGGGATTTGGAGGAAAGACGGTGGAGGGTTTCAAGAACCCTGCCTCGTGCTGGGTGACAAGGCGGGACACCCTTTCCCTGTGCTGCACAGAATGGACAGGAGGATAGAAAGAAGCGAACCTGCAGCCGGCTGGCAGCCTGCAGCCGCTCGTCGCTGTCGAAAGCCAGCTGCACCGCGTTTGGCCCGGCCGCATGTTCCAGGACCGCAACGGCCTGCAGGTCACGCACGCCGATGCACAGGACGATGTCCGCCCGCGTCGCCGCCGCCTGGATGCCCTCGTCTACCAGCAGCTGCCCCTCTGTGCGCACCTGCGCTATGGCCCAGCCGTATCAGTAGGATTCGGGTCGCACCCATTTCATGTACCGCTCATGAACCGCTGCGCTTTGCTGAGCACTCCCTAACCTGCCGCCGCTGCCGCCTCCGGCGTCAAAAATAAAATACAGTGCACGTCTCGAGAGTTTCACATGCGCCAGCAGCAGCGGCTCAGGAGCTGACATCAGCGGGAGCACAAAGAGGACTGCCACGCCGCACCTGCATGCGGAAGTTTGGGTCGACCCACGACAGCCGGTCCGAGATGTGTGTCATAACCTCCTGCCAGGGCGGCCCCAGCGGGCTGCTGCCGCCGTCGGGCACGATCGTCAGCAGTCCCACTTGCTGGCCTGCGGGGCCAGACATGCATCACTCAGCGCTTTGCTGACGGTGGCATGCTGCCGGCGGCGACCTCACTTTGAGGGGGCAGCTCGACCAGGAGGGAAGGCAGCACACGATGAGATGTCATGCGTTTTGTAATAGTGCGGAGATATTTGATAGTAACCCCTATCTATCCTTACCTGCGGATGGAGGCTGTCTATTGCCGCCAGCGGAGCCTGCCACATCCGCAGTCAGCGACAGCGCGTCAGCTGCTTTGGTGGTGCCGCCGCCTGCTGCCGATTCTGTGGTCTCTGCGCTGGTTCTGCCAGCGAGCAGGGGAGCACAGCTGAGCCTGCCATGCGGCTGCTTTGCTCGCGCCACATTGCCGCACGGTCGTTGTGCGCCCTGGTGGTTAGGTCCAGACGAACCGAAGGCTTTCCACAGCGAACGTGGACCGGTCACGGGCAGATGACGAGGGAGAATATCTGCAGCAGCTGTGCCGCGGCCACACTCAGTGCCGCACCCTGGGACGGTGCTACGCATGGCAGCGCTGCAACGCCGGATTCAGAATGAAATTGATTGGGTCCCCTGCACGACAAGCCACCATCAATTTACAAGACAATGTTGCCCATGCATACATTCGCTGACATTCTGTGAGGTGTATTGAGATCAAACTTGCGGTTCTGGCGCGCGCTGCAGCAACATCAGTCCCGCTGATGATCCTACCGACGGTCTCTTGCTGTTGTTGCCGAGAAACCAAGTAGGCTGATCAATGCATGCGACGACTGGCGCATCAATTACTCTGCTGCACCTTGGGTCTCAAGGGATTGAATTTGATGGCTACACTTTGATTGCACAGAGTGACCTCGGGATGCACTAATATTCTGAAACTGCGCAAGCACAGCGTATATGCGGGGGCCTTCTGCTGCACTCTGCAGCATCCGCACAAGCCCAATCTCTGTGCAAGCCACGCATGCATGTACCAGAATCACGATGGCACGCCAGGGTTTTGCGCAAAACGCGACAGTGATCTCCCACAGTGTCGGAACGAGTGCACATTCAACCGTCGACCTCTGTGTCTGCGGACACACCACGCACGCAATGCCAATTGCGGCCGGCTGCCGTCCATATTCATGCGTCGCAGCGCCGCGCAAAGGTGCAGTAGGCCAGCAACACGTGCTGCTCGCCATGCTCTGTAGCGTGAAGGCCGAATGTAGCGGAAATGCCAAATGTAGACGCTGCCGCACTGCCGCGAGTGCAGCTGCCATGGGAAGGCAAGTGGCGGCAGCGGCGCGCAAGTTGAGTTCCTCCACAGCGCTGCATGCTGCCGGATGCTGCAGACGTGAAGCCTGCAGAGGGATATGGTGGGTTTAAAAGGGAAGAACGTCTTGTCTTGTCCTTGCCTCTCGGAAATTGTGCCCAGCCTGCACCGCGGTTGCGTTTCCGATGGTGTGGGGACAGTGCTTGACTCTCGGAAAGCTTCTATGAGTCATTGATGTGGAAGAGAAGGGCAGACCCAGTCAGCAAAAGTGCAGGCGGTACAGTGGACCCTCGGTGACCTGATTCGATTCCTACGAATTCTCCGAGAAAGTGTTCTGCGTTGAGAAGCTTGCAGTCCAGGATCAATCAATTCGAGGACAGATCAATTCGAGTTTCTGCTTCCACTGAGGAAGCGGCAAATGCGCAGAAGAAGTACGGCGCCACACTCCTCACCCTTCCATTGTCGCCTGGAATTGTCGACTGCCGTATTCGATGGCGCGCAGCCTGGACGGGAGAGCTCTTCCGGCAGCAAACAATACCAAAAATCTGCGCTGCAGCGCCGTCGGTCCTCACGGCGGCGCCGCCGCGAGCGCCGCCGCTGCAAGGCCAGCGAGCGCCCCCGCTGCGGCCGCAGCGGTGCATGCTGCCAGATGTCCCACCTGCATAGTTGAAAGAAACACATCAGTTGCAGTCCTCTTTCAGTGCGATCTGACTCGCACGGTAAACGCTCCTCCCTCTATTCCCCCTTGACGTTTCTCAGCGCTTCTTTTCAAAATCCATTCTAGGGCGATGCTGCAGAGGGACAGTATTGTTATAGTGTATTGGACAAGAAGGAGCAGAGCGACAGTATATGTATGGTGTATGAGACAGGAAGGATAACGAGTGAGGAAGCAGGATGGCAACATGCCGCAGCGCGAAGTTCAGCATGGAAGGTCGGAAGTCCACAGGTGCTCTACATGCTCCTGAAGAAGGAAGGAAGGAAGCTCTCTTAAAAGTTGACAACCTGGACTCACTGCACTGTACAGTGTTTTCTTTACGTGTAATATGTAGCAGATGCGATCGCAGCGAGGCCTGCCGGAGAAACGGCGCCGCGCGACTGCCCGCTTCGCCGGTGCACTGGAGAGGAAGGTCGTATACGGTGGCGCGCTGCCTGCGCTTGCGAGCCGGGCCTGCGCATGGACGTGAGCCACCTGACATGTTTAGATCATGGACGAAGGGGGCGCGCAGCAGCTGCTGCGCGCTGCAGCGCGGCATGCACGGCTACGCATCTCACCGGGTTCTACAGTCGATTGGGGCCGGGGGCGGCCCCCCCGCGGGAGCTGTGCTGAAGCGAGGAGATCAGGCGAAGGGGAGGCAGTCAGCGGCGCCGGTTGCAAAGAGAGGAAGAATGGAAGAGAAATGACGTGCTTCCAATGCCTTCTGTTTCAAACTTCTGAGACTCAGGCTGAGAATTCGCAGGAGAACATTCGCAACTAGCAAAAGATACTGCATGGCTCGCCATTCAGCTCCCTGGGCAGTAGAGGTTGATTTAGCAATCCCACTCATGGCGACCTACATCGGGTGCGGCCGCTGCGTGATGTCCGGCAGATTGCTGCCCATGTTGACGCGGAGCAGCCCTTGTTGTTGACGCAGCAAAGCTCTTATTCCTGCGCGGCAGATGGACACAGGCGTGTGTGTGCATGCTGGAGCTCTTACAAACCAGGTGACCGAGCATACAGCTCGCAGGAGCAAGATGATGAAAGCCAACACACAAGTCGCGGCGCAGCAAGCAAGAACCGCGCCTTCATTACTTCAAGTTCGTGTCGCGGCAGCTGTGCAGCAGACGAAGGTGGCAGATTCAACATGCGGACAGCCTAGTAGGCGCTTGCAGCGGTCGCGTCTCTGCGCTGCTGCCGCCGGCATGCAGCGGTCTGTGGGTGCCACGCCTGCCCGCAGCGCGTTGCTGCATGAGCGCTGATGCTGATGCTTCGCACCAACTGCGATTACGACTCTACAAAGCTGCCGTCAAGGCAGAACGGTGATAAAGTCAGTAAGAAGAAAAAGAAGAAGGAAAGAAGAAAAGGGGAATTAGTCAGGAAGCTGACAAGGATGCAGCAACCGCTCATAAAAGAGTGACTAAAAGTGCATATCCTTCCACGGACTCTCAAGTCTTCAACTTGAATCCCAGAAGAGAAGCCTTTGGAACAGAAGGTGTTAGAACAAACTCCATCTCGCCACACTCTCTCTTTCTCCGCAGCAGGCGCCGCTGATAGCCTCTACGCCTCTATTCCTCGTTACAGCACAGCTCCCGCGACCCTGCGCGCTCCCGGCCCCAGCTGACTGACCGTCCCAGGTGAGATGCGTATCCGCACCTGCCGCCGCGCTGTGCGCGTGCCACCGCAGCGCCCGCTCCGTCCATGATCTCAACTCACTAAGTTGGCATCGTTCATGCGCAGGCCCGGCTCCCAAGCGCAGGCAGAGTGCCACCGTATACACCCTTCATCTCCAGTGCACCGACGAAGAGGACAGCCGCGCGGCGCCGCTTCTCCGGCACGCCTCTCCGCGACCGCATTTGTGCTACACACTACAGGTGAGTTCAGACCTCGGCGTCCAATGGCTGAATCAAGTCTGTGTTCAAAGCTTCCTTTCTTATATTCTTCAGCAGCTTCTAGAGCGCCTTATGTTGTTGGACGTCCGACCTTCCACACGGAAATTTGAGCTGCGGCATGGTATGATGCTCCTTTTTGCCTCGTTCTCCTCCTCCTCGTATTCATTCTTTTGCTCAATGTGCCCAGCGCCAGGCACTGAGGTGCCAGCCGCCCGGCCGGTTGCCTGCTCCGTGAAGGGGCACTTGTCCTGCAAGGTTCCATGCACTTTTTGCTGACTCGTATCAAGGGTGAAAACGGGAGGAGGAAGGGAAGGAATATATTCAGAAACTGTGTTGGCCCAGAAACTCAGAATTCTCCCAACTCAGAATTCTCCAAACTCAGAATTCTCTTGTCCCAAATGAACCCAAATGAATGGAACCAAGAAATACCATGTGAGCGGGCCACAATGCACTTGGACAGAGGACTGCAACTGACGTGTATATTTTCAATCTCTGGAGGTGCTCCAGAATGCATCTCTGTGGCCGCAATGCACGCCCCCGGATGCCGCGCCGCTGGGCGCCGCTGGCGTTCCCTTCGCGCATAGAAGATGCCTACCGGGGCTTCGCCAAGCAAAAGCACGCTCAAATGGACCCGCTGGGCTACTATTTCCTGGTGGCTTGGTGCTTAGCTGCCGCCGCCCGCTATGGCAGCCTCCTTACCAGCTGGCAGCAGGCAACAGTGGCAGGCCTTGCAGCAGCGGCGCTCACGGCGGCAGCCCTGCAGCAGCTCGCCCCGGCAGCCTACCTGCGGCACAGAAACCCGATCGTGTGCGGCCTGCGGCTGGCGATGACGATCGCCGCTGCCGTGACGCAACCGCTGGCGGTGCAGGCCTCGTGGCACAGCAGTGCGACCGACGTCTGGGCGTTCGTGCTGCTGCACGGCGGCCAGCACCTGCTTCTCGCCTTCTGCACCTTCGCCTGGCGGCTGCGCGCGCAGTGGCACCTGCCGCTGCAGTTGGCCTGCATCTGCGTCGCTGCCGCCGGCAATGGCCGCCTGGTCGCCGCGCTGCTGGCGGCGCCCGGCGCGGCGTCGACAGTCGCCTGCAGCATGGCCGCGCTGTGGCCGGCGGCCGAGGCGGCGGTCAGCCCCGCCACCGCCATTGCAGCACTGTGCACGGTGCTGCAGGTGCAGCTGGGCTTCCACGCCCCCAGCAGCCTGCTCGTCGCGGCGGAGGTCAGCGAGCGGGCGGACTTTCTGTCGGCGTACATGCTGCAGACGGCGGCTTCCTTCCAGAGCGGCAGCTACGCGCTCGGCATGCGGCAGGCCTCGCGCTCGGACGGCTCACTAGACCGGCTGATGCAGCGGCTGGCCGCAAAGCCGTCGGCGTAGCCGTCAGTGTCGCCGCGAGAGCGGGTGTACAACTAGGGAGCCAATGCAACCGCCTGCTTGTTGGGAACTGCAATACTTCAGCCATCTGATCGATTGGGGTTCAGCTATGGCCGCCGGGCATTCTCGCCTCGCCTGGTGCGCCATGCTTGTTCTGTTCATTGTTCTTCCCTCAGCAGAGCCGAGCTAGCAAGCTCGGCTGCTGTTGAGCTCAAACCGGACATCCGTCCCGTTCATATTGTATTTCGATCATTTCGAGAGTTGTGTCGTTTGGCAGACAATCGTCTACCTTTGCCGAGATGATGCTTGCAGCATGCTTCAAAGCTGCAAATTTGAACTAGAGGAGCTAATCACGTGCACATTCGTGTGACATCTGTAGAGCTTGTGATCGCAGAATGCCATCCATGTCGCGCCTGTTACATTGCCTTGTTCAGGTACTGTTCTTCTCGAGCAGCGTGCAAGCCGCGAGCGCCAACCTCCTCGAATATTTCCTCCCTTCCAAACAACGCTGCAATGCGTGCCGCCTTCGCTGCACGAACCAACCTCCCTGTTGTCCTCTAGGTAATCGCTGCCAGTAATCGCAGCCAGGTGAAATCCCATTGCTAAAACCCTAATATATCTAGAGAGGCGCCATCAGAAGCTGGCCACGGTGGCGACCAGCGTGCCGGCGGCGGCCACGCCGATCGCAGCCCACGAGGTCTGGTCCACGATTTTGGGGTCCAGCAGATCCCCTTTCTCGCTCTGCATGCCGTACCTGCAGCACAGCACGGAACCGAATGAGGCGGAGCGGAGCAGCGCCTGACGCAAAGCGTTGTCCGGCGCAAGGCAAAACCCAGTAATCGTGTGCATGCTGCCAACTGCAGCCTGTCCGTGAGCGACCAGGCTGCTGCGCAGCGGCTGACTGGAAGAAACCGGCCGGCTCGCCGCATCTTGCCCTTTCAAGGTGGCGCAGCCGACAAGGGTACGCAGGCAAGGATGCGCAGGCAGAATCGGCAGGATCGCCAGGACATGAAGCTGCCTCACTTTGCGTGGTCCCAGGCCAGGTGGCGCAGCCCCGCGACGTAGTGGTACAGCAGCGGGCCCGCGACAATCGCACGGGCGGGGTACACCAGGAATGAGTCCTGCACGAAGTGCACCACCGGCAGCAGGTCCCCATTCAGCGCCAGCGCCCCAGCGCCCACCGTCGCTGCACGAGGCACGGGCATGGTCAGCCATGACTACAATCTCTGGCATCTCTGCGGCACAACTGCAGCACAGAGCCAGGTGTGCATCATCATAGCGCAGGTGTGCATCATCAAAGACGACACAGTGACGCGCATGATCAGCCATGACAGCAGCCGGGTGAGAAAGAGCTGCCAGCTGCAAACGAGCCATCGCGCACACGCCACCACAGCTGCTGTTGAGGTGGCTCACTGGCTGACAGGGCAAAGCCTGTGACGCGGTTCGCGATGGAGGAGATCGCATTGATGGGCATCTTGTAGTGGAACTTGGTCGGCGCGTCCACGTCGAAGACATGCGGCGACACTGGCCGCTTGCCCAGCAGCTGCGCCGTGGAGTGATAATTGTTTTACATCTTATCATGAAGGAAGCTCGGCGGGCTGGGCAAGGGTTTGGAAGCAAAAGAAGAAGCACAGTGCGCCGCTGAGCGCGTCAGTGCGCCACTGCACGCGCAGTAGCACTTGAACGGATTTTGTGAGGATGCCAAGTGATGCATGAATACCTAGGCATCCCGTAGCGAGCTATAGTAATCTCACGTCTCTTGAGTTTTCCGGCACGCCGAGGAACCCGCTCCCGGCGGTGTATTTCGACTCCTTGCCGAAAAATTCCGGCACCGTCGCGAACGCCCTGCAGGCAATGCCAGAGGAATTGTCTTGATATTTGACGGCATCACATGGGGCCTCCAGCGCCCGTCTTCTGCAATGGACCACTGCGCACCTGACTTGTGTCATCACAGCCTGGCTCGGCTCGGCTGCGGAATGCGACAGGCGTGCTGCGGCAGACAGGCCTCGGGATGCCGCCGCCATCGACATGACTGGCCTTCGATCACTCGACGACAGCCAACCGCCCGCAAGAGCTGGAACGACTGTGTGTCACGACACACCAAGATGCCCAAACGAGGCCTCGCCTATTTGGTGGCAGGCGTTTGACGGTTGTGTATGCGATGATCACAAACTCTTGCAGGCAGCTGCAAACGGGTGAGACGACTTGCTGAATTCTGGACAAAGCAGGTTGTGCACGTAAGCAAATGTTCTCATTACACCCCTGATTGTGCCAACAGCTCTGGCACCACCGCCGTGTGCTACATCCCACTGCTTTCGATACTTGTGCATGTCCGTTCTTGTCCACTGATCCACTCACGGCGAACCGGGTGCTGACGAGCTGCTCAAGGAGATAGTCTGTCAGGTCGGGTGTCGGAGATTCGCTTCTGAAGGGCAGCACTTGGCTCTTGTACACACGAGGCAACATGCCGACGCTGGAGAAGGTCCTGAAGGGTGTGTGAAACTCTCACCGACTTCTCCGTGACATGCAGCTCACGTTTGCGATTGCTGATGACTGACGACACCTGTGCATGAAGCAAGGGCTTTCCAGGAGCTGTTGCCCTGCGCCAACTCAATCGCTGGACATGTGCTTGCAGCCGACGCTGCGGGGCCCGTGTTTAGGCAGTGGTATGACAAGACACACTACGCGCTGGCAGGTGTGACGCTGCGGAAATTCATATGGTATTCATGAGCTGCGCGCCGCTTCGCATATGTGAACTTCATACCGTTTCAGTAATGGCGGCTGCTGAACATGTACCCTGATCGTCCTTGCAGGCCTCGTCCCCATCGCAGCGCTCGGCGGCGAGGTGCGACTGTGCAGTTCCTGGCCCTTGCGTGTGTGTGAGATATGCACGGCCACTGGATCCGGAAAGGTTTTTCCTGCACCCCCGCTCCTGTGTCAGTCGCTGTGCATGGGTCTTCAGCGACCATTAAATTTCATATTCTGCTCCACTGACTTGTGCAAAGTGGATGGCTGCAGAACACGCCGCTGATCAGGCTGACAGACCTGGCGCTGGGCGTGATCATCCCTGTGCACGCACACGTCGGGCTGAACGGCGTCGTCTCTGACTATGTGCCCCCGCGCTTCATGGGTGGGGCTCACCTGCAGCTGTGATCGAGCACTTTGGTGGCCACAGTCGTCATGCACTGGGTGCTCGTGCAATCATCTACGATGCTGCATTCAACGGAATGAACACCAGCCAGCTGATCTGTTGACCTTATCAAGCACGTTGCATCAGCTGCGTTTCATGACCGACCCGTCATATTCTGTGTGCTTGCCGACAGGCGCGTCGCGGTGGGGCCTGCTCGCGGCATCGGGCATTGCCTTCCTGGGCCTCACGAAGCTTAACCTGTCGGGGCCGGGCATCACTTCCACCGTGAAGTCGCTCTGGCACAAGCCGGAGAAGAAATAGGTGGCTGTCGTCACACCACTATGGCGTTCAGAGTCGGTGGTGCTCTGTTTTTCCCGCCAAGGTGGTGATCGCAGCATTTGGTT
>JAABUW010000421.1_pt1 | contig 85193 bp, 79 predicted proteins | sample 5560081 | NCBI WGS metagenome assembly JAABUW01 (sample SAMN10711882, study PRJNA513363) | rock metagenome | isolation source: Antarctica rocks | place: Antarctica: Victoria Land, Knobhead sud | reverse complement strand
TCGGCGCGCGGCGCATAGGCAATGGAACGTCAAACATAGGCTTTCTGTCGAATTTGCGAGAATCTAAACTCTCGGACATCATCTTGGCAAGTTCTTTATCAAAATCGGCTTCAGCATCTGGGTCTCGCTCTTCCTCTTGACGAGTGACAATAATTTGCTCTTCGAAATCAGAATCTGGCTTCGCACCGCCATTCGTCATAGGCTGCAGAGAGTCAGCGTATTTCAAGACTTAATAATCAAGTCTGACCTCTGTTTCAGCCTCTTCGCTCGACGAATGTGCATCTTCCATTTCAGGGACCTGCAATTCGTCGTCATCGGGGTCATCCTCGGAAGAAGCATCATCCTCAGGCGCGTCGGGCTCAATCGTCTTCTCTGCTTCTGTAATCTTGTAATTTTGCGTAACAGACTCGGCAAAAGCACGACCAGCTTCCTCAAAGTCTTTAGCTAGTTTCCACAATGGTCTTGTTAGCGCATAAGTATCCTGAACAATGAAGTCGATGTCCATGGGAAGAGGCTCTTTGGTATGGTAGTAGTACTATCCAACGCTTGTTAGAACGACTCCCTAATGTGTTCCTATCGACGCACCTGAAAGAACGTCAGAAAGAAGTCAAGCTTCTTCTTGGCAGCACCACGGTCGAAGCAAGCACCACAAGTCTCCAGTAATGTGCATACAAGGCGAATTCTGAAGAAGTCGTCTGGCATATCGAGAGAATTTAGCTTGCCCCATGTAGGTGTACCACCCGCTACAGATCCGTTAGCAACGAAGCCATAAGCCGTGTAAGCCACGCTTACGATGTCCGAAAGTGACAATCCGGTATAGGGTATCGAAGATGAGAGGCGAGTCAACCATTTTGTAATTGTACAGTTCGCCCAGATACTTCACCTCAGCAATCCGTCGCTGGTTGAACTTGAAATCGTTCTGTTCTAGGCCTAGAGTTATCTTCTCCAAGAGATTGTCGATGACCATGATAACGAAGTCCTGATGATAGCGATAGAGTGATCCCATCGAGAAAGCCAGGAGATGAATATTGCTGTGCTTTACTTTTCCTGGTTTGGAGAAAACTTTCTCCAGTATATTTACAACCTAGAAAAACTTAGATTGTGATATCTGCAAACGGAAGACGCAGAATCTCACCTCTTGCTCTTCCCAATGAAGCTTACGAATGGACTTGAGCACTTTCGTATATGTGCGCTTGTTCATGTCAAGATAGATAAGTTTACGAATGAACAGTTCTACCGGTGTCCTCTCTTTTTGCTGTATGGCAGCTCGTTCGGGAGGGTTGACATAGTACATAGCATTTTCAATCAACATTCGCTCCTGTTGACCGAGATGCTGAGCTGCTTTCTTGCGCTGCAAAGTCTCAAGGAAAGAATTCATCCTTGGAGCCGTGTCTGGATTACGGAGCAAGTAGCGGCCGCAATTCTCCAACAAATTACCAATAATCTCAATGTTCATCCTGGAAAAGTCATCGAGGCTGACTTTGAGGCAATGGAAAATCACATGTTCAGGGACGACGCCAAATTTGGTAAGTTCAGCAAGGTAGCGAATGTTTCCTGTCCGAACCTGGCCGAGGAAGTCCTTTTGCTTGCGCCGCTGAAGACTTCGAAACTCATCGTCCAGATACGACACCAGACCGTGTGAGATATCTGGCATATATTTCCCCAATGTTGCCACAAGCCGTGCATATAAAGGCAAAAGGTCTGATCGGCCCTTCGGTACTTCTTGGACTGCTTTGATCAAACGATTGCGCGATGCTTTGGAGTTGAGAAAGCAAAAGTCCATGGCGACCTGATCGACATGTTCCTTGCTTTGAAGTTCTGGTAGGCGAGCTAGAAGAGCGTCGACCTGTGCACCAACAGTCTTGTTGGCGATCGCAGTGGATTGGTCGTCTATAGCTCCGTTTCCAAGCGATTTCTCCTGAGTCTCCTTGACCTCGGCGTTGGATGGAGCGGCCTCAGCCCTTTTACCTACCTGTTCATCTCCATCGGACTTTTTCTTCTTGGCGTCTTCAAGCAAAATGCCAGGAACTCTGTCTTGGAGATCGACCAAGTTCTCGTAGAAGCGCCGCTCATCGTCATCCTCCCATATCCCCGCCCCATCTACCTGGCCCCGCAGATATTCTCCCGTCTTCACAAGGCCGATACCAGTAGGTCCTGCAGCCTCTTTGGTATCCTCCTCCTTTAAGTCAGGCATTTCCTGCCCTAAAGCATCACATAGGACTTGTGCATTGGCAACAAGTTTTTCTTGTGCTTTCATCAGTTTATCATGGTTTGCTTGCCGATCCTCAAAGACCTCGCCAGATTTGACATAAGCTTCTGCATTCCGTCGCGCCTGTGCGGTAATGGTCTTTTGATCTTTGATCATGTGCACCTTTAGGTCCTCGAGATACCGGTCCAGCACATTTTTGAACCGTTGCTGCAGCTCAGGGGCTGTCAAGGATGGATCGTCAGCTGTAATTGAAACGGTTGCGTCCTCCTCAGCCGAGCTCAAGTACCCAGCTTCCGAGCCCGCAGCGGTTACCCCACTAGTCTCCGGACGCTTGCGACCCTCAGGGCCTGTTGTTTTGATCCCAAGTACATCCCATGCAAAGCTCTTGACGAACAATACTACTAAAGGCAAATTGGTGTGTTCTTTATCGTGCCCAAGCAGATCTTTCAAGACCTCTAGAGGGAAAGGTTCCGCGTCTATACCGCGATCCACCTTGACAGCGCCTTGTCCAGGCTTAGCCTTCCCGACAACTTCCCCCAATTTGCTGTTAGCTGTTCCAGTGTTCTCCTTCCCCTTAGACGTGGCATCATCCGGCCTCACCACATCGTCTAAGCTTCTTAGCAATCCTACAAGCCAAAGTTCTGTGACACCTTTGAGCAACACTCTCTGTCTGCTTAAGCGCTCCTTCTCCTCCTTCTCTTTAGCATCTTGGCTAAGTGCTTTGAGATGCGCCTTTTCTGGCGTACTCATGCCACGCCCCAATAGCCATCCTAGATAGCTCGTGTATTCCGCCGGACCAAATCGTTGATGTAGTGCACTGACTATCTCGACACCAACAGCGATCTCGGCTGGAGTTTTGAGCTTGCAGAGGCCTTCGTAGCTCGCAGAAATAACCTCAGAGATATACTTGTGCAGCGACAGCGAGCGGATTTCTTGAAGGAACGTGCTTGCGCTTGAAGCTGTAATTGCCGTCCTCAGGCGTTTGATGAAAGCAGTGTTCTTCTTGAAAGAGGAGTCGAGGGACGCGTTAGCAGGAAACACATCTGTTCACGCGTAAGTCTCCAGCTGCAGACGTCTGATGCCAAAGACGTGGACCACCTTTATCGCCTGCCCATGCCCGAGCATTCAGGTCTCGTAACTCGCCTTGACGGTTACAGATTAGCTCTTGTGATTGTCGGACTTCGTCCAGCTCTATGAGATACTAACGTTTCCTCTTGCGGTCCATGAGGGCAAACCTGAATTAGCTGGTTTGCCGAGCGATCGTTATGGTGCAGCTCTAAGGTGCGGTTGTTGTTCTCAAGCATCTCATCTGAGCTGGGGGGTGGTGGGTTTTGCACCGAGCTGAGCGTTGGTTCAATCCGACCTTGAGTTCTGGAGCCCCAACCATGGAGCTTTGCAATGCGTGCCAAACACAACAACGTAAATTGGTCGTCGAAGTGAATGTGCAGGGAAGTGAAAGTGGCATGCAGATCGAATTGCATGCGCCACGTTTGGTCTAGTGGGGCCTTATCGCTTCTTTCAGCGGCTCCGATAGATCTACGGTCCTTTTGGCGCCCAGAACTGCCAAGTCACGACGTCGACTTACACTTTCATCTTCCTACTTCGCTTCAGCAAAGAAGCCCTTGATTGTTCTATAAAAGTCTACCTAGTCTAAATCGTAACAGCTACTCTGCTCATCATTTCGAACAATTCTTCAATCTGTCCCATCTATGCTTGATTTGGCAATGCGCACATTCTAGAAGTATCCCATCACTGTCAACTCAGGCGACATCTGTTAATACGTGCGAAATCCGACTCTATGCTCTTTGAACTGTAGAAACATCGATCAGTATTACGACAGGAATCGAAGGTGGTTAGAAAGATCGAGGAGGACTCACATCAAATACCCCACCAACCCCTCTAAAGAATCCCTCTCCAATAACCCATACATCTCTCATTCCATTTCCTCCTAGACTTCCCTTACCTGCTCCAGAACGATTTCCTTTTCTACCATCACTCTTAACGCCGTCTTTCTCTTCGCGAAGTCCCATCCGGGTTTCTACCACAGAACCAACACAGTATCCACTCCCTTCCTTTAGCCTACCCAGACTGAACTTACCACCAGGTACACCACTCCAGTCGACGCCCCTTCCACCGTGCATGGCTGGAAACTTAATCCCACCGAATTCGAAGTGCATGACAGGTGGGTTGAGGCAGGGGAAGACGTAGAAGTTCGAGTAGGGAGCTGGGAGGGGACGGGAACCAGAAATGGAACCGTAGAATGCTTTGGCCGCGAGTGGTGGAGCAAGAATGAAAGGGCTATTGATCTGCGTAAATGTCAATACGGTCCTCTGTGTTTCAGGCCTTTCGCTAGTAATCATCCCCAACAGATATCGCTCACGTCAATCACCACCGCTTGGTTCTGCAACACTTTGCTTCCGTCAACCCATATTGCCTGCATAAGTATTTGCCACCATCCTTCTGCTCCCTGGACTTTGTTCCATGTCCATCCTTCTTCCCAATCTGATTGTCGACTGACAACCCCTTTGGAGCCTCTTCCGCCTCTTTTTACCAGCCCATTGACGACGGGAGCTGGAGCAATCTCTCCTCTTTCCAATGCACCAACACGATCCAACTCATCCCTCGTTTGCTTTTCCACTAACTGGACGGCACTCGCACCAGTACCACCAACACTAAGCACGCCTTCGTGGCCATTGAGAAGCATCAAGGAGAAGATGGGTCGCTCGATGGCCTTTGTATCAAGAAGTTGCTTGAGGAGAGACGTGGAACCCGTCTGGCTAAGGTGGTCTGATGGAGCAAGGCCTAGGGTGCTACCAGAGGCTTCCAGTGTGTTCCGTGAGAACTTCAGAGGACGGCAATAGGCAAAAGAAAGAGGGAGTTGAGTGTTGACAGTTGGAAGATGAAAAATGTCAGTAGGGAGGCTGCATGTTGGGTAAGGATGCTCATTAGATTTGACTGTGGTTTGCACCGTCAGCTGACTCCAGTCGTTGCAGGGAAGAGGAACAATACCATGTGACTGGGAGAAGAGATCGTCATATCTGCTTCCTTTGCGGCTGGTAGTTGTGACGACGTAGAAATCCGATGCTAACATATTCAAGTCCATCTCGATCTGCTGGGCCGGTTCACCGATGCCGATGCTTGCATACCTATAACAAGTATGCAGTCAGCGTTGAACCTCTGGTTGTAATTGGAACAGTATGCACCAGATGCCACCTCCTGCAACACTTCCCATGAGAGCTCCTTTATCCCTCCCTCCAAGCTCATTAAGCTTGGCCTTCCTTACTAGCTTGTTCCCCTTTACTTCACGCCGCGTCAAGTTGAATCTAGCTTCTGCTTTATCAAGCTCTTCGACCAGGTATGTAAGATTTACTAGATCCCGCCCATATTCTGTTGCCGTGAACTCTCCACCACGGCGAGCAAGTGTAAAGTGCAAAACTGGTGCATTGTCAAGGGTTCTTAAGACAGCTTGAGCGGAAGAGCCAGCAAACGTAAGAGGCAGAAGCATACCAATTACGAGGACAAAGAACGAGAGGAAAGGCATGTTTATGCTATGCTGATGTTTCAAGATCGCCGATATGTCAATTATGTCTATAGAGCGCATGTATGATGGTGTTGAACGTGGAAGAGGTTGTCGTACATTGAAGATTAATGTTCTCGTATTCGCCTATGGTTAGACAGTCTAGGGCTATACATAGGTATTTTTGGTGACATGGAAGAGATGCATTCAATATGTAAGATAGCTAGTTGGTAATTTCATCTCTTGCCATCAAAGATAAGCCAAAATCTGCAGCCTATAGTGGGTGAAGTACACCATCAGTACGACATGTATAAGCATTCACCCTGGGGAATATACCAAACATCGCTTTCTATGCCAGGAAAACCGCCCAATGCACGATGGGATACCGAAATACCTCTCTTCTCTCACAGCATCAGCTCACACCCTGGGGATCATCCGTATAAGTTTCCGACAAACTCTCCAGTTCTGTCATCTTCAACGCTTCGTCAACACTTTTCAGAAAGTGTCTTGGTCCTCCACATTTCTCCACAATACCGCTCCTTTCGAACATCTTCCACACCGGACTCTTCTCATTCGGCACTCTACAGAAGAACACCCGCACCTTTCTCTCCACGTAGCTATCCACGATCTCGGTCAATACCTGCGTCCCTGAGCCGTCTAGCCCAGTGACACCGTGGACATCAAATATGATATTCCTGTTATGCTCAGGCCACCGGACCCTCGGAAGAGCAGGATGTGCATCGTTCGTGCCATACAGTTCTAACCGTCTCAATCGACTCTTCAAATCTCCGGTGTTCGCAAACGTCAACGGCTCTGGCATCTTTACGATCAGGCAGCCCTCGATGAATTCAAGACCTTGCGAATTGTTCTCAGCGTTCTCGAAGTGGCCGTGACTTCCAGGGACTTTGCCTAGAATCTGGATCCTCGGCTTTGTGGCGTGACGGACGACAGATAGAAGGGAAAGACCGACACCCAGGGCAATTCCAAGGGGAAGTGAATACAGAATTGTAGAGGCGAATATCAAAAACATCAAGAACAGCTCTGAGTAGCCACGGATATGGATAAAGAATCGAATGTCATGAGGAGCTTCTTCGATCAGGGAGTACGCCACCACAGAGATCATGGCTGAAAGGACAGCCTTCTACATACCCATCAGCTCTATCCTGCTCCTGTAATGTATAAGGTGCACGAAACTCACGGGCAGATAGTAAAAGTAGGGGAGGAGAAAAAGAATGCAGATCAGGGTGATGATGCTAAGGAAGATACTGCTCATTGGCGTCTTGCCGCCCGTCGATGCATTAACCTTACTCCTACCATAACCACCAAAGGCCGGCAAAGCCATGAAGCAACCACCAATGAGATTTGCGACCCCTAGAGCCACAAGCTCACGGTTCGCGCTAAGATTGATGCCTTGCAAACCTTCGCTTCCCTTGCCTTCGCCACCTCCTAAGCTCTTTGCAGCAACGGAAGATTCGAAAAAGCCTAGGAGAGCAATGAGGAAAGAAGTGCTCATGGCATCCCGTACATGCTTCATATGAGCGGGCAGGAACGGCCAGTGGAATGGAAAAGGTGAACCTGTGCTGGACTCTACGTTCCCAAGGATCTCGAGACCTTTTTTATCCCAGCCAAACTTCCAGGTAAGGACTGCCGACAGTGCAACGATGATAAACCGATCTGGAACATAAGCCACATCTGGATATCGAGGCTGCAGTCGTCTCTTGACCTCCCTTTGGCAAGGTCAATTTCTTTTCCCTGAGATAGCCACCCAAATATAGTACATACCTGCAAGCCATGATAATCCCAAAGCTCCCAAAAGCAACTGCACAAGTCAACCCATGCGCTGCCCGAACGTTCTCGACCAAAAACACCAACTTATTCACACTACTACCATGACTCACACCTCCAACCTCCTTCGCCCTCTCCATCAGACCCATCTCCGGAATCAACTGATCCGCGAAAATCACAAATCCAATCGCACTGATAAAGCCCCTCAGGAACGGCCTGCTCAGCACACTGTCCAAAAACCCCAATCTTGTAATTCCCGCAATAAAAATCACCGCGCCTGCCATGCCCGTCACCACACCCGCTATGCGCGCATTAAGCACATCATCTACTTCCCCCGAATATCCTTTATCTACCGAATCCCTAACCACGTTCCCAAGCAGCAGAGAGCCAGCGGCTTCCGGACCCACAACCATCTGCGGACAACTCCCTAGCAAAGCATAGATGAACGGATTAAACACGAAAGAGTAAAGACCGTTTATCGGAGGAATGTGCCCCAGGTTCGCGGCGTACGAGAGCGACATCGGGATGTAGAAGGAAGCCATAGTAAGAGCGGCAATAAGGTCGCCGCGCAGGTACGAGAGGCGGTATTGCGGGATCCACTGGAGAAAAGGGATATAGTATGCTAGATATCTGCACAAACCCACAACCAATTAGCAAACAAAACACCCAAGCTCCCCATAGAACGCGGCGACCTTACCGCTTCTTTTCCCCTCCGCCCCCCATACCCCACTTCGCCTTCCCCACCCTCCCCCCATCCCTCTCCTCATCCACCACCCCCACCCTCACCACCCTCCCCCCCCTCCGCTCATACACCCCCGGCGCCGGACTATCCTCTCTCGGGCTCAACAATCCATGCTCGCAAGCCCCACCGACTTCGTTGCAAGCATGGGTGTCATAGCCCGAAAGCAGGCGTTTGCGCGCGTTTTCAGTGGGGGAGTGGAGGGCCTCGGAGACTTGGGATGCTGGGTGGGCGGTGTTGCTGGGGGAGGTGTCGCGGGACTGGGGCGCGGAGGAGGGGTCGAGGGAGAGGCGGGGCATGGTGTGGGTTGGGTTGCTATGGGCGCAATGGTGGATTTTCGCGGTTTAGGGCATGTGAACTGAGTGGTGGGGCTTGGGGGTGGAGCGGGGGGAGTTTGAGGGGTTTTTGTGGAGGAGGGGGATGGCGGATATGGAGGTGGGGGATGAGGGTGGGTGTTGTGGTATTGTTTGTGACATGGCTTTGGATGAAGGGTGTAGGCTGCGAATTTTGATTTACTTTTCTTTTTGTGCGGATGACTACGAAGGTCAAACGATCAAAGTCACAGGGCAAATGGAACTAGATCAGTCAAAATAATATTGCACTCTGAGGATTTCTATCTATTCGTATTTTGCAGCTCCGAATTTGGTAGTAGTTTACAGAAGAGACAAGGAATGAAGCATGTATTTTCCGCTGGCTCCACGCTCAACAGATGTGAAACGAAATGGAAATACGATCTGCAAGACACTGTAGGCTCCACAAAGACTGTGGTAGACAGCCCACGATGCCACCACAACATATGCTCAGCCTCCGTACCATCCGTTGATCTCGCCAAGCGTACCAAGCTCTCTCTCCCCTCCGTTTCAGCACCTTACCCTTCAATCAACAATCTGAACCTTTGCAATCCTCGCCATTTTTCGCACGTTACCACGTTACCTCCTCCAATCTCACACTTACTTCCCCCTACTGCGCCTTCTTGGGGACAGCTCCTTGCTGGCCCCCAACAAACCTCCTCATATCCGTGGCCTCCGTCGCTTGCCTCATAAGGCCCTTCACCGTATCCCACCCTTGCCTCACAACGGGCGGCGTTCCCTGCCCCGCCATCATCGCATCCACCCTGGCAACAGCCTGGGCAATCGTCCCTTGCACAAAGCTGCTCTGGGAGTATCTGGCGCGGACAAACACCGTGTAGATGGCCAACAAGATCCAGCTACCTTTGGTGAAGATAATAGCCGAGAAGAGGACACGGAACCAGAGGAAAAGCTCCAAAGAAGCGACAAGTGTCATGGAAGCATCGTAGTATTCTTTGACAAACTTGCCGATTGTGTCCGCGAGTGGAGAAGAGGATTTGATGGGTTTGCCGGGGGAGGACGGGGAAGGAGTGGAGGAGGGAGGCTGGATGGTGGGGATCAGATTTGTGCGGGTATAGGTTGCAACGTGGAAGATTGAGTAGACCATGAAAGGAAGGAGGGCGAGAGGGACTTGTCGGGAAAAGAGCCAGACAAGTGCCATAGCTGAGGTGAGAATTAGTATTTTGGGGTGTCTTGATGGGTCGCGTGCTCCAGGTGTTGGGAACATACCGAGATATTGCACGTTTTCATCACCAGCCAATGCCAATGCACCGCCCTGTTGGCGACTTCCTGAGCGGGCGCGTGCACGGTAGGCCTTGTAAACAACAATTCCATAGGTCGCCGCGGCAGCCACAAAAGCGGTGCGGTAGGAGAAGCGAGCCCAACGCGAGTAAGGGTGGAAGGTGACGTATGACAGTCCGTATCGGAGCGCGCAGAACAGAAGTGTAAGATGTCCGACAAACCAGCCGAATCTGTTACCGCATTCAGTCAAGTTGAACGCGAAGGTATAAATGGTCAACTCACTGCAGTGTTTGAGCAAGAGCCATCACTCGCTGGCCTAAAGGCATGGACGCAGAGGGTGGAGGTGCCATTGGTATGTCACGAAGAGCTGCAAGGGATGGACTTACAGGTCGTCAGCTAAATTCAATGTTATCGTGATTCAAGTTGGTAGAAGAGAAAGATGAACGGTGAAGTGAGAGGTTTTTGTGGTGGCTGCAATCAAAAAGGCGATGGGAAAAACTTGGCCTAGCCTTGTTGTCCGTTCAGCCCGATGACGCTTCGGCGACCCGCCATCACATGCTTCACACATATCAAACACTCCAGTTCACCATTCCGTCACTCTGTACTCTGTCCTGAAGACCATAGTAATATACAGGGGGGTGCAGAAAGTTGTCTACCAAAGTCAACCTGGCGTGTTTGGCCATCGGTTACTTTTCACTGACTTTCTGTGATACGAGTAGCAGAGGCAAGTTTCGTGTTATCTATCTATCATGAATCTATCGTCAATATCCGCAAGTATCTATTGCTGAGCACTAGCACCGCAAGCACGGTAAGATCGACTCGCTATGCATGCCTCCATAAGGTATCTGTTCTCCCTTCAGACCTACCAGCCCTAGACCGTTTTACTTCTTCCCTTCCTCCATCGGCTCATCAACCCCGTCCGGCCTCACGGTCTCCGCATCTGTCATATCTAGATCTTCGCTGTCAGTGGTTTTACTATTCGCTCCTTCCGGCGGTGCCTTTTTCTGTTCAGCCGCTTTCTTCGCGTCTTCTTCAGCCTTCTTCTTGGCATCTATCTCGGCCTTTTTCTTTGCGGCTTTCTCTTCCTCCACTTTAAGAACCGCTTGACGCGCTTCTTCAACCTTCTCTTGATATCTTCCGACGATAGGTCCTGCAAGGAACCGTATCTCGTCCATCTTCGCAACGTAGATTCCTCTAGTGGCGTTTTCACCCTCGTCGTAGAGCCAGTCCTAAAGATAAGGTTAGTACTTTTATACTGACTGATTCGATTCGCTTGATGATACTAACCTCACTCTGTTCTAATTTCTCCTTTAGCTTCGCCTTTTCCTCGTCGCTCGCAAAATCCGAGTATCGTTCGTCTATCTTGCCTCTCAGCTCGTAGATGTAACTCTCAAGCTCGTTCTTCTTGTCCTCTGTATCCGCGACATGTTTATCCTCCATGAACATTGAGCCCTCCTTTTCAGCAGCAGCGTCTTTGGTTGCCTGGTCTAGAAAATGTGTACCGGATGACAATGGCAGTTCGCCCTTACGGACCTGCTTCTTGATTTTGCGCGTTTTCGGTTTTGGTTCGGCTGTGCCGTTTGGAGGATCCGTTTCCATTGCCTGGTCCGACTTCGTTAGTGACTTGTGCCCAGTGAACGCGTTTTTGTAACCGGCGTAGGCGTCCTTGAATAAGCCTTTGAGCTTTGAGGGTTCCTCAATGACCGTAGCGTCGTTGGTGAATGAAGACGATTTAGGAGCTGGATTTGGACTTACATCACCTTCTTTCTTGTCTGCTTCCTTCTTCTCCCCTTCTTTCTCTTCGGGTATTGGCTCCTCAACCTCGATATCCTCGACATAGTATCCGGATTCTACATTCAAAATTCCGTGAAGGTTTAGACGCGCCTTGAGCTTGCAAATCATGAAGTCATCTCTTGAAATGGCAGATACTCCCTTGACGGAGAACCGTCCGATCCAAGGATCCATCTTTCCCGGTAGCATCTCTGGTTTAGCGTATTTGGCTTCCAAATCGAAAGGATGCTTACGGTAGAATGTAAGAATCTTAGTCGATGGCATGACGTTGCCCTTATTGAACACAGTCAAGCTCGTGTCCTCCTCGGGTATATCTGGAGACTGTTCCCAGCTGAATTCAATCGGGTAATTAACAATATCATGGACCGAGAAATCTCGCACACGGAATACAGGCGATAGAATGGCACAGCTGAAAGCGCAGCCACGGGCAACGGCTTCGTCCTGGTTGAGAGTGAAGGATAGAGGCTTTTGGAAGTATTTGCTTATTCTTTCTTTCAGGGAAGGAACACGGGTGCATCCACCAACCATCTCAACTGCGTCGATATCCTCAATCTTGAGCTTTGCCTCTGCTAGCGCTTGCTCTAGGGGTCCTGTAGCGCGTTCAAGTAGGGGCTGAAGTAGCTCTTCCAGTTCTTCACGCTTCATCATCCCCTGCACGTCAACATCGTTCATTAGGGATTCGATGCTGATGGGGGCCTGCGCGTTTGCGGACAGAATTTTCTTCATCTTCTCTGCGGCCGCTGCAACTCGGACATGGGCCTTGGGATTGGTTTTGATATCAATCTTGTACTTCTCCTTGAACTCTTTGGCAAAGTGGTCAACAAGAGCCTTATCAAAATCCCGTCCACCAAAATGCCTATCCCATGCTGTAGACTTGACTGCCAATTCGCCTTTCTTGAACTCGACGATTGAGCAAAGGTAATTGGAGTGCCCGATATCAATAAACGCTACACGCCTTGGCTTTTCTTCGGCCGAGGGAAGGTCCAGCTTGGTAATGCCGTATCCAAGCGCCGTTGCCGTAGTGTCGTTGATGAGCCTCAGTAATTTCAATCCTGCAATTTCTGCCGCATCCATTATACTCCGTCGCTGCGCATCGGTAAACCACGGTGGAACACTAATGACGATATCGGAAACAGGTAGCTTAAGCTCTGCGGATGCCGTAGCCTTGACTTTACTGAAGAACATGGAGCAGAGCTGCGTAGCGGTAAACTGTTCCTTTTTACCAAGATATGTGACTTCTGCACCAACCGAACCCTTCATATCGACGAGCGACGCCGAGACATATTCGCGTTCAATCTGTACATCGGGATCGTTGAGGGAGCGGCCCGCTAACCGTTTGAGGGAGCCGACAGTATTCTTAAGGTTGGAGATCTCTTGTGTTTTGGCCGGCTCCCCGATATATCTGCTCTTGGGTCCAAATCCAACAAGAGACCTATTGATTGTAAGTCAGGCGTGTCACAACAAGGCTTGGTGGGTACTAACGGTGTAGCTCGATTGGAAACTTCATTGGTGATCTATAAGATGTCAGCTGTTGTCGCTTGGTAAAACTGATTCCTCCGAGCTGGCTACATACCACATCGACGCCACGATTCCGTGCAACAGCTATGACGGTGTTGAGCGTACCAAAATCCACACCGACGACACTCATCTTGCTACTGGCTCTGGCTTATCGTGGCAGTTATGGTATGTTTCAGGCCTGAGAAAACAAAGCCTGTATGGGCTTCTGTTCGGGATTCACCAGCGTGTGCGTGTAGTGGGCGTGATAAAGTGTGAGGTGTTGTTGCGATCTTTGTGTATCAACAGAATCACCGCACGCACAAAAAATTGCCTAGAGGTTTGGGTTTTCGAAGCTTCCCGAAAATGCTAGGCCGTTGACGACAGAATCAGCCCTACGAACACATCATACCTGAGGTAGGTACTTTTGCCGGACATGGCCCCTTCGTCACCGCACCAATAATTTATATGGAAATTCAACAGACTCAACAACTCATCACTCACAAATTGACGTCTTAGCGCTCTTCATTTACCACTGGTGTAGCAAGTCCGAATTTGGACGTAACCTTAACAACAGGATTCACAGACACAGGCTACGTTTCTCGTCACTTGCGGCTTAACTCTTTAGCCACACTCATAGGCTGAAGTGACATGAATCCCTTTGAAACATCCATCTTCCATGCACTGGACCTGAGAGCTTGAAATGTTCGATGCTAGCCGTTCATTGACTCTTGTCACCGAATCAGTTACTTTCGAAACGGCTTGTCAAACCAAAGCTACTAGGTTCGAGATGATTAACTCCCACAGCTTCTTCGTCTATGACACGAAAGCTTGACATTTATGATACCAAGTGTGTCGAAGTGCGATTAAACCATCGACTTCTTTTCTAATTGTTCTTCAAGTACATAGTTTGTTCTTTCCATTCTTCCGTTTCTCGAGCGTACAAAACTTGCGTTAACGCGTGTTGCGTAGCGAAGAATGAAGGCTGATTTGCTGCATGTGTCGTTTGTTTTAACGCGTGCTACGAAGCATCGAAACAAGCGCTGAACTAAGCAGATATTGAGCTTTAAGTCGATTATATATGAAGTATTGAAGGAGACATGTTGAATGGAGCACTGGATGGAGTACAAATGGGCCAAATATGATAATCTCTATGGCGTGAACGTTTTTACGATGTGATGGAGTTCATATTTTCATGCAGCGTACGATTACGCCTTCGTGATATCTCAGTAACGAGATGGCCCTTTCTCCTGCGGTTTTATAGTAAGACGCCCCCTATAACGATATTCCACATAATGATATCCTCTTTGTAACAATAAACTTTCCGAGACCAACAGGGACAATCTTGTATGTATGTTCGCCTTTGTTATAACGATATCCTCCTGGTAACGATGTGGTTAAGTGCGAACTCAGGTCTTGCTGTATTCTGTCATGTCCTAATCAACATCTTTTAAATCTTTAAGCAGGCCTTTCGAATCTCGAGCCTTGTATTCAGTCAATAGCAGAAATAGAGCATTCAATTTTTCAAAATTAATGCTAAGTCTCTTATATATACGTTGCTCTCTGTCTCCATTAGCAGGCATTTAGCCAGGCATCCACAGCTCCATTAGCATTAACGTTTAGATACTCAACTCGCCCGTCGCCATTGAGGTCTGCAAATCTGACTCCTGAACCATTGGTGCCAACGCCAGTGGCGACTATGCCTTCCGGGTTCCAGTAGATCTGAGTGTTGTTTGGGCCGTTCGCTGGACCGCCACCGTTAAGGTAGGCAGTTACGGCGCTATTGCTTGGATCAACCCAGAGGTAATCAGCGCGAGCATCACCGTTGATGTCGCCAAATTCAAGCCCGGTGCTACTCTTCCCTATGCCGGTAGCAATTGTACCCAAGGACTGCCAGCTAACTCTCCCAGCGCTGGTCCCAGTGGAGGATGAGCCGAGATTTAGCCACGCATCTACCGAGCCATCTGGATGAACCCAGAGATACTCGGCTTTTCCGTCGCCATTGAGGTCAGCAAATCGGACTTCACTTCCATTTTGACCTAATCCGCTGGCAACATTGCCCTGATAAACCCATTCCACTTTGACAGCGCTAGGACCGTCACCAGGGCCAGCGAGGTTGAGCCAAGCATCTACGGAGCCGTCCGCATGGACCCATAAGTAGTCAGCTCTTTGGTCTCCGTTAAGATCCGCGAACTGTATCTCACTCCCACTCGCACCAACGCCGGTAGCTACAACCCCCTGAGGTTGCCAGCTTACTTTAGCAGCATTTGGGCCATTATCTGGGCCGCCGAGGTTGAGCCAAGCATCCACTGAGCTGTCTGGATGGATCCATAAGTACTCGGCACGTCCGTCGCTATTCAGATCGGCAAAACGTATTTCTTCCTGCCCTCCACCGTATCTGGGGGAAATGGTACCCTGGGGAATCCAGTTTGGAGAGTGTATACACTAATCATGGTATTAGCAAGAAAGAGTCAGGATCCATCACTTGTAGAAAGGAACCCTACCGGTTGTTTCCCGGTATTATTGACTACGACGGGCTGGCCGATCCAGCCCTTGGCATTTGCCCTGACAAGCGCATCTAACCAACCATCCGCCATCTTACTGTAGCCCATATCGGTAGGGTGTAATCCATCTATCAGATCATCGGTTGTGAGAGGCATCCAAGCCTTGATGACGTGCTTGCCTGCAGTCTGTTGCTGATTCACCAGTAAGGATATCCTTGCGTTATAAGTGACCAGCCGCGCAAAGGTGTCCGGGTTTGCTGCTGGTATGATCTGAGCTACTATCACAACCGTGTCGGGACAAGCGGCAAATATCTCATCGATGAGAGCACCGAGACGAGCGGCTGCGTTATCAGGGTCAACGTCGTTGTTCATGTCATTTGTTCCCGCCATCAAAAGAACTACATTTGGCCGTTCAGGTAGCGATAGGTATGCGTAGCTGGCAATCTGATCGATTATCGCGCCGCTGTGCCCCTCGTTGTTGTTATTGGTCATTGTCCCCGCTTGCACTGATCCAATGAAGTTCACATTGTTCCCTGCCAGTAGCGTCAAAAGGTACTGACGATATCCGTTGCCGTCACTACTTTGAAACCCATAGGTGATCGAGTCACCCAGTGGCAATATTCTAAGGTTCAACCCGTCGAGTGCTGGTAATCCCAACAATCTTTCTAGGACTGCATCCTTGATCCCTGCATGACCTGAAGGGGTTGGACGGAAGTTCTGTGCAACTTGGTCAGTGGGTTGTGCCGCGCTGTCCAAGTTTAAGAACCAGGTATCGGGGTTGTTCCGATCTGGCTCGGTGACCGTTGGTCTACAAAAGCGGTGGCCATTGTAGTTTTCGTTATAGTCGACGAAGACCACCTTGTTGGCTCCCAACCTCTTGTTGCTTTGTGTTATATAGTAATGCAAATACCAGTTCAGTGTTTGCAAGAGCTCATTCAATTGCTCACGTAGCAGTCTAGTGAGTTCCGGCTGATTTGAGGGCGAATAGCTAAAGGAAATACTTTCACACTGGCTTGATAGGTCTTCGGAGAAGAAATTGGTGTAACCGGCTACAAAAATCGCATTTGAAACAGAGATTGATAGCTTCCCAAGGATTGCATTGATGAGGTTCGTCCAATCAATCTCAAATTGTGCAGAAGATATCGCAGTCTTAGCAGCGGCGATGGATTCGGTACAAATTGGTGATGATGATCCACTGAACTGGAAAATGCAGCCATCGAGGATTGCCTCAATTCCTAAATCGTTGCCTCCAATGGATAACGTAACCATGTCAGTATCTTGCTGAACGTTGGGAACTTGTTTGGTTAAGACATCTTGGATCACCGCGCCTGAACATGCAATAAAGTTGGGTTTCCGCGTTGGGTCATCGTGGCCTGGCATGCACTGATCCATGGACAGCGCAAGCGGATACGCTTCAGAGTAGCGTTTGCAAACAGTGTCGCTGTCGCAAGGCACGCCTGCGCCAGGCCCTGCCGCAAGACTGTCTCCTAGTGCAGCCCACTTGTTGATGCTGGGGCCTGATGGATATGGCCCAGCTCGTGTGGCCAACGACAACGGAGTAGATGCAGATGCTGGCCGGAGTCGTTAGCAACATGAGATTTCATGGCTCTCCTTCACTAACCGGTCGAAGTCGCAAAGAGTTCTAGACAGAAAAGTGTGACCTGCAGGCGCCAGCCCCTAGGTAACATCTCGGCAACTATAAACATTGAAGAGCTCGAAAAAGCGTACGCTGTTGGACTAACGTAAGAATAAAATATATAACTGCGAAGATGTTATGTACTAAGCAACTACGTAAGTTCAGCTCATGCTGCAAGGATATATCATAGGGAAATGAGCGGCATTGCTCTGTATATCATTATGATGCAACCCTAAAGCCCGTGCAGAGTCAAGAGGACGAAAGGTGTTATTGTCGAAACGCATTTATAAGTGAGTATTTAAACCTCGCATCATGCAGGATTCTCGGTGCCGGCTTCGGGCTTCCAAGAGGAAGCAAAGCTTCTCGGAAGGAAGAACAGTAGGATGGAGGGGAATGACCATGTTTCGAACGGAATTGCAAGGGGTACGTTGTGACTATTAAGGAATGTTACTCAGCCTCATGATGTTCCCCGCAACCCTACATGCAGAAGATGTGGAATACATGGCAGTGAATTAAGAAGAAAGGTGCCAAGCATTCTCTGTGGTTGTCTCCACAAAGACCACGAGCATATCTCCGCGCTGAAATACCACACCATCCAACACGGTCTTCTGAGCTCGTGCATGCGCCCCGCATGTGTGCCCCAAATATTTCGTCAAGGCTCTTCTCACCTTCCAACTTCGGTCTCTTCGTAGGCAACACCGGCACTGAGGCGTTGATCCATGTGGGTTGTAGAAATGCATTGTTATATTTGTAGGGACGAATTTCGTGGTACAGTAAATAGATAAAGCTAACCGTGTACTCTCCAGTCGTGCCAAAACACTAAGCAACAACCAGTTAGAAAGTTCCTGCTTATGGCAAAAACCTTGAATGCTCAGAGAGATATAATTAGATATTAATATCCGAAAACATCCTTCAGGAATCCAACAGTTGATTTCGACATTATTCATAATCTGACGACTAATGAGCCTCTTCACTGAGATGAGATTTGGGTGGTTTTCCACACACTCTTCCGGTACTTGAGTATGCTTCTCGAAGAATCGAGCAACAGAAATACACTTTTGAGTACCGTATTATTCCAGATAGATATAAGATATAATGCACCTGCATGGCTCCGACTTTCCAACGTAAGGAGGGGATTGGTTCATAAGGTACTCCCTGTGAACTCCTGCCGTTATAAAAAGTACCATGGTTATAACTCTAGAGTAAGGTACCTTTGTATACATCAGTATCATGGGGTTAGAATTGCGTGCAACAATATTTCGTAAAATGTCAGCAGCTTCTTTCTCCTAACATACTTGGTCAGCTGCCATTGCATCTTTTGTTAATTCAGTGGTATTTTACGGTGTTTTAAGAAAGTCAAACATTCAGCTAGAGTAACTGGATTTTTCGTCAATACGTTCTCTTGTATATATATTCTACTCCATACCATTGATCGCGCTATAAACCCAATTTACTACTGTTTCCAGTCAAAAGGCCACTCCCCGCGTCCCCATCCCCATCCCCCTACCCTCCTCAGCAACCTTACCGCTTACATCCCTTGCTCTAATACCTCTCCCTCCTCCTTCCCTACGCCCTACCTCCACTCCGGATCTACTTACTACCCTTCCTCCTCCCGTGTTTGCTCTTGCTCCCATGTTTGTACTGCCTGCGCCCAAGTTCCCGTATCCTCTAGCTTTGCCAATTCCCAGACTCCCTACACTTCCGCCCCCGAAGCTTCCATTCCCAGTTGCCGGCGCCAGGGGTCTTTGTTGGGTGCCGCGCCATTGTGCATTGGGCGGCGTAGGTGGGTTCATTTCCAGTGGTCTCGGTAGGAAATTCTCGTTGTCGATGGGAGAAGATTGCGGCAGTGGAGTGTACGTTTCCCGGAGATGCTTAAATTCAATAGGGGGAGAGGGGTGCGTTATCCAATTTGTGTCAGAGACGGTTGAAGGAGGGCGAGTGGAGCTGCGACGGGTGGTTGAGTCGCTGTAGACAGAAGAGGACTTGGTGGGGGAACGGGTGATGTCTGCGGCCGAGGCGTTTTGGTTTGGTTGACGGTCGTTGTAGAAGGAAGGAGTCTTGGTGGGAATCGGGGGAAGGTTGGCGCGAGAGGAACGCTGGGATTGAGGTTGGTTGTAGAACGAGGGGTTGTTGGTTGTTGGATGCGTGATGTTTGCACGGGAGGATCGTTGCGAAAGGGCTTGGTCGTAAAATGGACCTTGAAGGTCGGTTCGCGAGGCTTGAGGGTTAGGTGTAGGGTGTGGAACGTCGGTGATGTTGGTGTAAGAGTCGTTCCGGGTATGCATGAAAGGTACGGTACGAGGGGGTGAGATAAGAGGATCCGATGCGTGGGATTCGCGGTTCGGGCTCGCTGTGGAGGTGGTGGCTTGGCTGCTGCGGTTATCGAGAAGAGAAGACTTGTTACGTTTGTGTCGGGATGTGAGGTTGTCCTCTAGAGGGTTCATATCTGGAGGAAGACTTGAGATCTTGCGGAAGATGAGGGCAAGGTAAATGTCGATGGAGAGCGAGACCAAGTGAACGCTACCATTGACCACACTGACCAGGAATAGGGAGAATACAATCTTGTACTCGGCAATTGCTGAACCGAAGAGCGTTGCCCAGTGGCCATGCGTGTCTCCAGGCTCCGTGTATTGCGTCCGAGCCATCATTGCCGTGAAGACGAAGAAGGGAATCAATCCGACATCGATGATGGCGGCAAAGAGCATGTAGCTGGCCGAGGATGTTGGCGTACGTCCCTTAGCTGGGCGAGCAAGATGGTAGATGCCATATACTGTATGTAGGATGGCAATACCAGGCTAACATGGTATTCATTAGCGTGGTGCCTTCTGGATTATTCCTCAAAGTACTCACTGGTACTCTCATGATCCAACCAGTGGAGTCTGGAACACTCTTGATGCATATAACACAAAACAGCATGCCAAGTGCTCCTGCGAGCGCGCATAGGCGGAAAAACAGTTGTAGCCATCTAACGTATTTGACCTTCAATTTTGTCCTTGGGCTCATAGGTTTCCAATCTAGATTTCCATACGGCCTGGATACGTATGAACAGTGGCACAATTTCATTCAATGGTTAGGTACTCACACAACGAAATACGAATCAGGATGTCTATTGAATTCCTTTGAATTGATCAAAGGTCCCTCTGATTTCGGCCGCGGTCTTGGTGGGGGAGACCATGATGCATGCGATGCGGCCTTCGGGTTGAATGCCTTTTCTGTTGGGCCAGTAAAGGAGTGTTTCGAGGGGCGGTCATAGATAAACGGAGGCTCGATACCCATGGCTGAATGAGAGGAATGCTTACAGTGGATTTTAAACACCGAATCGAGGTCACCATAGTTGAGAACTAACAATGCCTTTGTTTTCGCTAGCGATAGTTGCACGGAGCAACTATCTTAGCGCGCATCAGCCATTACATGCTCCAACATTGAAGCTTATTGAAGGCATTCATGTCTTCACCTTATGAACATCATCCGCCAAAAACCCTTTGTTTGCAGCAGATATCCAAGTGTGTCGAAATTAGCGCTCCAACTTCGAAAGACCTCCAAACGGCTCGCGTTCGAAGCTCGCAGGCCATATAGTAGTCATATCGTCCATGATGGGAGACCTTTCCGGATGGCAGTCCTCGGTTCGGGGCCTGCTGGCTTTTATACCGCCTATAAAGTGATGTCGACCATCGAAGGGGCAGTGGTAGACATGTATGAGCACCTTCCGGTACCTTTTGGGCTGGTAAGGTTTGGTGTTGCGCCGGATCATCCAGAGGTAAAGGTATGATATTGCCGTCTCATACACTTACACTCTTGATTATTATGTGGGTTTGCTATTATGGATCGTTGTCGAGCTGACCAGAAGTATTGGTTGCTAGAACTGTGAAGAAAAGTTTGCGGAGGTTGCTTTGTCCCCGCGCTTCAATTTCATTGGGAATATAGATATCGGTAAAGACTTGCCCTTAGCATCGCTAAAGGATCATTACGATGCCATTCTCTTTGCATACGGAGCTTCCAAAGATCGGAAGCTAGGGATACCAGGTGAAGATAAACTGAAAGGCATATATTCTGCACGTGCATTTGTGGGATGGTATAATGGATTACCTGAGTATGCCGACCTTGCACCAGATCTCGAAGCAGGTGAAGAAGCAGTGGTAATTGGCCAAGGAAATGTGGCAATGGACGTTGCACGCATACTATTGCGCAATATTGATCTATTACGGAAGACAGATATCACAGATCAAGCCCTCGCCACTCTTTCGAAAAGCAGAGTGAAAAGAGTCCGAGTCGTTGGTCGACGGGGCCCAATGCAAGTCCGTCACCTAATTCATTATCATGTCCGCAAGACATTTGATTGATCTCTACCCACAGGTTGCTTTCACGATCAGAGAAGTTAGAGAGCTCTTAAATCTACCATCCGTTGGGTTCGAGAGCATTGACCCTAGACTGCTTCCCCCAGACCTTTCACAACTTCCACGAACAGCAAAACGTCTAACACAGCTTCTTTCGAAAGGTTCGTCAACGTCCCTTGCGGAAGCGCAGAAATCGTGGTCCCTTGACTTTCTCCTCTCTCCAACGTCATTCAAATCATTTAGTAATACATCGAACAACTTGGCCTCAATCGAGTTTGCGGAGACCAAACTGGAGGGGCCAAGCGTATTCGACCCCTCTGCCAGGGTCTCCACAACAGAGGGGCGTGCGACTTTCCCAGCCTCTTTGGCTTTCAGGAGCATTGGTTACCAGTCTGAAGCTATAGCCGGCATGGCAGATCTTGGTATACCTTTCGATGAAACCCGTGGAGTCATCTCAAATGACATTGATGGGCGTGTCATTGCGCCATCATCAAATCCTGCAGAAATGGTCGCTATTCCTGGCATGTACTGTTCAGGATGGGTAAAGCGTGGACCAGCGGGAGTCATTGCAAACACCATGGAAGATGCTTTTGTGACTGCCGAAGCTATAGCGAAGGACTGGGAAAGTCAAGTCCCTTTTCTTGATGGAGGCCGAGGCTGGGACGCACTCAAAGACCAAGCAGAGGCCCTTGGATTAAGGACTGTCAACTGGGATGATTGGCAGAAGATCGATGTTGCGGAGAAGAGGAGAGGTAGGGATCGTGGTAAAGTGAGGGAGAAGTTCACTAGTACAAAAGAGATGCTAGATGTTCTAAACTAGGTAGTTTCGCTCATGATGGCTTATCAGGTACACATACTTTAATCCTTACTCCGTACAAGCGAAAATAACCCGAGCGCCGCATGTAAAAGGGAGTTGCCGATCTCTCAACAACACAGGTAGATCGACTCTGTCTTGAGTTTGTGAAGGATAATACGGCGATCTGGCTGTACTACATTTACGCTGATACTTTGAAGGGTGTAAGATAGTTGATACATTGGTAATTTATAAGCGTTGTACAGCGATGATGTTTGTTTTCAAACCGTAAACCGCAAACCGCTGTCAGATGGTACCGAAAGTACGGTACCGTCCTGTAGCGCATATCTTATTATGTCGCCGCAGGACTCCCGAGTACGGTTTCCGCGCACACGGGGTTCCCGCGCACGCTAACTATGACTACTTGAGTACTTGTAATTATCTTAGTGCCCTTTTTAGCACGCTAAACCCAATACTATCTGTAACTAACCTTTCTAGGTTAGAGTGCGCGGAAACCCGGAAACCCCGCGCATACGAGTAGGTACCTACCTACCATCGACATTCGCTCGCTTATCACCAAGGATTCCACATAGCAATTCGACATGCACCTCAGCTTCCATATTACGTGATTGAGCCCCGAGCATCCCATCACTGGACGGACTTTTGTTGACAGGTGGCGGGATTCTGGAGCGCTGAGTTTCAATAGACCTAGCAGCCACGAACGCCTGGTGTGCACTACTTGCTTCTATTGGCCTGTCCTCGGGCGTAAGACTAAGGTGGAACTCGAAGATGGACCACTTCAAGTTGGTGGAGCACATAGAGCAGGAGCAGTCGAGCCGTGTCGCGCTAAATCAGAGCTATTTCGAGGAAACGAGATGCCTTGACCTCCTAGAATCCTTCTGGCTTTGTACTGGACTTGTTGGAGTGGCCGGGATGCCGCTTCATTTAGGACTGCGAAGGAAACATGGCGCTGGTACAATTCTCTGGAAAACTGGTCAAAGACTTCTCGGCTCTTGGGGGTAAAAATCGGACAATCCAAGTACGAAGATACATTGCATTGTAGGTAGTAGTGAATCAAGGGCAAAGCTGGATCTGGGACTCTGAGCCTGCAGTAGCCCGTGCGTACAACTCGGAGCCATATCGAGCTTGCCTTCCACTAAATACGCACAGGCATATTAGGGGCTGAAACGGAGCAATCTGCAATCTGACTTGAGGTACTTTAGTTGATACCAAAAACCGATAAAGGAAGCTAACCACCAGGCGTCACGTACTCCGTATCTTTTGTGGGAAACAACATAGGTAATAAAGGAAACATTGACAACTGGCGCATATGTTTTCCCCTTCCATTTTTCTTTATATTTTGGCCTATTTCCGAGGTTGATAAGTAAGAAAACTCATCCTTGAGCGTGACGGACTGCATACTGTATACTTGGTCCTGCCCACCAGCGACATCCTGCAGCGGAATATTGTTCAGTTCATGTTTGCTCCGTCGCTTAGCTTGAACTATCCATCTCGACTTCAAACAAGATGAAAGACTCAGCACTTGTGGGACACCCTCCAAACAATCAAGATGATTACTGGATCATCAAAGGGTTCTTGCGTCAATCTGGTCTTCCGGATAAAAACGATTCATCCAGATAAGGGCCTTCCAATACACAAACCACCTCATGCTTCCGACGATGAACGAGGAACAGGGCTTATGGCTGCAATGTGTGTGGCCATAGTCTTGATTTTCCTCATCACCGTAACCCGTCTTTCGCTTCGATACTTCCGCAGCGATCTGAATTGGGGCTGGGATGACTGGTTGATTATTCCAGCAGCAGTATGTATTAAAGACATGGGAGGAGAAACCTCTCAATTGGCTAATCCGCTGTTCAGATTGGTGTTATTGGTCAGTTAGGTTCGAGCATCGGGCTTGTCCTCCACGGGGGGCTTGGAAGATATGTGTATGACTTAACATATCACGAGCTTGATATGTTCTTCAGCGTGAGAGACTCACCCACATGGTCGTAAGCACTCGAGCAGGGTTGCTAATCAAAGCGGTGCATATAGTGGGTCTCTATGAGTGAAATCCTCTTTTTCGTCTCTGTCGGACTCGTGAAGGTTTCCATCGTACTTTTCAACCGACGCCTTACAGGTCTAACGTCGAGAAGATGGATGTGTGCGCACAACGTCCTTCTTTGCCTTATAGTCTGCTATATTCTCGTTGTGATATTTACCAATTTCTTTTTCTGTCGTCCTGCTCGCGTCCATTTTTCCATGGTCGCTTATGGCTCGAATCCAACCGCACCAGTATGCCTCAATGGAAAAATTCTTCCAGTATTCCTCAGCGTCATGCACATACTTTTCGATTTCGCACTATTGTCCGTGCCCCTTGTTGTGCTATGGAAAATCCAGATGGATACCTCGAAAAAGATAAAATTGTGTTTCCTGTTTTCTATTGGGTCAGTCTCATGCATCGGTAGTGTAATGAGGCAAGTCATCCAGATACATCACAGGCCCGATTTTACATGTGAGTTAAGTCTGAAGACATTGGTCCCGTGCAAATCATGAGCTGCGTGCTGACAGAACTATAGATGATGCTGTTCGGAGCATCCAGTGGACCACCGTCGATATCTTCTTCGCCATCACGGCAGCATCGCTTCCAGTTCTAAATGCAGCCATTCCAAAATCTTGGCGAGGATCATCATCGCATAGAACCCCCCAGCTCAATTACATCCCCAACAACGCAAGCGACTTTGATAAGGACCACCCCCGAAGCGTGAGCGGGCAAAATATCAACAATCCAGGACAGACAGGTCTGGCCTTCCACTCTGAGAATATCCTGCATGAAGATGAAAAGGATCGCAAGCCGTCGGTGGTGCAATTGCCTGGGTTCACTCAGGAACTTTAGCCACCCCGTCCCTTTCCTAACAGCAATTCGTCGTACAAGCTCTATCCGCAAGCATTGTCAGATGCGAAGTGGACTGGCCGTGGCTCGCATGACGATATCGTTTGATTCGATTGACGGCTAAGCTGGTCTCAGGCTCGAGCTCAGTGGTTCGGACTTGCTATATAACGATTTATTGGCAGCGTACACTTATTGGACGGACTCGAACTTGCTGGAAGAGACTTTTGATGAGGTTAAGATTTCCTTTAGATAACCATATGGGAACGCACACTCGATTCCCACATTCTTATTTTAGGAGGCACAGGCAATGGGGATATTGGGTCAACGATGCAATTCTTCGTACACTGATACTTTGTACATAACTTTCTTACCAGATTTTCTTGTATGATCACTCCAAGAGCTCACTTCTGTACCATGCATACCTTACTCGCCCATAAATCTGTGCAAATACAAAATCTAACTTATACTTCGACGCATCCCCCAGCCCGATAGAACCAAAACCCTAAGATCTCTCTTGCACATCCAGGGAACGTGCATGGAAAATTCTCCGACATCGAGAAGATCAGCCCCAAATTATGCACCGGCCGCACCACGATCTGCCCATTGCATATGCCGCCCATGGCCTTTCGGAGATTTCCAGACACCTGAAGCACAGACGTATTCCCATCGCAATAGTATCTTAGGTGCGCTGCGGGTAGGGGTAGAATAAAACCGTTTATTCTACAATAAACGTGTTTAAAACACGTTAGCGGTTTATTCATGTTTGTTTATTGGTTTTATATTATGTAAGCAAGCTAAACCCAGTTGGTTTAGCTCGGGGGGTTTGACCTCGCTGTCACCATTGCTCCATACGAGTATGGAGTAGATCTATCTTCCTACCACCAGCCATGCCTCCTCAACGCGGTGGCAAACCTCGCAATCAGGCTGTTAAGAGCATGATCCTACCAAACCGAATCGTTCCTGCAGTGGAGTGCTTATACTGTCACCTTCAAATGGCGTCCGGAACCAGTCGTCAGCAGACTCATCTGAATCAATGCACTGCTTACATCAACAGGCCTTTCAATGGGCCAGCTGCACTAGTTCAAACGATGCTACCATCAGCAGTTAAACCACTATCTACAGTGGTTAAAGCATTGAATCGAACGGCAGCAATGGCAGTCTACATAGCTCCGTCGATGGTCACGTGCTCATGGAACAGTCAATTTAGTTGATACTATAAATATATACCCCCCTGTTGCTACCCCTGTGTTTAAAACATGCTTCAATAAACATGTTTTAAACATGTTCGTGCCCTAGCTGCGGGTCGCCAATGCCGATCCGTAAACACATGGATAATGCCGATGATTTCCTCGGCCGTGCCCTGAATGCGGAGATTTCATGAGGCGACAATTGTTACCCCATGTGTCAAGCAGCCAATTCAATAGCGTGATGTGGAGAATTAGCGTGCCAGGTCCGTGCTCAGAAGGTTTTGTCAGATCATGAGATGATGAGACTAAGGTAAAATAAGCCGATGGCGTGTATTGTTGGGTATCCGTAGAATTCCTTACAGCCGGTTTGACAAATATGTAATAATACATTACGCATGTGTTCAATATGATATTGAACTGGATTAATCATGATTTGACCATTCGTCCGGTTCGAAGAATCGTCCCATGTCAAATTCAATGCAGTCAAGACATGATTGCCCAAGCTTTGAAGGGAACTGGTTCTGTAATAGAATCGACTGCACTTTCTATATTGTTGTTAATCTAAGTTTATCGCCGCGTCACAGCGTCATACCCAAACTGATAAACACCGTCATGGATCGTCTCCATGTCCCTCCGACGATGCGCGCTCGGAACATCAACAGATATGTTTGCGCGCCCTCTGCCTCCCCAACTGGTGAATCAATGTAATCTCCGGGCTTTTACGACTTCACAAGTTCAGAGGGCAGATTTTACCCACGTGGTTGGTATTGATCCTCCAGAAATGGGAAAAAGAATAGCTTTTATATCTAAGGAGGTATAGGTTATTGGAGCTGGAGCTGTCGGCCTTGCTATTGCACGAAAGCTCGCTGAGCGGGAGGGTACATCGACTCTCCTAATCGAGCGGCATGGCTCTGTGGGCACGGAGACAAGCAGTCGTAACTCTGAGGCAAGTTCTCCACAAATCTATATTAGCGAAAGGGGCTTAATGATTTCCTCAGGTCATCCATGCTGGAATCTATTACGGCCCTTCCTCGCTGAAGACCAAATTATGCCTCAAAGGTAAGCAAATGATGTATGACCTATGTAAGAAGCAAAACATTCCGTACCGCAATTCCGGAAAATGGATCCTCGCGCAGGACCAGCAGCAGCATGAAACACTCCTCAAAACGCACGAATTTGCGAGCTCGATCGGTGTTCCTACGCACTTCGTTTCACTCTCCGAAGCCCACGAAAGAGAACCAGACGTCTGCGTCAATGAAGCTGTACTAGAGAGCCCCACCACCGGAATCATCGACTCACACACCTACATGTCCTACCTCGAGTCCGATTTCCAATCAAAAGGCGGCGATTTGGCTTGTCACACTACAGTCACCGCCGTCGAGCCTCTCGCTTCTGGTTGCCAAGGCTACAGGATCGACACCACCTCCTCTTCCTCCTCAGAAACATCCTCCATCACTACGGAAACTCTCATCAATAGCGCTGGTCTCGCTGCTGTACCGCTCTCTAATAGCATTCTTCCCTCTTCCCGCCACGTCAAACCATTATACGCCAAAGGTTCCTACTACGCCTACTCGGTCCCGTCACCACGCCCCAAGATCCTTGTCTATCCGGCGCCTACAACCGGAGCCGCTGGCTTAGGAATTCATCTTACTATGGACATGACTGGCGCAATCCGCTTTGGGCCAGACGTTGAATGGGTCAATGATCCCAGTGACCTCTCGGTAAACGAGGCTCGACTTGGGCCTGCGCTGGATGAGATTCAAGCATATTTGCCGAGCATCCAGAGGGAAAAGGTTACATTGGATTATGCTGGGATTCGGCCGAAATTGGGAAAGGGGAGTGCGGTAGCCAAGGGGAAAGGGGACGGGTTCTCGGACTTCGTGATTCGAAAAGAGGAAGGGCTCCACGGGTTCATTAACTTGTTGGGAATTGAGAGTCCCGGATTGACGAGTTCTTTGGCGATTGGGGATATGGTGCATGACTTGTTATACAGGTGATGCGCTTAAGGTCAAGAAAGTGTAATCTATTCGATTACTTACGATTATCATGGCTTTTAGACTTATGTTATATGTAGCAATATACAGATCATCGTGCCACAGTACTAAAGGTAAGAAAATCCGAGTCGACTAATTTTCTAAGTGGAAGGTTGGGCTTAAAAACCAGAAACCACCAGGCCACTCCGCATGCCTTGAGATCGAAAGATTTCATTAGCGGCAAAAATTCGCAACCACATCTTTTACGGACATCTTAGATAATTTTCAACTCCAACCCACGATGGCACCAGAATCCACCGTGTTGACTAACAGAGGGGCCTCCGAGTCACCATATCAGCTGGATAAGGCTCAGGTAAGTGCACCCCAATATCATGCGGCTTAGGAAATAATGATCTCCTAGACTCGCAAAGCCTCAAGCGCACTTCTCAAGCACATCAAATCCGAAGCGCAACGTAAGGAAGCCGCTTCGACAGCTAAGAACCTCCTCAGCACCAGTACTTCCGACCCCTCGGATACCCCACCTTCGGACGTTGAACCCATATGGCTTGTTATCACCACCAAAAAGCATATTGTAGACCAAAAGCGCCTCAAGCCCGGCAAAATCCCTTTACCTCACTCCCTCAATACCTCTCCCGCTCTCACAGTATGCCTCATAACCTCGGATCCTCAACGGCCCTTTAAAGATACCATTGCTCATCCTTCATTTCCTCCCGAACTTTCTAAAAGGGTAACCCGAGTAATCGGTATCTCCAAGCTCAAGGCTCGCTACAAAAGTTTCGAATCCCGCCGTCTTCTCCTCGCCGAACATGACGTCTTTCTGGCCGATGCTCGTATCATTACAAGCCTTCCGAGTACACTTGGCAAGATCTTCTATTCCGGCGCGAAAAGGCCCATCCCTGTAAAGCTCGAAGCTCATACGAATAGAACCGGCAAATCTAAATCTGCCACTGCACCTTCTAAGCCCAAATCTCAGACTGAAACCAGATCAATTGTATCTCCACCACAATTCGCCAAGGAAATCGAGCGCACACTATCTTGCGCACAAATACAGCTTTCCCCGTCAGCAACAACAGCCGTGCGCGTAGGCTTAGCTACTATGGAACCCGGAGAGTTGGCACAAAATATCGAGGCTGTCGTCACAGGAATGGTAGAAAAGTTTATCCCACAAGGATGGAGAAACCTGAAGGCGATACACGTCAAGGGACCAAATACTATGGCACTGCCTGTATGGGCAACTGAAGAGCTGTGGCTGGAGGAGGGAGATGTACTTGAGGCGGAAGAGGCGAGGGAGGCAAAGAGGCGGGCGTCTCAAAAGCAGACAGTAAGGAAGGGTAGAGAGGGTGAGGTTAGGCAGAAGAAAAAGGGTAAGTTGCTGGAAGGGGGTTCGAAGGGTGATATGAGTCAAGAGATGATATTGAGGAGGGAGAAGTTGAGAGAGCAGAAAAGGGAAGCCAGAGAGGTGGGGGAAGAAGAAGAAAAGAAAGGGAAAAAGAGGAAGGGTGAGGCCGAGGGTGCTGGTGCTGGTGGGGTTGGGGAAGAGGCGACTAAAGTGAAAAAGGCGAAGAAGAGAAAGGCCGTTGAATCTTCAGGTGTTGAGGCCTGAGGGAATAATACAGAACTGGAGTAAATCCTAACAAAGTATGTGGCCTTCAGTGCGGGACTGCTAGGTAGAGAAATAATGATTTACACGCGCTTATGAGACCATCCGCAGTAACTCCTAGGTCAGACTATCGATGCTCTTTGTCCATCAAAGGAGCCTTATTCTTTCGGTCCAAAATACCTCTGAAATGCATCGACAAGCACCTCCTCAGTCAACTGCATATGCTCCCCATCCACTTCCCTGAACTCCAACTTCTTCTCCTCGTCCAACCACCTCAACCCAATCCAATCCTCCACGTACATCTTCCTATCCCTCAACCCCGTAACCTTCTCCGAAGTCGTATTTACTTCGCTAAAATACGCGCTCTCTTTGGGAACAACCGTTTTGTCATCTTTGAACATGTACATTGCAAATCTATCCAGCTTTTTCATGTTCTCCTTGTATGTCGCGTTCTTCACTTCCCGCTCGTTGTTGACGTCGGCGAGGAAATTGCTGTTCTCGAGATAGCTTTCCAAGTCTTCTGGATCGCGGAAGTATTGCGCAGGAACCAATCTACTCTGCACGAACTCCGTCCAGGTGTTACTCTTCAAATACCCATCCCACCCTCTGCACACCCAGTCGTTATCCCCACATTTCTGAAACTCGCTAATCCCGTTATGCTGGCTGCCAAACGTCACAAGACTCGCAACTCGCGGGATGTTACACCTCTCCACATAGGCTCTCATGAACTGGCCGCCTTGGGAGAATCCTAAAGCATTGATGGCGGGGGCTTTGGAGAGGATGGGGTGGGAAGAGATGTCGGCGCAGACTTGCGATATTTGCTCGGTGAGGTTGCCCAGGAAGGTTGCGGTGCGGTCGGAAGAGGGCGAGTCGTCGAGGCGGATAAAGTAGGTGTAAGTGCCGGGGTTGGTGGTGTTGGCAAGGGTGGCGATGGAGCGGAGGCCATCGGCTTTGTAGCTAGGAATTGTGAGTGGTGATGTAAGTTTGGGAGAGGTAGGGGCATACTTGTCGCCGAGGCCGTGCCATACCACCAGAGGTAGAGGTGAAGGTGTGTTAGTCGATGTAGCTGGCGCGGGGAGGAGCCCTGCTGGCGCAAGGGGTTGTTGTGGGATGAGAGCAGCAGAGGCTGCTTCAAAGATGGCTAAAGCGCAAACACATAAGATCGGACTTCTAGCCATGATAATTTAGAGCATAGCAAAGCGGTATATACGATGGGTCTGGCTTCATCGTGGTCATGATCCTACGATGATACGCCTCATTAGGGCTGAGTACACTAGTCGCTCCAGGCGCTATCAGCAAAGATTACAATAGCCGGGTATCATTAAACCACTGCACCGATGCATATCCTACGATTCCACATTTCCTGGTACTAAGAAACATTTATGGCGCCCTCACAATCATCCCCTTTGCTAGAAAACGATCATGTTGGTCCTCATCCATCATATATCCAAATCGCTCAGCCCTATGTATTCGAACAAAAAGTGCAAGAATGCATGACCGCAGCCGGAGTCACAGAACAGAAAGAAGATAGTATTCGAATACAAGGCGTTGCGTGGATTGATAGTGTGAGGAAGGCCATGCATCTGTGAGTTGTTCTCCTGTTGGCTCCACTAGTATTGTGCTGATCTTTTGCAGGCCTGTACGGACTTATAATACTGCAGTGGTGTACTATCACAAGTTTCGTCTCGTACATCCTGATGGCCAGGGTTACATTGTGAGTGAAATTTTTACTTTTTCTCTTTTTTTCTCTCTGATCATAAAGTAGGACGTTGCAGCGGCAGCGCTTTTCGCAGCCTGCAAAATCGAAGACACGTTGAAGAAATCAAGAGAGATACTCTGCGCTGCCCATAATCTTAAGCTTGTACCAGCAGAGCAAGCCAACCCTGATGATCCGGTAAGTCTGACCAACCCAGAACATGGCCACAGAACTCAATACGTTTGCAGATATTTGAGGGCCACTCCAAGACAATTATAGGTCTTGAACGTGTGATGCTCGAGTCCTCGGGCTTTGACTTCCGCAACCGCTATCCTCAAAGACTGTTATTGAAGACAGCAAAGCACTATCACGTAGACAGGGAAACGGTAGGTAAGACTGCATACAACATGTCTCTGGATCTTTATCGTACCTTCGCCCCACTCAAGCAAACAACGCCCACGATGGCCATAGCTTGTGTGGAGCTCTCAGCTCGGATCTTTGAGCAGAACATACCAGAGCTGGAAGCTGGCAAAGGCTACAAAAAGTGGAGGATCACTCGGCCTGAGGTCATGGGTCTGTTCTTCGCATCCACTATATTTACGTAAAGATAATTGACCAGATCTTTCAGAAACTCTCCTCGACCTCCTCGACCTCTATACCCACCACCGCGCCTCCACAATCGTCGGTCAAGAGCATGCCCTCGAAACATTCATTAACATCCGCATAACCCTCAACCAAGAAGCTTCCGCCCAGAAATATCCTCGGCATACTGAAACCAACAAGAAACACCTCAGCAACGGCACCAAAGCGGCCAACGGCGCCCCCAAGGACAAAAGATCCCAAACGAGTCCTCGGGAATCAGAGTCACATAAAGATATATCCCCGCAAACTGCTGGACCTAATGCGGCTAATGGGATGACGCCGCAAAGTAAGCCGGGGGTGAGGGAAGGGACGATTAGGTTCATGCTGGATCCCGAGAGGGCTAGGAATGAGAAGATGGCTGTGGCGGAGTTTTTTAGCGTTGAGGAGGAGGAGTATGAGGAGGAGGTTGAGAGGCGGAGGAGATGAATCTAAGCTTATTTTCGAGCACTGGAGGCCGGAGGCCTGGGCGAGGTTTCTACGCACAGTTCCTGGGTTCTTGAGCTTCGGAAAGAACAGTATCAGAGGAACATGTGCTTCACTTCGGAAATGGCTCGATAAGAAGACAGTATTGGAGAATCGAGACCTCGCACAATTCGAATCCAGAGATCTTGAACTCAGTCCGACAGAAGAAGCCCATACGGCAACAGACTAGCACTGGAGCACCCGATTCCTCTCGTCACTCGATTTCCAAGAAAATTAGGCACGCTATACTGCACCAAATCCCGCAAACCAACGGACATCCTCCGGCGCCAAAGAAGGTGATTTTGCAATCTGCAAAACCCCCTTTGCATAATCGCCGACGCAAAAAACAACATTCGACCCGTGAAATAAGGAACGGGACTCGCTTGGCTAACCAAAATAAAAATCGAGGGAGGTTTTTAAATCAATTGCTTGAAAGGGAGTTGCGTCCACTGTGACACTAAGCGTGTTTTATGACGCGTATACTTGAAATAGAGGCATGAGACGCGAGCTGGAGTATGTGGAACGGTGAGATGACGAGGGTGTGGCTAAGGTGGTAGATATGATAGAGAGGTCTATTCAGGTATAATATACAACAGTATTAAAAGCTCCAACAGCTCCCAAAGTACTTTCTCTACACCACTCTTGGAATTACAAACCCTCAGAAGACCCACTAACAGCATACCTTATGAACGCGTCTCGAGCAAGACTAGCGCGGGCGAGAACCCAGACGTTTTGAGCGGAGCGCTCAATGGAATGCTCTTCTCACAAAAGAACAACCCTCCAAGCCGGACTAGGCTCCAGTAGTAAAACCCGACAGTGCGTCTTGTTAATTTCTTTCAACCCCCAGACGAACTATGAAAAAAAACATATATATATATACACAAATACATATCTCTAAAATCCATATCCCACGACTCAGACAGCTTCCCTCAATCTAAAACAGCACAAATCTCGCCATCAATCCCCCCTCCACAAATCAACCTCTCTGGCTCCACCTTTATAACTTAATTCAAAGTCTCGACTGCGACCACCCTCAGCAGTCGAAAAGACTACGGCTGGGAGATGATAAAAAGGGGCTGGCAGATGCAGAGATGTGGTCGTGGTCAAGAAATGCTACTCTGTCTTTAGTGCCAAACGTATTTCATCTGTAAGCTGCAGTGACAAACTAGTGTAGTGTAGAATTAGATGCTTGTTTACATGTGGGGATGAAGCTATGGGGTTTTCAATGGGTTATCGAGATTCGGTGAGGCTACAGTTCAAGCCTGGTGCTTTCCCGGGTCTGATTGGGGACTGAAGGGGGTGTACTGTACATGTTGGGGTCTATATGGATGAAAAAGCGTATACCTTGATACGTTATCTTAACATTACAAACTGACACAATTGTACCTCATCTACGATAACAACAAACCCCGAGTCAAACCAAATCAAAACACGTTCACTTCATCGCACGTCCGATCAGAGCACTGAGCTCTTGAATCCTCGGCCCAGGCGCCACCATCGAAAAATGGTTCACATCACTCAGAACCTGAATCTTCAAATTCCCCTTCCCAACCAACTCGTCCCAACCCCGCCCACTAAAATCGGTCCGGTTGTTAAGAAGCCAAAGCATCTCCCTCGGATCATCAGGGCGGATTTCCGGTCTAGGATCACTCGGGTGCTTGCAGATCCCATCTCGTGCGTAAATAAGATGCGTTTCCAATGGAGGACCCGCAAAAGGGTTGACAACGTAATCGTCCAAGCTCCTTATGAAAGCGTCGAAATGCGGTCGAAGCCAGCTCGGGGGCGCTTGCCCCTTTGTTCCAAAGAAATCCAAGCTTTCGAAAAAATCGTACATGCGCTGTGGCGGATTCTCCAAGCCGACGGGGTTGGGGGAGTCAATGAGGATCAGTCGGGCTGTTTCCTCGCCACTGCAAGCGAGTTGTTGGGCGGTTTCGTAGGCGCAGATGCCGCCTGCTGACCAGCCGCCGAAATAGTAAGGGCCTTTTGGTTGGCGGAGCCGGATCTCGGCAAGATATTTAGTGGCTTGTTGCTCTAACGAGGCCTTCATGTTCTGGGGGGTTTTCATCCATGGACAGTTCAAGCCGTATACGACGACATCGGGCGATATTTGGGGAAGCGAGGCGTAAGAGGTGGCGGATCCAGAGCCGTCGGGGAAGAGGAATAGTGCTTTTTTGGCTGTCTTGGGCTTTCCTTGGAGCAAGATAGATGTCGCATGAGGATCCGTATCTATTGCAGGTTGAGCAACCTCGGGGGTAGTATTGATAGTGGATTTGTTGCCGCTTGGTTCTTTCGGCTTCAGGCCCAATGAGTTCTCGACCTCGATCAGAGTGTCATTATCGGCAAAAAGCGTCTGTGGGAGTTCCATTTCTAAGACTTCACCAAGCTTGCCCATGATCGTTAGCGAGAGCAGTGAATCTAAGCCCAGCTCCGAGAAGCTTGTCGAAGGTGTCAAGTCTTCGCTGGCGACACCAGTCTCTTCAGCAATAGTAGCGCGAATAACGCCAATAATATCGTCCGTTTCTGCAACTGATGTTGCACTTGTATCGTAGTCTTCAGACCCGGCTTCTGATACATTGTCTTCCTCCGGTGTCAAGACCTGTTCATCCTCGCTCGAAGAGGCTGGTGACAGTGACCGATTCTCGCCACCGTTAAGATATTTCGTGAGATCTTTGGGACTTGGATAGTCTGCAAACATTGTCGAGGGTAGGTCGAGTCCAAGCTCTTCTCGTAATCTACCAGATATTGTAAGGGATAGGAGAGAGTCAATGCCGTAATCGGCAAACTCGCTGTCTTGCTCAAGCTCGCCCAAGTCGAGGCCAGCCTCTTGTGAGATGATTGCCATTACTCGAGACACAATACTATTTGACGACGACGACATTTTGGATTGCTTTGCAGTGGCTTTAGGTGCAGCCTTCGCCGCCGACTTCGCATTTGGAGCGGGTCTGGCTGCTGGTGCCGGTTTGGACTTCGCAGGTGGGTTGGCATTTAGAGCTGCGCTGTTTGAGGGATTTACTGCACTTGTCGATGCCTTAGGCTTCGATGGTAGTAGCTGATCTAGGACTTTGCGGGGTACACCTTGGAACTACAATGGATTAGCACTCGTCATGTCTTGGTCAGGCCAGTTACAACTTACCTTGACACCCTCGAAGATGGCGACCACGTTGCCTTCATCAAAGATATACGTATCGCCAATGTACATTGTCCCGCTCGCAAGCTGCATCCTATTGTAGCTTTGGTAAGTCTTCCCCTTGATGAACTTTGTCGCACATCGCATCGTATCCCAGCCATGATTGACAAAGACTTGGTCTCTTGAATGGACGTTGTCGTTTGCGTTCATGATGAAGCCAGCAATATGCCCAAGACTATCGATCCAACGAGGGTCGAGGTAGAAGCCTCCGTTCTCGACCTGGAACGACACTTTGGCGGTAGCTTCGAGCTCTCTGCTGTCGAGTACAACTTCTTGCATGCCTTGGTAGTTCGAGTCGTAATCCACGAGAGATGAGAACAACTTATAGACAATGCCACGCTTCATCTTATGCGACTCACCTTCATCAACACCCTTGTGCAGCGACGTAACTCTGCTCTTGACAAGATAGGAGTTGCGCTTCCAGTCTTCAAGCCACGTCTGTTTTTGAGTGATCGTCACTTGGCATGTTGCATGATCAGCGATCTTGCTGCCCTGCGCATTGACGCTGTAGAACGCAAGCGAAACGATATTAGTCGACCAATGTGCTACTGCCGAGACACGAAGCAGTTGTGGTCCGCTGTTGGGAACTGCTATCAACGGCCTCTCGACCTTCATGTCCCCAGCGTCGAGGCCTATAGTATCACTTTGCATGTTGTTTGCCTTGAGCATGTGGTCCGCCATGGTCATCGCAATGTCGGCGTACAGAGACTGGAAAGGTCAGTGCCTTTTCAGATGACTCTCCACAGGATAACTTACGGAAGGACATAGAGCTGCGCTGTTCACCTTGTGGCCTTGGATGACGGGAGCGAGTCGTGGGTCATTTATATCCGACTCCGTAAGTACACGTGAGATATCGACTGCATTCTCCTCCTCAAGAACACGTTGTACAGACGGAGAGATATAGACAGGCACAGGCTTTTGCGCAACTGGAGCGGCGGTGATTGGCTTCGGTGCCGGGTCGTCTCCTTTAGTAAGGCAAAAATCATTCTTGTACTGTATCCAGTATTTCTTCGAGTCCCAGCCGTACCTGGGGAGCTCGAGCATCCTGTGTGAGCTCTTGAAGTCCCGGTGATATTCTTGCCACTGGATATCGATACCTTTAAGGTAAAGTGACTCGAGCCCGGCGGTGAGCACGCTCCAAGTATCTGTGTCTTTCCGTAGCGACGGCAGTGCCAAGGCATGTGAGCCAAGGATACCTCTGATCATTCCAGAACAAGCCGGATGTGATCCAATTTCTACCCAGATTGTCCCCTCATTGACGATTGATGAGGCAGCAGCAGCTGTGACAGCACCTTGAAAGTTGACGACATTACGGCACGCGCGCGTTAGGTATGATGCTCCTAAAGTGTCACCATCTGAGACGACCTGTTCAAGCAAAGGTGATATATAAGGAATTGATGGGGCGCTGTACCGAACGCCGCTAGCAGCTGCCTCAAATGACTCCAATACAGGGTCAACTTGGGCCGAATGAAAAGCGAACGGGATATCTAGCTTAACAAAACTCTGGCCACTAGATTCAAGCTTTTCCATAAAGCCGCTGATCTCTTTGGCTGGTCCACTAATCACAGTGCCGGTAGGTTGATTGATGCATGCGATTTCGCAGGAGGATCCAACTAGATGGGGTTTGACAGCATTCAAAGATGCTTTGATGGCCAGCATAGCATGGGTGGATTTATTGCAGTGCTTCGAAAGCAGCTGTGCTCTGGTACCAACAAGGTAGATGGCGCCGCTAGCCGTAACGACACCGGCTGCATGGAGGGCTGCGTATTCTCCAAGGCTGTGGCCAATCGTCGAACTTGGACTTACTCCCCAAGAAACCCAAAGGCGAGAAAGTGCCATCTGTACGCATGTAAGAGCCAACTGGGCAGCAATTATCTCTACGTCCTCGACATTTATGGCACTGCCATTAATCAGTGGCAAGAAGCTTGGAAAGCCTTGTCGTTGTGCTATGCCATCAAAACGGAGGATATCCGCCCTAAACTGCTCAACTGTCTCGAATAATTGTTTTCCCACACCAGCGTAGAGTGAACCCTGGCCTGTGAAAACAAACGCTACTTTCGGAATCTTCACTGCATTTGGTATGGGCTTCACATCAAGATTACCAGCTTTCTCCTCGAGGGCTCTCCGAATAGATTCAATTCCAGATCCTGATACAATTGTTCTATAATTATAATGCATTCGTCGTGTAGTGGTGGTGTATGACAAACTCGGAAGGGAAGTCGTTGTGTTTCTTTCCAGGAAGGCGATAAGAGCGTCGACGTTTCTTTTGAGTGACTCTGTACTTTTGGCAGTTACAGTGACCAGATGTACAGCGCGAGGATCGATTTCTCCATTATCCACTGAAGGAATTGGGGCATCCTCCAAGAGAACCGCAGTGTTACCGCCAGCAGCGCTGAAGTTGTTCAAAAACACAGTGCGCTTTCCGCGAATGCTATCTGTCCGATACCAAGGCGTAGGTTTGTAGGCAATATTGACATTACGCTCTTTTAGGTCAAGAGGATAGTGATGGTTGATCCTAGTCTTAATTCCGCAGTGTGGAGGTATCTCGTTATGCTTCATCATCATCATCACTTTGATGAGCGAAGCAACTCCAGATGACGATTCCGCGTGGCCAATGTTGGCCTTGGCAGAGCCCAGGTGCAATGGGTGATTCGGCATGCGCTCATGACCGCAACCAAAAACCGATAGAACGGAGTTCATCTCTGTCGCATCTCCTGCTTGGGTTCCAGTTCCATGCATCTCAATGTAGCTGATATCTATAGGATTTGTATTGGTGTGTCTAAGGATTCGTTTGAAGACAGAAGACTGGTCGCCTTCATGGGGCCTTGTAATGGAATCCGTTTGGCCACAATGATTCGTGTACGTTCCTGCAATGACGCCAAAGATGGGATCGTCATCTGCTTGTGCGTCCTCGAGCCTCTTGAGAATGACGGAACCAACAGCATCTGCTCTGCAGTAGCCACTAGCCTCATCATCAAACGTGTTGCAGTTACCTAGGAAGGAAACCGTCAGTTGATTTTGAGCTACGAAGCAAATGAAGTCTACAGACCTGTCGTTGATAGAAAGTGGCCTCGATCGAGACCAGCAAAGTTATCAGGATTCGTCAGGACGTTAGTCCCTCCCGCAACAGCAGTATCGCAGTCTCCTCTCCATAAATAACTGCATGCCGTTTGGATCGCGGCGAAGCTTGAAGAACATGCTGTATCAATACTCAAGCTAGGACCAGAAAATCTGAAGAAGTAGCTGTGCTTAAGATTAGCAAGCCTGTCTTGAATCTTAGGGTTAGGGTTATTACCTGATCCGTCCTGGAACAAATGCACGGTTACCGCCAGGAATAAAATACGTGTCGATGTTTTGACCGCTATTTACCTCTCGCCAATCATCACTGGTAACGCCAAAGAAGACACCAACACGGTCTTGTTGTGTGGAGGGTGTCCTGTTGAGTACCATCCCTGCCATTTCGAGCGCTTCGTATGTGGCTGTAATCACCAATCGCTGAGCCGGATCTGTGTTCTCGGCTTCTCTTGGGGACATATTGAAAAACCGGGCATCAAACAGTCCAGGCTCATTAATGAAGCAGCCATACTGGATCCTGCTGGTGTTCTTTCTCTTACCCGCTGGATCGAAGTGCGTCTTCCAGTTAAACCGATCTTCGGGAATCGTGCGATGAACATCTCGTCCAGCATGTAACAACTCCCAGAACTCATCATTCGATGCAGCCTCCGGGTAACGACCTGAAAATCCAACGATGGCAATCTTGGATTGTTCGAATTTACCAGTAGGCATGGCAGGCTGGGATGTTGAGACGCCCGCGTTCAACAGGTCGGTGATGGTAACATCCATTTTGGTGCTCCGGGTCAATGTCGAGGAGAGGAGTTGAGCAGCATTGGAGGACACTGGACAAATCGTGCATTCTTGGAAAGCTGTCTGCTGGAAGGCTTCCTCGGCGAAAAATTGGACAAAGTTGTCCCATCGAATTTGCTCGAACAATGTGTCTGATACAACTCGATGAAGCAAAGCCTTGAAGTCCTCAGCAACGATCATTTTTCCGGAAGCAGCAGAGAATAGGGCAATCCGTGGCTTATATAATTGAAGTGCTTCGTCATGAAATTGACCGATTATCTGATCAACATCGGACGATCCAAAGAGAAGAGGGGCATGATATGGTGACTCGATAGGCAGGTAATGTGGCTTAAGAGACGTCGCGGCTAAGAACTCATTTAAAACACTGGGGGGGCCACTGATGGTCACATTCGTCGGTGCGATAGCGCTCACATAAGGCTTGGAGCTTACCGACAAACACTGCAGTCGTAATTTAGATGAGTGATGTCCGGGACTGCGAAGACTTACTTTCTTTAAGCTGAAAGTCTCAATTAATTCAGCAGCTTGATCTTCGTAGGCACTCACTACCACCGACCAAGATCGAGATGATTCAGGAATTGGCCTCTCTATATCGTTGCGGAGCTCAAGCGAGCGAAGACCGGTCCTGAATGCTACAAGGACTGCTTCGATGCCCGCAGGGATTAATTCAGAAAGTGTTTGAGAAGTACTTATTGCAGCGGCAGCAAATGAACCGGTGCAAAGTCCCACAAGGTAACTATTTGCAGCACTCGGGAAAGTTCTCGCTCCTTCTCCAAAATGGCTATGCAGGCACGGTTAGCTCAGAGTCGGGAGCCAAGCTGTTCTTGTATCATAACTCATACCGAATGAATTGCCCAATCTCACAAACACATAGAAGAGCAAAGCTTAATGCTGGTGTCCCTTCTGTCTCCCCGAGCTTTGATAGAAGATCGACGATGGTAGTAAAATGAGGGAACCAGGCTTGCTGACGAGCTGGGAGTTTTGAGACTTCTGCTCGAAAAGTATAGCTGACTCGCTCAAAGAACGATCGTAAGGTAGGATTGTCTTTGACATGGAAGAGTTGACGAAGATCCCCTTCGAATGACACTGTCAAGTCGCCAAAGAGGAATATTTGGCACCAAGATTCCATGGTGCCATGCATTGGAGACATGAAGGGGGCAGCTGGATGAGCCAAGTCATCTGTTAGTGAAAAGGGGAAGAATTTTCACCTGTCAGGAATGTTGTCAAAGTGATGAATGTAGAAAGCAACTTCACGAGAAGAAGGTTTAAAAGGCCAAGGGTTCTAAATGCGGTTCTATAAGAATCAGGTCGCCCCGTACAAAACCATCATCCAGCTGAGATGCGTGCCTTTGAAAACTTGCTACTGTTACATACGTCGTCTTCCGACACACTCCTTTCGGCAAGCGACTGATAGTGCCACGTGAAAATGGGCGAGAGCAGTATGCGTTGAGCCATGTCTGGTACCGAGGAAGCGTTGCCTAGCCTTCGTTAGACATACGCCCGGAAGAGTTTTGTCCTTCGGGCCCTCGGATGCCGTCTTCCATTGTTAGTATTCCACCGTTGTGGAAGAGATCTAGGATTGTGTTGCAGTGTGTTAGATAAGATTGCGCGAGTCGGCTTCCGGGAATCCGGAGGCAGTCGACTTATTGATTTTTCGGGGCCTGAAAGAAGAACAAATGGAACAGACTGCCTAAAATGCGACATCGCCGCAGATTACTCGGGACCAAAGGATGTAAGCACGCTTACGCTGAGTATTCTTTAACCATAATGGGGCCACCTCAACAAATACGAGGAAAACATTTTATTGTCAATATTCAAAACGGCCTTAGCTTGCCGTGTGATACTTCCCAGAGCCTACCCTTTGTCGGTCTATCCTAGAATATTGTCATAATGTCTAACCAACATCGTGTGTTCGCCTTAACAATCTGCGGATATCGCAAACCGGGAATGGACGAGGAAAGTTATCACAAATACATTAGCGAGAACCATGCGCAGTCTCTAAAGGATCTGATGGTCAAAAACAAGATTATTGACTATACAATGGTGCGTCATCTTCTTGTGGTCAAGATTTATAAAGCAATAACGTTGACGCTGAGAAGCAACACAACACTAGCGAAACAAAGAAGATGATGAGGCAGATCTTTGGCGATATGCATGCTGCAATGGCTGCAGACTACGACTGCATCATCCAAATGGTATTCAACGATCCGCAGGACTTCATCAACGTCAAACAGGACCCCCACTACAAGCAAGTGGTTATGCCAGACCACGAGAATTTCGCAGATATGGAAAGGAGTAGGATGATGACTGGTTGGATTGAGAGGCATATTGTAGGAGGGCAAGCTGTATGAGCTGAGGACGAGACCCAAGTACATGGACGCTGAAGATGCGATGTCGATCGAGTCGCTGCATCGCAGTGAATCCTTAGGAATCTATAGCCACTTGCTAGACGCCCAATAATAGGGCTCACTACCGTCAGAACCATCATCACCTCATCAAGCAGCTACAGTGAAGACTCCACAGAGCGATAACGGGTATGTCGAAACGTCAAACACTTCGAGGACCAAAGGCCTAGGAGCGTATGTACCGAGTGTGTTTGAGCTGTGAGATCCGCGTGCTTAATTGACCTTGGTCATCCAGGAATGCTGTAAAGACCAGTCATTTTGCCCACATTGATGTTCCGTTTGCCCAGGGCGATGGACGATATCTGCTCGGCATCATCCGTCTTCATCAAAGCATCAAGTTTCGCTGCGCAGTTTGTCGTTAAATCCCCCGAACCGGGACTAATCCCCAGAATCCCTTGCTTGTTATGATATTGATTTATTGCCAATTTCCCGGCAGTTTTGTTGGTACAGGATTGATGTCATCAAGTGGGCGGACGTAGAAGGTTTGTCTGTTATAGCAGAAGAGCTAGAGGCCGCGAGGGTACGTCGGGTCATGGGGGGCTTGAGAAGGGCCGGAGGGGTGGGCTTCTGTCAAGTTAAAATGACAACGCTAGAGGCGTCAACCTTAGTGATATTATAGAGCAGGCCGCGTGCGGGCTGATCAGCGGTGTTGGCCTCAACATCGTTCACGAATATGTAGATGTTATTCGCCTTTTGGCGGTAGTGTCGTGAATCTGTCGCTGGACACTTCGGATTACGGAGTTGGGCCTACCTATGAACGCAGGGATGCCTCTTAGAGTATCAACATCTTCGCATTTGACTGCCTCGCGAGAGCCAACAATCTTGTGGTAATGGCAAAGATGGCGAGAGGGTTTTCGATATATTGGAGCTTCGGACATGGGTTGGCGCCGGTGGAGAGTGCATCACATGTCAGCAGAACCAGGTGAACGAAATATACGCGAAAGAGGAATCTCAATGAGCGATGAGGCCGACATGCAAAGAATGTATGTTGTTCTTTGATGTACAACAAAAGTGTAAGAGTGTGAAGTGCTACAGTACAAGTTGGTACAGGATGGAGGATGATCTGCGCGCTAGTCTCCGCGGGCTTGGCGCCCACCGACCACCTCGAAATGACTCTTATCCTTTACACATGCCAAATGATGGAAACGTTCAGCAACAAGTTCAACTTGAACTGAATAGAGAAATGGTTTGCTAAGTACGAAGCCGCCATCAAGCTCAAAGGCTACACGGACCCTCAGGCCTCTTGACGGCCCAGGCAGCCGGCACTCAGCGGCTGAGCGCTATTCCAAGTTTGGATAGAAAAGATATCAATCTTTTACTAGGCTAAACAGATATCACCTGTCTCCTGCCTCAGTGTGCAGCTACTTTAATCATCCTCTCCTCCTCCTCACGCTCCTTTTGGACTTGTGCATGCTCACTGAGAGCCTCTTTGCCATCATGGCCCGTCATAGGTTTGAATCCATTCCTAAACACGGGACTCTCCTTAACCTTCTGCCAATCATGCAACATATGCCCGTTCTCAACGGAGCACTTGACCTCCTCGCGTCCCCGGGGAACGATTTCTTCGTCGTATGCGGAGATGGCTTGTGTCAAGGTTGTCTCGTTGGCGCGAACGCCCTGAAGGGCATCAAGGAGATGGGAAACGTCGCAAATGCAGTGGTTGAGACCTTGACCGCGGTCTGACGACGGATGTTAACCGTTGAAATTCAAAGAAACCGAGACTATACTTACATGGCGGCATTGGATGCGCAGCGTCGCCCACTAGTGTCATTCTTCCGCCCCGATTATCCCAAGGTTGCGTGATCCAATAGCTAATGTCCGCTTTGTGGACTGGCGTGTCCTCGGGGATCCACATGAATGCTGAACGAGCAGGCTCACCCATTTCCTTTGCCCGACCCTTTATCATTGCGAGGCGTTCTTCGTAGCTGAGCGAATGATCAGGGTCTCCGAGCCAGGCCATCGCGAGATGGAATACCCATGTTTCTGGGTGGTCTGGACCGTCGGGCATGCTGGAAACTGTGCGGATCTAAGCGGTCGTGTAACTACAAACAATAAACACTGAGTTTGACTCACTCGATTGGAAAGCATGAAATGAGCGCTGGCTCAATGCCAAATAACTTGTTGGGAATCGTTGCCGCACATATCTCGCCTTTCCCGCATCCCCATAGCAGACGGTCATGTTGTGGTGCCAAATTGGGAACCTACTCACTTGCGCCTTGTCTGCTCCAGACATGGCGAACTCTCGGACTTTGGAGCGCGGGCCGTCGGCGCCAAAGATCAGGGATCCATGGACGGTAGTATCATCGCTGAACGTTGCAATTACTCCGTTGCCGCTCTCGTTGAAAGCAATGTCGCTGAGGCTCTTGCCGTACTAGCAAAAGAAAGAGGCACTGTCAATATAAACATACTCTTTGGAAACCAATACTGTATACAACCAAAGAAGTTGTGGCGGCAGGCGACACTCCACATACCTGAACATCAATCCCCTCAGCACACAAAGCCCGCATCTTACTCCTTGGAACCCTCAATCCTCTCGCATATGGCACGCCCGCAAGCAAATCCCCCGTTTCCCCTTGAATAATTGGATAATTACCACCCGCGTCTATAGAGACGGCGGGATTGCAAGAGGCGGTGGAGAGCTTCGCAAAGAGTTCGGGGGGGAGGAGTTTCTCGAGGTGGTCGAGGGACCAGTGGATGGCCATTGTCCATTCATTGCCCCTATAGTTGAGCTTGATTTCTTTTTCGAATATTGTGTAAGGAATTCCGGCCTGGAATGCCTATGTTAGCTGACATTCAGGGGCGTGGTTTGAGAAAGATCCATTCCAGACGGGATCCAGAGGCTCACCCTTTTAAGACCTTGGGCGAGTATCAGACCGGTAATACCTGGCTGGTAGTCAGAAATGCTCTAATGCAAAAGCTACCAGAACATTGCTCACCAGCTCCAATTATAAGGACGTGAAGGTCCTTCGTCGCGTCTTGGTCAGCCATTTCTATGGTGTTCTACTCGGTGGTTTGAGTGGTTTGAGTAAAACCAAGATCTTTGACGTTTTGGTGATAACTTCTTTGATGGTGAACTACTTTAGCACAGGCTTTAATGAAGAGACGGTGTATTACTCCCCTGGGGGGGGGCGCACGATGTCTCCTCCGAAGGCGCCGTCAAGGAGTAATTCAACTCGACGTCCGAAAGCCACATTCCCCAATGTATCGAAAATTAGGACAACTGCCCGTGCGACGATACTCGACACCTTCCTCGGATATGTCCCTTTTGGTTCATGCTCAGCGGATCCCGAACAGCGGTGTGTTAGTACCGGCGATATTTGTTTGCCTTGCTCGATCGGTTGCGACATGTCACAAAAGTGCTCGTCCAGAGCCCCTTATCCATGAGTCACGCACGCGAGCTCAACCCTTTTTCTGAAGAGCCTCGGAGCCCGTATTGGCATGATAGATCCATGTGATTGTACTGGCTATTGGAGTGCGGTGAGGAGAGAAGCTGACTACCTTAGGTAGGATGCGTCATACCTAAGGTACCTTAAGGTACGGTTACCTTACCTTACCTTAGGAGGGTAGGGAGCTGACTGGGATCATTACTCGAAAGGAGCCGCCACAGCCCTGTGTGGCTTGATGACGCGTTTCGGGTGCCGAAGTCTCGGCGCCAGGCGGCTTGTGCCGCGACGCCCCTACACAGAGTAGTACTTTAGTACCAAGGTAACTCCCTGGATCCCGTTATTACATGATCACTTATCTCTAGTCGCGAACCTAGATCGACCACCTCGTGTCAATCGTGTCAATCGTGTCAATCATGTCAATCATGTCAATCATGGGTTGCCTCGCGTCGACATTCCACGGAATATCTCATATTTTCTATAGCCCATGGCTAATGAGCGGTTCTGGTAGGCTTACATGACAATAGGATTGGAGTTCAAGTGGTCTGATGAGTTCATCACAAATTGAGAGTTACTTATGTGAGAAGAAATCTTGTCAAGGCTCAACCCGTTGCAAGGAGATTCACAGACCGTATTTGTTCATTACTTCTTGAACTATACCTGTATAATGTTTACGGTCCATTGCCATTATGGACTTTGACTCCATAACCGTATCATACCCGCTAGCAGCTTACAGACCTCTCGACCGCTAAAGAAGGCGAAGCTGTGTGGAGGACTGCCGGCTACCTTGACTGTGAGAATCTTGCATAGGATCGGCAGCTAGGAAATCAGAAAATAGCCTTGGATCTGGGAAATCATCCATGGGTACGTCGGGCTCGCTCCAACATGGTCGCTTTCTGCTTTGCACTGATACAGTCTGTTGCTGGAAATGAGGGGAGAAGTATTGTTGTTGAAGTGCATCGAAAGGTTGACTCATGTACTCTGAGTCCATTGGCGTCATCATACCAGTTGGAGCACCTGTACTCGCCGCGTCCGATGTCCCTGTGGAGGTCTTGTTGCTCGACAAGCAGTCCCAGGATACAGCATCAGGCAGAGGAACGGCCGACGGGGCTGGTACGGCCATGAAGTCCGAGAAACCTTGCGGCCCACTGAAATAATTATGCATGGTTCGTGGGGTGTGGCTGTTACTGCTTTGGGCCCTCCCACTTAGCGACGTCGGAAGCTGTTGAGAGTTCTTAATAAGGTTGACGAGCCTGAGAAGTCTTTCGAAAGCACGCCCAACTTTGCGGGTGTGGTTATTCGCTTGAGTTTTTGCGTCAAGTTCCTTGCAACAGGCGCATACCTTCTGCAATAGATCCATGTCCTCTTCTGCTTTTAATTCGTCAGTTGCTGATACTGGCCAGATGAGAGTCTTGACCAGCAAGAAGAATGCAGGAACGGAGAATGTATCTAAAAGACTGTGGGATAATAAAGGTACAGGTCCGCTTGTGGCTTTCCTTGCCTCTGATCGAGGGCTAGCACTTTTGCCAAGAGTTTTCGACGGACTTTTGAAAAGGACGAGAGTCTCAAGCCGCTCCACCATCGACTGGTCATGCTTGCCATAGGAGATCAGGAGCAGAATGCAGCTTGCTCTTGCGGCATCTAATGCTCGCCGGACATGGCCAGCTTCCGTGTTTCCACGCAGGGTACTGATGCGCGCAGCCAAAAACTCGAGTTGCAGATCGACGTCGTTGGTCCCGGTGTACGGTGAGCTGAATATATCATGGGCATTAGCCCAACGCTCGAGACTTTGCTCAATGCGTGAGAGTGCAATCATGTGCTTGGCTGAACATTGCTTCTGTGATTCTGCAGAGTGGAACAATCGGTAGATCTCTTCTTGTAGCCTGGCGAGCTGGAATCGGGCTGACCAGTTTGAATCGGCAGAAGCAAGTTGGCCGAGCTCTGGTGAGAAAATGCAATCGAAGCTAGGTAGCCAGCAAATAGACCCACGAGAGATTGAAAAGCTTTTGTCTCGAACATATAACGATGTGAAAACCTTGAAGCGTTCTTGCGCTTCCTCGGGGCCGACGCCATCGGATGCAGCGTGGGATTGGTGGAGACCCATCGTCCTAGCAAGCACGCAAGCTTGCGCAAAGATCGACTCTGCAAAACCAGGTGGATAATACTGTTGGGCAGCAATGCTCTTTGCCAAAAGTTAGTGGCCATCGCAGCGAACCGATGTATCGGTCATCAAGAATGCTCACCAGGAGTGCCAAGGCTTGGACGTTAATCAGTCTCGGCGCCATCAATATACGAGGATTGCTGAGAGCCGCACGCACAGTTGAGAGGAATGGTAGGGCGAATTGCGACCCAACTAACGGATCACTACCTTGAGTTGAAACTTCTGACCCAAGGACGAGAAGGATGATGGAGTTGAAACAAATAGCCCAAGCTTCGTCAGCAGGCGCGAAAGTGCGACTATAGATCCGTTCCACGTTGGACCAAAAAGAAGATTGAACAAATATATCTATAGCGAGGTTCGCCTGCTGGAAGAATTGGCTTTGGACCATCAGGAGGAATTTCTTAGGAGGAAGCCGAATGGGGTAATGATTGGACGGAAGATCGAAAGACTCTTCAATACCGGCCTCGAGACACATACGCGCGAGCAGTTCGCTGAGTGCCTCATTGTTGACAATTTTATCTTGCAATTTGCTCTGTTGAGGTTCATCCTCGGCTAGAGGCGAGCTTTGTGTTTGTTGTTCCGCTAGTAGAGTATCACGGAATTCAGTGCAAAGGGTAAACAAAGTGCAAGGACCATGATATCGATCTACAAGATCCGCTTGACTGCGGACTATGTGGCAACCCGTTGGTGGTAGGGATGGAGTATCCTCGGCGAACTGGTCATCTGCCGAAGAAGTGGATGGAGACCCTTCGTCCGTCGCTACATCAATGAACGATCTTTGACGGTTAGGCATCTTGAGAGAAGCCATGAAGCTTGAAAGCTTTCTTTCGATACTCCCTAAGCGATCCTCGAGACCGCCAATGTTGTTACATCTAATGAAAGGTCTATGTCAGACCAGTGACACTTCTGATGAAGTGCTTTGAGTCGAGGAAGACCACAGTGAAAGTGACTGGTGGGGTCGAATTAAGCTTACAATAGCTTGATGTGATTTACCCTTTTTCCAGGGGTAGAAAACTCGCACTCCACGCCATCGCGGTTGCAATTCGCACATTGTGGTCTCTCACGTCCACAACGAATTTTTCTCTCGCGACAATGGGTACAAGCTCTATCGAGATGGGACCATGATTGGGCCTATTTAACGGCTGTCAGCTGAGACCAAGGATGAGAAAGGTAATGCGATATGCAAAGCCCATGTGAGCTTTGATCGATAAATGATATAAATGTGCGTACCGCTCGTTCGGAAGATGCCATATTCGCAGGCGTCAACCCAGTGTTGGCTTCGGGCTCGATGGCTGAAGCTTTCATGGAATATGAAGAATTCCAAATACCTTACATTCAAGCAAAGAGGGGGTGTTACGATGTAAATACAGAGGATATTGAAAAGGCATCAGTGGTATCAGAGAGAGCAGCGATCAACAGGACTCAGCACTCTTGGCGGTTGGTGAATTGGCCCCAATGCTAGATAATCACTATATACCATACATAGCTCTAGGCTTGGAGGCGCACGCAGGCCTCTGGGAACAGTAAGGTGCTGTGACGGTAATGTAACTATACGGGGTAAGACTGATTCAGCTTGTGGTCGGCAACGTTCTGCGGTCGGCGTAGACGACAGGATCTACTTACTTGCTTCGATCTAGGCAGTACCCGGAGCCCTCAGAGATTAAGGTAAGTAAGGTAAGAGTGTCCAACGGGAGCTCTGGTGATGTATCCAATCACGCTTAACAACTTGGGTAGCTCGACATGGTTGGAATAAATATCATTTAGTTCGATCTTAAGATAAAGTGGCTGATCAGGTTGGTTGGTACCTTATGTATCAACTAGCAATGCCAGCACGTTTTAGGAGAGCCGCAAAAGCACAACTAGCGTCCACCTAGCCGTATAGCGTCATCATGCCTAAGGTAAGTTTACTCGAGGAGGACCGTATCTTACCTATCGACGTGCACGATAAGGCAGCACGGCCCCAGGGCCAAGCCCCGGTCATTGGGTGACCAAAGTGGTTGACAGCGGTGGGAAGATGCGGTCGGGGGATCTCGTATGGCCCGTTAGGGGAGTTAGGGTTTGCGGACTCCCACCGTGAAACAAGGAACTGGCCACACGTGGCATCATGCAAGTCAGCGCACTAGTGTCGATCAGGGTTTGACTTCCTATTAGCGCCAGTCTCTTTTCTCCCACCGACCACGTAAGGTACCTTACCTAAGGTAGGTAAGGTACCCAAGGTACTTCATACTCCCCGCTCCCTAACCGAGGGTACTTTCCTATTGTACTTGGTACTTGCTAGTATCCGTATTCCGCCCTAAGCTCATCCTTCGCTTAGAAGACGAGCTTAAGGTAGGGCGGGGTACGGATACTACGTTAGTACCTTAGCTGTCCACCACTCGTACCACAGTACTGTACTCCGTACGTACTCCCGTCTCTTCAGAGCCACTCGCCGCTGTTCTTGTCTTGGCTTGGCCCCCGACGTCTCCCGTTTCGAAGGCTCCAACCCTTCCCGTCACCTCTCATCCTTCATCCCGCTTCCCGTGGGAATCTTACACCGTAACATGATAGTACAGGTAAGATGGCTGATACGTCGTAACATGCTTGATAGCTTCACCGCTTGACACGCCTTAATGACATGTAGTCACTCTAGAATGAGTCCGCCAAGTCCAGTCCGGCAGTCCAAGAATGGGGGCGAATATGCATATGCATGCAACCTCGTGGACCCAAGCAACCAAAGAGCAGGCCATTCCTGGCCATTCATCAATCGTATAGCAGTATGCCCTGCAGCATACCAGCATGCCCTGCATCCTGCAGATAACCCTCCCATATGCTCGGAACCCGAACTCGCGTGGCCAGCCTTGCGGAAATCCGGAGGCGAGAGAGGGATGATGCAACCACTCCGGTGGTGGGTGGTTAAGGTCAACAAGATGCTGTTCCTTGACATCTTCATCAGAGAGAAGAGCTCCGACATAACTCCATTTCACCAGCAGTTTTCATCCAACAAGACCAGCAGAAGCAGAAGGATAAAATAGAAGGCCTAACAACACAATGACCCAATCATCTGATCCTGCTACCATGCTTGCCCTAGCGGAGGAGATCTTTGGCCAAACCTACATCTTGGTCAAACACTTGAAGCAAAACTCCATGGCAGAACCTTCCCTTGCCGTCGGCGCTTCCACGGAGCTATGGTCGTCGCACGCCGAAGAGATTGCTACAACCAAAACCAGCATTTTCGGCTTGACCAAGCAACTTACGAAACTGCTTCAAGGCCCTCGCGGATTTCTGCATGAATACGTGTCCTCGAATTGGGAATACGGTGCTCTCTATACCGTTCTTGAATTCAACATTCTCGAGAAAATTCCCGTGGACGGACAAGCTACTGTTTCCAAGCTGGCGGAGCAGTCGGGCATTCCCGAGAACAAGCTCCTGCGTATACTACGACTGACCGCTTGCGAACAAATCTTGGAAGAAGTAGAGGAAGGCGTGTTCCGCCATACGGCTATATCCGAAGCGTTGGTGAAGGACGACAAGTTCAAGGCCTTTATTGGATTTCAGTGCGGATCCTCCTCCGCGCTTTGGTTGGCAAGGAGCTGGCCGAATCATATACTGACGTTACCAGGCTGTTTGAGACCCGGGTTGCAAGCGCGCATCTGGCAGACTCCTTGAAGAAGAAGGCCAATGATTACCGGACCGGACAATCCGCTTTCAAGCATGCGTGAGTCTATGAATTTTCCTTTGGGATGCATTACCAGACGTGCTCACACACATTTAGCTGGGGTTCTTCGCTCTATGACTGGTACAAGACGCATCCCGAAAAGTCTGCGCGATTCGATATGGCAATGGAGGGCGTCGCACAATGTGAGTCTAGATGGAGGATATGTTCTTGAAGTAATCTCGCAGCTACTGAAACTACTTCCACGAATAGCACTCGACCCCGGAAACGCGCTTTTCTGCGACTGGTTCAAGAGCAACAAGCAGGCGGACCGCAACCTGGTCGTAGACGTTGGCGGCGGAAACGGACACATCTCAAGCTTCCTCGCCGAGCAATTCCCCGATCTCTCTTTTGAAGTCCAGGACATTTCTACGACCCTACTCACTCAGGGCAAGGAAGCCCTAACGCCAGAGTTGCAACAACGGATCAAATTCAACCAACGCGACATGCTCCAAGAGCAACCCATCGAAGCCGCCGATCATGTCCTCGCGTACGTTTTGCGAAACGTCCTCTGGAACTGGTCCGACGAAGACTGCGTCAAGCTTTTGCAAACCTTCATCCCCGTCATGGAAAAATCGCAACAGACCACCGTCCTCGTCAATGACGGCATCTCCCCTGCCCGAGGAACCTTTGAGCCGCACATTGAAAAAGCATATCGCCGGCGCGATGTCACCGTGATGACAATGCACAATACCAAGCAGCGAACCGAAGAGGAGTGGAGGGCGGTGTTCCGCAAGGCGAGCCCGCACTTTCAGGTCGGTTCTTGACGAGAATTTTTCTCCTGCTCCTTTTTAACCAGCAAGTTCTTGCTAATCAAAACACCCAGGTCGATGTCAAAACGGCGTTTACTTCGCACAGCTACAGGGGTCTTTGGGAGGTGCGCTGGGTGCCTGCCAACTAGGGTCTACTCGGTTGGCATCTCAGCGTTCGCGGAAGTGCAGGAGCAAAGCAGGCGATCGTTAGAGATTACCGTGTATTCTAGTTTCGCTGGTTTGAAAAAGCAAGACAACTGTAGATTAGTACGAAAGCCCATTACTCGCTCCTTGCTTCTCACTCGCTTCCCGTCTACCTTACCTATTCCAAATCACCTGCGTACCTCGTGCACTTTTTACTCTCCCAAACGCCCACCATCTTCTCTCGCGTGACCCACACACATCATGCACTCCATACCAATCCCCCCCTCCTCATTCATCCCTCCATCGCAGCGATAATTCCTTATATATATATATATATAAAAACATCGATTCCCCGACCCTCGTCAGCTTACGCCGCCAGATTTCGTTTGAGAAAACAGCGTTCATCCTTCCAGCTACCATACATACATACAAAGTCTCCACCCCCGCGACATTCAACACCCACCGCAGCATCTCTCCTCCCTCTCTCCCTCTCTCTCCACCCCCATCGTCCTAACTCTGAAACCTGCTAAGTTTTTCTTCTTTTCACATTCAACACTTACTTCTATCGTGGTCGTGTATCGAAATTGAACCACCGTACATGATTCAGTCCAGTTCGTATCCTTCCGTCAAAAATCCCGACTTTTCACACCGTCCCCCCCGCTTTTTTAATTTCATTGCCTTGTTGAATATGATCGGTTTTTGTTTTCGAAAATACGAAAGGGGATTAAGTAAGGGCTTTTAAATTTGGTCTTGTGAAAGCTTGGGGAAAGAACGTTGGCGCGGTTTTTGGCTGGGAGGAGTCTTGTTGTTATGTATGTATGTAGATCCGCTTAGTTAGGACTGGCTGGGTACGCAGGGAGGCGCATTCTACTCTTTGGAATTTCTGTAAACCATTTGATCTTGCTGGCCACTTACTTGTACTTGTTTCAAAAAAAACTTCCTGTAACATACCTACCTTTAGGGGAAGACCGTCGCCAGTAGATCCATCACACATCTCTCTCCCAAAACACCATTCGAGCTTTGGCTTTCCGTTCGACTTTTCCACCCTTCTCAATTCCCCCCATCTTTTTTTGCCCCACCCACTTCTCGCTTTTTGGCAACCCGATCATCTCGAAAAACACGCATTGCGGGAGATTCAAAAAGAACCTTTCGTTGGCTGACCCGATTTGTACTTACACGCAAATTAAGCGCATGATCTTGGGTTGGCGGGAATTGAGGAGAAAAAGTGCTCGCGATATATGTAGCGCCGGATATATGTCTTTTGCGATAGGCACTACGTACTGTGTGGGCCATTCTGGATAGTAGGTGCAAAGGCGAAAATTGAAACCAAGTAGGTATGCATGAGTAGGAATGTGCACACCCACGCTCTCGAATACCGGGTTTTCGATTCAGGCATTGTTGAAATCTATATATGTTCTTGTCGTACATGATCGATTCAGCGTTCCGGCTGCTCTTCTGAATCCTGTATGCCATCTATACCGCATCCTGCAACGATGACTGTCAGAGGTCGACACGCTAGCGAACATTACATAGCTCACGATCTTCCACTCTGTGCGCCAATTGAGTACCTGGGTCTCCAAGGAGGAAAATCGGGCGGCCCTGTATGACGCTTCGGGAAACGTTGAAATCGTTGATCTCAGCATGAGAAAGAATGACATTTGAATTTGCAGGCATTGCCGTTAATCGTGGCCACCACTATGCGACGCGGGGCCTCTCTTCCACTCAATATTTCCAAAGCATTTATTCAAACCAGTACAAAGAACACTGCGTCGACCGTCAGAAGTTATGTACTTACTCCATGCAAAAACCACATTGATGATTTTAAAAAGTGATGAGGAATTTCAAGTAATATAGATATCATCAAGAAATGCTCAACTTTCAGGAATCTAAACAGAGAAAATTTCTTCATCAACGGAACGAGATCAGCTGTTCGATCGTGGAATTAGACGCTGCTGAATACGATCTTTGATCAAGACGGTCAAGTTAACAGCAAAGCCTGCTTCTTGAAGCGTTTCTCCAATGAGATGATGCAGAAGATGACCCCGGCTCGCCGGTTTATGAACTGCCGATCCCAATGCGTCGACGGAGTATATGCTATAGAAATATTTCAAACGAGGTGGAGATGCGGTGTATGATAAGATGAGAATCTTAGAGGAATGGATGGTTGCTTGGGGGTCCGTTTGTTATGGGGTTTGTGGTAGGTGAGGGATCTCCGTTAGCTATGGTTGAAATGAATAGTTTTTTTGGTATGTGTGAAGAGGGTTTTCCGAGCGAGAGAAAACGTTCCCCATCCTCCTTTTCAGCCATGCAATCTTGGTATGTCTACTTTCTGTCCTCGAGTATAACCTTTTGAGCCTTCAAAAATTCCCCTGCGCTCTTTTCTCTATTTCCGAGCATAGACAGCTATGCGAGTGAGTGGCTTGCTTGTTGCGATATATAGCAAGGGGTTCCCAAGAGTGGGAGAGCTTCTCGATGGTTTTTTATATCTCGTTAGCTTAATTTGATAGTCTGCGAAACTTGTTTTCCTCATTTTCCGGGTTTTGCTTGTGTGACAGTCGTTTTGGAAGCACGGCTGTCCTTGTTCTCTCTCCTTCTTCCCTTCGTCCCCCGCGAATTCTCATGGGTATCCCCCTTCGCGGCCGTTTCCTTTGCCCCCCTCCCGACCCCTTTTACTCTTCCCCTCCGGGCCTACGGGCAACGAACATTGAACTAGAGAGATCGATTTAGTATGAGGAGGTGGGTAGGTTTGGAATGGAGGTGGGGAAGAAAGTGGGGATGGGTGAGAGGGTGAGAGCGTGAAGGAGAGGGGGGTGGGAGATGGGGAAGCCAATGTTAGTGGTCATGAGACTCGATTCTTCTATAACCTATTGTAAAGTCGCTCCACAAACAACGCTCAATAGGGATTCACCTCAAAATTCCCAGCATGGAATGTTCCTACCCCTCGTGCATATGCCATCCCTATTCCCAACCTCGTACATCTCAGCAAAAGCGCACGAGGAAACCATCTACCTACTATGAGCAGGCACCTCAAAAACATTAGGCTTGGTTCTCGCATCAACCTCATAGAGCTCCCCTCCAAAATTGGTTCGGACGGGTGCCGGTTTCATCTCGTACTGTTGCTGTATCAAAGCTGAACGGTCATCAGTCGTGGTGTCGAACTCATTTCGTTTGAATGGCCAACCCACCTTTGACTTCTTCTCTCCATAGTCGCCTTTCCCGAAGGAACAATACGAGAGTCGCGGCTAGACCTAAAGCGAGAGGAATCCCGATGCCAGCACCTATGGCAGCTTCTGCGCTGGCGGGCGAAGGACATGTATTATGACTCGTGCTGCTGTTTGTGGAATTTGTGGAATCTGAGCTGCCGCACCCCGTGGTCGAATTCGATTGCGAGGAGTTTGAGCTTAGGGTCTCGTTCCGAAGGTCATTGATGAACCCCCTGGGTATGTTGAACGTTTTCGGGCCCGCGCATTGAGCAGTATTCGAGCCGGTGCAGTAAAAGAACTGAGGTAAAGAAGTGTTTGCGCAAGGTAGAACATTCGACCATCCATCCGGCGCTGATGAGATATATCAGCGTACAGGAAACTAATTTTAATCCTTCAACCTCACCGTCGGCGTGCCCCAAGGAATCAAAGCCGGTGCAGATATCTGTGCACGATCCGGGGCTCCATGATGAGTCGGTGCAACTCTGCTGCAGTCAGCTTCGACTGGTTGAACCACGTAGAAAGGTCTCGACGAACACCTCGAGAGAGACGATTAACGGCTGTTACATAGCAAAGACCGTTGGACAGGCAATCGTCGTTGGGGTTGCAACACATACTGTGAGCCGCGTGGGGCTGACACGCGGTGTCCGGTACTGAGAGTTGACCCCCAGGATAATAGCAATTCCTTTGGGATAATACAACAGGCGATAGCGCACACAAGGCTACAGCGAACTGGAAGCATAGCTTCGACATATCGAAGCGATGAGTAGCTGTGGGTTGGTGAATCCGTGATTTGAATGATGGGAGCCGTGTGCTGCTAAAAGTCTCGAGGCACTGGACGAAGGGACAGCCTCTTGAAGTATCCCTTCAACGGGTGATGAAGCAGCCACCAGGATCGTCGGGCACCATACCTACTGAATATATGCTTGATACCTATATAAGCCACGAACTATGATGAAGCTCAACCAGATGTTTCACATGCATACCTTCATAGGAAGGTGGCCGATTATCCCGGTGCCACACGGACTGCCAGCTGAAGGGATACCTTAGCTGATGAAGTTTTGGCACGTCTAGACGTCTCTTCAGCCCCTGGATAGCATGAAGATCCTTCAGCGTTTACTCCGTACGGAAGATGACGCCAACCATTTTCATGCAGTTGGAACTGGGGTGTGAAGGGGCTCAGGGACTCTGTACTGTAAGATCATTAAGATTGTTATTGTTATTGGTTCTGGTTTTGAATGATGATAGATGGACCCCCCACTTCGCTCTCAGAGGCAGTACGCCACGTGCTGACTCGGAGATTTTGATTTTGAGACGGTCGCACAGGTAGGAGCGTGATGGAGCTACCTTAAGGTAGACACCAATAGGTGGGATTGGGTCCTACCTAGGACCCAATCTAGAAGTTATAAGAGTACCTTAGGTAGGTACCTTACTCTTGGAACTTCTAGCTGGACCCAAACCAATGGAGGTTCTACTTAGGTGGGTGGGGTTTCGAAAAGTGACTTCCAGCCCAACCCAACGGTCACACTAAATTATGTCAAGTGATTAAATTTTATTTACAATTATACGAATTATTAAATTGTTTAATCTAAAGTTAAAGGCAATTATGAAACATTCAGACAATGTTACGTCTTTCATTGTTACAACTGTGTAATAGCATTCTTACTGCATTGATCCAGAACGTGCAGCTGTATAGGAACTATCATCAGCTCTTCTAGGACCGAAAGCTAAACGTAGAATATCGTTTCTCTATTGAATCAGACTGTCTGACCATCCCAACGTTCTGTGTAACCGCTTCCTCCCTTCGTAATTCCTACTTTCTAGAGTAGTTCAATCAATATATACACATGCACATATTCCTTCTGACCCTCATAAACTAACAGTACGAGGCTGATCCTGGCGTTACAGAATGCCCATCGGCGTCGACGTTTAGCTTCCTATTGGCGAGGAATTGATTGCGCACACCTTCGCCGTATCTGAGCAACCCTGCACACGTTCTTGGTTGAGAAGCAGTTGCGGACGGGGCAAAGAAGGCAGCGACAGTCCCCAGGATCTGGCTCGATGAGGACACTTCATGATCGGAAAAAGGAGCATGTCGGAAGGCTATATAATTTGGTAGAAGTTAGCAGCCTAAGAGTTGACCGAAGCACCCGAATCTACAAGGCTGCGTTCTTTGCGCCGTAGCTCAAAGCACAGCAGGTTTTGGCGAGAGAGCTGTCCGCCGATCTTGATCCAGGATCCGGGTATGGCCATTTCTTACTGCAACCATCACCATCTCATCGAAACCTCTCCATCCCACCACAAAAGCTAATTCCAGTCGGTCGGGGGCATTGTGGTCGAGGAAAGATCATACGGGGGTGGCTTTTGGAAACCGTGCCCCTCGAGCAACCAGACGTTCTTGTGATTTGGTTCCCTGTTTTCCGTGCATATGTTGATTTGCCTTGATAAATTCTCCGCAGGCAAACGTGCATATCTCGAACAAAGTCAGCCCCCGAATCTGGTCCTATCAGATGCCAGCTTTTCAAATACCGAAGTGATAGATTACGAAGATAGGCCGTATAGAAGACGGTTTGATAACGCCACCAATATCACCCCTTGACAAGTCACATAAGCAAGGTTGCTATCGCAAGTCCGCTGACCTAGCCTGCCTAGCGCCCTTGAAGGCAGGTGAACGCCGGCAATCAACGATTACCTTGTGCTCAGATCACGCTCTAACTCTGCGTTGAAGCCTCTCCGGCTCAAACCCTTCATTAGCAACATTGACGAGTCACCGCGTAGTGGTTAATGAGGTCAGTTTAAGGTAGGAGCTATATAAGCTGCGAAGAGATAGACACGTAGAAGTGATAGTTCTATTTAACGAGGCGGCCTCCGAGCCGCTTCCGCGGATTGTGTCACTAGCGCAGTCCGTAATGAATGCCTCAATCATATTCGAGTTTTCTATAGAATACGTATCACGAGCTTTATCCCTGTTCTTGTTCCAACTTTGGTCATTGGAGTCGAGAAGTGAGGCGGGATGAGGAACCATGGCAGTTAGGCTGCCAGATAAGCACTTGCACTGAACATGCTGTGAGTGTGAAATGGCTGGTCTGACCGTTGCACTACGTCGACCATTTTCCACCTAGAGTATTTACCACACAATCAAAGCCACTCAACTCCGTGGATCGTGTATTTGTAGTCTTCAGCGTGTGATCTTTTACTATCAGGTAGAGTCTTTTAATTTTGTTAGTAGACTTTTGGCAGCAAGGGAAGGGAGTAGAAAACCAAAATTAAGGTGTTATTGTCTCCACTGCTTCCTGTGCTGTCCTGCTCCACGGTACTCACAGCAAGAAAAAGCGCTAGCGCAGCTAATCTCTTTCAGAATATCTTCCGAAAGCTCCGAATGCGATCTACGATCTCTTCTTCGGGATTGCGCTGCGCCAATGAATAAGTCACCGGCCAAAGGCTTGAACAGGAGTAAGTCCTTTCCCGGAAACTCTATGTTGCCAACGTTTCATCCACTCATTAGTTCAGCCTCATGCTGACAAGGCTCAGCATACTGTCATTTGCCTGTATCGTAGAACCTGGTAAGTAACACAATAATGTGTTGCCTTCAGCGTGTAGTTGCTCACATGTGAGTCTTCCTTCCACATCGTTTTGAATACCTTGCCGCACTCCCTGCGACCGAGGTGAAGAGCAATAGCTCACGAGCCATTCCACCCAAAAGAACGATTGGGGGAGCCAAAGATCAACAATGATCCCACGTCATGCATACGATGTGCACCTGTCGATTCCGTCGAAGCTTGCCGCCGCCACGCAGCATATCCATCAGGCTTCGGGCGTTTCCTGAGACAAAATGCAAACACGTGCGAGATCGCGTTGGGGCACCTCCAAAAATATTGCTTTCTATTCGTCCAAGACTATACCCGGTTTCTAGATCGGATTTTGAGGGATACATATTACTTCTGCAAAGTGACTTCATCCAGTGTTTGTGAATGAAAGAACCAAAGCCTGAGGGTGTGCAGCACTACCACACACTCTTGTTCTGTACTTATAGCTGAATGACGCAACAGCTGGGATACACGAGATTGCCTCAGGACCTCAGACAAGTAAATGCAACTGAGCCCCTTTGAGTTAGCTGCCTTGCTTACCTACCTTATCGACTCATGCAGGATTCTTTTTACCGTGAATCTGCGGTTGGGTTACGGTAAAGGTTTTGTAACGATGTTATTCAACTCTCTCGCCTTTAGGCGAAGGAAATTTGAAACACGTAGTAAGCGTCATACGGTTAATTACCATAGTATGTCATATAGTTCAAATCATTTAGACCTTTTTATACGTCAACTTGGTTTAACGTTTTGATAGTTAACACGGATGTAAATTTATGATGTTACAGCAATGTTAACCATTCTGCTACCGCAAAGCAGTCGAAAATCTGTAAATAACCTGTAATCTATCAAAGGCTATCATAAACCATATTGCTTCATCATTCACCATCGATGTTTTCAACTCTCATCATATTATGCATCGCTTCGATCAATAGTAACGCTGTCGCACGTTGTCGTGTTGCTTCTACGAAGCTTCCTATACCGCATCTGTACCCTATCTCATTAGCAAAAAGCCTCTTAACAAGAATTGTATGAGAGCATAAGCATGATGATAAGTCAGCTATATCTGAACAAGCTCGGCAACGCTTAAGCAATGTTCAGCCCGCTGCAGAAAGAACCTGTAGATCTAGAAGATAAGCTAGATACAGATAGATAGATAGATAGATAGATAGATAAATAGATGTAAGATCGATGTCTGACTGCGTGTGTCGTGTTACGATCCTAGCTACGCACCTTCGTTGATGGCTATGTTGGTGACTATGTTGGTGGCTATCCTGAGGGCTATCGCCGATCGCTCGCCGCTAGGGCATAGGCTTGTTCCGAAGCCAACCCTATTCAGGGTTAGCTTATGTTCTCCTGAGTCATATAGATAGCCGGCCCTTCCCTTCTAGATACTTTCCTTCCTTAGCATTTATATACTCGTTACATTACACCCATATGACTCGCTCTATGCTGGCCCCTAACATGTCGTGTCTAAATGTCTGTGTAGAAAGAAGATAAAAGATAAAGAAGAAAACTCTGCTTCGAAAATCTCTGTAAGTAGCTCGCTAAGGCTAAGATTCAGCCTTATGCTAGTCTATGAAGATTGTGATACTGTTCATCTTCTGTTTCATGTCTGTAACCGTAAATTTACGGTTTCAATTATCTTCTACCGTAATATGACTGTTTGCATATCAGTCTCCTTCTAGACTCGAAGACGTAGATGTGACAAAACCGAATTATAACCGTAGAATATTATAAATCAGTCTAATGTAGAAAGGTGACTAAAGAATTGCGGTAACTGAGTTTATCTATCGTAAGCTCTACGGAACTGCCTACTGACAGTCCTCTAAACTAATACGGTTCTAGTACGGTTAAAGAGAATCATAGAACTCCGCTAAGGTACGTAAGTTGCATTTAGTTGGCCAGGGCCAAGTTGGTGTGACAAAGTGAGGCTTTAGAGGGATAGCACACCAACGAGAGCATTTTGGGAACTTCTCGATCGCGAAACAGAAACAACTGTGTGTAAAATTTGCTGAATCACTGTGTACGGGAAGGACATAGTTATATGAAAAAACAATCATTGCTTTAGATTCGTGGATTCAAAATAATGCTTCATCAGAGATTCCGAAGACATCTATATCTTGGTATAGTGTTCCCACCCGGTTTTAGGAGAGTGGAACACAGCTTGCTATTAACCTCAAGCCTCAAGGCACAACCTCATGCGTCTCATGCGTCTGCGCGCCTTCGACCTCACCAAGCCACTTGACTTTATTCCTGCAGAAGAATTCCACATTCGGACTTAAATCAGGCGCATCGTCTAGAGTTCCACTCATCACAACGGTCACGTCCCGGATATTTGTACTCGTGATGAAAAGAGGTGAGCCGCATTTACCACAAAAGGACCGGGTCGTCTCCGCATTGTCTTTGTAGGCGCGCAATGTACCGGAGTCTTGGACGATGGTGAAACTCTACAGGTAGTTTCAGTGATTTATTGTAAGCGCAATCTCATGCTCTTCAGTGCTGGCAAAGGACACACAGCTTACGTCTTTGCCAAACCACCAATTCGCCATGAAAGATGACCCGGATGCTTTGGAACAATTTTCGCAGTGGCAGAGTGCACGTCTGGTCGGATCGCCGGTAACTTCATATTGGATTGCTCGACAAAGACAAGACCCTTTGAGAGGGCTTTTCGCTGCAACTGTAGTGTCTTGAGAGGCCATTGTACCCACTCGAGAAACACAAACGTGAGATGTTTGGAGATGATTGTTGTCTGAGTCATACCTAGAGCGGATAAGAAATAGAAAGTACCTTATCGCGCCGGCTACCATCGGCTAAGACTATCCAAAGGCACAACACCATCCACCATCTGATGTCGCTGACCGTGTTGTTGATTCATCCGATCTAGTTGATGAACCGCTGGTGCTCAATCTGTTCGTCAGGAGGAACGCCTCGATGGAAGCGCCGGTTACATCGTCAACTAAATTACTGTTCATTGGATCGTTCAGAGATTCCACTTACCTCTTACTCCCATAATGTACCACTGTAGCCTGACCGAGAGTCTACAAGCAAGTGGCTTTGGTGAAACAGATAGTCTTCAACTGCTCCATGAAGAGGCTCCAGAGATACTTTGAATGTTCAAGACCACGACGTAGACAGCTTGAAATTGTTTCCTCCGTATTTTGGAGGCACTCGAGCTATCACCTTCCCAGCCCAACTTCGACTTCAACATTTACGTCACCATAATATCTCAAAAACCTACCCCATACCGAAGTACAATCTTTTTCCCCAACAGCAACCGGCGATAGCACTCTCCCAATACCATCCACAAATCCAATCAGACAATCACCTCGGTCCCTCATCTCAGGAGCGGCGCTCATGTACCCAGGATCGATTCTATCTTTACCAGCAGTCCTATGGGGCTGACCGGTTGAATGGTGCGACCGGTTGGTAGGTGAACTCTTCTAATTGAAAACGCAAATTATGGCTTATGGGATCGGATGATTGACATCCGCTGACGGTACGCTCTCCCCGACATAGCTACTGTCAATACCAAGTCTCTGGAGCCAAAACGCCAACACCGGTCGGAAAAGCTGCGCAGGATATGAAACCTCGACGTTACACGATCAAGGAAGTAGGTAATTATCAGCCTGGAGGAAATCAGCGTGTCAACGCTGGCGTGAACAGTCGGATAACTCTGCTAAGCTTGGAGTGGACTTGGCTATGTGCTTTCCGCACAAGCTTTTGATTACGTCCCGGTCATGTTTGCCTATATCAGTGTAACATTCAAAAGATACTGTTGCCACGACGACGTGAAAAAGTCTTTGCTAGAGAAGATTTGCAAAGGCTGCTGCTCACACTTACGACACATCAAAAGTTTTAGATAGAAAGGCTACAAGCTATCAAATGCGCTGAATTTCGTGATGACCATCACGTATAAAAATGATCCGACGCCTATCGCTTGATAGAACTCTGAATAGACCTCCTTACACCCTCTCTTCTCTACAAGTCCCGTCCTTTCATCGCCGAGACCCACCCACTCCCTCCAATCTCTTCCCTAATACCTGCCCCACCCAGCCTTTCACATTATACCTCGAACCCAATCTCCTAAATCTCATTCCCTCATAGACCCTTACCAAAGCCCCGTTCGCCACGTCGCCATCAAAACAATCTACTCTCAATAGCCCGACACCACTCTCCCTCGCTTCTTGCTCACACTTTTCCACCAATGTCTTCCCAACGCCTTTAGCCCTGGGATCGCTCCGGGATGCTATGAGAAACCAAAGATATAGCTCTGGCTCCTCAGCCGCCGGAATGAACTCCGGATGCGATCGCTCCGAAGAGTAAGCCACGAGGCCCAAGATCTTGTTGTCTGAATGGCTGGTGGCGATGAGGAATTCACATTGCTGTATGGTTCAATATACAAAATTCTCAGCTGAACGAACCAAGCATATGATCGAAACCTGCCCTTTGAGAACCGATTCACAGATATGACTAAGCCCGCAATTCGCTGGGAAAGTATCATCGAATTACACCAACCTCAATAATCCTCTTCATTCTCGCGATAGTTTTCTCATCATCTTGCAGAGGCTCGGAGCCCCACTGAGCGGAAAGCCCCTTTGAAGTCAGCCAGGCAATAGACTCGTCGAAAAGGGAGAGGCAGGTTGGGAGGACGATTGGGGATGTGGAAGGGAGAGCGGAGATGGTGTAGGGTGGCGTGGATGCCGAGATGGGATTCATCACGTATCTCGGCTTTGGGCTGAGGTCGGAATGGGGTGGGGTAGGTGATAGTAACAGAGGTACCTACCTTAGAGCAGGTACAGGGTTGAACCCTTATCTGACGTATTGGGACTAGCCCAAGGGGCTGTTCAAACAACCTAAACTCGCGGAAATTTAACGTCTTCCATCGCATCGTTGCACAAGCACCAACAGTCTCGATCATGCGGCTGAGTATCAGAGCGCCTCTGAATATCAGATTCAAACTTCTCTGCTGCCGAGACTTTGCGCGTTGATTGCTGCTCAAACACAAGCAAGAAGCTTCGAGAATGCATTCCTACTCGTTCTAGTCATATATGTCATGTTCTGCAACGCTCGATCTCTCTTGCTGAATTGTTACATCCTGAAAGGGATCTGCAGACTTCAATACATACCGCGCAGTTGCTTCACGTGTACAGGCACATTCAGGTTCAGTGTCCGGCTGTTGCACAGCCGTCGAGCGCGGAAGTGGCAGCAGTCATATGTCGCTATTAATGATGCCGTCGGAGATAGCGACAAATATTTTTTGCCAGCTCCCATGCTTTGCTGATGTATTTGCCCTCTCCACAGTATGCCATCGACTCAGGCGTCTTTGGTTGAAGAACGTGACTCCCATCTACAACGAGATGGCGCCGAGAAACATCCCCTGCGAAGGTGCGGCGCGTCGCTTCCTTGTCGATCAAGACGGACCGGACTTGGAGTCTCCCATGTCTGCCAAAGATGTCGTCCGTATGCTTCGGAATGCGGACGTGGTCGAGAACGCCATTCTTCAATTCGAACGAGAAATCGTGAGTCGGGTGAGAAGTAAGTGGAGATTGCTTCACATTTGGTCCGTTGAACGGGCAGAGTTGACATTCAAATGCAATAGTGATGGGCTGCACAGCCAGAGAATATTATGGTATGCCCAACCGTCCTCCGACGTTGACTCGCACCGAGCGCCCACGCTTCATCCGTACCTACTACTCAATCTGGGGTCTGATGAGACTTGATGCTTCGGAATGGGAGTCCAGACTCCAAGCAATGACATCTCAAGAGCTGTACTATTTGTGGGAGATGTCAAGATTAACGCAAAGCATTGGAAGGGAAGAAGATGTTCCCCTGCGGAATGATCCAGACGCGCCTCCTGACTCCTTTCAAGCCATCAATTTCGGCGTGTCTGATAAGCGTGATGCTCTTCAGTACAAAATACGGGACCAGATCTATTGCATCTCGCAGCACTTCTACCGACAAGACGCTTACGATCCCTTGAATTGTGCGAAGGATGAAGGTTTTTACTGGTGGGTCGTCATGTGGGATCACTGGCAGCTATCTCTCAAGGATATAGTATGCCATGAATCTAGAAGCTTGATTCGATTGAGTCCAGCAGTCATAAAGCAACATCTATGGAATGATGACCTGTTTGAATGAGTATAACGCCGCGAGATTCGGTCGGAAGTCCCACTGGAGATTGGATCGTAAGAATTCGTGATTGCTTTCGTTTAAGAATCTAGGGAATGATGACATGGATGAATGAGTATGATACCACGAGGTGTGATGATACTATTGCGCTGAAGTTGGGATGGCAAGGGATCGTGATTGGCTCCGGATGGGAAAATAGGGGAAGCATAGATTGCGAAAAGCCATTAAGCTTGGACGACGCTGATGCAGTCGAAGAGCTCTCGGACAAGCGGAACACGGTGGACCTCTCTTCCTACTGGTCACCAAGTCTTCAATCTAGCTTATGCAGTTCTATGTTACATTAGCAACGTGGCCTAGTAAGAGCTTCCTATGCGTACCTTTGACTTTCTGAGATGACGCTAAGCCTCCAGTACCGCTATAATTCTCAGAGGCGTCCACGATAACGCCACCGAACTCTGGATCCAGGATTGTGTAGTTCTGGTAAGCGCTGTCGCCGTTCGATGGTGCCTATGGGACAACATCAGAACATGTGTTGTTCTTGACAGACCACGATAGGTAAATGTTATAACTGCTTGTGCTTTTGCAATGGTTTTCTTTTGGTATAAGGATTTTCCTCCCTGGATCAGTAACAGTAGGTGTAAATGCGAAATTATACGCTGAGCTCTCCGAGGATTGCCCGTCACGGCCGTGCGGTGACTTTCACTTGATTAGTGTACGGCCATGAGACAACTCAAACTATCAGTTCTTACGTTCACATTCTGTATCGAAGTGAATTTCGAATTGCCGGAAGAGAAGCCTGGATCGGAAAATTGGGGATTGGATACTTTAGAGCCAGAGGGGTTCGGGTTTTGAATTTTCGCATTCGATGCAGCTCGTGTTTTCGGCCTGTAAGGGGTAGAAGATGGTTCGAAGGTTGTTTTAATTGTCTGCAAAGTCTTGTTTTCGCCACCTGGCAAGAATATACCTTGCCGGACCAGTCTTTCAAACGAAGAATATGTTAAAGGACTCTATATGCAATGAAAGAATGGCTTCTTACTTATTGACAGCTTGCCGTATTTTCCCTCTAATCTCAGGACGTATTTTAATCAGCTTCGTCTTAAACAGTTTCTTCCCAATGAACTGGTCATCATGGCTGAGGCCGATTTGGTGGTAATTTTCTATAACCCAAGCTTCTATCTCTCGGGTAGATGCCATGTTCTGTTTGATTGTCGTTCAGATAATAGAGCCTTGATTGTTGTGACCATATGTCGATAATTAGAAATCGAGGTAATAAGTTGACGTTTAGTTTGAACGTGTGGAAACATTGCTACGTCTATGCGGTTTTATGAAACGATACGGAGAGTTGACGAGGGGTTTGTTCTCTTAGAGACTGCATAAGTTTTTTTTTGGTAAGAGTAACAAATCGTTTGAAGCTGAAGAGTCACTTTCTTAGAGAGATTCCATGTTGACAAAAACTTTATGTTGAGCGCTCGTGTATTCTAGCTTTGTGTTGCGAGTCACCTGATATCTATGATATCATATTCAAGAAAATATACCAAGACAAGCTTGAAAGCCTTCCAGATGGAAAAAGGATATCTGCATAATATAGGTTCGCGGTTTAGGAACTCGATAGGGTTCGGCCAGTCCCGCTCCGGATCCGATTTCCTGCCGGGTCTAATTGAAAGCTAAAGTGAACGGCCTAAAACCACCTGCTCCTGCTTCATTTGTTCGTCTTAATTCTGTCAGACGAATGGGTCTTAGACAGTTGACATTACTGTTTTCGTCATCTATCCTTCTGCTTATTCCCATCTGCGATAACACTGTACATACAGCTATGCCTGAAGTTGGTTAATTGCACTTACAATGCAAACGCCAGCATTCCAACAGCAACTGCCAAGATACTCATGGCGCCCATGATCCAATAGCCACCCTTGATTATCTGGCCTCCTCCCGTAAATCTAGCCGTACTATTACTGCCCGCACTTTCCAGTCCGGTACTCGTAGTACTTTCCGGCGCGCCACCAAGAGCCGACATTATGAGACTTCCGAGGGCAGTCTCCAATGCGGCAGGTGTTAATGGCATTATTGTTGATCCAATCTCTAAGCCAGACGGGCCTAGAGAGATTACCGTCCCTGAGATAGTGATTGCTGAGCCACCGGGGTGCAGCGTAGTGGAGCCAACAGCGGCTCCCGTTGGGTTTGCTGTGATTTTTTCGCCTGCAACTGTGAATAGCGATGACGAAAGTGCTGTAATACTTATTTGGAAGGTTGAAGATCCAATCTGAAGTCCAGATGGACCCATAGACACGACCGTTCCAGATATCGTTAACGGCGGATCTCCTGGGTGAAGGGTAGTGCCAGATCCAACGATAACCTCGCCAGGATATGCCGTTATGACTTGACCGGCCACAGTCCAAAGCGACTGAGGCACTTTTTCAAATAGTGGATAAGTTGTTGAGCCGACACGAAGACCTGAGGGGCCGTACGACATTACGGCACCAGAGATCGTAACCGCTGCTCCTCCAACCGGTAGAGTAACTAAACCAAGGACAGCTTTGGAGGGATCTATGGCCAATACTTGACCACCTATGGTAAAGACAGATGGACGCGCTGTAGTTTTAGGCATTGCAGCAACATTTCCATCAATCATCACACCGCCGCCGCCTGAAAGCACAGAAAACGTACTTCCAGCAAAGGTTACGGCTGGGCCGCCTGCGCTGAGTGTGGTCGAGCCGAGTTTGACGGCTCTATTATTACCCGGTACTGCTTCGAGTGGTGGAGCAGTAGCCTCTGAATATGGTACAATGGCATGATCCAAAAACGCGTACGTGCTACTGCCGATGACAAATTGACTGGATCCAACTGACAAAGGAGTGCCAGATACAACATTTCTGTAGCCCGCGCTGAGAATGATGCCGCCGACCTCTAAACCACCTCTCGGAGCTGCTTGAAGAGACTGGCCGGCATACATTGGAAGTGCCGTGGCTGCCATCAAAGGAGGAAAATCGAAAGTACTGGTGCCAACGACGGCCTGCTTTGATCCAACGGATATCCCTTGCCCTGAAATTACCGTTTGGGACCCCGGGGCTATGGTTATGCCATCTACTACGACGCCGCCGTTGTTTGGTAGGATAGACATCGGCAGACCCGCGACTGTAGCGAACTTGGAGACGTCATTTGAAGTTGCTACAACATTGCCTGGACTTTCAGGGCCTTGGCTTGGAGCATGTGCTGGATCTGGGGCAACGATTGTAGACTCTGGGTGGCCGGGAACTAGTGCTGGGGCTGGTACAGGAACAGCTAGCTGACCGCCATCAGTTTGAGACTCAGCACTTGTGATCTGCGGATCTGCTGGGACAGGAGCTATGCTTTTTGCCCCACCTAAATTGTTCGAACTGCTTGGTTCGTCGTTCGGATTACCCTGGCTGTTCCATACAGCGTTCTTACCCGACGTTGTAGAAGACCGAGGGGTTTGAGGCCCTGAACTTGCAGTACTTTGCCCGATTGCTGGTGGATCCTGGTTCTGTCCTATACTCTCGAGTGTAGTGGTTTTACCCGAACTCGAAACGGGAGTGGGACTAACAAACGGAAAGGTGGCCACGGTTCCTGGCTCCGCCGAAACCATACTGCTTGGAAGTGATATGGTGGTTGTTGGGTCAAGCGCTGCCACCGGACTGAGTGCTCGGGGCGGGTCGAAAGCACCATAAACATCGTTCCCCCTACATCCGGACCACTGAGGATCCACAGAGGAAAAATCGCCCGGAACGACCAGCGAAGGGTTACCATGTAAATCGGTCCCGTTTGGACCTCCTATGGCGAGAGAGGCCCCATTAACGCAGTCAGCGCGAGTCTCATATACCCAATTCTGTATAGTAGTTGCAAAGTCCTGGGGATTAAGTATGCCTCTCGCACCAACTCCGTGGTAACAATGTCCTGCGAGTTTGTGAGCCTACCCAGTGTCTACGATTGCCAAGAAAGAAGCAGGGTTACCTGTTGTTAGGTAGCCTGGGGGATAGGCCTGGGTGAGAGTGGCGTACGATGCCAATTCCGGCCTACCTCCGTCGCCGACGTTCCCTATACAAGACCTCGAACCGCCTCCTGCAAAAATGGAATGATAGATCACATAGATAGACGGCGATGTACTTTCAAAAACGTTGGTAAGTGTCGAAGGAGCCTACGGAAAACCGAACTCACAAGATGTAGCTATCAGAGCTAAGAGTCGAGGATGCGAGGACGGTAAGATTAGCTGGTTGAGATTCCCAATAGAGTACCTGACAGCTATCGGCGAATATATAACAGGGTTCTAAAGTCTCACAGCACTCGTTCGGAGCAACGTAAGTAGAATTTGCAACATTGGTCCGATTGAAGGCGGTTGCATGGCTAAGGCAGGATGAGGTAATGTTGTTATTACTGATATGCATTGAAGTAGCACTGCTATATTGTGCTATCAAGAAAGCGTATCAACGATCCCGTCATTAATCGGAGAAAGGCTCTCTATATGCGTAAGGACAATGTTCATGGCCCCAAGTTTATGTATCTAAATTAATTGCTTTCCCTCAAATGTATAAATGAAGACAATACATACCAACAGCAACATTGAGGTACAATAGGATTGTGGAGCGCAGGACTGAATATCGGACGCGATGAGTACTCATGGTAACTCTTCGCCTCCTACACCTTAGCGCAGGACTACCGAATCTTTGTTGGATGTTAATGTCGAAAGGTCAGGGAGTTCTAGGACTTTTATCATTCGACCTTGCTATTCACTGCCACCTCTAGCATGTCTTCAAATTTGATTGCTTCGCTTGTACAACCCGAGCTGCAAGGACTTGCGGCTGAAGAAGATCTTCCACTTGACCTTCCCTATTCGGAGAGAGCACGGTTGGGCACTGTTATCCACTGAGGAAGCAGCATGGCCTGATCAAGATGCTTGCTACCTTATGATTGGATATCGGTGCCGGCACGAGTTCTCCCAGTTGCGCAAGTCAGCTCTAAGAATCTATCTGTGTTTACCTACAGTTTCTCGAATGCCACGAGAAGTAGCGAAGTTACCTATTTGAAATGCGTGTTTGGAGAGCTTGTGTTCTGGGTTCTTCTAGGCTGAAAAGCATAAAGAAGTATCCAGCATTGGAGCGAATAATTGATGAGTTCTCTCTCAAAAACTCGTCGTCAAAGGAAGACCAACCGTCGATTGGAACAAGAGGAGAATTTTCCAACATCATGATGTCAAAACACAGAACTGTGAGAACAGTGCTGCAAGGCCATTCTTGGCCATCAGCTTCGAGAAAGATAGCGTTCTCGTGTCTTATCGTTTGACGTGAAGCAGTACGTGTAGATAAGAGACAGCATATCGATCGCTAAGCTGTGTCACCCGAAGGAAAGTCATTGCCAGGAATTGTTAAACGCTTAACGCGTTGATCCGGATAGAACGTGCAAAAGTAAAGAATGGAGAGGAGTGATGTGCTGTTATGAGAAATATTCCCTGGGTCCACTAGATACAGTATCTATGAATACAAAACATTGAACTAGTCAACAAATGCGTAAATTGTGCAATGTTGATCCGGTCATACCCTAGCAATCTTGCATTAAGTCCTCTCATCGATACATCAAGTCATTTGTTCGAAGGTCGAACCTGAATACTGCACTCATTGTCAAAACTTACTCGCCATCAAACTGCTGCTTACAAGTACACCGTTCCAAGTCAGGAGTAATTGAGAGTCATGAGCTTCACAGCTCCCTCAGAAAGGGTCTCTTTCGATAGCCTGTTGTTCGACATGGACGGCACCATCATTGACTCAACAGTAGCAGTAATGAAACACTGGCACACGTGAGGATGAGTCTCATATTCCCGACTGAGAGCAGTGACACTGACTGTCTGCAGAGTTGGTGCCGAGATTGGCGTGGATCCGGAAGTTATCCTGCAGACATCTCACGGCCGGAGGAGTATCGATATACTGAAGGTCTTGTGCCCAGAAAAAGCAAATTGGGAATGTGGGTCTCCGCAATGTCTTCTCCTAGACATCCGTAGTCAGCCGCTGACAAGCATACAATAGACGTCAGAAAGATAGAGGGACTACTCCCTAAGCTCCACGGCGCGGAGACGGTCGAGATCACTGGAGCGAGAGCTCTGCTTGACAGCTTAGTCTCCGCCAATGCCCCTTGGGCACTCGTGACTTCAGGCACTATCCCTCTCGTCACGGGCTGGCTTGATGTACTGAAGCTTCCCACTCCTGACTACTTGGTCACAGCCGAATCAGTTGAGAAGGGCAAGCCAGATCCAGCTTGCTACAGGCTCGGCCGAGAAAAGCTAAAGCTTGGATCTGATGCCAGAGTTTTTGTCCTTGAAGATAGCCCGGCCGGCATCCAAGCCGGCAAGGCAGGGGTGACGACTCACACTTTGGAACAGGTTCTCGCCGCGGAACCTGACTGGGTGCTTCAAGACTTGCGATCCGTGGAGATGGTTGAATGTGCGGCCGGCGTAGTGACGCTGCAGATTTCTAACGCTGTGATGCAGGCGGGACAATGAGGTATCAATAGTCTGACGAAATGATAAGTGATCTCCAAAAGCCAGTCTTGGCAACTACGGGAGCTCATACCTGTGATATGACAGGAAGATCCGTTTTCATTCGAAATAATACCTGGCTGAGGTAGTGAGATCCGGTCAATTGGGGCTCAAATAGATTGGAATAGAGTTGTAGACGGCAAAGCCCAATTTGTGATAGCAGCCTGAATCGAAATCTGGAAATTGCCGCCTGAGTCCTGACTCCAGTCGCTTAGTATTTGGATCTCCAGAACTATTGACTTGTAACTAGGAAAAGTATCCGGGCGCAAGCATTCGTCGTCGTAGTGGGCCAAAATGACAAAATGACAAAATGACAATATTCCGAGCCCTATGGTGGCTTCAAACCCCATGTACATATTTTCATCATGTTTACAGTACGTTGATACAGTGAAGTGTTGCCCAAGGACTTCCCGGTACCGAATTTTTTATTGCGATTTTGAACGACGTCTTTGTAAAGAATTCCTTTACAAGACGAAAGAGTGCGTGAAGACTTCATAATATGGTCTTTGACTGTAAAGTAGGAATGGTCAATAAATATCAGGTCATAGGGCTGAAGGGCTGGAATCGGCAATCAATTTCACGAGGGTGAGTGGAAGAGAGGTCGGAGGGTTCGAAGAACGGCCGTGACTGATCTGACATTAGCGCGCCAGTTATATTCTTCATCGTTTTCTTGGTAACGCGGGGAATATGGCAATATAGGTGCTTTCTGCCTATTTAGATTCTCTTTCCACAATCTCAAAAACTGCAATTTGCTCTTTACCAGACTTCACCATGCTCTTAAACCACCTTCAGGGTGTCCCTGCGTGGATGAGTGCATCAGTCATTATATCGTGCAATGCGCTGGTATTTGGGTAAGTCCGCGAACTGGCACCCTCCATATTGGATCATGGTCATCCATGCTAACCAAAGTCAAGGCTTGATACGGGAACGATTGGCCCAGTAACAGTAATGCCATCATTTATTGAAACTTTCGGGCATTTCTCTGCAACTCTGCACGGAGTGATCGTCTCCTCAATCCTAATCTCTGGAGTTCTTATGTCGTTGCTGGGCGGCATCCTGGCCGACCGCTATGGCCGTACGCGGATGATCGCGCTGGGCTCTCTGATCTTTGGCATAGGCGCTGCCATAGAAACCACTTCCGTAAATTTAGCAATGTTCATCATCGGTCGAATCATCAAGGGTGTTGGCGAGGGCACCTTTCTCATGACCGTGTATGTGTTAGTGGCGGAGATATCGCCAGCTAAGCGGCGCGGCACGGTTGCCAACATCCCGCAAATAATGATCAGCTCTGGCATTGTACTGGGATACTTCATCTGTTACGGCTCTCAGGTGCTCGCTGGATCGTTGTCTTGGAGACTCCCACTCGCGATACAGGCGGCAATCGCCCTGACTAATGCGGCGGCATGCTCACTTGTCCCGCAGAGCCCGCGCTGGCTGCTCGCGAAGGGGCTGACTGAACAGGCGCGACAAACCATTGCTCAACTAGGAATCGCAGATGAGGAGCAGGAAGAACTGTTCAGGCAGGCAGTGGCAGGGCTCGAGCAATCTCCCGACTCGTCAATTTTGGACAGTGTCAAGGAGACGCTGCACGACTTCAAGAACGCTTTTGCCGCACCTGTCCGAAGTCGCACGATTTTCGGGTGTTTCATTCTCGGAATGCAGCAGTTCAGCGGCATTGACGGTGTGCTTTACTACGCGCCCATTATATTCCGCCAGGCCGGCCTTCACTCAACACAGGCCAGCTTCTTTGCGTCTGGGATTAGCGCGCTTGTAATGATGATTGTTACTATCCCAGCTACGCTCATGTGTGATATGTGGGGTCGCAGGACATCAAGTCTTGTCGGAGGGTCCCTGACGTTCTTCTTTATGCTTCTAATCGGTAGCCTTTATGCCGCCGGCAAGGTCTACGCTGACCATGGTGCGGCACGGTGGGTAGTCGTTGTCAGTGTCTATCTGTTCGCCTGTGTTTTCAGTGCAACTTGGGCTTTGGGTCTCCGCATGTACTTGATCGAGAGCTTGCCACGCAAGACGAGAAGTAGCGGTGCCAGCCTAGCTCAAGCTTCCAACTGGGTGCGTCTATCCTATGAGCGTTTTGATCTCCACCAAAAAGAGAGAGACAGAATGCTAACAGATGCCAGTTTGCGAATTATATTGTTGCTCTCACCACACCAGTCTTCCTCGCGACATCAACTTTTGGCGCCTACTACTTCTTCGCATTTTCGACTTTATTTTGCACTGTCATGTGTGCATTCTGCATGGTCGAGACCAAGGGCCACAGTCTGGAGTTCATCGAGCAGAAATACACCGAAAAACAGTTGAATGCGAAGGCTCTCGGCAAATGGAGGAGACTCGGCGGGCAAAGCTTCGGTTTACGCACAAGGCGCCCGGCCGGGCCGGCCTGCCAGGACCATTAATTTCGACGGTTCAAATTCGAATAGTTCAAGTAGAAGGGTACGCAGTAAAGTCGAGATAGAGAATACCATAGACGAAAGCCATATATAGAGACAGGCGGAACGATATCGGCTCCGTTAACAGTATCAGCCATGGTCTCGTAAGGTTCGTGTATAGCTCACTTCTGACATTTTTATGTTCTGGGATTTGTCCCAGCCGACGAACTTTGTCCTGTAGCACTTTTGAAGGGTAGGTCTCTGGTAAGAAGAGTATCATAGCAATATCGACTCTGCCGCCTAGTATAAGCATGATCTAAAAGTTTCAGCGCCAGGAGGTATATTCCGACACAAAGCCATGTATGGTGGGTGCGGTTACTGGTTCAAGAGAGCTTGCCGCGGAGAACAATTCTAGAGGCACAGAACGATGGCTTTGAGGCCAGAGAGTGAGCAGTAGGTAATACGTTCTACGTCGGGCAGTACCTTAAAAGTACAGTCTCAAGAGTTTCTTGATGACACTAAGCCCTATCGAGCCACTGCTAACCTCCTCTGGCTAGCCTACACGGACTTTCCGGCGATACGAGAAGTACTTCCTGCCTATGAGCTACCTTACCTTACCTTAAGAGACAGTGATGATTTTGCTCTTGCTTTTCCAGTTGCAGAAGGAAGCGAGGGAACGTTCTCTGTTTCCAAGAGGTAGCAATAAGGTTATCCAATTCGTTGTTGACTGGAGACATTTAAATACAACGTGACTGGATTCCTTAGAGTACCGTACTTTGATAACAGGAAACACGCGGCCCCGAAACCGTGCCGCTGCTAGCTTATCACTCAGCCTTCGCCCCACATCTGGAGTGCTTTAGGCACCAACATCGCAGCTTCCTCGCATCATGTGAGAACGGTGTATAGATTGACTGAAGCAGGTTTCCTCCTGGAGGACTCGCGGGCATGCGCGGCTTCACGAAGGCGGCAGTATCGCTGTCGTCCATATTGGCTCCGGTGTCAGCATTTGTCATCCCAGAATCCGCGCCGCTGAGCGTTGGCGGCTCGAAACCCAGCGTCGAGTATCGTGAGTTGCTACCTGATTGCCACGATTGCTCAAGTACGCTAACGAAGGTAGGCCCCGCAGAAGCTCTAGTAAAGTTCAAGACAGAACAGACTCAAGCAAGTAATGATGAACAACCGGTAGGATTAAATGCTGATAACCCTACTTGTTTCACCTGCTCAGACCTACTATAGATACTCTACTTCCAAGTCGACGCCACTGACAAGCCCTGCGGCGAAAGCAACGTACGCTTGAACGGCCAGCAACTTATTTCGAACTGGGATGGCACCGACGCCGCGGGCAGCGGGTACTTGAATGGCATCTTCTCCCTTGGAACCCGTGCTTCTTGGAACATCACCTGTCTTTTCGACACCATACCAGCCGATGGAGCCAATTCTCAAGGCAAGGATGTGGCACAGGTCCTTGCATTCCTCGCCCACAGCACATCCGGAGATGTACCGTGGGGGTTCACGGTGTCCTACAAACAGCTCGACGGCCCAGAAATTATTCGCTTGAGCCCGAAGGTCCTTGATCTGGCGCTTGTCAAAGCTGTTCCTGAAGAATGGCGAGCCAGATCTCGGGATATAGATCAGACGAGTACGACCCCAGAAACAAAGGGAGTCGATGATGAGCTTCCGGACTTCACTCTCCACGGGCGGAAAGGCCTACAGGCACATCTACAAGCAGTCGGTCATTTTATGGAAGAGAAGGTGAATGCCGTCAAGTCCAGTGTGAAGGAGATGGTCAGATCATGTCGCGAACACCTTAAAGCAGTTTGTCCCAACAAGGCCAACAGTAAAGATAGATTGAGCAACTTCTTATCAGGAAGTCATGCCATGGAAAACCGTCCAAACACTGTGGCGGCTGACCATCTTCTGGAAGCACCACGCCAGAACGAAACAAGGTCAACTACGACCCTCGAATCCCCCGAGACCACTTTCAGTGGTTTGCCATCTCCATCTTCACCACCATCACCTTCTCCTTCATTCCCAACCATATCCTACAACGACCGGGTGCATAGTCTGAAGATCCTCGGTCTGGTTCTCGTTCTTGGCTCTTTTTTCGCGTGGGTTATTTTACGCCTCCGGGATCCTCGCGTTCGAGCTGATCGTGCGGCTCGTCGAGAAGAACGTCATAACAAATTGTTATACCGGCGTGCGGCGTGGAGCCAAAAGTGGAAGCGGTGGTTTTGCAGCGTCAGGCATCATCATGGCCAAGCGATTGGACCGATTGGCAGCTGGGACGAAAAACGGACACGAGTCATACAGCAGGAAGAGATCCTCGAAGCTGTGATGAAAGAGGACATCCGTGCCCTCCGAAACTCTCGTCGCGTTTTCAATAACATCACCGCCGCGGAAGAGGGGAGAGTCCACTTCATATATGATTCAGATAGTTCTGAGGCAAGGAGAAGTAGAGATACTTTACCTGGATATGAGAGTGATGTGACCCAACCACCAGGCTATGAGACTAACGGAGTCAATTGCGGAAGCCCGACCGCTTCTGGTAGGTTTCGATATAATATGGCTGAAAGCGAGGATACTCCAGACAGCAGCGTCGTATCGACCAGTCCGCGAATTAGCCGTGATGGAAGAGATAGCGATTATGAGAAAGACTTTGAGCCGCTAGCTTTGGATGCAAGGCCGATAGTCTTTAATGGCCTTGTAAAGTGAGGTGGAATTCCTGCAAGGTGTGTGGTATAGGAAGGTTAGACGGATTTGGGTTTTAGGAGGTTTTTGTGTCGCACTGGAGGATTTCGTCAAACATCTCTCCTTTCAAGTCCCTTGATTCTGTTTTTAGAATCGAGTACTCTGTTTTCCTAGCTCGAGTGTAGGATTAATACATACGTGGAATAGGCTCAAAGCCTCGACGAGTAGACCTCACCTTAACTACAATGCAGAGGGCTGATCTCCAGGAGAATTGCGAGCATAGCCATACTCTGCGACCTTGGTCATTCTACTGTGCTTATTTCATTGAAAGAGCCTCGATGAAGCATCAAACCTGCCCACAGTCATTCCTTCGTTCTACCATAGTGCCAAGTGCTACGCGACCACCCCTGCTGGTCTTGGCAGGCCTGACTAAGTATCCTCTTCCCCAACGACATCCCATCCCCAGAACGCCCCAATCCCTTACAAACCCTCCTCATACCCCACCTCTTCCCTTGATTCTTGTAGCACATGATAGAATGCATAATGAAGTATCAGCCCATGTATATTCTTCATCAATGAGCCTGCTGTCCTTGGTGCTAATGCCGAGTATGAGGGAAATCGCCCGATGGAGACGGCGAGGACTTCGTCACTCGTCAAGACAGTACAGTACGGAGCCGAGCGAATTCAGAACTGAGAGTGGGGAATTGTGTACTCTGTCGTTTAGGGCGAGGCGTAAGCATTGGTCTCTGTCCCACACTCGAAGGTCCGCTCATAGGTGGCATTCCCTCCCCTTGCTCTTCCGTTGTCGACTGTTCTCCCATGGGATTTCTTGTAATGACCATATTTTTGCTCTGAAAATTTTTCTTGCTTGCTTCCTTGTTAAGGGAAATTCTATTGTTCGTTTGTTGTTGGTGAGAATGTGTGGCGATGAACATAGAATTGGAGAAGGTTGAGCAAGCCCCAGCCTTGTACACCGACTTTGGTTGGTGACTCCACCGATGATCGGTGATGAAAGGCATGGACGAAGCTGAAAGAATCAAAAAGCCCAAAAATATGGCTGCAGAAGGGCTCGAACCGTAGAGCTTCAACAACAGTAAGCCCCTGTTTCAGATTTTGTGAATCATTTAGTCATTTAAATGTTATAATAAGACCTTTTTTTCTCATACAGAGTCTTAACTTGGGGCAAACTCTAGCTTGTTTAGGGTCTCCGGGGGTCCCTCTGTCCAAAGAGAAAAATCATGCCCATTGAGTTGGTCGGGTTTCCTTCAAGCCTAGTGGAAAATACACCTTTCGGTGGCTGCAGACACTGACTGGCGGTAACACCGCTTGTTTCTTTTTTGTTCTCACAGGTTCGACCCCTGGTGAGAGCTGAAAGATGCCACGCATTTGAGTTGCAGCTTTCACTACACAATCTACTGTACATCACATACCCCTTCTCCCATCATTGAAATAAGCAAAGTTTTAATTTTTGCGATCCAGATTGCTTAACGAACCATCGCGGTCACAATTGTAACTGGTGGTACTTGTAGCTGAAAAGTTGATGTTGGGCAATAAAGTCGTCTTCCTAGTGTTAGTCATTGATTGACGACCGCACATCAGTTACTGGCTACATTAATGGTCAATGATAAAGCCAATGTTGGGAAACAATGGTCATCTTTTTAGTGTTGGTCATACATTTCGATGAAAGCATCGAAGGAGCTGAAATTCAAAAGGTAAAAAGAGGAGGTTATAGCAGGGTTTGAACTCGGAAGCAAAAGATACGTATGCTATGGAGGAATAATCCAACCGTACCACCGATATTCTTTAGGGCTGTTTCCTGAGTTTTACCCAGCCCGAGAGACGACGTCCCACTATGGACAATCATGGAGATCACTCCACCACTAGACCACCCAGGCATGTTCTCCTAACAACAATGTAAGCAATTCAATATTTATACCCCAATAATTTTCAGAAGTACTGATTATTAAAACAGTTTATTCGTGCATATACAGGAAATATCACCACAACATAGGATTCCAGTCTTCCACAACACCTCCTACCCCACACTCATATTGAAACTCCATACTGTAGTGTGCCATCGGCTGGTCGCGATTGTTTATACTCTTTAACTAGTTTCTTACGTATCTCGCCTCCTACTATCAACATGGCTAAAGTCCCTACACCCTGTGGTCACAAGTCCTTGCTAAAGCAGAGCAAACGCAACCGCAATCGAAAGGAGAAGAAGTACACCAAGCTCTCCGAAGCAGGTACGATACTTTCATTTATATTGAAACACAAATAGACAGACTAACTCCGCTCACACACACACAGGCTTAGTCATGACCCAGCAAGCGTTCATTAACAAAGAGCACTCCATCGCCAAAACCCGCCGCCGCTGGCTCCACGCTCTATGGGAAGCAAAGAAAGCAAGCAATGGGGCGCGACTTGAGCTTGTGCGCGTTATCGACTGTAAATTTGTGCCGGTGAAGCCGGCCATCGATGGGCTGCACAATGAGGCGAAAGCGATGCTGGCCGAATTGGAGACCAAAGAAGGTTTCTCTTTGGAAGTCAGCCAGAGAGCTCGGCAGGGAACCTTCATTATGGCTGGATATGAGCTGGAGGCGAGTGGTATATGGAGTAAGGCGTCGAACAAACTGGAGGCGACTGAGGGAGAGGGGAAGGTCGAGGTCGAGGACGAGGAAGAGGATGTGGACAGGAAGAACACGGTGGAGCGAGAGGAATTGGAGGAAGATGCGGAAGGGCCGGTACCGATAACACCACGTCAGGAAATCGAAGAGCTTGACAATATCGAATAGGAGCTGGCGCATGCTATCGTAAGGAACGAACCAACTACGAAGCCGCTTCACAAGTTCATCAGAGCGCTTGAATATTTAAAACTACTGATAACATGGCTATCCATCTCATGCCGAGCATCATTGCCAACTCCATGAAAAAGCGACTTGGGCGCACGACAAAGAGAAAGGTCTAAATTCTTGTCTTGACTCAACAACGTCCGTTGTTAAGAAGACCTTTTATTCATTTTCTTTATCTCAGCACAATCTAATTCTTTCTTCCATCTTTAGATGACCTCGTCCCCTTTTTTACCCCCTCCCCTACCCCAAACCAGTTTTGACACAGTACCTCAACACCTCATTCCTAATCCCCTTAAATCAAACAAAATAAAACCCTCCACTCAATCCACACCATCATGTGCCAATTCACCGACACACACTACTCCTGCGGCTGCCTCGAAAGCCGCACCCGGACCTACTGCACCGGCCAAACCTGCTCCCCAGAAGAAGAAGACCAGTGCTGGACCCTGTCTGAGAACTGCGCCGAGTGTCAGGCTGCCATTGATGATGCCGATGCTGATGCGGAAGCGTTGGATTGGATTGAGGTGGTCGGGGGTGGTGACGCCTGAGGGGGAGAAGAGATTTCAGTAGCGGTGCGGCGAAGACGGGGGGGGGTTCTTGATGGAAATGAATTGATCATGGCTAATTTGACTGTGTGATGATGTGGTTTTTCTGATGCGGGAGAGGGAATAGTTTGAAGGTTGGATTGATTGATTGACTGATTGGTTTATAAGTCACGATCTAGCTGTATAGTAGCCAATAAGAGCATTCCATGATCTAAAATTTCGAGAAGGAAACCATGAGGCAAAAACCTCCTCTCTCTGCATTCTTCTAGCCTTTGCTTGATTCGCTCTGCTGACATCACGTTCCGTGTCTGCATTCAAACCTTCTTCACAGATCTTTTTCTAGACATGCGTTCCTGTCTCTGTAGGAAATCCTCCTAGAGCGATGAATGTTTGATTGTTCGAGTTTTGACTTCAATTATTTGCCGTCTGCTTAACATCGACGTATCGCTGTCCTCTGTGATGTATATTCGTGTCGTCGTACGCGTTCGTCGCTGCATTGATCCCAGATGATCATCCTGACACGTGTGTATATCTCACTCTTGCTTGATCTTTGGATTAGATAGAATCCTCGCTCTGTTTCGTCTATGTTTTCTGTCGTGTCGAAGTGCTTGCGAATCGTAGACGGTGATCGTTCGTATCGCATCGATGTGCCGTTGACTCGAGACTGTTTCTTGTAGCGATCTCACTATCGCACGCGTCGTCACGCAGTCAACTGATTCTCATCGTTTCGAAGGGATGAAATTGTTCAGCTCTCCTGTAAATAGACAAAAGGTTCGTAGCCAGCATCGCGTACAGGCGATTCCATTACTGGCCAGGTTGGAGGTTATATATTGCTTAAGGAGTCGATAATAGGGCGAGGCTATTGTCATCAATCTTCTTCGAAGTAGCCTCAACATCTCGATGATGAACAGTGGAATGTATGTATAACTCATTCATCCATTTCTGTCATTATCTCGTCGTAACTTTAAAACATTCGTTAGAACTTATGTCTAAAGTCATCGTTATTAAAAGATATAAATCTCCCCCGGATCGGACCGTATGCTGCATTGTGCCACCCTCTGAGCCTGAGTCTGAGCTGAAGTGCGGGCAAGGTGCGTAGCCATTGGGGGCATCACGATGTTCTGCTCGCTTTTCGAGAATCAGTGCGCTATAGGCTATTTACCTTGTTCAGCGTTCGTAATGCAGATGCTCGAAAGCGTTTGTGCTTTTGGTGCGCTGTGATACCTGAGGCTGGTGAGGTATTGGGAGGCGATACGGTTTGGCAATATACGTCGTAGATACCTCTTTCGATTGCGTAGGATACTCAGATTGGACTCGCCTCCTCCTCCGAGATACGCTAAGAATTGATCATTCATTGGGTCTGTAGCGTGCTTTTGTATAACGTCTTCGAGTCTATTAATTATTAGTTATTTGCTGTATGCTGTTTAAGGGCTGCTACTCCATGTAGCTCTTCCGGTCCTAATCTTCTACAGCTGGTATGGGTATGGAGGTAAGCCTGGTTGGACTAGAACCTACCAACACGAACAAAAGGCCACTGCAATTCCATCCCATGTCAATCCATTCATTTCAACCAGTTAAACCCCCATAACGTATGCGTGGTTGTTGAATTGAATGACTTGGCATTAAAGCTGGGGAAGGGAGGTGGGTATGTAAACGAGGGGGTGGTAGCAGTGGTGAGCGGTGGTTGTTGAGAGGCGTGGATTTGACCCTGTAGAGGTATTTCTCGTCTAGATTCTAGATCTATGGTGTACTAATAATTCAAGCAAAACAAATCAAGGCAAAAACACACAAGTAATATAAGTTTATCTAGTGTATCCTCAACTATCTAACCGTAATTACCCCTGGGTATCTCACAAACCACAACCCCCTCCCCCGCCCCATCCCCAATACCAAAACCTTCACAAGAAATGATTCGCCCCCTCTTTAACCCTCCTTCTCCACATTCTCTCCCTCTCCCTCCCCTCCCCCTCCAACCTCCTCGCTTTCTTCCGCTCATACACTGCCCTCACCGTCCTCTTCGTCTGCTCCTTGCCCTCCTCGAAATTCGCTCTAGCCAGCGCAACCACCTTATCTATATCCTCGGGCGTGTAGACGAAATTCCACGTCGACATAAAGGGCGTGGTGTTGGGATCTACGCCTTGCACTTTGGCGTTGGGAAGGAAGGGGAAATAGATGAGTGCGATGCCAGCGTCGGGGGAGAGGAGGGCCCAGTCGGTGGAGGGGGAGAGGGGTTTGCTTGGGGTGGGTTCGGAGGAGGGTTTGCGCTCAAGGGTTGTGCCGACCCAGACGTTGCAGTAGCCTAGCTCTGCGTTGTTTTCGTCACGGTGCTTGCCCTTGTTCACCAATTCCTGCGTGCTATTGCCTACTTTCCTCTGCGTCTCCCTCGCTTCGGCAATCTTTACCGCTGCTTCCTGCGCTGTGACTTCTTGAGATGCGTCCAGCTCTTTCCGCGTTTCCTCTTTCGTTGTGTCTTCCTTTGGCCAGCCGGCACCAACGGGCCAGCCTTTGATGCCACGTTGGCGTGTATACCCCTCGGCGACAGAGAGCCAGTTCTCGGTTTTGATATCCGCTGAGGCGTCAAAGACGACAATGAGATCGATGTCGCGGCCAGCGCGAAGGAGGGGATAGATTGGGAGATTGTTTGACATGCCGCTATCCATCAATGCTAGGTGGTCGACGGAAAACACACTTTTAGGACAGGTGGGAGGAAGCTGGTTTTCGAGGCCGAGAACGAAGTTCGGGACGGCGGCGGGGTCGATCGGGTGGACTTTGATAAGGTCCTCATTCTTATCTTCAATGAGACCGTCAATGCCGCCAAAGCCTGCAAGGGACCTCATGAGGGGACGGATCTCTTTGTAGTAGTGTGATAAAGTGGCGCAGAAGGCGGACCCCCAGATGCCCATTAGAAATGGTATGCGTAACTCAGGGAGGCCGACACCGTTTTCTTCAGATACGCTGACGCCCTTTTGGAAATGGCGCCCAATGCTCCAGCTTGGAATCCCAGCGTCAAACTCCTCGCACCAAAGCTCATAGGGGGTGAATTCAAACCATTGGAACCAAGCTTCTTGCTTCGCTTTCTCTTTTGTGGCGGAAGAAGCAGCGACGCCTGAGGATTTCTCGTGTTCGGATTCAACTTCTTCAAGGGGAATTTCGTGGCGGACGGCGGTGTAGATGGGGAGGGGTTGCGCGCCTTTAGAGAGGTAGGAGCGTTGATTCGAGAGTTTTAGGTCGTGGGTGTTGACGCCAAGTTCGCCACGGGGGACCAGTAGTCGTGCTGCAAGGAGTATACCGTATAGATCGACAAGACCATAATCAGCGTTGGGGTCGCCTTTCAGCTTCTCGATGATACCGGAGAGGAGAAATTTATTGGTGGGCGCAGTAGTGAGCAATCTTAACGCTTCAGGTGGGAATGCTATGTGAACGCCGATGCGACTTTTGAGATGTTCCATTAATTTGTCGTGTCTTTGCCCGCCCAATGTCGAGTAGTACAGAGTCTGTAACCAGCAGCTCCCACTCACCCCAGCAGTATAGGTTACGCAATCAAAGAGGCCTGCCTCTTGCGCGCAGAGATACGAAGATGCGCCAGCAACCAAAGCGCGAAGACCACCGCCCGACCCGCACATTGCTATGGTGGGTACATCTCTCGAGTCAATATCATTTTCCGGAATGTCAAGGTATTTCGCAAGCGCTTCAGTAGTATACCTCTTTCTTCGCTTGACGAATTCCTTTTCATCAGCGCATAATCCTTTCCCTATTCGAACCCTGGCAAGAGACGTAATCTCTGGGTTGATATCTGGGTCCTGGGCTTCTTGCCATATCTCGTCACCCAGCGAGCCTGGAACCATTTCCATTTCGCGTTGTAATTTGGCAACATATCCTGGGAGGACTTGAAACCACTCTGGGACGATAAAGTCCGTAATGCTGTCACCTATAGAGGACCATTTGATAGAGGATATCGAGGAGAAGGCCGAATCGCATTTCGACGAGAAAGATGCCCATGCCGTGACATCTTCGTCTTCAATGGGCGGTAGGCCCTCCTTGGCACCAGCTCTTGGAGGTTGACGTTTTGACGTTTCTGGGGTCTGGGATCCAGTCTCCTGCGAAGTGGCATTTTGCTTGGCAACTACTCCATATCTTTCTCCGATGACTACACTCTGACCGCGAGATAACTGCGTTCCACTGTTGCTGTCGCTGCGCTGCTTATTTTGTTTACTGTGGAGGCTGTATAGAATCGGGGAGCTTAGAAGTAGAAAAACAGTTCTTTTGCGCGACGCTAGGGCGAACGCAATGCCCGCCCTCATGACACTTATCCGAACTCTCACTTGTCGTGGACACAAGAACACCTCCCACCGTAACCATCGATCACGACGATTAATAACGACATGGATCCAAACGCGATTCAGGAATTTCGTGAGCGATTACGTCAGTTATTAACGGATGTCCCTGGCTACCTTCGTGACAGGGATGCGCCTACAGCGGAAGCGGGAGCGGAAGTGGGAGCGGGACGGGCACTAACGGCTTTGAGACAAGCCCGTAATTTCTGCCCCACCTATCGATATTGACCTTTACTCCACTGATAACACCTTGGTGAAAACAGGCCGTCAGAAGATCGCAGACGTAGAGGCATGGCTGCATGCGCAATACCTCTTGTCGCCATGTCTCTTTTTATCTGAAGAACGAGGAGACTTTAGCTTCTCGTATTATCCAAAGGCCAGTGCGAAAGAAGGGGAGACAGAAGATAGCAGTGAAGCGAAGTCGACTTACAGCGCCCTGGACCAATCGGAAGATGTAGAGCTATCCTGTCACTCCTCCTCTGCC
>JAABUW010000417.1_pt1 | contig 85452 bp, 141 predicted proteins | sample 5560081 | NCBI WGS metagenome assembly JAABUW01 (sample SAMN10711882, study PRJNA513363) | rock metagenome | isolation source: Antarctica rocks | place: Antarctica: Victoria Land, Knobhead sud | reverse complement strand
GCGACACGTGGATTCCAGAGAGGCAGAGCGGACAGTAATGGGGAGAAGCGTCGATTGATCAGCCCGAGTCGGGCAAGAAGGGTGGACGTGGACTCACTTGGAAACTCCAATCGTCTTCGCGTACCCCGATTTATACAACTCCTCCATCTGCTTCCAATACCCCTTGATATCACCCCTACAGTGTCGAGGCGAGTGGATAAGGTACAGATCGACGTATTCCAGCCCAAGCTTGGCCAAGCTCTCCTCGATGGACTCGCGGGGCTGCTTCTCGTCGGTGCGAGACCATTTCGTGGTCACCCAGATCTCCTTGCGGGAGAGACCGGTCTCTTTGATCCCCTGACCAACCTCTTTCTCGTTGCCGTACGCTGCGGACAATCACGATCAGCGGGGAGGGGCAAGGAGAGGAAGGGAAGATGTGTGAGGAAGTACGGTGGTAGTAGATGTGGGTGCGGGTCAATTGAGTGGGGCTTACATTGCGCGGTATCGATGTGCTCGAAACCGAGGTCGATGGCCTGGTCGATCTGGCTGGGGGTCTCTTCGAGAGAGATACCGGACGAGCCGTAGCCGATCGCCGGGATCAGGCTGCCGTCGTTGAGCGGGATGTGTTCAAAGGGCATGGTGTACCGAGATTCTTCTTTCTGAGGTGAGGTGTATTTGGGTTGATTAGAGGAGAAATTGGGCTATAAATGAAGAGATCGCGGGACTCTTCGGCCTGGTCCGTCATTTTCGCCGTACTCCGCAGTCCCAGACATGGACTCATTAGCTCCTGCCAAAGGCACGGTTGGCTTTAGATACGGAGGACGGAGGAGAGATCATGGAAGTTTCCTGCATGGCGTCTTCGAGCGCAATATTGTGATGTATTATAAGGAAATCCTATCCTCATCCTCCCTCCTCCCTTCACCGGTCTTCCCTCACACACCATGACACCATCCGGCATCCTCCCCCCACCAGTCCTTTGTCCGATGGCGATGAACACTTTCTTCTCACCCCTAGGCCTACACCATGGGACCGGCCAGACTGTCTCCCCTTCGCGTCGCCAGCCCACCGAGGAGGATGATAAAGATGAAAACGGCCGTGAAGATGATCCACTCGATCCAAGCGAAAGCCTCGGCCGCGACCAGCTGGCTGCAATAGGTGATCGAGTCCGTGTCACAGCGCTTGCCACCGCCAAGTGCCGCGGTGTATGACGCAGCGCCCGCGAGCCAGAAGATCCAACTGTGTCACCCGGTCAGTTGAGGGTATACAAGGAAAGGTGAGCAAGACGTACGTGAGGGCGAACCAGATTCCGTGAGAAGCGATGGAGACGATAAAGCTCAATTTGTTGATGAGGAAGAAGACGAGGAAGAGTGCCGTAAAGACGACGGTCCACCATGAGGTGAAGACGAGGAAGCGGAGACGATCGCGGTAAGAGTGGTTGGGGTAGTCGTTCTTCCTACATCGGGTGTGAGCCACTGTCAGTCGCGACGGGGCCAAGCTTGAGGGGAAGAAGGCGGAAGTGTTGACATGGTGGGGCAAACGTGGGAGGGATTGCTTGTATGGGGGGAGGCGAATAGCCTCACTTGTTATACTCCGTCACTAAACCCTCATCAATATACCATTCCAGCCACACGAGAGGGAGAATGGACTCACCAAGCCAAGCGGTGATACATCCCTCGATGATGGCGAAGAAACACAACACTCCCATGAACACCGGGTGTCCCCGACGTACTTGCGTATCCTGCGGAGGGGGCGGGTAAGCTTCTCGACCAAACCTTGACAAGCTGGCCAGTCCCTACATACCATGATGTGGGGTGAAAACGTCTCTGTTCTGTTTTGGAGGTGTGCTAAGAGCTTGGCGATTGAAGGTGTATTATCGATAGGACAAAGGTTGTTTGTAATGTTTGCAAAAATCAAGTGTACAGCGGATCGTGCGAGCCGGAGGTATGGCGGGAAGGACTGTGACGTATTTCCTCGCCAAACTCATACCGGAACGGAAGCGGAAGAATTCTCCCCTTTATTTTCCCCCCTGGACCCCCTAAAGCAATCCCGGCTCTCGATTACGGCAGCAAACAAAGTAAAAACCCCCAAGCTAGTCTTGTTCCGTCGGGTGATGATGCATATGCAAAGCTGATATGTACGAGATGTCTACCTCATAATGCTCCCGACGACCAAAGCACTGTACCTCCTGACGCATCCTCTTCACTCTCCCTCAAGAAACCCTTGACTACTCCCACTCGATGCAGATAATCCCGCACAGCCAAACGCATCTCCATGGCGACTTCCTTTGTGAGGATGTCGGTGACTAATGGGTAGAGAGTGGGGATGTGGGTCTCGAACTGATGAGACGCCATGTAAGTATGTGCTGTAGCGGTTCCAAGGAAGGATGACTCACAGCGGCCTCTTCGAAACCGATGCAACCTAGCAGAATGTCGGTGACTACAGGCGTCCAGGCTGTAACATTCCGAGGCTGAGTTTCCGGATCGACCGCAATGAAGTCCTTGATCACCTCGGTCCCGAGCCTGAGCGCGGCGTGATGAACATTGTTGCCAAGGCGGCAAATGGAAGCACTCACGGGACTAATCGCTCGAGCACCCCATTCCGCGTAGCCCGGTGAGCTTCCCGCGGATCCCGATACATCCGCAATAACACGTTGATCAGCGTCGCCGCAGAGCTCGACTCCTGCTTCAACAAATTCGGCAATTGCTTCATGAACCCTGCGGCAGTCACCAACCTGACTCCTTTGGTCAGAGCTCGACTTCACGTACCGACTTTCCATAACCGCATCCTCAACTCCTTATCCGCGTTGAACATCCTCGCAAACCGCCAAGAATCGTCAAGAACACCCATGAACCGCAAAAGATGCTCTGCAGGAATAGTATTGTACACATCGTCGTTTTCGAGGAGCTCGTGAGTCGTCTCGATGAGGAGGAGTTGCAGAACGCATTTCACGATGATCTGCTTGAAGATCCGGCGTTGCTCGGCGTAGGTAAGAGTTGGAGGGAGAGAAGGGGTGGAGGTGGAGGCGGGTTCAAGTGGGGCAGGGGCGACGAACTTCTGGAACGGAGCTATGATAGATCGTCAGAACCGATGGAAATGCAAGCTTGAGCGGTCCTCACCATCCTCATCGATGTTACCGGTTGGTTCGACCTCGGCATGCAGAGCGGGATCGAAGAGTTGCCCAGCGGTAGTCGTCTTGAACAGCTCAACGAAGGCGCTGACGATGAGCTCCCACTTCTCCGGACTAAGCTTCCGAACGTTGCTCTCAAGCAGCTGCTGCAAGCATGATGTGCCTATCCGCGCGAGAGTGTCGTTCTCTGATAGGCACTTGAATGAGCTCGATCCTTCTTATTGATAACGGTAGCAAATACCCTGGCAGATACAAGCAACGAGGATGTCGAGCAGTCCATCCAGGTACAGCTGTAGCACCTCGAAGTAGAACGCGAAGAGGTCGATCGTATCCCGCAATGCCGAGATCAGTGTCGTTGAAAGCCATACCGACATATCTTCAGGACTTCGGAAGCGGACGTCTGACTTGGCACGGAGGATGGCGAAGATGGGAAAGAGAACCTCATTGCAAACTGTATTCCAGAAATGAGGGGTGAAGCCTTTACCATGTGCCTTCAGGGTTTCGAACAGGCAGTCCAGCGCTCTGAGTCTCGCTCAGCTGAGTCACCTAGAGGAAAGAAAGAAACCGCTTACAATCTTCGCACTTCAAGATCCTCCCCAGTCATGATGATCTCGTAGAAGCTATGCAAGACAGGCAACCAATATTTGACCATCGGTTCCTCCTGACCCTGCGGTTTCCCTTCTTCGCCCGCAGCAGGCAGGAGACATTCCGGACATTGGAGCATCTTCGGCACCATTCCTCGCATCATCTCGATCGCTTGAAGACTGATCTTCTGGAACTTTGAGACCCTGCAGAAATCGGTGATGCAGATTGCGAGGTCGGCGAACGAGCCGTAGCGGACAACAAGGGCGAAATGCTCCCGGTAGACAAGTGAGACGAGCTCGAAGGCGTAATTGGCCACCCGTTCCGTCAGGACCTTGGAAGCGGCGGAGAAGACACCAAACATGGTTCGCCAGCCGGATCGCAGATTTTGCACACGGGCTTGGATCATCTGTTGAAAGCATTGCAGGACCTGATGCGACTGTCAGACAAGCCTTTGCACAGAATCGAGTATCTCACCATTTCCCGGGCATCCGAGTTCTTGTTGTGTACCATCGTATACTCGAATGGCCGGAGGAAATCTTTCTGGAAGCGGAAATGCGACAACTCCTCCTTCTCCAAGAAGTTCATGGCGAGCTGTCGAAGCGCATCTAGGGCGAAGAAGCTGACGTTCGGGTTGTTATGACAGCACACCTAGGCCCAGCCTTAGCATTCCGTATTTAGACGATAAGGGAGTTGATCTACCTGGTTGAAGTGCTCGCCGAGGATCAGCCAAATATTCGACCACTCCAGCCGTATTCGACCCATGTTGTAATATGAGATCTCGACTAGCTTCTGCAGGCTGAACAACCGAGGCCGCGTCGAGGTGCCCGAAGTCTGGATCTCCTCCCATGAGACTTCGCTTAGAGCTTGAACGAAGTCGACGATCGCAGACTGAGCCGCATTACTTCTGTCCGAAATCAGAGCCGTGTGGGATGACTTACACCTGACAGGTTCTTGCTCATCGAGAAAACCATATCCGCAGCGACTGTCACTTGAGACGAGCGCGACTCCTCCGCAACCTCTTCTGCCGGTTTCCGCCGTGCGCTGGACTGTCGCTTATTAGGCGGCGCGACCATACTGTTCCCACGTCAGCGCGGCAGAGAATGTTTTCTCGTCAGGCTCACTCTCTACGATTCAAGTCCGGCACATCCATCCCGCTCGAAATGAGCTGCATCCTCTCCAACTGGCTCACGCAAGTCAAGACGTCCTTCCAGCTCGCCTTGAGCGTGTTCCCATCCGTCACCGCGATCTCGAGGAGGGACTTGATCGCCTCGACATTCTTCGGCTTCATCTCAGCGAGGTTATTGAGGAATGTGAACTTCGCCAGGGTCGTGACGAAAGCGTTTCGCTCAAGCTCCATGTCGAACAGGCAGACTATCCGGATGGCGCTCCGTAATCCCTCCAGGCAGAGGTTGACCATATCGAGATCGTCCGTCTCCTGTAGAGGCGCGGAGATACCGGCGAGAAAGGGCATCCATGCGACTTCGAACATGAAGCGGACGTGCTCCAATCGTGAAGCACTGAAGAACTGGTCGGTTGGGCGGACAACGCCACGCTTTTGTTGCCGGACCATCGCCTTGAGAAGCGCCTCGGTCTTGCTCGCCATGTTCTCCGATTGAGCATGGTATGCCTCGCGCTGCATATCCCTCCCGACACTCGCCAGGCCACCAGGGGGTGCGGGACCAATGTCCTGCACCTCGTCCTTCATCTTGATCTCGTTGCTCTGGATTCCATCGTAAACCTCTCCTAAGAAGTCCTCAGGCAAGTCCTTGCCGTCATTGATCCCACGGTTGTTCTTCACGAATTCCGCCTTGGTCATGCGCTTCTGCTTGAGATTCTTGTTATGCGCGTCGGTATTCAGCATGATGACCGAGAATGCAAGGATGTAGGCGGTATCGGCATTGGCGAAGAGAGTTCCAGGATTCCCGCCCATATACCGTTCGGCAAATTTGAGCATGAAGCGATCGATCTTCTGAGCCTCCCCAGGAAGTCTGAAGGACTGAAGATACATCCTCAGCGCATCTGTGAATCGCATTTCGGCAAACTCGAGCATGTTGACAAAAGCGTGCATCGTTGCAACATTGGCGTACTCACTTTTGTCAGCTCAAGCTAGCAGGCGTCGACTTACCCTTCTCCGAGATATTCTCCAACCATAGCCTTACTCAGTCCATCGTTGCCAAGCAAGAATCGTGCGATGCCATGTGGGCTCTTGCTCCGGATGAAGCCATGCTCAACGAGATATTCAATTCCCCGCTTAGGCTTGAAGTTGAACTTCTTGATGCCTTCCTGCAACGTTGTTTTCCGTTGTTTGGCATTCTCGAATCGTTCGACATCGTCAGTGCCTATGTCGGGCGTGCTGACACCGTTCGATGCGATACCCGAAACCGAGTTTCGCGATGCGATATCCGTCGGCCACGAAGGTGTCGGTGCGGCGAGGTCTAGATTCGATCCAGCAGCGGAGTCCGTTGTATGATTTCGGCCAAGCCCATCCACGCTAGACCGAGGAACATCGTCTGCCCCCCCACCTCTCGTATTGGAGGTGATTGCAGACCAAGCGACCAAGGACTTGAGCGCCGCAACCAGGCATTCGAGGGATTGCCGTCGGAGCTTGACCTCTAGTGCCAGACCCGCGTAATGTGGTGAATCGACATTCAAAGCGGCAGTGCTCAATGACGGCGGTATGGACGGTCCGCCGGCAGATCCGCTCGCATGCTTTGATGAACCATTTTGTCCTAGTTCCTCCTTGCTCGGCGGCGCGAAATGGGTTTGTCCGATCTTCGATACGATATTCATCAGCCGCTCGTAGATGTTCTCAAGTGCTGCTCGGTCGCAGTCATAATTGATGTAGATCTCAACGAGAGCTTGCGAGTCCTGACACAGCCGGATGAAGACACCGAGTATGAGGGATTTTTGCCGGATGGTGAAATGACGCATCTCGAGAATGGGTAAGAAGATCTCGTTGAGCAATAGCTCGATCTCTTTCTGCAAAGCCATCAGCCATGGTACCCTATACACTGACACACCTTCATTTGCGCCCGCATGGACTTGAGCATGCACCAGAAGATCTCCACGCTCAGCTCAAACACCTGATTGACCGGGCTGACGGCGTTACGCGAAAGACTCAGGCAGAGATACTGCTTGGTGGCTTGAAGGAAGGGTGTCATCTCGAGAGAAGAGTTGGATGGGATGGATACGAGGGGATTGGTGAAGAGGTCGGCATGGGATTTGAGGATCGTCAGAACAAGGTGGAGGGAGAGGAGTTTGCTCCGCATCGCATGCGAACGGAGATCCCGCTCGCTGTACGACATCAGTACGAGACATCTCGAAAGGGGAGCGACGGACCTCTCCGTGACTAGAGGTTCCTTGCTGAGCTTGCACAACGCCCTGAAGACCAGGAATGCGTCCTTCACAAACAGATCCTCGGTAGGAATGGGCCTGCCTAAAGCGTCTAAGTTGCCCTCGCTCTCGTCCATAGGAGGCGGCCCTGCCGGCGCCCCATTTTCGACCAGAGCCGCGGAAGGCGCGCCACTCGGCTCCGGTATATCAAGCGCGTCGCCGTTGGGGACGGGAATGGAGATGGTGGATGTCGGCAGGTGTGGAGGGGATGAGGAAGAAGCAAGAGGTGAGCTGACGCCTTCGGCAATCGGAGGGGGAGCGGTAGGAATAGAATCGTTCGGATTGGGCTCCGCAAATGATGCCCTGCAGATGATAAGAATCATACTGATGAGGCGTGCTCTGTACTCACAGAGTCAATTTTTTTTCCGTCTCCGTGCCATTGGGCTGCGGTGGGTCCGGCGCTGCATCACCCTCCACGTTAAATCCATTCTCCGAATGGTCCTCATGACTCTCTGCCTCCTCCGAGGCTGCGCGCTCAGCCGCTGTTCTCCGTGCCTCGTTTTCTCCCACACTATTCTGTCTCCCGCTGACCGATGCCGGCTGCACCTCCGGTCGCACCACTCTGCTGAACACGTGATGAGCCATCTGCGTCAATCCTCCTTGAGCGACCACCTGATTGGCAGCATCGTTCGACAGCAGGAAGACATTGTACACCGTCCGAACCGCTTTGAGGAGGGAGGATTGATGGACCAGCATCCCCTTATCCGTTGACAGGACGATCGCCATGAGTGCCTTGACGACCTGCAATGCGACCTGGGGTGGGGATGTCTCGGAGTATGAGAGGCTGATGGTATGAGTGATGAGATCGGGTAGCGGTGACATGCCGCGCGGAGGTCCATCGGGTTCCGAGAAGAAGGAGTGGGATATGAGCTTTGAGAGTAGGTCGAGGGAGGTGATGAGAATAGGTACTGAGGTTGTTTGAGGGTTTGAGATGGCCAGACGGAGGGGTTCGAAGATTTCACGAGGATGGAGATACGCGGAGTTTGACGGGCCCTCTCCTGCTTGGCATAGGTCGAGCGCTCGCTGAGCGGCGGCGGCAAAGGAAAGGGATTTCCGAGCTTCCTTCGAGTTCACCAGGACCTGAAGAGGTGGTGTTATCAGGACAGAGGAGAGTTGGGGACCGGGTGCGGATGGGTTTTGGGAGGTGAGAGAGAGCGTCGTGGCCGTTGATGATTGACGCGAATGATTCATTGGCATTCGCGGACGTGTGGACATCGGTCGTGACGGCGATTGCACCGAGGATGTTATCGAGTGCAAGGAGGAAACCGATGTCGATGCCGGATTTGAGGGCCGTCTCGGTCCATCGCTAGCCCTTCTTGACGCCCGTTCCACCGGGGTACCCGCTCGACTCAGACTCAGCTCGACATCCTGCATACTCTCTTTAGTTCGAGCTTGAGCAGGTGTCCCTGTCCTCGATAGCGGCTGCGGCTTTCCTCGTGAAGGTGATCTCTCAGGCTTTGGAGGTGGAGGAGGGGGTGGGGTCCCGTTGATAGCTTCGGTGTTGACCGTGATCTTTGGAGGAGGTGTCGCCATCGAATCCCGACTGGACAATGGTGCAGGAGGGAGCTCCTTATCAGGTGTAGCGAGTCCATTGGTGATACCCAAGCCCACAACTTCCGGTATCTTTGTCGCAGCTGCGGTATCGACCGATATCTCCTCCGTCGTGTCCTCGTCTAAGGGGGTCGCTGGCATTGGAGGCTCCGCACCTTCCTCGACGATGACCATCGCAGCTCACAGAATGCCGGATCGACCACGGTATTAGTTGAAGGGGATAGGTATTTTCCGACGAAATCCTTGATATCATCGATACGCTTCGTATTAGGACGTGTCTCCAGCTGCGGCTCACGAGTGTGGCACTTTACCTTCACAGCTTGGCAACAGATTGCAGCCCCGCGTTTGCCTCTCAATACATGATGAGGAGATCAATGGAGCTGCCTCAGGACTCGGGAAGCCCTCGAAGGCGAAACAACTTTGCATTTCAGTCAAGGACCGGAGACTGGCCGGCCCGTAGATTCATGAAGTCCCGAGCGGAGCTTCCCTTCCTCTCTTCTGCGAGGAATGAGAAGGCGCGCTCGATCTCCATCTTCCTGGTAGTCCTTGTTACTAGTGCTAATCGTTACCACTATGCTCGTGAGAGAAGGGTGTGACAAAAGAATTTCTCCGGGGCAACGCAGTCCAATGCGCTTCCTACCTGTTCCCTGCCATGTCAATTTTACCTCGATAACGAATATCCTCTAAATCACCTGGGTCAAGGAGACTTCATCGTAAAGGTATTCGTATTCTTCTTCACTTGTAGACACAATACTGGCTGCGAGACAAGTACTTCATCGAAGCTGTCCAGTCGTCTCGCGGATCTCTAAAATACCCCGAGAACGCAGCCTAGTGATGTTTGCCCGAAGCGGGGGATCGAGCCATTTTGAACACGTGGTTCTTGTTTCCCTTCAGACCCTCGTACCTGTCCCGCACTGCGGACTGCCTCATATATTCTATTCACCCATGTCCATCCCTGATTAGTACGGACTTCCTCCCTTTGGATCCAAGTGTCCAATTTGCTGGCGGCATATTGTCGGTCCGCCGGCGCTGTGCTTGATTGACGCCATCGCCTTCTTCTCTCAAAACCTAATCAACCATTCTATAACGACGCTTCCGGCCTCCTATCTATGTTTGCCGTCCTCGTATAATACTCGACTGTTCATCATCGCTCAAATTCACTCCCCGGCACATCCAAAAGGTGATCTGCACTTCGCAGATCATCACCTGATACACACATCTCACCATCCGCGCCGGCTCTCCTCGGCCCGGCACCGCCTGCCAAGCACGGCTCCCACGGTTTAGCTTAGTCGCGCCGCATCATAAACCTGCTTTCATCGAAAAAAAAAAGAATCTTGAACCCGCCGATCTTACAACACCCTTTTCAGCATTCAGACATCGCAAGTGGCCCCGACAAGATGGCGTTATTCGCTCACCAGTTACAACCCTGGGAGGAGGTGAGTGCTGTCTATGTCTGGCGTCCTTTAGATTCACTCGCTTCTGGGACTCTGCTTGCCCTGATCTTGATGGTACGGAACGCGGTCCCAGCGTTTGCATACCGTCTAGTGATCAGTATGATCACGCCTCTTCTGATCGCCCAGTCCCCGCCCTCCCTTTGTCCTCTCCTCCTTGCCTCTCCGTTTTTCGCATGATGAGGCAATCTTCGCTCCCTTCTTCCCCTAATTTATGAACCATTTCGCTGTCATGCTGTTGCCTTGATTTGCTCCTCCATGACCGTTTGTGTGCGGGCATGGGTCTCGTCTACTTTGTCATGCGACTCACCGCGAACATCCTCTTTCGAGCATATGTGCGCAGTTCGCAGTACCCTTTCTCAAGCCTCGGCTGCACGTTAGTTTTGGCGAGGCTGACTCGAACCCAGAATCAATCCCCGTCTCCTGTCGACGAGATCGACAACCCCTATGACCTCACCCTCTCTCGCTCGACCTCTCCCCAGCGTTCCAACAAACCATCTTCACCCATCAGCACCACCAATAACCTGCATCGTCGTCTCTCATCCGCACAACAATCCACACCCGAGTCTCCTCCACCAGCCTGGAATCGTCGGAACTCGACCTCGTCAAAGGGGAATCGGAGTCCTATCGGGACGAGTCCGCTCCCTCAACCACCAGTCGATCAGGCGCCCATCAATGCAGCCCCGCCGTCCCGTCGCCATCCCAATCTCAGCATGACGACCACTCGTCCCTTGATCCCTGGTCAGACCTTGACAGAGGATTCACCGAGCGGATCAATGACATCCTTCGAAGATCCGACACTCCCTCTTCCACAAGCTCCTTTCCGCAGGCGGCCGGGCAGTACCTCAAATAGATCATCCTTCCCCGGTCTGGACTTGAGCACTCTGACCAGCGAAGAATTGTGGACCCTCGAGCAAGAAGGTGTCTTGCCGGACATGAGCAATCCTACACGCCATGCAGCGGAGAGACCACTGGACACGGTCAGACGGATCAGTATGAGGATGGAGCACTCTCAGTTCTTCCACAACGGACTGCCGGGAGATGTCATTTGTGAGCTTTTGACATGCTGATGTAGTGTGCAGGCTAAACTAGCTTAGGGCCGTCCGCACCACCTCCCGAGGACATGTTCGCCCCGCCAGTCAAGTCAAAGTCCGTTAACAACATCGCATATTTGACGGGCAACCCGACCAAGCGCATGTCTCGACGGCGGACGTCACGGCAGACGTCTCTGGAGATACCACCTAGTGCGATGCCACCCATGCCAGGCAAGACCGTGGACCATATGACGCCGTACATGACCGCCAAGTCGATGCCGACCTCTCCTATCGGGAACCCGCCTCGAAAGGACATATTGATCTCCTCGACTCACTCCTCTACCACTTCGCTAGCTTCTCAAAACATAACACCGAACAAGTCGACGCCTGCTCTAGGCAATCGTCCGCCTTCGGCTTATTATTCTCGCGACTTCCTAACCAGCTTGGCGCCGAGAGAAGGAGGTTACGCGGTCGCTGCGCAGATGAGCATTCCGCTGGCGTCGACCCCGGTGAACATCGATGAAAGACGAAGGAGCGCTGTGACCGAAGACATGCGATCGCGTGCATCGTCACGAGCGCCCATGGCGAAAAGTGCCGGAATGGGTCGGTGGAGTCTAGACGGAGGAGAGGTAAGCTTCCAAGCTGAGAGCCGAATCTGATCTTTTCGTAGCATTATGGTGCCAGGCCTTATGGGACTCCTTCCGCATCGACCACGGCCTCAAACCTCTCCGCACCCCCCATCAACTCGCCCGATCCATCACCACCCGCTGATGACCATTCCTCACACGGCTCCTTCTTGCCTGACGGAGCATTCCTGCCTCAACAGCAACCGCTCGAAAACGCGGTCCCGGTACCCGACGCGAGTTCCACTTCCGTCCTATCCAACCGTGATCCTAGCACCGAGCCTTCCATGCGAAGCTCGGTGTCGGTGCCTGCTGCACCTGCATTGACGTCGAAGAAATCACAAAAGATGCTGGCGAAGGAGGCTAAAGCAGCTGAGAAAGCTGCCGAGAAGCTGGAGGCGCAGAAGGTGGCTAGACAGCGAGCAGAAACAGCGAGAGAGGCGACGATGGAAAAGCAGGCGCATCGAGATGCTGAAGCCAAGGCCAAGGAGGAGACGAAGTCGAAGGAGAAGGAGGAGAAAGCAAAGATGAAGGCGGACAAGGCGAAGAGCAAGCTCAAGTCCTCATCGAACCTCACTCTTCCCTTGTCACTCAAGAAGGCCAAACCCACCGAAGCCCCACCGGTCCCACCGATACCTGCCGTCCTGCCGGACCCGTCCAGTCCAGCATCGTCCTTCCCGGTAACACCCAGCCAGCGAAGCGACCTACAAGATATGGCGTCGGACTCCCCCTCAGACTCTCGACAGCGTAGAGCGTCCATGCCAATGAACGCGTTGTCTGGGTCGAGTCAGAAGCAGTCGCAATCGAGATTAGCGGAGCAACGCACGCCTAGCCGATCGAAGATTGGGATGCTTGGGACGATCAAGAAGCGTTTGTCGGTGTTTGGAAATGACAGTCGTTCGTCAGAGACCCCCAGTCCCGCCAGCGTATCACCTGTACGATCCACTCTTGTTCCCCACGCACCGCCTTCGCCGTTACCATCGAGAGATGACGAGCCTGTGGTGGTCATCGATAGCCGGGAACACTCAACGTCAAACGCGTATGGTGAGCAAGTGGGAGTCTGGGCAGCCGTTTCCGGAAACAATCCAGAGTCGAACGGGGATGTGACGGCAACTGAGGTACCATCAACGATGACGCCTATGCAAGCGGAATCGTCTGTGTCGCAGTTACCGGCAATACAGCCTGGCGACTCGCTCAGTAGTACACCTCTTCGGTCCTCGTCTCGAACTCCCCCGTTGTCTTCGGTACCTTTCGTCGGTGCAGGACTAGCTCCGGCCCTCTCGCATGCCTCTCCCGGCGCTTTCATTCAGCCTCAGCACCACGAGACTCCTCCACCTGTCCCTGACGAGACAGACATTTATTCGAGCCCGACTTTTCCTCGAGCTAGCTCTCACCAAAGTGGCTCGTCCGGTCCCGTAATCGGCCCTGTCTTGTCGAAAACTGTCTCCCACGAATATCAACCCACTTCTGACTCCCCCGTCTCCCCTAGCCGATTGCGATCCCCGTCTATCCGGGGTCCGCATGTCTCGCCAAGCGCACCTCGATCCCGGCCCACATCTATCACCACCAGCCCTTCCGAAGCTCAGTCTGCTGTCATGCCATCTCGATATCCACTGAGTTCCCGTAGTGATGTCGCCAGTCCCGCCACGTCGGGGGAATCATCTCTCTTCTCGTATGGTAATCGCGGAGCAGATCACATGTCGCCCTTCACCAGCGAGGGCAGCAGAAATTCGAGCATGACGAGCCAGGCGTTTGACTCCAAGCAGATGATTCATGGTGAACGCGGCATCCCACCGCCGGGAAGGGAAGATTCGAGGAACTCGAATGAGACCATTCATGCGGATCTGATTGGAGCGGCGACGGACTTTTGAATTTGTATATACCCGGACATTTCGGACCTCAGTCCATCATAGCTTCTGGGACCTGGACATTGTTGGAGGAGAAGGAGATCGATGCGCATACGAGGTAGCATAACGCAGATTGCATGACACAGGATGATTTCGGACGAGCGAGAAAGTTACCGAGATGTTGGTGTTCCGGATTTCTGGCTTCTTCCCCACTCAACGACTTCCAGTCTATCTATGTCGGCTTCTGAGCAAAGCGTGAGGCCAAGACAGCATAGCGAACCAGAAGCGAAAGACGTGTCCTTCTCGGTCAACGAGGCTCTGCACCCTTCTGGAAGCCGCAAGTACCCCCGTGGACAGAACCCAAAGCTGCGGTATATCAAGCCATACTGGTGGCCCTACAAGACCTTCGTCAAGGAGCGGTCAGTCCTCCCCACCCAATCTCTACTTCTGGTTGACCTTGAGGAATCTAGATGGATAGGGCGACAGCTGCTCGAGGTGGTGAGCACCGAATTTCGAGATCGCACGGTCGAATACTATGTCCGCAACACCCTCCCACAAGCAATGCCCAGCTGATGAGAAGCAGAGACATGCGTTGGAGAGTGGAGTCACTCGGGTGAACGGGGCTGTCGCGTATCCCGAGCTAGTCCTTCGCAATGGAGACCGCATCGAGTGAGTGATCCCGTTACCTAGACCTTCCGTCGCTAATGGAGGGGCAGTAACACCGTCCACCGGCATGAACCGCCGATAACGACCCAGCCAATCGCCATCCTGCATAAAGACGATGCCAAGCAATTCATAGTCATCTCCAAACCGGGCAGTATCGTACGCCCATCCCACCCCATCCTGTCCTGGGGATAGCTGAGAGGGGAATAGCCAGTCCATGCGACGGGTCGGTATTTCCGGCATACGGTCTTGGAGCTCATGGAGGCTGATCGTGGGATCAAATGCTACGGTCCGTCTCTCCTCCATCACTGGTATAGGAATGACGGGTTGAGGGTAGCGGTGAACAGGCTAGACAGGCTGACATCGGGGTTGATGATCATGGCCTTGTCCAGACCCGCCTCGCGCGATCTCGCACAGGAGTTTGTGGAGGGGAAAGTGAGGAAGGAGTATGCCGCGCGTGTCAGGGGACGGTTTCCAGAGTATGTCCTTATTATGGACGAGGTACGGGAGACTGAGGTGTGGTGACAGCGGGGAGATCGACGTGGACAAACCACTTTTGACGGTAGATCGGCAGATGGGGCTGGTAATTGTTACGCCAGAGGGAAAGGTAGGTTCAGTGAAGTTGGGTCTAGGTTTCTGGTAGATGGCTGTGTGCGGCGCAGGAAGCGAGGACGATCTTCAAGCGGATGTCGTATGATGCGGAGAGGGATCAGAGTGTTGTGCACTGTGAGCATATGCTCAAGATGGGATTACTTCATGTCTAATGAGACACGCTACTCAGGTCGACCGATGACAGGCAGAAGTCAGCTTCCTCCTTGAATACCTTGCTTCGATGCTGATAGATCTCAGCACACCAGATCCGCGTTCACCTCCAATACCTCGGTCATCCCATAGCCAACGACCCGCTCTACTCGCACGAGAATATATGGGGCTCCAACCTAGGTCGAGGCGGAGTCGACTTAGTTGTCCTGAACGGTGAAACGTCCCGAGCCGCAGCGTTAGCTTCTCGGGTACAAGATCGAGCCAGCGACGAGTACCTGACGAATCGAGAATCGTCAAATATCGATATCATCAGTCCGATTCGACTGAGTGCGCAGGCGAGGGAGGTCATTGCGAAGCTCCGACGCATGAAGGATGAGCAGGAAGATTGGGTCAAGTAGGTTTCGGCTGATCCATAGAGGACCCCACTGATACTGCGAAAGATGGAAGGAAGTCGTCTTCGCCACCAAACAAGCGCAAAATGCTCTCGAACCAGCATCGACCCATGCTCCAGCATCGCGCGCCGACATCCCACATCCCCGAACGATCCAAATGCAGACCCGTGGCAGAGCCGCTTTACCCGACGCCTTGCCAGACGACCACGCTTCGCCCCTCAGACGACCCGACTTTGTCCCCGAGGGGTTTTGCGAAACGTGTTTCGTACCCGTCGCGAATGACCCGGATCCAGAGACGCTGTTCATCTACCTACACGCCTTACGGTATACTACGGAGGCGCTGGGAATCTGGGAGACACCATTGCCAAAATGGGCTGGGGAGCGGTGGGATGGGGATTGGCGAGGGTGGACGGATGTTTAGCAGATCGGGCCGGATTGCATTGACCGATGGATCACCCGGGTGGGCGCATGCATCCTTTCATCCATCCGGCATGTCGCAGGTTGACCCTCAGCCCCGTTTTCGCTGATGTCCTCTCTGCTGATCTTGTCTCGCACAACACCTACTCATGTCACTTCCCTGCGCGACATTCAATCGCATCATACACCATCTGAATCGCTGAGGCCGGCCTCTGAACGTCTGATCCCATAGCAATCAGCTCATTTCTCAGACGAGCTCGATATCACGACCTCCCGAACTCCTCTTCCCCTTCTATCCCGATGCTCTTCCGATTTTCGCCCGCAGCATGGGCTCTGACATTTTTTCTCTTTACTCTCGGTAAGCTTGCGCGGGATAAGATAGCCCAGCTGACAAAAAATCACTAGCTTACGCACGACCATCTCGAGGCGTCTTGATCAACCCAGAAAGACGAACTTACAACTACACCGCGCTTTGGAATGGCACTCAACCTCAAGTCACGGATGTCAAACAAGGTGAGTGTGCTCCACTGCTCCTGCAAATCTCGACACGTATGCTGAATGGATGTCTGATCCCGTAGTTTCGGTCCTCGACTGCTGGTTCTCAGCCGCCTCCATCGCAGTCGTCGCCGTCTGCCCGACTTGGTTCCCAAACATGTTCTACTGGCCCAATGGCGGCGCCTCCATGGCGGGCGCTAACACTCCGGCATCCAACAACGTCACTGTCAAGATGTACGATCCGGTCAACCTCACGCCATACAACCTATCCGCTTCGATCATGAATGAGAGCACGTCGGAGGATACGCCGGGCGGATCTTGGTGGCATCAAGCTGTGACTCAGGCTTTCCTTGAACTAGGTAACCTCACCTACGTCTTTGGGGTGTTGCCAAACGCGACTTTCGATGTTACCGGCTTCGCTTCGGTCGTTCTCACCACAATCACCGGTAAGTCCGGGACAACGGTGAAGATCTCTGAAGCCTACAAGACGCAAGACGATCTCTTCAACGAGCTTTCCAGGTCAAACTTCACTCCAGTGGTAATCTCCACCAAACCCCAGACGGTCAAACTCCATCCGCAACTGAGTCCCAACCACGATTTCGGAGTGATGAACACGACGATACTGCCGGATGGGACGAAGAACGTGACGCTGCGCAACCCATGGGGCGATGAGGAGGGGTATCACCTGTGGGACGTGTGGGAGAATTGCTATTACGTGCATCATCTCACCAACTGGGATGTTCTGAAGCCGGGGCAGGGGCAGTGAGGTGAGGTCAGGATGGCAGCAGATTTTACAGTAGTTATGATGGATACAGTAAAATCTAGTCGAGCGAGTCGTCGATTCGATGCGATGCAGGTGTCTACTTCTCTACTTCTCTACTTCTCGCCGAACCGGATTAAGCCAGTGAGGTCATACCAATCCGACCCGTGGCCCACGCTCACATCCTTGATCCCGACGATACTGTCACGATATCAGCCTGAGCTACGAGGGTAGGAGAGAGGGAGCAACAAGGTGGTTCCAACGGGGAAGGCGTCTGCTTTGGGTGTATGCCATGTAACGGACCGGCCGAAGGTGGTCGCAATGTCCACCGGCTAAAACCTCACGTCAGTTCTTCCCCCGTCGCCTGATGTTCTCATCGACTCACATAGTACTCCGCCTGGTCCGCCCACTGAGGGATGTAGTACACCTCCTACATCGTGTCGTCAGATTTACTTCAACGCAACGCCGGCTAGAATCGGAACAGCATGCCAAGTGGTGGTGTAGACGTACATAGCCGTTCCCAGACCCACCCTCCCAAGCGAGCTCGACCGTCGAGTCGGGCGGGATAGCGCTGTGTGCGGAGTGGAAGGTGACGGGTCGCCAAGGGTAGTACTCTGCTTTAGGAAGGGGAGCGGAGAGGATCGTGGTGGTTAGAAAGAGGAGGGCGAGAGTGAGTGTGAGGAGCCGGCTGAGCATCGTGCGGTTGATGTAAATCGGTGGATGGAGATGAGTGGAGGATACAAGTTGAGTTCAGGTTGGAGAGAGTAGAGGTTATAAGATGAGTAAAAAGGTTACAAGAAAGATTGGTGAGCGGGACGTCAATGTTCTTGTGAGCGCAGGGGTACAGGGGGTTTCCAGGGGGAATTTTCAGTCGGAACCGCACCGCACCGTGGAGAACCCCCAGCCCTCCGTCTCCGCAGGAACCATCCCTGGAATCCACAACCAGCACAGCATAAAAGGCACGCAAGCGACGTAAGCGATAATTGCACTGATTCCGGAGCATCCGGGGGCGATGTGGCATGTAATTTCCGTCCGGGACATGGGGGTTGTTTCCAGTTGTGGGAATCAAAGGGCGACGTCGGCGGCTGAACAGGCAGGATGTTACGGGTAGTGGAATTAGGGGTGGACCACGAAATTGCAGGGGTTGGGTTTCTCCGCCGGCGGTTGCCGGCGGTTGCCCCCATTTTTCGGTTTCGGAGAATCTGAACAAAAGGGTCAATTAGGCACGCCAAGACCAGGGGTTTCACTTCCTGTTCTTTGCTGGTGTCAGGAGGCTCGCGGTAGACCGAGCTGTATTAGAATGCGTGGTATCGCAAAATACAGGGGCTAGGTGCGGTATGCTACCCTGAAGAACGACGCGAAGCCACGCGAGCCGCTCAACCCCACTTCCGAACCCATCCGCACTCGCCGCAACTCCAAAATCCCATCTCCCTCGGTCCTACACCGCAGAACTCGCAGTACCACACCTCTTCTGCACCTTTTTGACGAGCTCGGGGCCGTGGAGTAGTGCAGGCTTCGCAGGTGAGGGCGAGAGAGGGGTTAAAGAGAGTGCATAGGGGACAGGACCACTCGCCGGTGGGAAGCTCGAGAGGGGGAACAGGCTGGGGAGGGGGCTGAATTGGTACGGAGTCATCGAGTGATCTGGTTGGTGAGGGTTTGGCGGATTTGGACGGTTTGAGGGGCTTCGGGACGGCTGGTTGAGATGCTCGCGGGCCTGTATGGTGTGTTCCGTTTATCATTGGCGGATTTGCGGGAGATGAGACCCGCTGTGATCGATCACCACTCGGGATTGCCTGAGATTGCCTATCTCGATTGTCGATCAATATTGGTCTCGACGCTGAAGCCGCTGTTTCCTCATTGGCGATATCGGTCCCTCTATTCTCCAGAACCACCGCGTCGACTCCGCCACTCTCTTCCGCCGCTTTCCGCACCTCCTCCTCAATCTCCCTAGTATGCCCCTCATCTTCCGGATGACAAGCCTTATCATCCCGTAGCCTCCTCTCCGCAGCCTACACCACCACGTCAGCATCGCTCGATGTGTGGACCAAACAGCGCCCTCACCTCAGCTAGCACTTCCTTCATAGTCTTCCCCGCCGTCCCTGATCCTCCCAAAACCCCACCCTTCCCGATCTTCCGCTGCGTGTCCAATCGTTTTTGCGCCGCCGAGAGACGCTTCGCCCGACCTTCGTATTCGTTGAGCTTGAGGCCTGGAAGATGATTACCGGCGCCATGGAAGCCTTCACCTGCGCTATACATCAGTCTCGAGTGCTGTAGGGAAGGATTGGGCCGTACCGGAATAGCCCTTCCGTTTGAGGTCATAGTATTCCTCCTCGAGCTCGGCGAGGAGCTTGTAGAATTGAGCGTTGTGAGGATTGTGCTCGATATGAGTGAGCTGAAGTGGATAAGTACCGCCCGGCCGTTGCGAGGAGAAGGACTTACCTCGTGTAGCATGACAAGCACGAGCTGGTCCCACTCGTAGAAGCTCGACGTATCACCTGGAGGTCGGAGACGGAGGTTGATCCACTGTCCTGCATTCATGTTGTTGCCTGTACCGCACCCATCAGCTGTTACCCATCATGTGGATAAGTTCTCAACGCACCAAGTAAAGCTGGGTTGGACGGCAAGAACTTCTCTCCATCAGCGAACGCCAGGAAGACAAGGAGGAGCTAACCTCAGCCAGGGTACCAACGCTCCAGGATCGCTTCGACATGATCGGCTTGACCTGGCTCGCAATCTTCTCGAGCAGCGGTCTGGTCCTATCAGCGCTTGCCTTTAATCGCCCAAAAGGATCACTCACATCGCCTCATTCGAGCGGGGTCGATTCAGGAGGTGCTCGAACCTCCCAACGAGGGACTTCGCCATGATCGATAGCTCGGCGATGGCTGTAAGATCGAACAAGGAGACGCCGCAAGCGGTTTTATGTTATCTCGAAGAATCCAAGTCGTACTTCATGATGGTCTGAAGAACTTGCTAGATGTCCTCGGTGAACACGCGTCGAGCTGACCAACCTATCGATTTGGGTGGCAAAGCTCTTACACATTTTTAGCACAAAGTCAGTCATCCCCTTCAGGAACGAGTTCCGATCCGCCGTGATAGAGAAAGACCCGGGGGGGATAGTATTAAATGTACTTACGCTGGGTGTCTGTTTCGAGCTCTGTTCACGCTCTTGAACCCTTCAAGAGGGCTTCATCAGGAGGGCTTCGTCAAGATGCACCTGATGTACACCTCAGACCCGAATGGGAACAGGTACATATCTTGTTCATCCCTGTCTTCGGACTTTGCCGGGACAAGAGCTGATGGCTCTGTAGAGTGTACACCCTCAAAGTGAGCTTCGTCATGTCCTGACTCTCATCCATGTTCACCCTGATGAAATGCCTGCATGAGGAGCTCACGTCTTGGTAGAAAGTCACACCCGCTGATAAAGTCAGCAAATCCGCTCATCCTGGTATGTTTACACAATTCTCGGCTCCACTGCAGCTATCTTTAACCTATGGAAGGGAGTATTGACGGTCTTGTTTTAGCCCGCTTCTCGCCAGACGACAAGTTCTCTCGACATCGCGTCACCATCAAGAAGCGGTGAGCTCAAGCCTTTGGATAGCTGGTTATATGCTGATTCGGACGTCCTTACCAACAGGTTCGGTATCCTGCCCACTCAACTACCTAGCAAACCTTTATAGACTCTGTAGTCACAATATCGAGGGAGATTTGGGCAGCTTGATCGTTGTAAACCGATGGATCACCTTCTTGTCTGACTAGTCGTCCCTGTCTGTCTCTGCCGGATGCTCTCCGGGCCAGCCGCCAGCAGTGTTGAATACCCATACATTACGTGACATTCCCCTCGACGTCCCAACCCAGATCCTTCTGCCTCTGATGCTCCTTCCTCGCCTCCTCCGGCGTGAAATTCCCTTTCGCGATGCTCAGCCTCGGCGCCACGCCGTGCTCGTGTGAGTATGGTCGATCCGCATCTTGCCATACTTGCAGTAACCGGGCGTGTTGCTCTTCCACCCATTCATCGAGCTTGCACCAGTCTAAACACACTTCAGCGTCACGAGCTGCGATCGCAAAGAAGGGGAACGAACGAAGCGCGACGGTCTCCACCGTCACGTCCACTTGATCCCAGTCACCCATGGTCCATCCCATGTCGATACGATGTATAGGGTCCGTCACGGGATCGAGATGTCGTAACCATTGACCCGTTCGCGCGTCTTCAATCTTGACGATGTGCGCCACGGGCATATCGGCATTACCGATCCAAGAAGCCTGGGACCACTGTCAGCGGATGAACGATGAAACTCCAAGGGGAAACTTGCGAGGGGCCAGCTCATCGCGTATGCTAGGCCGCGGAAATACTCTTCAAAGTAGTGACTACGCCCGGCCGTCGTTCCCCAGTAGACGTTTGTCGAGCAGTCGAGGTTTCGGAATGCCGAGATTACGTTTGGCATTACCAGTATTGTCTGGAGCGACGGATCAGTACTAGTCTGAAAGAAATGGAGAAGTTTACATCATCGTCTGCTTTCCTGTTAAGGTGATGGGTAAGCATACATCGGTACTCAGCGAGAAGATGAAACCTACATGACGAAGCGTGGCCGACCCTTTATCCGTCCCGGACCAGCGTACTGCTTAGCAACCCACTTGAAGTACTCATGTGTCTTGCCAAGATTCATGTTATCCACCATCTAATCAGCCCGTCAGTTCCCGCTTTCGAGCAGTCGATTTAGGTCCGAAGCACCGGCAGCATGACCATATCCCCATGTTCCGCCATCTCAGCGTCTATCTCTCGCAAGAACAAGGATCTCTGCACCGCCTGCGAACTGATCGGTTTCGCGGGGTAAGGTGGGAGTCCAAGGATGAATTTGACAGTCACAAGATTCGATGGGAAGTCGGGGATGTTCACGCGTCGATACCTGTTCACCCGCTATATGTGAGCTCAATACGTATAGCTTGTGAGACTGAACGGACAAATCCCGCCGTTCCTTCTTTTCCACGCCCGAAAAGATGCCCAAAAAGATCAGAACCCCCTTCTCACTCTCCTCCCCATCTAGGGGTACATCACATCCAATCTGACTCGGTTGGCTCCCACTCAACAAAGCGAAACTCGGTTCCTCGAAACTCCGCTGGATCTCCTCGTCCACAAGATGCGCATCTTTCCCCTGAGCGACCTTCTTCCCCTCCACAGAATCTGCGAGTGTATCGTGTGTCGGTGCGGTGTTCAAAATGGAGTCTGTTTGGGCTGGGGCATTGGGGGTGTGTGCGGCGTTGAGGGCGAGGATGACGAGGAGGAAGATGGCGAGTGAGAGGGAGTAGAGGGAAGTCTTTAGTCTGACGGAAGGGCGGAGAAGGGATCGGGTGGTTGAGATGAGATGGCAAAAGGGGAATGGGTTTGGGCGTCGGGAGGCGTAGGCTTTGGCCGTAAGGGAGGTCATAGAGGGGAAGGAGTGGTCATATGGGGGAAGACGCGGTTTCCGTCAGGCAAACCAGGGGACGAGATGTATTGATGGAGTGGTCGGGGGATGAGGAGGTCTGGTTGAGGGTCAAGCTGGTCACGTTCGAGTGTCTATACAGGTAAACTTGTGGAATGAAGAGACTCAGAAGGCGTGTGGGTGTCTAGAGGACAAGGAAATCAATGGCTACCGAGGCGAGGCACGCCGGATCTCCGCACAATGTCGCCTCGTTGCTTCACCCAACCCGGAGTATAACGGACAGGTGGGAATTGTCGCAATCGACTCTCTAGATCGAGCTTCCGCTCTTCACCCAATGTCTGACACTGCTCAGACTGTCCGACAGCTATCCATCAAAACAGGCGTAGTCCGGCGGTTCGTCAAATTCCTTAAAGGTCCTTCTCACTGAAACAGTCCTAATTGACGGGGAACCAGATTATTCAGAGAGGGTCAAATATACCGCGACGAAGTGATAGCCCAGGAGAAGGTCGTGGCCAAGCTGAAGGAGGATGGCGCGGACGCTGCCGATGTCCGAGCTGCGGTGAGTGCTACCAAATTCATCGAGCAGCTCCGCTGAAGGGAGGTCGCGAAGGAGAGAGTGCGGAAAGACTCCGAGATGATGATCCCGCGGGCGAAGAGAGCTCTGGAGGATGCGTATACCGCGCTGGAGGATTTGGTCGTGAGTAGGCTAAGTGTTGATTCAGGGCGGATGCTGATCAAGGTGCTTTATTGGTTCCCGGCCCTCTTATTTACCGCGTCATTATGCCATGTCCCGTCAAATTCTACATGGGATGTCTCTCCTTCACCTTGTCACAGACCGCCCTTCATTCCGAGACCGCCATTGTCGAGACCGAGCAGTACAAGGACGCGTTCTCACAGCTGCAACAGGTGGAAACGGCATGGAAGGACGGTAATTAGATGGGTTGATGCCTTTGAGGATCATCACAAGCTCGACGTATGAGAGTGCCAAATGCAGACGAGTGGCTGGCGTCCAAAGGAAGTATTCACAGGACTCGCGATTGAGTATGGCAAAGTCATTTTAGAGAGGGAGCTAAAGCCATGGCATCTGATACGCCAAAGCGATGGCCGTGAGTTACCGTCGAGACTGTAATGTAAATGTATTCCGAACATATCTGCTCCGTTCGACTTCTCACTAGATCCTCGCACTCAACAAGACGAATCTGCCTGGCAATGAACAGCTTACACTTTGCAACCTTCAGTATGGACGACGACTTCAAGAGCCTAGCGATCGATGACTTTGACTCAAAGCTCAAACCCTTCATCACCGGTCCGTCTCGGCTCCATGCCTCATCCTATTTTAGGCAAAGCCCAGCTCGCTTGCTGACCGAGAACAGAGATTTCCTCCGCCGCTCTTGGTGCCTCTGTCCTTTCGTGCTCCGACGACTTCTTCGCAAGCAAGGACAACCTCATCAAGCCGAACGTGGGTGTATCGAGCTAGGTTCCTTACAGGTTGAGCTGAGCCAAGGGGGATGTAGCCGGCTGTTTCGCTGAAAGGCCAATTCGGGCCAAACGGTGCGCTTTACGATGGTTGGGAGAGCAGACGGCACAATCCCTCCTTTGACCGGTGATTGGTTCCCAAGGGGATCCAAAGCTTTACTGAATCAATCCAGGGCGATTATCGTCCTTGCCCCGCAAAAGTCCCACCTCCAATACATCGATATCGATACCTCCCACTTCAGTGGAAATGAAGCGCCGTCCTCCTCGGTCTTAGCGCTCCGTGCCGAAGAAATACCGTCAGACGAGGTGAAACTGAACCCGAACGACTCGCGATGGGAGGAGATCTTACCCGTTGTCGAGCTCGGTCCGGATAGCCGACATGTCTTTGAGCTCGGCGCGAAGGCCAAGGAAGGTATATGGAGTGCTGTCATGGTCCGCATGATCCCCGATGGCGGTATGGTCAGTATCTCCCCTCTGGTACCCCAATTTCAATAAAGAAATCAGGCTCGTTTCCGAGCATACGGCCATCCCCTCCCGCCTACACCTCTCACCACTCTACCACCATCCGAAACTCCCCCAATCAACCTCTTAGATCCCCTCCTCTCCGCCCGCATAGTCGCATGCTCCGACGCCAAGTTTTCCCCGCCCGGCAACCTCCTTCGCTCGGCAAGAGGGGTGGACATGAGCGATGGCTGGGAGACGAGGCGATCACAAGCTGGTCGAGGGAAGTATGGACCGGGCGGAGCGATGGAGGGGAAGGAGAGGAAGGAGTGGGTGGTTGCGAAGCTGGCGGGGACGGGGGTGGTGAGATGGGTCGAGGTGGATACGGCGTTTCATCCGGGTAATTACCCTGTAGTAGGTTCTGCCCGTGGTCGACGTGAAAGGATGCTGATGATTGCATAGGCCTGTGCGATAGAGGCAATACTCAGCAACGAGGTGAGTGTTCTGGCTAATCTGGGGCTATTCTCATGCTCGTAGGATGTGCCACCTGAAGAAGCGCAGTGGACGACTATCGTCGAGAAGAAGCCACTTGGCCCTCATCGTCAACACTGGCTCGATATCGAGCGGTCCATTCCCCCTGACCAGGTTTTCTCGCATGTCCGGCTGAGCATCTACCCAGGTCCGCCTTCTTTCGATGACTACAGCTCTCGCTGATCCGATCGACAGACGGTGGGATCAAGCGTCTTCGAGTTTACGGTCACCCTTTCAGTCCATCGACCACGCAATCACTCATCACCGATGTGCCTACCCTCCCCGCCCTACCCTTGACCGTCGAAGCCTTCAAGCCGTATGGCCATGTCATCCAGGGCTACTCCCTGCCCTCTTCCGCGCCAAAAGGTATCGACGTGACCGTGGTGAACCAAGGAACGGCATCGAAATTCCACCGGCTCGGCCAGGTCAAAGAAACATATGCACAGGGATTGCTTAAGCGTGGTGGACTATACATCGCCTGTACTAGGTCTGAGAAACGATTAGATGTGAAGGATGGGGCTGAAGTTCCGCTCATGATGCTTGAGAGGTGAATAACCGAATCATCACGAGGACTGTTGCTGATCTTCCGTAGGCACGCCCATACAAGCCAATGCTTCATACCGATGGGTAAAGGGACTTTGCCGGGTACAACGCCCTTAAACTCCGGAGGAGCGTACCTCTCGGTGGTCGCGCTGAATGGCAAGGACGATCGACCGGATATGAGCACGTTAAGAGCGTTTTTGGGCACAGCAGCGCAGGGCGTCTCATATACCCAGGGAGTGTGGCGTGAGTCTCTCGGCATTGACTTGAGCTGATGTAATGTAGACCACAATTTACTCACGCTTGATGGGGTGAGTTCGCCGCAGATCCTAAGGATTCGCTCATTATCCCAGCCTCTCGACTATGCGCTCATCGAAGCGGTAAGTCCTCGAGAGTGTTGCAGTGCTAAGGATACCAGCAAATCGGCGACGTTGGCCATATCCTCGATCTAGAGAAAGTCCTTCCCGAGAAACCAATGGCCCACATCCAGGTCCCGCCCTACACCGCTTTCTCACCTTTTCCGGACATGCCTACCGAGCCTGATGCTCCCTCCGCCCTCAACAAATTGATGGACATGCTTCCATCTCTGCCTCAAGCGCCTTCGACCTCTTCTGCAATCGTCTCTGTACCGATCACACCGGAGCTGTTCGCACCGTTCGGCCAACTGATCCTACCCTACCCGGATGAGGCATCGCGTACGCCCGGGATGGACATCCAACCTAGTCCCGACGGGAAGACGGTCAAGTATGCTCGGCTTGCGGATATCGTCCATACCTATCCGGAAGGAAGCGGCGCGTTCACCGGGACCTCGGTGTTCAGGGCCACACCGAAGGTCGGGCTCGAAAGGGGTAGAGAATTCGACGTGCGCTTCATGGAGAGACATCCGTATACCAGTCAGGCCTTCATTCCGATGGGCAAAGCCGAGGTGGGTAATCTGGTCACAAATGTGCTAATGTGTCCTAGTTGAAAGGCATGGGCGAGGAGGCATTGCCAGCTGGTGGCGAGATGCTCGTCGTCGTCGCTAAGAATGGCTCAGGTAGGTTCCCGAGGACGCATGATCCCTTGCTGAACAGCTGTGACTAGATGACCGACCGGATCCGAGCACGTTGAAAGCCTTCATCATGCCTAGCAGCTTCGGTCTCAGCTACTTTCCGGGCACATGGCGTCAGTCTCCCTCTTCACATTTATCCTCAAGCTGATGGAGGTAGATCACCCGAGCTTGGTGCTGGATGCGACGCTGGATCTGGCTTGCGTGGAGACGCAGATCTCCACAGGTGTAGCGGAGCCGGATGCGCGGGATTGCGAGTTGCTGGAGTGGCCCACGGGAGAAGCGTTTGGGCGGGTGTCAGTGCCAGCGCTGCAATGAGGTCAAAGAAGGTAGTTGTAATATGTATGGATTTGGGGCATAATTGTGCTTGGTATGGATATGTCCTATGTCGAAAACCTTATGATCTCACAGCCTTCTTCATGGCGCATTCCTTGAATCAAAAATCAGTATGTTTGCCAATAATCGAGGAGAAACGGACCTTGACGAACCGCTCCTTCGACGACACCCCCTCGATGAGATCAATCTCGTCCCGCGGCTGCACTGCCTCAAGGACGAGGAAGAACCAATGCTGCACAGCGATAATCCCACACAAGATCGGTCCAAACACCGGTCCGAGGCTGATCAACCTACCCCACCTCCACTCAGCACGCCATCATCTCGCTATCAGGGAAGACTCTACCGTGAGAGCCGCTCAAACGAATCTCGCGGAAGACTTGTCATTGCCCGCTCGTACACCACCTCCGTACGCCCCGTGACGTCAGACCACGAGTACATCCCCCTCACCCGCTCGTGCGCTTTGAGCGGATCGTGTTTTCCCGACCTGACAGTACGAATCGCCGCGCTCAGTGCCCTTGTTACATCTATCCCACCTCAGCTTGGCCACAACAATGACAAGGGAGGGTGACGAACCGTCCTCATCAGCACGGGCGAACTCGATCATTTCCCCAGGGAGGATCTCGGGTACCCCCCCGACCTTGGTCGAGACCACGAACAGCCCCGCACAGGCAGCTTCGATGATGCTTATCCCGAAGGATTCGGTCAACGACGTGTTTAGGTAGATCTGGCCGCGAGTCAATACCTGCTCGAATCAGTGTTTGTGTAGGAACAGGGATGCAGGAATGGGGGCGCACGTCGCGGACATCGGAAGGTCGGACGGAGCCGAGGAGCTCGATCCGGTCTTGTAGCTGGTACTTCTCGCGCATCTGCTCCAGGTCGACCATTTTGGGTCCGTCGCCACCTAATGTGGGCCAATATCTCATGTCATCAAGGGGACATCGGATTTCACGGAAGGCGATGGAGGGTCATGCGGACTGACCGACGACGAAGCGGACATCAGGGAAGAGATCGCATATCTGCGGAGCGGAGGCGACGAGGAGATCGATGCCTTTCCGATACACCAGTCGGGAGATGACGACGATGGTGACTCCGCACCATGAGTATCATTATTCACAACCAAGGAAATGAGTGGACGCACTATGGTCGCTTGAGGCACGGGATGGATCCGGTGTGAACTGGTCTGCGACGAGGGCGTTGGGTATGACCGAGACGATCTCCGGTTCCAGCTGAGCCCTGAGAACAGTATTCTCTCGCCTGATCACCATATCAGTATCTCTGAACGAGACCTGTAAGGAGACCGACCCGGTATAGGAAACGCAGATGGCCGCATCGACGTTCCTCGATGCCCCCGCCAAGAGCTTATTCGTCAATATCCCCACCACGTCCCCAAAGCCGAACAGTGAGTGATCAGTGAATACAGTCCGGACACCCAGAAGTGGAGCATGGTAGAGGGCTTCGTGTCCGAGAGAGGAGAGCGAGCCGTGTGCGTGTACGAGGTCGATCCGCTCGCGGAGGAGGATATTGCGGAGGTAGGGGAGGAAGAGGAGGAAGTTTGGGAGTGTTGCGCTGGATGCGATGGGCAGGATGGGGAGGTGGTAGATCTTGAGGCCGGAGAGGTGGCGGATGCCGACTCGCCCGGGGTGATGGTGGGTAATCACGATCACCTGGACAATTGTTAGGTTTGTAGAGGTGTAAGTATTGTGTGGGGCCGCACGCGATGACCGCGACTCATCAGCTCAATCCCGAGGCTGTAAATGTGCCCCTCGACCCCTCCGACCACAGGATGGAAGAAGTCCGACACCATGCTACACCCGGATACCAGAATAAGCCAAATGCATACAAACTACAAGATGCCCGCTCACGCAATAGAGTATCGCCTACTTTTACCCGACTGCGCGTCATCCACCGATGCCGTACTACCAGCTACTGCGCCTTGAAGCGGCGCATCATCGGACGTCGATTGGTATCCACCATCCCGGCGATCTCCGCTGGCGAGCAATGGCGTTGGGGAAGAAGCTTGAGAAAGTGGAGTTGGAGATATTGGAGTGGAAGACAGATCTTCTAGCGCTGAGAGCATGAGGCTGCGGGTCTTCTCGGCGAGAGCGGGAACATCGGCCGTGGTAAGGCCTTTGGTGGACATTGGAGGGAGGACTGAATGCGGTCAATGATGGGGCGAGGCGAATTCCAGACAGATTCACCTTTGATGCCAAGGGTTCCGGAACGAAAGCGAGTCTTCCCGTCGAACAGGTGATGGTAGGTCTGGCAGACGACCGGGACGATCGGAACGCCAGCTACGGTCAGACATCAGCTCGCCAACCTTGCCGCAATCATCCGGGTCAGGGCGCTCACCTTGAACAGCCAGGTAGAACGCGCCCTTCTTGAACGGCAGCAAGTCGGGATCCTCGCTCATATATCGCGTTCCTTCTGGGAAGATCCAGAGAGATATCTGCGGGAAGTCAGCCTCGGACGAGTGGAATTGACCTCGTGTGAGATGAGGTTGCCTGTCACTGATACGAGAGGCGCTCACCCGCTTCCGCTTCATATCCTCCCCGGCTTGGGTCAGACTCGCTACAGCCGACCGATTGTTTCCCCGATTGATGAAGACGGTCCCGGATAGAAGCACTGCGAAGAGGGTCAGCAACATTACTAGAACATAGTCTGTTTACGAGACGCACTGAACCAGCCGAGACCTGGAATCCACCTTAGCGACTTCTTCGCCATGATCGCAGCGTGCTTCGGCATGACTCGACCAATGTAGAGGATGTCGACGAAGCTGTCGGGCATCAGCGGTAAGCCTTCCTTCTGCTGATCCCAGAGCTGAAAATCTACCGCAGATAACTGCAGCTTTGGGCTGAGAAGAAATAGCTCACCTTTGGTGGTTCCCCACCATGACCGCACTCCTCCCTGTTTCGCCAGCTCTGCCCTCGACGCTTGGATCTCCGCCAACATCCTTCATCGACCACAGATATTCCTCGCCCTCCACCTCGAATCTCCAGCCCATGATGAAGCCCCCAACAGTGCAGAATGTTCGAGCGACATAGAAATTGGTATTCAGCCGCTTGCCGAGGAGAGTCGCGACCAGTCCAATGAAGACTGCTAGGAAGGAGACGAGGAGGAGGATTGTGGTGTAGAGGATTAGGCGGAAAGTGAAGAGGAGAGGAGCCATTTTGGAAAGTGGGCACTGAGGCCTGTTGTTGCTACCGAGGCATGATGTAAGAATGATCTGTTGTTGGTCGGGAAGAGAGGAGATGTGGAGAAAGCGCCACGTCCGGAATCTGCTCAAACTCCGTGATGGGAACGACTCTCTGTCCCCCCTTTTTGCCATCGATCTCCCATATCCACCCTTCAGAAACAAAGCTCTTCTCTGCTTTGATAGCATCTTTCATCCGATAGGACGGCTATCAAGATGTCAAATGACTATCCATCCCTCTTCCGTGAGTCTCCGGGTTGATCGAGGAGGTCCAGGCTGAATAGCGACGCCTTCCTTCTCAGGTTCGGAAGAGATGTCGCTCGTCCAGCTGTATATACCCTCAGAGGTATCGCATGACACCATGTCAGAGCTGGCAGAGATGAGCAACTTCCAATTCAAGGACGTGAGCAGGCAATTCTCAGTCGGGTATTCGATAAAATCCCTTGCTGACGAGTTTGCCATCAGCTCAATTCCACCGTCACCGCCTTTCAACGACCTTTCGCACCTCGTCTCCGTCGCCTCGCCGAGTCTTCTCGACGCCTACGTCTCTTCCAGTCTCAGATATCCGCTCTGCAGCCACCACTCGGCATCCCGCCGCTCTCGGCCATACCGCCTTTCACCACTGTCGGTCCCCGAGCTCAGAACGCGTATGATGAACTGGAGGATAAGCTCAAGGAACACGAGAAGAGATTGGCGGGTATGAACAGGTCGTGGGAGGAGTTGGGGAAGAGAAAGGGAGAGTTGGAGGAGAAGAGGTGGGTCTTGAGGGAGACTGCGGGTTTCTTCAACGAGGTGAGTTTAGCATGAATCGCAAGCGCCACCTGCTGAATGACCTAGGCGGAGCACCGTCATACCGAGATCCGGACCTCTTTTGACGATGGAGATGGCACGGCTCCTCTTCTTGAGCACGCTGCGGAGTATGGCTCTCTTCCGGGCGAGACCGGCTTGTCTGGATTTGACCTGGAGTTTGTATCTGGGACGATCGAGAGGACAAGGATGCCCACTTTCGAGAGGATCCTGTGGCGAGTGCTCCGAGGCAACCTATACATGAACTACTCTGGTGGGGTCCGGCACGCTGTGGCCTTTTTTACTGCTGACAGAAACGTAGAAATCGATGAGCCCTTCGTCGACGCCACTTCTGGCAAGGAAACGCACAAGGACGTTTTCATCATCTTCGCTCACGGCGCCGACCTCCTCGCCAAGATCCGCAAGGTCGCCGAATCGATGGGCGGTACTCTGTACACCATCGATATCTCTCAGGACAAGCGGTCTGACGCTCTCCGTGAAGTGTCAGCTCGTCTCGAGGATGTAGACTCGGTTCTCTACAACATGGGTCAGACCCGTCGCGTCGAGCTGAGCAAGCTAGCGGAAGGGCTCGAGGCCTGGAAGGATGGGGTCGGACGAGAGGAGGAGATTTACAAGACTCTCAATCTGCTCAGCTATGATCAGTCCAGGAAGACGCTTGTAGCGGAGGGCTGGTGCCCGTCGCGCGATATCACCTCGATCCAGCTATCCCTCAGACGGGCCATGGAGACAGCAGGTACATCCGTACCTGCTATTCTGTCGGAATTGCGCACCCATCAGACTCCGCCTACTTTCCACCGCACCACCGAATTTACCGAGGCGTTCCAGACGATCATCGACTCATACGGTATCGCTACCTATCAAGAGGTCAATCCTGGCTTGTTCACTGTCATCACTTTCCCCTTCTTGTTCGCGGTCATGTTTGGTGATATCGGGCACGGATTCATCGCGTTCCTCGCTGCCGCGGTCATGATTCTCTACGAAAAGAAGCTCAGCAAGGCCGGGCTAAACGAGATCATCGAAACATTCTTCTTGTGAGCGCCTTCAACTTCCCGATACTCGTGTTGACTTGTTCCCAGCGGTCGCTACATCATCGTTCTCATGGGCTTGTTCTCGGTCTACACTGGCTTCATGTATAACGATATTTTCTCCAAGTCGCTTCACATCTGGTCTTCGGGCTGGGAATGGCCGTCGAACCCCACAGGTCTCGTCGTCGCGCAAAAATCCGGTGGCGTCCATCCTTTCGGACTTGATCCGAATTGGCATGGAGCGGACAACGGCCTCATCTTCACGAATTCTTATAAGATGAAGATGTCTATCATACTTGGTGTCATTCACGTAAGTTGAGTCAGCGGCATAAGGCTGACAGTCAGATGTCTTTCGCTATCTGCCTTCAAGTGCCCAATCATTTCCATTTCAAGAAGCCGCTCAACATCTATGCCGAGTTCATTCCTCAGATCCTCTTCATGTGGAGCATCTTCGGCTACCTCCTCGTCTGTATAATATACAAGTGGTCCATCGACTGGTCGCAATCCTCGACATCACCGCCGGGACTCCTCAATATGCTCATATACATGTTCCTCTCGCCGGGAACAGTCGAGGCATCAAGCCAGCTTTATTCCGGTCAGGGCTTCGTGCAAGTGGTGCTGCTCCTCATCGCGCTGGTCTGCGTGCCATGGATGCTGTGCCTGAAGCCGTTTATGCTTTACAAGGAGCACCAACGGATCGTGGCGCAGGGTTATCGCGGATTGACTGGTCAGGAGAATGGCGGGAGGATATCAACCGGCGAGGATTTAGAGGATGAGGAGGAGTGTGCGGGGCAGCCGGTTGCAGAGGATATGGAGGAGGACCACGTGAGTTCGACTGATTCGGCATTGCTCCAGCTGACTATCAGCAGCCTTTCGAGATGGGAGATGTCATCATCCATCAGGTCATTCATACCATCGAGTTCTGTCTCGGCTGTATCTCCAATACGTGGGTCCCCTACAGCTTTGTCCTCCATTGGCTTCCTGACTTCCTGCAGTGCATCCTATCTTCGCCTCTGGGCTCTCTCGCTCGCCCACGCTCAGCTGTCCGAGGTGCTCTACACGATGACCCTTGATAACGCCTTTAAATACGAAGGCAACAGCGTGCTTGCGACAATTTTCCTGGTCGTCATGTTCGCCATGTGGTTTTCCCTCACCCTGGCCATCCTATGTGTCATGGAGGGTCTGTCAGCATTCTTACATGCTTTGCGTCTACATTGGTACGCATGTGTCATGCAGTGACGGGACGATGCTGATCTTCGTTGCAGGGTCGAGGCAAACGGGAAGCACTATATGGCGGGGGGTTATGCCTTCTCGCCTCTCAGCTTCTCGGCGATCGGTCACGAAGACGACGCATGATCGCGCATGGGTTGCGGCCGGTACAAATTTGGTGCATGCATGCATCATATGCGCTGGGCAAGCGGCTGATTCCAATTCTGACCGACTGGTGCTGTCATGTCCGTGGCGCGTCTTCGCGCAAAGTGGAGCGCCTCACGCCGACCCAGCCCGTTTTGGAATTATTCATCCGATGTCTATTGGATGGTACGGCATGCTGACGATCTTGATCTCGCATCAACTTATTGCTGATCGACACTGAATCGCTTCAACTTTCCCAATCACAGCATTAGCCCAAGTCGTATCCTCGACCCGGGGTTGCTCCCTACTCATCCGACCCCCGCTCATGGCGCAACACGGTCCACCCCCAGCTCACCTGCACCACCTATTGGCTTCAGGCCAAACAATCCCTTCGCTCAACGTGCCCTCCACCCGTCAGCTCAATCTTCAAGTCCGCCTGCACGTAATCCGCAACCACAGGTACATACGCAAGCGCAAACGAAACATCGACCGAAACCACTTTTGCCAGATGACGAAACAGGAGCCTTCCCCTCATCCCAACTCCGTCGACCAGTTCAACCCGTCGGTAGTCCGGATTCAGGGTTGCCGCGACCTAGAGGTGGAGTTGGATTCCGGATATGGACCCGTTGTACCGAGATCCTGCCTTCGCCAACCTTCCACTCCGGCACTGTCCACTGTCGACCGCACCGTCAATCCTCGAGGTACCTCATCGACCGACCCGCAGAAATCTCGAGCGCGCGCCGCCTCTGCTGCAGCATATGGTCGACCGAATCCCATCCCGACCGACCTCCCCCCATGCCACTGCTTTTCGAGCCACCATTCGCGGAGTCACGCGAACCATCGGTCCTACCGCATATCCGAGTTCGCCTACGGTTGATACACCAAGTCGGCGTGGTACTGGGTATGGATGCGCAGGGGATAAGCAGCAAGATTGACGTCCCTGGTCTCCTCGCTCGGGTCGACGCGGCTTACCATCGTGGTCATCAGGGACAGAGCGGGAATGGGAATGGAGGGATCAGCTCATTGCCGTTCCCGATCCGACCGATGACGGAGGTCAAGGGGATGGCGATGACCTTGGCGATGGTGGAGAGTACGAGCTCGGGGGTGGTGGTGGTCAAGAACAAGGGGGGCGATGGGGGGATTATGGGTATGATCAGGCGGTTCGGGCGGAAGAATCTTGATGAGGCGAGTGTGGGTGCTGCTGGTTGGGACACCAGCATTCTCCAGCTCATCAGCGGAAGGTAATTAGATCTCTCGAGAGGAATCATGGTGTTGATCACTGGAGGTCCAGCATTTGGATTCGCCCTAAACGAGGCGCCACCAGCGAGTTGGTGCACCTCCCTCATGGGCGGACAGAGGCATGAGTTGCCATTGATTGTCTTCACTGTAGTCGAGGAGATCTATCGCGTGGTCATTCAACCCCCTCTTCCACAAAAGATACTGAATATGGTGCGTGACTAGGCATGTCCCAACCTGACATCTTCCGCCCGGCAGGCGACGGCATCCGGATCTCCCACCTCACCAAAGTATTCAACCTCCCTCCGCTGTACGGCGACAGTCTCTCCATCGCTTCCGAACCGATCCACAACCTCACCGGTCTGGTCAAGCGATACGTCCGAGACCTGCCTGAACCCATCCTCAACGAGTCGGTATTTCCCCGCTTTCCTCTCTTTCTGCGCGGATCCCGAACCCGGCTCTCTGGTCCTGCCGCTGTTGACCCGGATCACTGCTGCGCAGATCTTGCTGAGGCAACTCCCGCTGTTCCCGGATTACCGACTGAACGTGGATAGTATCTCGATCATCCTTGGTCCGGAGATGTGTGCGGCTAGAGGTAAAGGCATCTCGGGGCTCGGACCGTCGGGAAGCGGGAGAGGGGTAGAGCATGATCCGGAGGAGGTCAGTAATCTGGTCACCCGAGAGTCAGTCGACTCTCGGGTGGCTGTTGCGGAACTGGGCGGCAATCAGCGAGAAGGTGCTTGACCCGCCTTTTGAGGATGGTGATCCCGCCGAGGCGAACAAGGAGACGAAGGGGGATCCGAAGATCGATCCGAGGCTACTCTCGCCCATCGACCTGCGTTCCAGTGTCGATTCATCTCCCTTAACCCGGCCTCGTCCAGAATCCACCCCGTCCCCAGCTTCCACGCAGGCGGTCAAGACACTCATGTCCATTGACGTGACCCGCGACTCGTCCGCCTCGCCCTCGACAACTGCATTTAGCGATACTGCCGAAGCGGGGTCTGCGTGCTTGCCCATCAGCGCGTCCGCTTCTGGTACTGGTATCTTTGGTAGAGCCTTCTCGAGCATGAGTTTTTCGAGTGACGCGAAGGTCAGCCCCGTTGCCGAAGCGGAGCGCGAGCTTTACGAGCTTGAGCAGTTTGGTGAGGAAAGGCGGGGTTTTGATGGGGAAGAATGGACATAATAGCTGTATGCCTTTCAATGACTTCTGTTGGCTAGCTGACGAAGGGCAGCGAAAGTGCTGAGCCATGACGGCCAAGACGGTGAGTACAAGTAAGCAGTGCAATTGCCTGATGCAGCCCCAGCCTCGAAAGTCAGCGTCAATCCGCAAATCACCAACGTCCTCGGCAGTCTCCATGACCTATTCGTCTCCCAATACAAGCAGATCGAGCGGGACGCACGCGAGCTCGCGCTCCTCCGACATGCCCTCCTCGAGATGGACGAGAAGCTCCAACGTGCCCCTCTTCCTCCCCAAACCCCACTCCAGCCATCACCATCACCTCCACCCCATCCACCACGACCTTCCAGCTGACCGATCTCCAGACTCAGCTCACCACGGCTCTGGCAGCAGTCGAGACGGCTCGGCTGCAGTGCCGGAAGAACGCGGAGAGGATGTTGGAAGTGGAAGGTAGACTGGCTAGGGCGGACGCGCAGAAGAGGTTGGAGATGGGGAATTTGGACGTGGCGTTGGCATTGGAGCAGGCGAAGGTGGTGGGATTGATTGAGGAGAGGGATATCGCGGGGAAGAGGTTGGAGAAGGTCAAGACGACGCTGTTTTCGGTGGCTTAGACGGGAGGAGGAGGTTTAGAGATTGATGATCACCTAATTCGGGTGAAGTTGGATGTATCCCCATCAGTTTCGTTCACATGGTGTTTCGGGGTGCTCATTTTGGCCTCTGAGCGCCGGTCTGGATGAGGCGTCCCAGGCATGCACGACGGCGCGGTCGATACGTGATTCATCTCACAACCTCTCGGCGATCCCTAAAGCTGCTGCCCATTATTTACTTCTCTGCCAAGCCGATCCGATCAGCTCGAGCGCTAATTTGTCTGATCGACTTGTCGGCAATCTCGATGCGGTCGAGCTGGACGATGACGGACTACATGCACGCGTGTCGTTTGACGCTCACGATCGAGGCAACCTCGCGAGGGGTGGTGAGCAGAGGAAGAGGAAGACGAGTTGCGTATACAAACACCGAGTAGATGGGACAGTCGACCCCCGGGCAAAATGAACACAGGCGGACTCCTTCTACCGAAATACGACGTCCGTGATAAGCTGCGTTCGTGCCTTAAGATCGATCCCAGGCATTCAGGGTCCAGACATTCAGGGTCCAGACATTCAGGGTCCAGACATTCAGGGTCCAGGCATTCAGGGTCCAGGCATTCAGGGTCCAGGCGCCGGTTTTGCTCTTCCGCTTATCATTTTCTGGTCTATAAGAGCGGGCTTCTCAGCTTTAAGTTCCCAGCCACCCCGAGACTCTTTTCAGCATAGAGAGACTGTGGATTCGTGTGTTGAAACGGTCCTTTTCAGAAGGTGTAGTAGATAGAGGCGCCAAGTTTGGAAAGGATCGAGACGCAGTTGAGAAGGAGTCTGGGGGGTAAGATGGGTCCTCACGAGGCCGCTATCGAGCGGAAACACGTGCGTGCTTCTTGATCTAATCATTGATCCGACTTCAGCCAGCGAAATCGGTCAGAGAGCTCTCATCAGCTCATCAGAGAGCAGACACGCTATTTCCAAGCGATCGGGAGCTCAATATTGCCATAACACCATCGCAACTGTCCATCCGTCTACCGATCGCAATCTCGTATCAAGTCTCGGTTCTGCCGCGTCTATGTCTGGCCCCCGCTTCCCGCTTGACCGGCGATCTGGGTAGGAACCGCCGTGGCGTCCGGGTCGATACCGTTGAGCGTGAGTGCCCATTGTTGGGTTGGGTTGGGAATGGCCGACAGGGTCGCGGTGACGGTTGCGGTGGGGAGGTCTGAAGACAGATCAATGTTAGCGGGATTTTATGCGAGACGGACGGCATGGACCTGGAGCGGTATAGTTTGAAGGAGAGGAGTCTAGGATGGAGAACTTGGAGGACTGCCTAAGATTTAGCTTCATCGATCCGCTCAGCGAGATCGTATCTGACCTTGGCATACACCTGTCCATGAAGCGTGTTCATGAAAATCAACGAGAACCCATCGCTGTTCCACTCATCAGCGCGTCGTCCCATTATCCATCGACACGCTCACCCGGTCGGCACACCAGTACTCAGATCCACCTCCAATTCTCCCCCATAGTTCTTGCGCCCCGTCGTCAACCTTGTCATCGGTACACGCAGGGCGATGGGAATGAAACCGACCAGGAGGGACCGGTTGGAGTTGTGTAATTGGATGTCGAAGGATTGGATACCCGTTCCGCCGCCAGTTTGCCAGGAGACGTAGTTCTTCGAGCCGATGAGCCAGGGTGAAGTCGCGTTGGGATAGTTGATGGGCCAGTAGATGGTAGAAACTTGGGCTAGAAGGGGGTAAGTCAGTACACTGTTGGTGCTCAGCAGAAGGAGACTAACCGGATACGAGGGGGAGTATGATGGCCAAGAAGAGGGATGATAAGCCGAACATCGTGCACCTCTTGTCGATGCTGTAGTCTCTGACAGGTGAATTGACGTCGATTCCCTGTCGAACGGTGGATGTTTGATGGTAGAGAACGAATGAATTGAAGAAGCAAGACCAACTGCGCGGGCAATGCTTTCAATGCTTTTCCCCTTCATCCAGAATTCAGGAAATTCCGTAAACACAGAAACGGGAGTCTTTCCTTCCCGTGGCCCCGAGTTTTTTGGGAAATCTCACTTGATACTTTTGTGTGCCAGACTTTCTTCGAATTCCTTCGCGATGGCAATGCTCAATCATCGCTTAGTGGACCTGTATCCGCTGCAGTCCACGGGCAGAAAATATCGAGACCCTTTGTCCAAGCAGTCCTCAGAGGCCCCACACGTCGATCATACTCACCTCCTTTCATTTTTCTCACCCTTTGAACCGCCTATGAATCCCTAAATTCCAAAGTCCGCTCTCACCTCTTGAAGAAACGCCGAGAAGGACTACCAATCTTTCTTCATCTCACTCACTATCACTGAAAGATACTGACAATCACTACTGAAATGCGAATGCTCGCTCGTATCCTCGTTTTGGTTTCTTTCGCCTTGGTGATCTCGGCCATACAGATCACGAAACCCTCAAATGACTCGGGCTGGGATACGTCCGGCTCTCAGGCCATCACCTGGACAGTGAGTCCTCCTACCCGCTTCTATCAACAACCTTGCCGAATCATCACTTCTCGCTGCGACACTCTTGTTTCGCCAGCAGTTGAGCTGACCCTACCTTAGTCGGTCAACACTGACCCCTCGACCTTCACACTCCAGCTCTTTTCCCCAGACTCGCCAAATGACCCCATCACCATCGCCACCCACATATCGACAGACTCCGGCTCGTACACCTACACACCTAGTTCGGACCTCCAGAAGGAGGGCGGGTGGAGGCTCAACTGTCAGGCGGAGAATGGGGGGATACTCGCCCAGAGTGGGTATTTTAGCGTGAATGATGGGAGTGGCGGGAGTAGTGGGAGCTCGTGGGTACTCGGTCAGAGTGGAGACGATCGGCTGATGTGAGGGATAGGTCGGGATCGATGAGCAGCTCTGCCGAAGCTTCTTCGAGGAGTGCTGAGCCGATGGCCACGTCAAATCCTACGTCGACTGCGTCTCCGAGCGCCACCTCGAATGCATCAGTCACCCCGACAAGCACGAGCGCGACCTCAGACGCCACTAAGAGCTCAAACGCAACTTCGAGTGGCACCCCGACTTCGAGCGCGACTTCAGCGGTACGTCTTTCTCACCGCGTATTTAGAGGCTGACGAGAAACCAGGCCGCTTCCGCCTCCCAGTCCACGAGCTCTTGCATCCACCTCGTTCCAAGCGGCTTGCTCATGCTGATCTTCAGCGCTTTCACCATCTTTGCCTGAACACCCTGACAAGGACTGTACATTTTTTTTCAGGCAATACTTGCATACATGCAGATAATACCGGAGCTTATGACTCGGAGACCGGAATCACCCTTCCCTCCTTACTGCTCCTGTTACCCAAATCGATCAATTTCAGAACGTCCACAGTCTCCTCCGGCTTGACCGCTAGCTTGCTTCGATCGCCCGAGACTATTACCCCGTGGAGATTCCGATACAGTTTCGGCCAATCCCCTGGCAGCGACTCATATCTGACATCGTCAGCAACAGTCCACCTTCTATCTCCAAGTGGCATCACACTCACTTGGATACGTTGAACCGCACACCATCCTGACCCATAACAGTCCCCTCGGCGTTCGTCTCATATACCGTCCCCCAAATATCCTCCGGCTCCTTCCCATACCCCTCGAAACTCGCCCCTTTATTCTGCCCGAGCGATTGGAGGTGGGGGAACTGTATGTCCATGCCGTATTTCACGAATGAGCCAGTTGAGCCTTTGATTGAGTAGCGGATCTGGCTTGGTAGAGGGGAGAGGACTGATGCGCGGAGGGTGACGACGAGTTCGGAGGCGTTTGGCCGGGGATAGTAGAGGTCCATCACGAACTACCGAGGCGCCGATTCAGTCATGATCCGAGTGGGGGAAGGGGTGGACAAACCGATTCGTCAACTCCGATCCCACGTACATCCCACATCCTCGCGCCAACCTTGCTCGGCATCCCGAAAAGTACATACGCCTGATCGATGGTATGGCTCCCAAGACTGTACACTACATCGTTGTTCTCGCCCGGCGTCTCTTTCCAATAGCCGCCAGGCTTGTGCCCAGGGGGTAACGGCCGGTAGCGGTCGCAGGACGATTCGAACTCGTTGATCTCGCCTAACTGTACCCATACTAGTTAGTGGGATGAAGCGGGGATAGGGGGGAGGGAGACGAACCCGGCCTGTGGAGAGGAGTTTTTGGACGGTGAGGAAGTCGCTATCCCATCGACGGTTTTGATAGACTGTGAGGATGAGGTTCTTGGACGCTGCGAGTTTGACGAGGTCTTCCGCTTCGGCATGGCCTGGGGTGATTGGTTTCTCTACCAGAACTAGAGGAGCAATACTGCGTCATTTGAGCGCTGGGAGGGGAAGTTGGACGAACCATGCTTGCCGGCGTTGAGGGCGGCGGTGGTGTACGCGTGATGTGTGTTGTTCGGCGTTGTCACGACCACCTGGCAGCCTCTGCATCAGTTCCTCATTTCAAATTCGGAACCCGTTAGAACACACACAAGCTCGATCTCAGGATCATTGACCGCCTCCTCAAGAGTCTGAACCACCTTGACCCCAGGCCCACATACCGCCTGAGCCGTCCCGCGCGGGGTCCGCTCTAAGACGGAGTGGACCAGAAACTTGTCAGGCATGGATGCGATGGAGGGGTAGTGCAGGCCGGAGAGGGACGAGCCGGTGCCGAGGATACATACTTTGATAGGCGCCATGGTGGGCGGAGGTCCGTACAGCTTGAAGTGAATGCGGCGGGCGAAGTAGGGACTCATAGTATGATGTATCCCGCTCAGAAAGAGTGGAGGTGCCGGGACAGAAGAGCCGGTCGGCCCGGAGATCTGGTCCCTTCATTAAGGGGGAAATCAGTGCAGCCGATAGAGCCGGCTTATCGCCGACACTCCACGATTTATGGCACCATGACGGGCTTAGAAGAAAATGGTCGTCAGCTGAAGAACTCCTCGAGCCCGTGCATGGCGGAGTGGCATGAATGATAGCCATGTTGGCTATGCAATCTATTCGAAGTTGCTAGGACACTTAATAAACTCAGGCATACGGGTGCGATTCGCTTGATTAAGCTGGTGGGTGATTTCCGTCGCGTCCCGGACCTCCAGGATGTGGAGCCAAAAATGACGATGTGAAAAAGGAATCGAAAGATTACCTGATTCGGCAGATCTCGGCTGACAATTGACCCCGCCGCTGGGGCCGACGAGTTTTCTCGCAAAATCAGCTACCTTTGTCTCTTTCTTTTTCATCCACTTTACCTCAATCTACTCCTTTCCCGTTTCCTATAGAGCCCCTACTCCGAGCTAGAGCTATCGTCCTATCTTGCAGCACACACTCTCTCTCTGATTCGTATAGAAGTGCGCGAAACTTAAGAGCTTCCAGATCAATCGAGAAAAATTCTCAATCACATCGAAAAAACTGCATAGACATTCTCTTCCCTGTCGCCACCGATTTCTAGAGGTGAGCCATGCCTTACTATTCTCCGTGACGTCCCCTGACATGTCGTAGTATTCATGATGAGCCCTGCCGCCACTGTTACTGAACCCATCGCCAAGCCCGGCGCGTTCGACGTTGCCACCCTCTTCCTTTCCAACAAGGCTGTACGTGACGATGCTGCCCTCAGCCTCGCTGCCACCGCCAAGAAGGAGGGCGTCGAGTTCTTCGCTTCGATCCAGTTCACCGATGCCATTGTCAAGGTGAGTCATTAGCCTCATCCTCACTACCTGTTGTTTGGGGAATGTGACAATTTTTTGATTCCGGGCTAAAGACGCGTCCAGGCATTGACCGACAAAAAGTCGCCCTTGGCCCGTGAGGCCGCTTGCGATGCCATCTCGACCCTCTGCGAAAACGGCGCAGCTCCCATTCTCGAGCCCTACGTCATCTCGTCCGCTATCAACTCCCCATTCCCCGCCCTTCTCGAAGCCTTTGCCGACAAGGTTGCTACAGTCAAGGATGCAGCTGTTGCCGCCGTTAAAGCGATCGTCCAGTCGATGAACCCCTGGGCGACCATGGTCATCCTTCCCGCACTTCTCGAGCAGGTCAAAACCGCTGGCAAGTGGCAGATCAAGGCTGGCTGCCTCGACGTGCTCCAGCAGCTCGTCATCTCCGCACCCGATCAGATGGGCCGAGCTATGCCTGATCTCATCCCGGTTCTTGCTGGCGCCGTCTGGGACACCAAGGCGGATGTCAAGAAGGCCGCCAAGGTCACGCTCGAGAAGGCTTGCGCTTTGGTCGAGAACAAGGATGTGAGCGATACATCGGACATCGAGCCACACTGACATCCTCCAGATCGACAAATTCATTCCCGCTTTGATCAAGTCACTCCTTAACCCCATTGAGGAGGTCCCCAAGACCATCAACTTGCTCTCCGCAACTACGTTCGTTTCCGAAGTCACTGCCCCTACAATCTCCCTCATCGCGCCTCTTCTCATCCGAGGTCTCGATGAGCGCCCCACCGCTACCAAGCGCAAAGTGTCCGTCATTGCCGACAACATGTCTAAGCTTGTCGACTCCGAATACACAGTCCGCCCCTTCCTACCACAACTTCTGCCTCGTCTCATCAAGACGGCCGACACCATCGCTGATCCCGAGGCGCGAGCTGTATGCAACCGCGCTATCGCTACCCTTCGACGCATCGGCAAGGTCCCAGCCACCTCCGACGGTACCGATCTCCCCCCTCTCAAGATCGCCGAAGGCTCTCACCTCGCGACCAATCTCGTCGCCCTCGTCAAGAAGCACGGTGGTGCTACCGTAGACCAGGCCAACGCAGCGCTTATGTACTCCGGTGTTCTCGCCGCATCCCTTGTCAACGCGCACAACTTTAACCAGCTGACATGGGAGGCGACCCTTCCAGCGTACATGAAGCTTGCTCTCCCGCACTACGACTCTCTACCTGCCGTGCGCGAGCTTCTTCAGAAGAAGGCCGACGAGGAAGAGTCTGAAGACGTGAAGTTCGCCGATGAGGAGGAGGGTGAGGACTTGTGTAACATCGAGCAGTTCAACTTGGCGTACGGTGCCAAGATTCTGCTCCACCACGCTTCGATGCGGCTCAAGCGTGGCCACCGTTACGGTCTTTGCGGTCGAAACGGCTCCGGCAAGTCGACCCTGATGAATGCCATCATTAACAACCAGGTCGACGGGTTCCCTCCGCCCACCGAGGTCCGAACCTTCTACGTTCAACACGACATCGACGGCTCTGAGGCCGAGATCTCCATCATCGACTGGGTTCTCAGTGACAAGCGTCTTCTCGGATCGCCCGAGGAGATCAAGTCCACCCTCGAGTCGGTCGGCTTCGACGAGAAGAAGCAGAAGAATTCGATCGGTTCTCTGTCCGGTGGATGGAAGATGAAGCTCGCCCTTGCCCGTGCCATCCTATTCAAGGCTGACATCCTCCTTCTTGACGAGCCTACCAACCATCTCGATGTCCTCAACGTCAATTGGCTTATCGAGTACCTCACCTCCCTCACTCGATGCACCTCGATCATCGTCTCGCACGACTCCGACTTCCTTAACCGTACTGTCACCGATGTCCTCCACCTGAACAACTTCAAGCTCAAGCGATACCCGGGTAACCTTGAGGACTTCGTTAAGCACGTTCCGGAGGCGAAGAGCTACTACCAGCTGGACGTCCAGGAGGACTACCAGTTCAAGCTTCCGGCGCCACCGCTTCTCGACGGTGTCAAGACCAAGGAGAAGTCACTGCTTAAGATGCGGGATGTGTCTTACCAATACCCCGGCTCCGCGGTTCAGCAGCTGTACAACATCACGCTGCAAGTCTCGCTGTCTTCGCGTGTCGCCATTCTCGGTCCCAACGGTTCGGGAAAGTCGACCCTCGTCAAGCTCCTCACCGGCGAGACCGAGCCCAACATCGGCGGTTCCGTATGGAAGCACCCTAACTTGGTCATCGGCTACGTCGCTCAGCACGCCTTCCACCACATCGACAACCACCTCGACTCCACCCCGCTCGAGTACATGCTCTGGCGGTACCAGACCGGTGAGGATCTCGAGGAGATGCACAAGGCGAATCGAGTCATCACCGCGGAGGAGGAGCAGAAGATGAAGGAGGGAGCTACAGTCCTCAAGGATGGGGTCAAGCGCATCATTGACGAGATTGTCGCAAGGAAGAAGCTCAAGCAGTCGTACGAGTACGAGATCTCGTTCAAGGGCATGTCTACTGCCGAGAACATTTGGATGCCGCGAGATGAGCTCATCACTCGTGGTTTCGAGAAGAAGGTCATCGAGCTCGACACCCGTGAGGCCCAGCGATTGGGTCTCATGCGACCTCTTGTTCGTCGGGAAATCGAGAAGCACTTCGAGGACTTTGGTCTGGAGTCAGAGTTCGTCTCGCACAACTCGATGCGAGGTCTGTCCGGTGGCCAGAAGGTCAAGGTGGTTCTCGGTGCCGCGACTTGGCGCCGACCTCACATCATCTGCCTCGACGAGCCGACCAACTATCTCGACCGAGAGTCACTCGCCGCCCTTATCGCCGCCCTCAAGAACTTCGAGGGTGGTGTGCTAATCATCACCCACAACCGAGAGTTCTCCGAGTCGATCTGCTCTGAAGTTTGGGCGATGCGAGATGGTTACCTCGAGGCTTCCGGCCACAACTGGGTTGAGGGTCAGGGATCCGGCGAGCGGATCGACAAGAAGGCAGGCGAGGACGAGGAGGTCCAATATGACGCTCTTGGTAACCCCATCGCAGCAGGCAAGAAGGAGAAGAAGAAGTCTGCTGCTGAGCTCCGAAAAGCCAAGAAGGACCGCATGGCTCGCCGAAAACGAGGCGAGGAGGGTGAGTGGTCCTATCCTTCACACCCAGGAAAGTGCTGACTTTTTGCCTAGTCTTCTCCGATGAGGAGCAATAACATGCTCGCGCATTGTGTCGGATGTGGATTTCTTTCAGTTTCGCTGTGCTCTTTGTATACCCCAGACTGTATTGCTCTCCTTTTATGTCCACGACCTCCGCTTGGTAGATTCTCCTCTACACCCTTTTGCAGTCTGGTCTGCAAGAGCCGTCACATCATGTAAGATTGACGGCCCTGCGGGTTTATGCATTGTCCTATCTCCACAGTATATCGAGCACAGCATTACGTGCCGAGAGAATTCGGAAGACAGCTTTGACGCCTGTTGCTGTTACGGGTTCCGCCGGGATCTAATTGTGTCCGTGGTTTTCTCCAAAAAGATCTGTGCAAGCCTTGATAGTACTAAGATGAGCTCTTGAGCGATCATGTCGAAGGTTATCGGACAGGCGCTCGTCGCCATCTCATGTCTCGCTCTACTACATGGTATGGAACTCCCGCAAAGCAAACAATTCATACTGGCTAATCTGCCCATGTAGCTGCATTCTCGACATACGAGCGTGAGTCTCACTACTGTTTCTCCGGACAAGCGGCCCATCCAATTCCCAATCTAGCTGATGAAGAACGGTGACTGCAGATTTATCGACCCTCAAATCCCTATCCAAACACTCATCCTCCCTCCCAACATCCGTATGTCCCCTTCCGACCTGCTCAAATATATTCACCTGATTCAAGAGCCACTCCAACGGCTGATGGAAGATACAGATCGTGGTAGAAGCTCTCCTAGCTCTCCTCCTATTCCTGCCGGGTACAGCGATGATGACGAGCGCACTGGAAGACGTGACTTACCGCGGGGAGATGGCGAAGCGGTACGTGCTCTTCTTCGCACGTCGATGATGGAGGATATCTGATCAGGGGTTGGGGACAGGACGATAGACGATTCGGATGCGAGGATGGGGTTTGTTAGGTTGAGTGAGAGGGGGAGGGCGCTTTTTGGGGATGGAGTAGGGGTGGGGTCGGGTTAGGGAGCTGGGGAGATGATACGTTGTTCAGTCATCCTTGTTCTGGTTTCGGGAGGGACCCGTTGGACAGAGACCGTTACCCAGTGTAGTACTACAACGGACAGCATTGGAGATGTTCATGCTGCTTTGCATCACCACGGGTAAGCCCTCCCTAGGGGCCGCGGATGGAGGAGTGTACCTTACAGCGCTGAGGTATAGAACGTTGTACTCGCCAAGGTGCAGAAGATCGAGCGAGATCGTGTCTCGTGAAACTGAGCCGATACACCCAGCTGCTAGATCCACCCCTACCGCTCCCGCAACGCCCACTTCAGTCCCCCCAATTTCCTAGCCTCCCTCCCTCTCTCACTCTTCGCCAACCCCGAACCATCCTTCTTCTTCCTCCCTCCCAATCTATCCACCGTCCCCACACCGTTCCACCGCTGTCGATCATCGATCCATTCTTGGATTCTGACGTTGGGTGGGAGTCTTCCGGGTGGGAGGGAGAGAAGGATGTCGGTTGGTGTCGGGTTGCGCTTGAGCGGGTTTGGTTCGGGAGGAGGGCGGAGGGGACGGATGTAGTGCGTCAGGGTTGGGGGAAGGGCGGAAAGGGTCAGGTAGCGGGGCATGTTGGGGTCAATTGGGGCTAGGGGAAGATGTCATTCAAATTTCCTTCTTCTCTGGTCATCGGGTCTTGGGAAGAACAAGGATGCCAACCTGGGATTCGATATTGGGTTTCACGCGTAAGGAGAAGTCAGATGTTGATGAAAAGATTTGCTTGACGGGAATCTGCCGAGCCGTCGATATCCAGGGAATACTTGCCGGAATCAGATTCTTCCTTGCACCACGTGGCCAGATCCGGCTTGAGACGATTCGTGGTCCGCTTTATGTCTCTTTTGTACTTGACTTATACCCCACTCGCTAGAATCAAGAACAGCGTCTTAGCTTTACACCTTTTGGAGTCTCCTACTGCATACTCTGTACTCTGATCACTGGAGAGGAGAAGACCACACCGGAATTGCCCGGTCGACTGATCAGGAACTCCCGGCGGAAGTGGTGGAGGTTGCAGGTCATGGGGGAATCTCCATGAATGAGGTAAGTCGATCCCCCTACACCACCTCTGATGCGTCGGTGTGAACCTGACGTTCGAAGTATCGCGGCGAAAATACAAGCTGTCGCCAGCGATGAACCTAATTCCAACCTTACTCATATCCTTCATCACCCTCTCCGTCATCCTCCGCTATTGGGGCTTCCCTCTGCTCTTCCGACGGCTGACCCAATTCCGCGTTTCATCGTTCTCGCTGCTTTCCGTTCGAGGTCTCGAATGGAGAAAGAGCTCCCGCCCGAATGCAGTCGTTCCTACGCTTAGGGTTGAACGGGCGGGATGGACCTGGGGCGGTCTCAAAGGGGAGGAGGTGGGGTTGGTCATCTTGAGACTGGAGGGAGTGAGCTATAGGGTGCAAAAGACAGCAAAAGGAGATCCTTCTGTTGGAGGAGAAGATCCTCCCCGTTCAAGTGTGAGTTCAGCATCCTTGTCCCAGCTCGCACTGACAGATCTCAGACGCTTGCTGCCTACAAAGGAAAGCTCCTCTCCCAACTTCTGCATGTCTTGATCCATCATTACCCATCCTTGGCTCGTATCATTTCTCTCCAAGTCTCCGACATCCGCGTCATCTTCGACGACCTCGATGGCCTCGAGCTCACTCTCCGAGATTTTCGCCTTGGCGTCTCAGTCGACTTTGAGGGCAATGTGGACACTCAGCTCCCGCCGTCAAAATCGTCATCACCCGTCTCACCGGGCGAAGACTTTGAGCGAGCTCACCCGCTGTCGCCCGAGGAGGAATGTTTGCTCTCTCCAGGCTCGCCCAGAAGCTACTTTCAATCCTTCGGGTCTCAGGCCTTTCCGGATACCTCGCCGACGAAACCGAGCCCAGACTCCCGATATGCACGACTAGCCCATGCTCGACGGCGGGCTTCCCATATCCAGTCTCGCATGTTTCTTACAGCGAGCCAGGTCTGGTCCCGCGCCATCGCACGGGCACATGGTTCTGTCTCGTTCGCAGCTTCGATTCGTGACATCGCGGTCATACTGCCCCACGTCAACCCACCACACCCCATGTCCGCGCGGAATTCCGCACCTGATATCATGTTTGGAACGAACTCAAATGGAAACGGGGTTACGCCCAAACCATCAAGCAGATCGTTACGAATGGAGCAGGACTCTAGCCGCCGACCGCAAATGTTCGCTTCCACCAATTCTTTCAGCCTACTCATGCGAAACCCAACGCCAAGGTATGCTTTACCGAGCCCGGAAGGAGGGTTTGAGAAATTGCTGGTGGTAGAAGGAGAATCGCGGGTTGTCTTTGGCCTAGGCTTTGGCCCAAAAAAAGGCCTCCTCGGGGAGGATACGTTGAGAACGAGTCTGGACATCGGAAAGATGCATACGAGTCTCGGCGCGAGCGATAAGCTGCAGGAGTTAATCAAATCGCATTCTGATATGGGGGAGAAGGAGGACCAAACACAGGATCGAAAGCCCAAATGGGGTCCGCGATCAATGCCTAGGGTGAGCAAGCCTAGAAATGTCCGGATGTGTCACTGACGAGCTTCAGATCCTCTTACGAGCTTTCGAATCCGTATCTGTGTCCCTGTCACACCTCTTGGTCTCCCACTACCTGTCGCCCTCCACTTCCCAGCCGATGTCGGCCAACTCCTCGGCCACCGATCTCACGATTCTCACACTGGTGGATGACAATGAATGCTTCACAGTCTCTCTCGACATATCCGAAGTGTCCTGCCAGCTCTCCGCTGCTGACTCGACAAACAATGATCGAGCTCGAAACGCGTTCGGGACCAATCCCAGCCCTGAGTCTAAGGTGCGAGGCATAGGGTTCCGCTTGCAATGGCGAAATGTTGCTCTGCAGTGTGTGTCGCCTGGCGATACATTCAACGATAAGAGCCAATTGATTGCGGTGCGACAGGCGGAATTCGAGGGGCTATCCACCTGGCGTCCGTCAGGATGGACAAGGGAGGAGCTTCTATTCGCATCAGATCCGAATCTGGCTCTAATCGTCGGTAGAGCATCGATGGCTTCTATCGATGTCGCAGGTGATGTTCAGCTCTTCGACGAGCTCGCGCAGCCTTGGCATCGCAGTCGACCTCGTCGAACGTCGAATGGCCATGGAACAGTCCAGCCGGCGCGACCGGCGGGTTTACCGCCGAGAATACGTATGGTCCTTGATGTTGGACGCGTCATGGTCCTGCTCGCAGACCGTGTTTCTGAGCATCAAACCACGCTCAGCCTTGCGTCCGATGGACTACACCTGAGCTGCTTCTCCGGCTTTTCCGATGTCGTCGGTCGCCGACGAGATAAGGCGACCGCCCGATCGGTCTTCAAACAGGAAGACAAACTCCAGCAACGGAGAAAGGAAGCCGGCGATGAGGCGGATTATGCGCTTCCTGAATCGATGCTCAAGCCACAGCTCCGTCGACAGTTCAGTGTGCCTCCGGCTAGGTTGGACGAGGAATATGCGCTCTCGATGAGAGCGGACTCGGCCTTGGCGCTTGAGCCGATGTCACTACATCTTACATTGAGTGGCGAGAATTCCCGGAGTCATAAAACGTACCATCTCGCCTCGATCGGCAGGGTTCACAGCACGGTCTCCGGCGATATTCTAGGGCGGCAGGATGTTCCTCCGAATGCCTCCGAGACGGCCAGCCTAGATCTGACTTCCTTGTCCTGCTCTGTGGATCTGGGTATCGATCAAGGCATCAAGATCAACCTGTGGGAGACCGCCGTGCTCAACGCCCTCGTCGCCATGGCAGCACAACACAACAAGTCCGCTCCGTCGCGCAAGCGTACCGACGAAAAAACTTCACTATGCCGCCTGCCTTCCGGCGTCTCTGCTCGCGTCTCCCTCGGTCTTCTTAGCGTCTTCGTCGGCCATCAGGACCCAAATCCCAAATGTCCTTTGAAGCTCACGCGAGGACTATGGCTCCAGAGCAGCATGACGGTCGAGTACGCCTACTACAAACATCGGTCACAAGCGATGCTGTGGCGACATCCGCTTCATGCGTCACAGCGGGCCAAGCTGCAGCTTCCGGAGGATATCACCACTCAGGCTCTAGCCTTCTTCAATCACCTGAGTCTCAAGGAAGGTCGAGCGGCACTTCTGTCTTTCTCCCCGATGGATACGATCATCAAGCCGATCTACAACGGTCAGCGGTTCATCGAGAAGGGTGGGACGACCTTGACGCATGAGAAAACGACGATTGCAAAGGAGAAGGAAGGTGAGGATTTCGTCGGCTGGGAGTTTAGACGGCCACAAGCACCCACGGAACCGAGCTCTGGAAACTTCGCCAACAATGTCCCACCCTTCGAGATCAGCGACGATGACCAAGCTCAACGACCTCTCATCCGGATTCCGACTGCGACGATCAACTGGCTCATTCAGCGACCGACTTCAGAGCTGAGGACCGAGCACAAGCTGACGAGCAAAGTCGGGCCTGTCTCTATTGCCAGTGACATCTCGCACATTTACTCTACCCTGCTCGCCCTCCTCGTTGTCCGCAAGATCGCTGCGGCATGGAAGACGGTGGAGCCGGCTTCCGAACCGCGACGACCCCTCAATCTCAGTGCCGAAATCAATTTCCCATCTGTCACAGCGCACTTTGCCTTCCCCCTCAAGGAGCAGCTCATCCTTTATTTTGGTGGAGTATCCGTGTCGAGACCAGCGGATGGCCACATGTTCGCCGGGGTTGAGCAATTATTGGCGTACGTCCCGAGTTCCCGTGAAGCCGGATCCTGGGAAGAGTTAGGCCGGATAAAGCGGCTAGGTATCAAGGTGTCGGAGCCTGCTTCGCCTCTCGCCATCTCGATCGATGCCGATGCGCTGCGCGTCCGAATCCCAGTCGGATACCAGCTATCCAAGCTGGTCTTGAACTTGAATGTCACTGTCAAAGCGGTCAAGCTTCTAGCTCTCGATCTCGGTCAGAAAGATTTCTCGACTGTTCACAAGCCTGGGCCGGAAGCGCCGAAGAATGTCCCGAAAATCGACTTCAATATCAAGCATATGTCACTGGAAGCAAAGGACAATCCTATTGAGACAAATCTGAACCTCATCTGGCGGGCCGGTCTCGTTGAGCAGGAGACGCGGAACGCACTGGAGGACGCATTTGAGCAGAAATTGCAGATCATCTCGGAGAAACAGGACGCAGAGGTCTCGCTCAACGATGAGGATGAGCAACTGAACGGTCTCCTGCGCAGCACCAAACTCACTGCCAAGCATGCGGTGCCATTAGAAGAAGCGAGATACCGGCTCGATTGGTGGAAGTCGCGATCTTGGGTGAAGCGGATACGCGCGGCCAAGCAGGAGCAAAGACGCCGAGAAGCCACTGCGCTCAAGCACATGCAAAACATCGGACCCGACGTCAGACTGCCAGTCACCATTACTGCATCCAGTCAGACGGCACCACTGTTCCGCGCAGCATTAGATGGCGTCAAACTCTCGGTCTGCAAGGCCGATATGAGCCTGCCCGAGATCCTCAAGTACATGAGCGACGTGTCTTCGCCTTTCGATGACGATGTTGAGTTCTCCCTCATGGTACCGCTCCAGCTCTCCTTGTCAATGGATCAAGTGACTGTCAAGCTCCGTGATTATCCACTCCCGCTCATCCGCGTACAACCCGCTACGTCTGGCGATCGACCGGCTTTTCATCTCGAGACACCCTTCATCATCGCCGAAGAATTACGTGGCGACGACTCATACATGCTCGTTCCCTGTGACGTCATACCTAAAGGCTGCGGCGCGAGCCAGGCAGCACCGTTCACGGTACAGATGGCCAAGACCATCACGCCGGTAAAGACGTACTCAAGGCCTATAATCAATATTGCTTCCGAGAAGACGACCGAATTCACTTGGGGCAACTCATACGGACCCGCGATCCAGGACTTCATGCGAGTTGTGGACAGCCTATCACATGCACCGCGGGATCCTTCCCCGAAGGTTGGGTTCTGGGACAAATTCAGGCTCATCCTGCACTGGAGGGTGATTGTCAACTTTGCCGGGCCAGCGCATCTGCATCTTAAAGGTGAGTCCACAATCAGGAGTATAGCTGAATGCCAGGCTCCTTCGATCCATACGCAGTGACAGGCTTGGGTGCTGGGTTCGCCCTGTCTTGGCGGGAGAATACTCGTCTCGAGATCGCTCAGCCGAATCCGCAATACGAAACCATTCAAATCTCTGCGAACGAGCTCCTCATTGCTATACCCGAGTCAGTCTTCAAGTGCCATAGGATCCCGTCGGCTGACTAGGCCCCAGTCTTACAGCCCTGCATGACGGAGCTGCTATAGGAAGCAGTCGTTACGATCCGCCTCGGTCAACGCAGCGAGACGAGGCCCATGCCGAGCAGGGTCTCATTGAGCGACGCTATACCAAGCCATGTGCGCGCTTCAGAAACGGAGTTCGTGTCGGCTTTGGCTTCGTCTTCGAGCGGACATGTCGCCCTTGGTTATGCGATCAGTGTGGCGGAACCGACAACCTTTTGCATCGGCAATGCCGGATCTTCGATTTCAAGCGGCATCAGGAAGTCACATTACGCTCACCTGAGGCAGTCGAGCGAGATGAGCAGCGTCTGGGAAGGGTGAGTAAAGTATACTCGATAGAGCTGACATGGAGCCGGCCGACTCGTACGAGGGCTTCCGATCGGACTACATCCACTTCTCGGTATCGCTGGTCGCGCCTATTGCTGCCAAGCCTGGTGTTGACGACAACGAGGACGCGGAAAAGAACAATAGTCTGCACTTCAGCCCGAAAGCTTTTGCTCATTTCTTCGCATGGTGGAAGTGAGTGTAGAAGTCCGACCAAAGCTGACGTCAGACTGTTCGATCATACCACGTCTCTGCCTGTCCGTCAAGGCAAGCTATTCCCAGATTCACCTCCGTCGAAGAAGAAGTTCGGGCGAAGTCTTGGTACCATCAAGGTGAGAATCCAACCAAATAAAACGCTGACCCCGCAGTATCGCTTTGATCTCGCACCAGTCTACGTATCGCACGTATACCAGCAGGTCTCTCAGGACCTCTGGGTAACCGGGAAATCGCAATCCCTTGGCATCAAGGCTCGATTTGGCCGCTTCCGCGCGGACGCGCATCAGCGAGCCCAAGAAAAGACCGTTCGGCATGAGAAGCTTCATCGTACCACCGTCGTCGTGCACAAGCCATTCTACGCTGCCGACCTGCTTTTGGACAATATACAGGTCAAAGGCATCCGAGCCGACTTTGTCGAGGCCGCTTCACCTGGAACCCTGGATGAGGATGGAGCCACGCTACCTAAATCATCTGATCTCCCGACAGAGAGTAAAGTGTGGTTCAACTTCTTCGACTTCATCGATGCCGATCGCAAGCCACTTGACCGGGATCCGCGAGTCGAGATCATCGATGTTGGCGATTGCCCCCAGATTTTCTTCTCGAAACGTGTCAAAGCCCGTCAGACTACCGCGAATGATGATGACGATAGTAGCCTGGGATCAGGTAGTGACATTCGTCTTGAGATGGAAAGCAGTAAATTCGGCCACGAGAAGTCGCATATCTGCTACCTGGGCGCGGCGGATGGTGTCGGACCCACTCAGATACGTGTCACGAAGGAGAGGATTGCAGATCTGGAGGCTATTCTGGACGGTCCGACAGAGCAAACAACCGGGCTCGAGAAGGTATGGCGGCTCGCAATCGCGCCCATATGTGTCTGATCGCTTTGCATAGGCCGATCGAGCTAATATTATGGCTCGCCTGAAGACGCTCAATCGACACCTCGAGCAGATCTCCAGTCAGGAGCGCAGACAGATTGATGACGACACATTCGAAGCTGCGGACACCCATCAGCATCCGGCTGCTGAGAACCGGCACGGCGAGATCACCTTTGAGAATACCTTCCATGTTCACTGTCCTCGGGTATTCTTCAATAATGCCTCTCGAAATGTGGGTCTGGAGAGACCGAGTCCAAGCTGAGCTATGTAGATCGTCTACAAGTACTTCTTCTCGAATCGGGATCGAAAGCGGGAGGAATACACGACGTCGCATGCGTGAGTATGCACTCCAAAAGACGCATCTATGATGACTGACTTGTGTAGCTCGCTTCGTGGAATCCGAGATGGATTGCAACGACGGCTCGGGCGCGCCAAGACAGGTTTGAACCAGGACGACCTACTCCACGACAGCGCACAGCCTTCAGACATCGCGCTGGAGATACTTAAAGACCTGGAGCGTGTCTTGCAGGAGAAGCATGTCACGAACCTCTTCAAGCTACCTTTCGGGCACGATGCCAATCACGAGGATCTGCGCAAGCCTTTGTTGGGTCTGCCATCCGATTGCATCGTCAAGCCGAAGAATCGGTTCCTTGCGCTCAAGCCACAAATCGCGCTTCGCAGCGAGATCGACGACAACGCTATCGTGCTCCTTGCAGTTGAGGAGGTGTCGTTCAAGGAATACGCGGTGCTTGACGAGTTAGCTCTAGACGATGTCACCGCGGACGTACTGAATCGGTAAGTGATCCGTGCTATTCGTTTCTGACGACCAGTCATTATGTCTCCATGCAAGGTCTGCAGGCATTCTATCCGAGCGAGGTGACGATGCAGCGCAAGCGATCGCATCTTAGTATTCCTAGGGGGCTAGACTTTGTGCCCCTTGAGATCTTCCTGGATGTCCGGAGCGAGGCAACGGATTATGACCGCATCATATTGAAGACCGACATCACGCTGGCTTTCGACCGCTTTAACCACCTGCGCATGCCGCGTGGTCTCGAGTGGCCGGACGCAAAGGATGAGGATGGCGAAATTATTCGCCACCTGAGGGTTCACCAGGTTGGTGTATCATTGCTGATGAGCGCTGATTTGGCAGGATCTGACCACCGTCATCGTTCCACGCCTCACCATGTCAGCTACATCCAAGCATTACACAGCTCTTTACGACGTCGTCACCGACCTCCTTATGTATCAAGATCCCGACCATCGGCACCGCTCGGACCGTATCGACAGCTTCGTTTTCGCCTTCGATCGCAAGGATCGAGATCCTCAGCAGCTCATCATGGATCTCTTCAGCTTGCAGCAGAGTATCCGCAGCCTTACAGCTCTGCAACGAGGTTATGAAGCGAATGCCGACCTTCTTACCGAGGAAGGCAAGGGAGAGCTTTTCAAGATCAGAACGGATCAGCTCGAGGCAACCGAGCAGCTGTTCACGGTGTTTGCAGCGATCGCGGTCAATCAATCTCGAGAAGATGCACGTGCGGCGCTCAAATCGGCGTCGCGGATGGACGTGCGTGTGGGCGGGATCGCCTGGCATATGCTTCAGGATAATTTGAAGCCTCTGGTCAAGTTGGACATCGAGGGGACTCTGTACTCGCATCTGAGCAACAAGGATGGGTCGACCGATAGTGCTCTTGCTATCGGGGATCTGTCGGCACTCAATAGCGATGCGGACGCGATCTATCCAGAGGTTATGGTACGATACCAGTCTTCGGCGGCGACAAAAAGGCAGATCGTGAGGTAGAACGTGTTGATTCCTGCTGACGATATCAGAAAGAGTCATTCGCCTCCGCAAGCTGGTCAATTCTTGCCCCTGTTGGTGGAATCTCTATCGTCCGACACTTGGCGTTCTACCTGCATCCAGTTCGATTCAAGCTAGAAGAGAGATTGGGGCACGAGATTGTCGACTACATCTTTAACCGGGTCAAGCCTTGGAACAAAGGCGAGATAAACGCCTTGCAACGTGCTGCCGATGCCGGTGAGGGTCTGAAGCACAACCGCCCGCCTCCCGGCAGGGAGTTGCCACCGATCCATAGAACCCAATCTACCGCCTCGGTCATCTCGGTCAAAGGCTCGGGCGAGTTGTTGGGGAAGCCTGATGCAAAGTTCACCATGGTGCCGATAAGGGATGCGGCGGAGATGAAGAGGCGTGCTTCGGCAAATAGGACCTTCATCAGGGTCATCTTTGGGTCGACGAGTATCGTGCTCAGCTACAAGGTATGAACTTGTCCCGAGAGGCGTGACCCTGCTTATCGTTGGTCCCCCAGTCCGACGAGCACAAGAAGCACGGCACGTTCAGTATGCCGGATTGCCTCGACTTCAAGCTCAAGACGCCTGAAATGATGTACAACAACAAGGTCTGGGGCTACGAGGACGTCTTCGAGCATGTCAAGCGGGGTCCGCAGCACTCTTCTTGATGCGATCGACGCTAACTTCCCTTAGACATCCGCAGCTACGCTTGGTCCCAGACCGGTGACCTGCTTTCGCAGATCATCAAGAAGACCAGTGTCTTCCGCTCAAAGAAGAACCTCAAACAGCTTGCTGGGCTCGGCAGTGACAACCCTAGCGGCAACAAATCCACCAACTTCCCTCCCTCTCGGTTGCGGTATACCGTTGAGCCTCCCACACCAATGGACGATGACGTGCCGGAGAGTATCGCGCTTGCAAGAGCGGTCTCCCGCGTCGACCCGAGCAGTCCGCTATTCCGCGCACTATCATGGAACGCGGATGCGACTGGTCCATCGGTACTAGGAGTGCCAATGACGGAACCGTCGGGCTCGTTTGGACTCGACGACGAAGACACGGATCACGAGGAACATAGAGTGAAGGGGGCGGTCAAGGGCTTCTTGGGAAAGTTGCGGCCACGGCCGGCATACCAGCCGGGTTGACGCGGCCAGTGCAAATGGTTCGGGTGACGAGGTGAGTGCAGCCTGATCGCCGTAAGACCCATAAGGCTAATGCTGCTCAGCTGTCGCGTATGACTTCGATTGCCGGGACAAGGCGGCAACTATCTCTCGCTACCTCAACACCCACATCTGGTTCATCTTAAATCAATCTGTCTCATCTGTTGTATACCTGTATCAATAGTCGCAAAAACGGCGAGGTAGGGCCGGCCGGAATCAATTGCTTTGGGCTTTCATGTGTATACCGAGCGAGATTTGCAATGCATAAAGTGTTTCACTATAGCTTTGCGGAAGTGACTATCGCCGAACCTCCATCGACCGGGACAACCGCGCTATATCCCTTCATGAGCTATGATTCTACACGTCAAGGAACTTGACGTACCCCGTGATCCAAGCCCCACCCTTACCAGACAACCACAAGCAAGCCGCCACCACGTCTTCGGGCTTACCTATCCTTTCGAGAGGTAAGGCTCCGGCGATTTCCTTCTCGCCAGCCTCGAGCGTGGCTTTCATCATCTTGGATCGGAAGGGCCCGAGGGCGAGGGTGTTGACGGTGATGTCGGGGCCGAGGCGGGCGGCGAGGTGTTTCCCCATGCTAGGCGGGAGTCACCTTTACACATACTCATCCCATCACCTCGCCATCCTCCTCAAAGGTGAGGTGGGGGTAGCAAGATAAGGTGAAGGCTAGCGCGACGTACTGGTGAAGACCGGCTTTTGACGCAGAGTACGCATACGTCTCCAATCCAGGCACGTGCGTCCCATTGATCGATCCGATCTATAATCACATAAAACTCGAAACCCCAGAAGCCACGATACAGCTGGACCGACATTGATGACCCGCCCTGGCGCACCCGGATGCCCACCCTTCTTGAGCATCGGGAGGAGTTTCTGGGTGAGGGTGAATACCCGCTGGACGTTGAGGGTGAGTAGCTTGGTAAAAGCTGCGTCCGGGTAGGACTCGATGCTCTCGCCCCACGTCACGCCGGAGTTGTTCACCTGTCCTTCCTTAGCACTCACCTCTACCCGTCAGGATCGGCTTACCAAGATGTGAAGAACTGATCGCGATTATCAATACTGAAATGAGGGATAAGGAGGAAATCCCCACCCTCTTCCCGCTTGCCCAACTCCTGCGCCAGCCGTACACATTCATCGTACTTCGCGAGATCCGCGGGTATGGCAATACATTTTCCAGGTCCGGTAGAGGAGAGTCTCTTGGCCGTCTCTTCGCATGCCGAGGCGGAACGGGACGAGATGTACACCTGGCACGGGTATCAGATTCGGCTATCATGGCGAGGAGAAGGGATCGGCGGACCTTGGCCCCGTTCGCGACGTAGCCTGCTGCGATCTAGGATTGTCAGCTTGGAACAAGAGGAAGGAAGGGGAGACGGACCATCTCGCCAACACCTCGACCTCCGCCCGTAACAAGGACGACCTGTTCCCGACCATCAGTCCCGATTCATCCTAGACCTGCCTTCAGTCACTGACCTTGCCCGAGACATCATAGAGCGACTTGATATCCATGTTTGAGCTCAATCTTTTGGGATCCGGAGTGTTTACCACAGCAGGGCGGCTGGTGGAAGGTTTCGAGGATATCGGCGGGGAAAAAGATGGTCGGAGAGGAATTCAGCTCCGGTTAATGGCTACAACCGGCTTCGTAACGACCGTCGTTTTTGCGATTCAGACATCTCTGCGTCAGCCAAGACTTGGGGGAAGCACAGCACAATGGCGTCACTCAGCCCCTCGTCAATTGCATCGTGCATCCTCTCCAGATTGATACTCGTCACTTCCTGGCAGGCCAGGCCGGCTTTGCTAGCTGATAGTCTTGCCGTTCCGCCAGAGGTTGTCATTGACCCGGAAAATCTGACCCAGACTATATAGCCTCCCGTGGAGGACCCGCGCATCATACATACAAGCAATCCTCTGTCATGAACCCAACCGCGCCTGATATGTGAAACCGCCAGCATCGGAGATAACGCCGGATATTACTTTATGCATTATGGGCCAGGGCTACGAACGTTGTGGAGGAAATTAAACTACGAAACTCCGTACATGTCTACGACCAGCGTAAACGTCCTCAACAATGCCACTGACATTCGCCTCATCATGAAGTCGAATCGATCGTTCGTTTCCGTCCAGCTTCAAATTGACTCTACCTCTTCAAGCGAAGGCTTCCGCACTTCGGACTACAAACGGTAGCCTCTCGCAAGTTCCACAAAGTGCACAAGCTTTCATTATGCTTCATCAACACAGTATGACAGCTTTGATTCCCACATCTGTAAAGGGCATGCACAGGATCGTCCATCCGTCCGGGTCGTCTACCTTTACCCTAGAAGTCTCTGGTTCCCCAGAACTGCGTCTCCTCCTTGCGGAGCGCTGCGAGTCTGCTGTCTCGAACCTCCTCGAATTTCGACTCGTTTGCGCTGACGAATGCGCTCCAATGCAGTTGCATCAGGTTGTCGTACTCGCCATCAAAGGTCTGAAGCTCGTTCGGGAACGTGCTTTGCTGCATGGATGCTTCAGATGGACCACGGCTGAATATTTTTGGAAATGAGTCCAACGCCTTGCTGAGTCGTTCCACGTCCTCACGGAACGTGTTGCAGATGCCGACATTTCCAAACGAGATCGCAGCAGTCCTGTACCTCGGAAGTCTGTTCTTGATTGTCACCCTTGCCGATGGTGGCGCATCAGAAAGTCTGAGTATCGCCAAATCATGATAGAAAGCTGTGCTCTCTTGTTCAAGGGTCCTCCTACCTATGCATCGTCAGACCCCTTGTGCGCGAAAGGCGGAACGAGGGAACGAACTAGAGCTGGGTGGCATTGTGAAATGAGGAATTCCTGTCTTTGCGTCGGATCTACCGCCATCATTGGACTTTCAGGGGTGGCAACATGCAGCAAACGCAAGGGACTTACACCTGAGAGCTGAGGCGGGACAAGACTATCAAATATGAGATGGCCCACGCAGGGCTTTGAGATTGCACTCACTTGGCTCAAATGAGATCGAGAAAACTTGGCAAGTGGGGTCGCGGAGAGATCGATAACGAAGACGAGTCAGCCGATCGATGGCCTCATATACCCCTCACTCTTGCCTTCGAACGACAGCTTCGCCTACCTTCGTCTGAAGACTGAAAGGCATGAAAAGAAGAGACAGATCCAGTCCCGCTCCCTCTTGTGTTGATGAAAGATCGCACGGTCAGAGAAGAATGCATCGACAAAGGTTGCCAAGAAGATCAAGCCGGTCGATCTTCAGCCTTCCGAGAAGGCTCATCATCCATCTGTTGGGGAAAAAGTACTGAGACAGGCAGGGTGGGGGGGAATCGATCCTGAGAGAGATAAACTATTCCTTTGGTCACTTCCTTCAAGGTCTGGGCGCGAATCCTGACGGGGTAGTGCGCGCGAGACATGAATACCAGCCGATGCTCGCTAAATTTTCATGGCGAGGCCGAATGGATTGCGGTATGAGACAAGCTATGATGGAAATTAATGTGTGAGATTCGGAATAGGACGATTATGTTAATCATCATTTGTGATTATGAACAGTTTTTGAAGCCTCTCCAGTCTCTCAGTAGTATGATCAGTAACCAGTCCATTCTCTCTCAGCATGTAGATCGGCCTCTCTCAGCGACCCCTCAGTGTTTCATCCATGTCTACTTTGCTATCCCTAGCGCCTCGAACCTCACCCTCACAGCATTAGCGTGCGCCTCCAATCCCTCCCTCTCCGCCAGCTCAATCACCGTCGGCCCCAGATCTCGCAGTCCTTCCGCCGTCAATTCCTGCGATGTGATATGTTTCTGGAACGAGAGGGTATTGACACCCGAGAATTGCCTCGCGAAGCCATTTGTCGGTAGCGTGTGATTCGTGCCCGATGCGTAGTCGCCGCATCTGCCAGATCATCAGTCAGCGCTTTTGTGAGGGGAAGTTGAGCTTACGATTCGGGTGAGAAAGCTCCAACAAAGACGGAACCCGCATTCTCGATCTTCTCCACGACAGCACTGGCATTCTCGAGGTGAAGGATAAGATGCTCAGGCGCATACTCGTTGCTGAATTGTACGCCCTCGTCAAGGGAGGAGACTAGCACGATCAGAGACTTTTTGATGGCTTCACGAGCGATGGTGACTCGTGCTAAGGCACGAGCTTGGATGTCGATCTGGTTCTCGACCTCGGAGAGGTGGGTCTGGGAGAGATTGATGGCGACGAGGACGACTTGGGAGTCGGTGCCGTGCTCGGCTTGGGAGAGGAGGTCGGAGGCGACGAAAACCGGGTTGGATGATCTATCCGCAATGACCTGATAATCTGGTCAGAAATGAGGCCAGCGTGAACATGCATGGGACTATGGACTTACGAGAACCTCAGACGGGCCGGCAGGCATGTCGATAGCCACTAGCGCATCCGTATCGTTCTGCACCAACATCTTCGCCGCCGTCACCCATTGATTACCCGGTCCGAAGATCTTGTCGACCTTCGGCACTTCCTCCGTCCCGTACGCCATCGCCGCGACCGCCTGAGCTCCTCCAGCTTTCAGGATACAGGTGACGCCTGTGAGTCGGGCGACGTAGAGGACTTCGGGGGAGATGGTGCCATCAGGTCGAGGGGGAGTGGCGAGGACGACAGTCTTGCATGCCGCTACTTGAGCAGGCACACCGAGCATGATGGCAGTCGAAGGGAGGATGGCGGTTCCACCGGGGACGTAGATCCCGACCCGGGATATCGGTCGGACAAAGCGAGAGCAAACCACCCCTGGCATCGTGGTGACCACCAATGGCTCTTTCTCGGCTTGTGCAGCGTGGAAGGTCTTGACATTGACGTAAGCTATGTCGATGGATTTTCGCACCGATACGGGCAGGACAGACTCGTCCGGGATGTCATACGGTGGGAGCATGATGTTGGATGGCAGATCAGCTTTGTCGAATTGCTTCGTCATCACTCGAAGACCGCCGTCTCCCTCTTTCCGAACGCGATCTACGATAGGCTTGACCTTGTCGATCATCGCCAGCGAGTTCAGCACGGGCCGAAGTAAAAGTTTGGCCCTTTCAGACTTGGACGTGCTCGCGAGAGTAGTAGTGCGCATCTTGATCGGTGCGTCCGCCTCCGTCGAGGTGGGGAAGCTGGCTGGTACCGGTTCAGAAGGCTTTGAACCTGGCTTGACACCATTCGGCTGACGATTGACCCTCTCCTCCCAAATCGGCTTGGCATCCCCTTTCCGCCTCGTCACCTTCAGCGCTTTCCGATCCAGCGCCATCTCTACATCCTTCAAGCTGACCCCTTTGCTCACACATCGAGCGAGGGCGAAGTAGACCAGATCCGCCATCTCGAAGGCCACCTCCTCTTTCGTCTTCGCCTCGCACAGCTCCTCGGCTTCTTCCATGATCTTGCTCCGTAACAGCTTCTCATCTGTAAACAGCCGTTTCGTATAGCTTCCCTCTGGCGCATCCACCAGTCGGCCCTTTAGTGTCTCCTCTAGTCGAGCGAGACCCTCCAGCTCGCCAAAACATGTCGGTTGAGGCAAGTGACAGAACCCAGAACCATGCTGGACGACCCCGAAGAGCAAAGCGTCGGAATCGCAGTCCATCCGGATAGAAACCACATCCTGCACAGCACCACTCGTCTCCCCTTTCCGCCATAAACCGTGTTTGCGGGATTGGTAGACGCCTCTCCGGGTGAGGATAGCTTCGGCCACCGATTCGCGAGAGGAATAGACCAAACCGAGAGGTCGGACAGAGTGAGTGGAGGATGAGACGATCGTAGGGAAGAGGCCGTCAGGTCGATCCGAATTGATGCAGGCGAGGAAGGCTTCTGGAATGGAGAGATGCGTCGAGGTGGATGTCGCCGAACCGGCGAGGAGGGTTGTGGGAAGGACCAAGGTGGATGGTTGCGATGAGCGGATGAGATCTGGTAATTGGAGGGGCGATGCGGACTTTGGGTAGAGGAAGATATGCGCGTCGGGTAGTCCGAGGTTTTTGGGTGTGATCAATGCGTCGGATTCGATATACAGGCCCCAGACACTCTGTGCGAGATCGCGGGCTCCATCTAGCTCAGTCTCATCAAGCTTGAGGATCAGCCTCTCCTTCGTAATTCCACGAAGGACCCTCAGCTGATCGGGAGCTACCACGATCTTCTCGGCGCCATTATCGAGGAGAGACATGAGATCGTCCCGCGAGTGCTCGGCTTGAACGTAATAGCTCGCTGTGGGTGGGAGGGATGAGAGGACTGCTTGGAGGAGGTTGGCAGGGATAAGAAGGGGTCCGAGGAGAGCCAGAGAAGGGATCAAGGCGGCCGCTGTCGGGTCAAGGAGGGGTAATAAAACTGGAACGGACATAATTGGTCGCACTTCTGAGGCAAAGAGATTAGAGACGAAGAGTGGATTCAGGAAAAAGTTGAAAGCGGACGGACGACTCGGAAAATCTCCCAAAACACGTGGCACCGATCCGCCGCACTGCGAGTGTGCATGTCGCCCCCATCTTCTCAAACGCACCTGAACCGACTCTGATCAGACCGTCTTGGAGCCGTATCTCTCAGCTTCGATGTATTAGCGAACTTTCGAAGGTCGGCCGAATCGCTGGGCTCGGGTCTACCGAGCGCACGCATAGCGGCTGATAAATTGTCGATTGCTCCATGCTGGACGGTGAGGTCCTTTTCCAGCATGATTCCATTCCACGCGGATCTCATCGATCTCAGCCGGACGCTGCTTAACCTTAGGTACTGCTTCGGGGAACCGCTTGGCTAAGATGGGCACACGGGTTACGGTCTAAGACCAGAGCTGCCCTGAGATTGACTTGACATGGGTACTTACTATGCCGTACTGAGTGGACTCATTGGGGAGAGTTGAGAATGTCTCGAGTGTCATGGCACTTGAAGGCATATTCAATTGTAGAAGGAGAGATGACTGATCGGGGTACTACCGACTTTTTGGCGGGCTGCCTCCACTCTGTTGATCTCATATGACGCCATCACATAATCAGCCTCAAATCACTCGGCAGACCTCACTTTTCTGATCAATCGACCTCTGGAGAGAGCGGTGCATAGCGGGGACGGACAGCATCTACCTCCATGAGACCTGGAGTGAAGCTGGATGAAGTCTGCATTGGACGCGACACTGGCTGGAAGATGAATGGACGCTGCCGGATGATTGGGGTGTCAATGCGTGTTGCAGTCGGCCGGATAATGGTGGTTGAATAGTCCTCCTGCGCTGGAAGAGGAGATTATCCCACTTGACAGAGTTGTCCATGAGGTCGTTGAGACTCTCAAAGTCATTTGGTGTGAGGAGATTCACTCAGATATCTTCGCCAAGCAACACCTGCTTCCGATCCAGTGTCATGACGTTGCGATGAGCGATCCGAGACAGCAGGCGTGCATAAAACAACTCGCTATGACCTCGCCCTACTCTTCCCCTTCCCCTTCGCTGACCCTTTCCCAACCTGGACCGTGATGACGTCGTCCACCTCCGGACTCCCTAAGCCAATCTTTCGCCGCTTTCCCGGCCTCCTCACTCCATCGTCCTCTGGTGAAGCCATGCCGCCCGCCAGCTTGCGTCCCACTTCACCAACCTGGCTTTCACCTATCCATCCGCCATTGACAGCCTCCCTCCAGCCAACGACTTCCTCCACACCTTCCGCGCCTACATCCTCCTCTCCGCCAAGCCAGCATCCTCCGCCCTCACTCCACACATATCGATTGGCAATCAACGCCTCGATCTCTCGATATCCTTCGATTGTTGCGTAAGGAATCATCGTGGATGGATGGCGGTACTTGGCCGGAAGACCCGTGAAAGGGCAGAGTACCGGTCGACGATCTAAACTTATCAGCGGGGACATATGAGGCGGCGTGAAAGACTGACTGATAGGACGGTTGCGAGCAGGGATGAACTGCACTTCGTCCCATTTGACGTGATCGCCGAGGACAATGCCGAGCTCGGCGGAAAGGCCACCTTGGATCTGCGAGAGGATGAGGTAGTTGCGGGCGTATTGGCTGGAAGTAGGTTCGGGAGTGCTATTGGGAGGAGGGGCGTTTAACGATGGAGCTGATTGGGGGGAGGTGGAGGTGATTTGCTGGGTCGATGAATTCGCGACGGCGCTGGTGGGGACCGGCAGGTGCGCAGACGGGGTAGAAGGTCTAGCGACTGGACCTTCAGCGGTAGGGATTGGAATCACCGCTTCGTCTCCTCGCGTCGAAGGCAGACTCGGCTTATCTTGAGGAATTCCGAGATTTGGCGTCGCCGATATTGGCAGCCCGGCCGTGACGGACTGAAGTCCAGGGGATGTCGACGTCAGCTGAGGTCCGTCGATGGTAGGAGCTGGAACAGCGATATGAGTAGCTGCTTCGCCGAAGGTCCCGTCTCGCTTGTCCGGACCACCTTGTCGAGCCTCGGTGCTCAGGGTGGACTCCGGCAGCTCCGCATTCAGGATCGTCCGTTGCTTCTCCACTTCGTCATCTCCCAATACCTCAAACGTCTTCCCCACCGTCCTGCTTATCCAAGTCCACCTCGGTCCCCTCACCCTCTTCCTACCCACCCTCCTCAACTCCCTCTTCTCCTCTTCCTTCCTGACCCACATCCTCAGGTCCTCCTTATTCCTCTCCTCCTCCTCCAAGGCAGCAGCGATCAATTCATCCTGCGTCATCTTCCTCACCACCCTCACCTTCCCCGTCTCGTGCTGCGCCCTCCGTCCCTTCCGGTTCGGGTGTTCCTTGTCCTGTTGTTCCCGCTCGGTGATTTCTGCTTCGGTACGCAGGGTGGATGCGCGCATGGTGGATCGGCGAGCTTCGGACCGGTGAAGGCGCTTGGCATCGCGCCGCTTTTTGCGGAGTGCGAGGACGAGGGTCGTGGGTGCCATAGTGGTGGGATCGATAGAATCGTCGAGGAGCAAAGGACCGACTGGCGAGGAAGGAGTCGAGGATGACTCGGCGGGCTCGGGAGCCAAGCGAGTCTGCTTAGGTTTCGGAGCTGCTAAAGGATTGTAGATCGCTTTCGTTTTGCCTTTTGCCTGGGGATCGTCAGCGGCCCAGATGCGCAAGACAGCCGTTCTCGACTATTCGTCCCCCACCGTATTGAACTTCCTCCGCTCCTCCCGTCTGAGAGCCCGTTCCTCATCCTCCTCATCGAGCTCGACCTCGTCATCCGTATCCGCAAAATCCTCGAGGAAAACATCTCGCACATCCTCTATTGAATAGGAGCCGATCAGCTATCTTCTGAGTGTCGGTAGAGGCACTGCTCGCGAGGCGCTTCAAACTCTTCGTCGTCCTCGGCTTCGGCGAAGAAGTCGTCTTCTTCCTGATGGGCCTTGTCGAGCAGCTCGCGCATACTGAGAGCCAAGCATGAGTAAACTGGTAGACGTGCAGTGAGTGATACCAACCGGTTGCCGGCAGTGCTACGCTTCGAACGCCCAAGGGCGACCGTCTCGAGGGGCGCCATCTTGTAGGCAAATGTCGGCAAGCGCTCTCCAAAAACAAGCTTGACGATCAGGTCCACAACAGAGACACCCCCCGAAAAAAAATGCGGGGCTCACCTATCTTGAGCCGAGTCTTGAGTGCCTCATGCCACGAAATCCCGATGTTTTGCCGGTTTTCGAACTCACCGGCCAAGAGCGATTTGTGAGGAATCTTCCCCTTGACCCAACGCGTTCTCTTTTCTCTCGCCTGTCTCGTAGCGGTTCAAGGCGTATAGAGGTAGACGGATTCGAAACCAGCACAAAAGTCTTCATAAACCCGTTAACCTCGAAGGAATCAGCAAAAATGGTACGTTCGCCCTTTCATGGTGGAGGAATGATTCTGATCAATGAGTCGAATAGGTCAAGTGAGTCTTGAATTCCCCAGACAGCCTTGCCCTCCCTCCCTTCGATACGAGACGCCGTCTTGTCAGGTGTATCTCGACGGCGTGTGCGAGCATTACGGAACTTCGTGGCCTGGGCAATGACCCTCGCCACCCCGGCTGTTGCAGTTCTCATAGCTCCCCTTCACTATTTGTAGCGATACGTGTGAGCCCGACTGACGTCCCAAAGCTTCACCGTAGACCAGATGAGGGAGCTCATGGACCGGCCCACCAACATCCGGAACATGTCCGTCATCGCCCATGTCGATCACGGCAAATCCACCCTCACCGACTCTCTCGTCTCCAAGGCTGGTATCATTGCTGGTGCCAAGGCGGGAGACATGCGGTTCACGGATACTCGGTCAGTGTCCTTCATCTTTCTGCTCTATTGTGCTGAACTAGCAATAGTCAAGACGAGATTGACCGCGGTATCACCATCAAGTCAACGGCTATCTCCATGTATTTCGCATTAAATAAGGAAGATGTGGACGATATCAAGCAGAAAACGGACGGTGGGTCTCAAGATCTCTTGGCTTCGGATTCGGCTGACGGGTGACCCAGGGAACGAGTTCTTGATCAACCTGATCGACTCGCCCGGCCACGTCGACTTTTCCTCGGAAGTCACTGCTGCTCTCCGTGTCACTGATGGGTAAATCCAGCCCATCTCCGGTAGAAGTCGATTGACATTTTCAGTGCCCTGGTCGTCGTTGACTGTGTCGAGGGTGTTTGCGTGCAGACCGAGACCGTGCTTCGTCAATCCCTGACGGAGCGCGTCAAGCCAGTCTTGATCATCAACAAGGTCGACCGTGCCCTCCTCGAGCTTCAAGTCGAGAAGGAGACCCTTTACCAATCCTTCTGCCGAACCATCGAGTCCGTCAATGTCATCGTCTCGACCTACGCGGACCCCGCGCTTGGCGACGTCCAGGTTTTCCCTGATCAGGGTACCGTCGCTTTCGGTTCCGGTCTTCACGGCTGGGGCTTCTCTCTCCGAAATTTCGCCGGGCGATACGCCAAGAAATTTGGTGTCGACAAGGCCAAGCTTATGCCTAAGCTTTGGGGTGACAACTACTTCAACCCGAAGACGAAGAAGTGGACGAAGACCTCTGACGGGGGTGCCGAGCGCGCTTTCAACATGTTCGTCCTCGACCCCATCTTCCGCATCTTCGACTCGGTCATGAACTTTAAGAAGGACGAGATCCCGACCCTGCTCGAGAAGCTTGAGATCAAGCTCGCTGTCGAGGAGCGTGAGCTTGAGGGCAAGCCTTTGCTGAAGGCGGTCATGAAGAAGTTCCTCCCTGCGGGTGACTCCCTTCTGGAGATGATTGTCATCAACCTTCCCTCGCCTGCGACCGCTCAACGGTACCGAGTCGAGACTCTTTACGAGGGGCCGATGGACGACGAGTCCGCTATCGCCATCCGTGACTGTGATCCCAAGGGCCCCTTGATGGTCTACATCTCGAAGATGGTGCCCACTTCCGATAAGGGCCGATTCTACGCCTTCGGCCGTGTCTTCTCGGGTACCGTCTCGTCCGGCCCGAAGGTCCGCATCCAGGGACCCAACTTCGTCCCGGGAAAGAAGGACGACTCGGTCGTCAAGTCGATTCAGCGTACCGTGCTCATGATGGGCCGTTCCGTCGAGGCTATCGAGGATTGCCCGGCCGGTAACATCATCGGCCTTGTCGGTGTCGACCAATTCCTGCTCAAGTCCGGTACCATCACGACTTCTGAGACTGCTCACAACATGCGAGTCATGAAGTTCTCCGTCTCCCCAGTCGTCCAGGTCGCGGTGGAGTGCAAGAACGCGTCCGACTTGCCCAAGCTCGTTGAGGGTCTCAAGCGACTATCCAAGTCTGACCCGTGCGTCAAGACCATGATCAACGAGAACGGGGAGATCATCGTGGCCGGTGCTGGCGAGCTTCACCTCGAGATCTGCCTCAACGATCTCGAGAATGACCACGCCGGCGTACCTCTGAGGAAGTCCGACCCGGTCGTCGGCTACCGTGAGACTGTCACTGCTGAATCTTCAATGGTCGCCTTGTCCAAATCGCAAAACAAGCACAACCGACTGTACGTCAAGGCCGAGCCTTTGGACGAGGAGCTTGCGAAGGAGATTGAGGAGGGCAAGGTCGCACCTCGTGACGATCCCAAGATCCGAGCGCGACATCTCGCCGACACCTACGGCTGGGACGTGACCGACGCCAGGAAGATCTGGACTTTCGGCCCGGACACCAATGGACCGAATATCTTCCTCGACGGGTCCAAGGGTGTACAGTACATGAACGAGATCAAGGACTCGGTCGTTGCTGCATTCCAGTGGGCAACGAAGGAAGGTGGTCTATGCGAGGAGCCTATGCGTGGAGTCCGGTTCAACATTCTCGACTGCACTGTAAGTGCGGAAGACTTGAGGCTGGAACGCTTGCTGATCTTGATATAGCTACACGCCGATGCCATTCACCGAGGCGGTGGTCAGATCATCCCCACTGCTCGACGTGTCTGCTACGCCGCCGAGATGCTGTCGAAGCCGACGCTCCAGGAGCCGATGTGAGCACCACCTGATCACTGGGAAGTCATGCTGATAGGATGCAGGTTTTTGGTCGAGATTGCATGCCCCGACTCTGCTCAGGGAGGTGTCTACGTGAGTTTGCGCCTCATCAGCCCTTCCCCTTCCCCCTACTCCCACCGCTGTCATAATTACCATCCTGCCCCACCCTGCGTATCCCACGAAATGAATCATTAGAGCACTATCTGACTTGATCCTTCTAGTCCGTCCTCAACGTCCGTCGCGGCCAGGTGTTCTCGGCCGAGCAACGTGTCGGTACACCAATGTACACCATGAAGGGTGCGTGTCCACCCGTACTTCCGCGATTCCCATACTGATGCCCTTCGTAGCCTACCTGCCTGTCGCGGAGTCGTTCGGTTTCAATGCCGCATTGCGTGAGGCCACTGGTGGCCAGGCGTTCCCCCAGGCTGTAGGTAACTCCCGTATACCTCATCTCCTTCCATCTGACGCATTCTCGTCTTAGGTGTTCGACCACTGGGAGGCACTGAACGGTGAGCCTGAAGCCCCATATCTCTTGGCACAATGTACTAATATCTATCAGGTGATGCCACGGAGAAGGGCAGCAAGGTCAACGAGCTTGCGGTCAAGATCCGGACAAGAAAGGGCCTCAAACCTGATATCCCTCCGCTCGACTACTATTACGACAAGCTCTAGAGTGGTGCTCACGACGTCGCGCAGGAAGGACGAGACCGGAGGAAGGGTGTTGGAGACGAAAAGGGAGGGACCGGAAGGGGCAGGAGTGGATGCGGCGGTATTTTTTGTCATATGCATTCGATGGATCTGTTCTGAGCTACATTGGGGTGGGATCTACTGCGTGCATCTTCTCGAGACCTTGACGGTTGAAACGACAGGGAGGATTTCGCAAGGGTTGAGGGGGCAATCGAGCAGAGGCTGAAGGAGACGAATTCCACAAGCAGACCTCCACAAATGGGTCTGTTGCAGAGAGATTATCATAATACTAATCAAAGAGACGGACGGACCTTCGTCTCGGAAGACGACGTGACGTGTTCCATCATGGCGTCTTCCTCCTCCTCTTCGCAGTCCCTTGACATCCCTCTACACGTCCAATACATCCAGAACCTCGACAAGGTAAGTCCATCAACCCTCAAGCATTCCCAACCATCACCCCTCCACTTCGCCCCTCCTATGCACTTCTTTCCTTCTTACCACCCTGCTACCATGGTCAAGTCCTGACCGGATGTTTGACGCAGCGGAAAGATCTCGCCTACCACCTGACCGAGCATCTCCGACTTAACGGCGTCTACTGGGGTCTCACCGCGTTACACATCATGGGTCAACCCGACGGCCTCGATAGGGACGAGATGATCGAATACGTCATGTCATGCTGGGACGATGAGGCGGGTCAGTCCATTCTCGCTCTCTCATTCCACTCTTTCCTTGCCCAACTGTTTTCCCCTTCCTTTTGGGTCCGTTCGGATTCTCACTTGGGTTTCGCAGGGACCTTCGGCGCCCACCCAGGACACGACGGACATATCCTAGCCACCCTCTCAGCGATCCAGATCCTCCTCCTCCAAAACGCCCTCGACCGCATCGAAATCAACCGCGTCGTCTCCTGTCCGTCTCTCCCCCTCCCCACCATCCCACCCTCCAACCACTACTAACGTAAACCAGTCCTCTTGGCCAGAGTCGCTCCGAATGGAGCTGCATCTGGAGACTCATTCGGCGAATCCGATACACGCTTCTCATACATCATGGTATCCTCACTCTCCCTCCTCGGCCGCTTGGATGACCTCGACAAGCTGTATGAGGGGAGAGGGAGGGAGTTGGTAATTGAGAGAATCAGGGGGAGCGGCAATTTCGACGGGGGGTTTGGGCTCGAGCCGGGCGGGGAGAGTCATGGGGGACAAGGTACGTTCCGCTCGCCGTCTACTCGATGGAAACGAGGCTGAGTAGTGATGGGGTGGGTAGTCTGGGTGTGCGTGGCTGCGTTGGCCATATTGGGGAGGTTAGAGTTGGTGGATAGGGATTTGACGGGGGCGTGGTTGAGCGAGAGGCAGTTGCCTAATGGTGGGCTGAATGGGCGGCCTGAGAAGCTTGAGGATGTGGGCTGCCTCTTCCTGGTCCTCTCTCCTACTCTGCCTTGAGAATGAGACACTCTTACTTCAGAACGAGATCGGATTGGATGAAGTTGGAGCTGATGAGAGTGGAGTAGGTGTGTTACTCGTGGTGGAATCTCGCGGCGTTATCCATTGTGGAGAGGATGCATTGGATCAACCGGAATCAGCTCATCGAGTTCATCCTCTCCGCCCAAGTGAGCTTTCCCTCCGACTTAGCTTGGTGGTGGTATTGATGGGTGTAGGATCTGGAGGATGGGGGGATCGCGGATCGGCCGGGGGATTGGGTGGATGTGTTTCATACCATCTTTGGAGTGGCGGGTAGGTCAACTCTCTCCGGAGTCGGATTCAGGAGGGCGAGAATGACCAAGCTGATGGGGAGATAGGGTTGTCATTGTTGGGATATCCGGGATTGGTGGATGTCGATCCGGTGTATTGTATGCCGGCGGAGGTCATCGAGAAGCGGGGATTGGGGAAGCCTTATCGAGCGCTACAACGGATGGTAGAGTATCCACCACCATGATGCACGGTGTGACTGGACAATGCCCTTTGGATCCTGTCCAGGGGCAGATTCTTCACCGGAAATAATTGCCTTGAGGTGCGAGAAAGGTATTGGAGCTCTCCCAAGGATACACCCGTGAGCACTATGGCGCGTACTATGTACACTATGCATCTCTTATTCATTGCACTCCGCTCTCTCCCCCCGGGACCGTCGTGCTACTCAGGCCCTCCTCGCCCGCTGGCGTCTGCGTCCCCGATGTAGGGCCCATTGCCATGGCCATCTGTCCTGCCTGAGTCTGGGCAAGCCGTTGTCGCTTCTTCTCCGCTTCCGCCTCCTTCTCCGACTCGATGGTCGCCACGATCTTCTCGATCTCCGCCTGCTCGAGGTTCTGTCCACGATGCACCATTCACGATCAGCTATACCAAGGGAGAGATTGGTCGCGACCCACCGTAATCACCCCATACTTTTCCATCACGCTAATCTCGATATTCTTCGCGCCAGTCTGCACCACCTCGAGCAGTGACTTGACGGTAAGCTTGATCGCCTCGTCCCGGCCCAGGTCGTCTGTGTAGTTCTTCTCCAGGAACTCCCGGACTGTCTTGGAGGAACGACCGATCGCGCTGGCCTGGGATCTATCAGCTGGGTCCTGGCGATGAGTTGCTTCGAGGTCTGAGCATCTGATCTCGTGCGGCTGGCGGAGACAAGAGAAACTCACCTTCCACGCAGAGTAGATCCCGCTCGGCTCGGTTTGGTATAAACGAGGTTCCGTGTCGTTAGGGTCGAAGCCGACTATGAGGGTGGAGATCCCGAATGGTCGAACACCTCCTGATTGTGTGTATCTCTGCGGAGAAGGCAGTACCAGTCAGCATGAAGGTAGTGGGACGGATAATGGCAAACCTGTTGAATCCCGGCGATGTGCTTGGTGATGTACTCAATGCTGACTGGATCCTCGACGGTCAATCGATGGGACTGGCATTCCACACGAGCTTTGTCGATCAAGATGCGGCCGTCGGCGGTCAAGCCTGCATCCACCGATTCAGTGTGTATCTCTGGTGTACCGCCTCGCCACCAGAACAAGTCTGGTGTTGAAAGTGCCAAAGACCCACCGGCAAAAGCGACGCAGACATGGTCATCGAGCATAGCCACCTTCCGCACCGTCCTCGGATCTTGAAGCTGGAGTGTGGATTTCTTCTCGACGCCGAGGACGACACAGGAGGTTCCTCGTACTCCAACCTGAATGAATGAAAGAATCAGCCCAGAACTCCATGACGCCAGGCCAGCCGTGCTTGCCGGATGACTCGTTGTGGAGTTGCGGGACTTACAGCGCATGTTCCTCGTCGGACAGCTTCGAGTGCGTACTCCACTTGGAACAGCTAACAACCAGTCAGATAGGACCACCAATGAAATTATAGGGACACACATGTCCATCGGGTGAGAAGACGGTGAGAGCTAAGAATGAGCGAGTCAGTCCAGACGATCGAGTTGGGACGAAGAGAAAGCACACCTCGGTCGTATGATCTCGACATGATGACTCAGTCCGGGAGCGATGACTATGAGATCAAGGCCTGGAAGCCCGGCTGGTTGGATGGAGGGAGCGGTAGTGACAAGCAAGCACTGAGAGGAGGCGATCAACGAGGATGGTTAGAGGAAATATTCAAAGTGGACGGACGAAATATCTCCAGGACGACACGCGTATCATCTTACGTAACGGGAAGCGGAACCTTTCTGCTGTTGGTCCCGAGCCTGTTGTGTTGCATAGTAATTAATTCATCCAGACCGTTTCAACATGCATCGAGGAGCTCGACAAAGCACTGCGGCGCAACGACAGCCCAAGCCGAACGATTCGGCCCAGTCCGAGGATGGTGAGTCTCATGGCCGAGAATGAGAAATGCAGCTGATCTCGGATGTAGCTACCATACAAGATGAGCAAGGTGAGGATACATCGCGGTGTATCAAGAGGACTGTTGCTGATAAGGGAGAGAAGAGCAAGAAGAAGAGATCAAAGCTCTCCAAAAGCGAAACGCCTCAAGCATAGCTCAAGCCCGAAACACCCTCGACATCGGCGTCCTAACCTGCCTCTTCATGTGCGTCCCCGCCCTTCCCCAGACACCCAGCTCACTCACCCCCCACAGCACTGCCAGTCAACTCCTTCGGCACTTCTCCAAACCCTCTTCCTTCCTAAGTCTCCTCGCCCTGTCCCAAACCCTCCTCCTCCCCCTCTCCCTCTCACCCTACTGGATCCCCTTCCTATCCCACTTCATGAACCACCAACATCACCTCCTCGTCATGGCTCACCTCGTGCTCTTCGTGCTAGCTTTCAATACAGTAAAGAAGCAGGGTGCGGGGATGGCGGAGATTGTCAGGTGGGCTTTGCCGGAGATCATGGCTGGGGCGGTGGAGATTCAGAGGAGGAGCGAGAGGGATGCGGAGAGGAGGTTGAGGAAGTTGCAAGGGATGAAATATCCGGCGAAGGGGCCATGAACGGTATCCTTGGGACTGGCGAAGCTGCCTGATGATTGCGCTGATGCAGCTCATCTGCCGGCTCAACTGACTGACTCAGGTGGGATAGCTTACGTTACTCGTAAGGAGGAGTAGGGAATCTGTGAGGGAGGGAGTAAGGAGACTGATCAAAGGACGGAAATAGGAAATTCGACAAGCCGGCTGCAGATTGGGCCAGTTCGAAATTACGACTGTCGATCGCGAATGTGGACCCAGGATGGCCGGTCGGGAGCAGTGTGGATCGACGCCCGCCTTCTCTGCGACGCCCCGAACTTTTCCTCCAAGCCAAATGTATGAAACCTCTTTCCTGAACATCAATTCCAAGTGTTGACCATCATAGGACAGAGTCTTACTGCCGATTCAGAGTTAATCTCTGCCTACCCTTCCCGCTTGGGCGGTCTGTAAGTCAGCCGTCCTCCTAAAATCAATCCTCTTCACTGCATTCCCCCTCCTCCATCGACCCTACCAACACCATGTCCAGCTCCATCCGTCCCGCCCTCCGCCGCCAAAATTCCAAAGTCCGTTTCTCCCGCACCGACATGTCCCCTATCAGCACCATGACGTCCGACTCCACCATCCACGGACCGCACATCCAGCATCATCACCAATCATCCCAAGATGAGCAAAAGCTCTTCGATGTCAACTCCTACCCCTTCTCGAGCGAGGGGTCGAGGGACGCTCAGCCGTTAGGAGATTCTGGGGAGTACTATCGGGATGTCTCCTGAGGAGAGGAGGAAGTGAGCCTACACCGGCATGATTCGGAGTCTCAGAGGTACGAGAAGTATGGGACCCCCCACGCTCCGATGCGTATACGTCAACTCCCCCTCGGGTGGGGGCGCGAAGGTGGACGAATATCCAGCAGCATAGGCCGACACTCGATACCCTCCTCTCGGCAGAAGCGGTCGAGCAGTACAATCAGCCAAACAACTTCAGCGTCAGTCCCCGGAACTCGACGATTGTGGGGAACTACGAAGCTCCAGTAGGTCGACCGCTGCAAAATCGGTCGCCATACCAATACTCGCCTCAGACCCGGCCGTCTTCCGCGCTGAGACCTTCGTTGATCATGCCCTCGAACGGCCCAGGCAGTCCACAACGCGCAATATCCCAGGGAGCGGTGATTGAACGGCTCGACTATCCCCGTGGTAGTCCAGCTCGCTCGTCCGTGCCGATTACCGGTGCGACGCCGCCTCGCAGGGTGCTTGAGCAGCATCGAGGATCCGCACCGAACGGGTCGGTTCTCCCCAATTCGGCTTCCCTCGTCAGCCGGCGCACCAGTCGCCGATCCCGGACGCTTAACATCCTTACTCGACAGCAATTCATTATCAAGCTCGCCCAAGCACTGATGACCTTCGGCGCCCCTTCCCCCCGCATCGACTCGCAACTCGCAGCCCCCGCGCACGTCCTGAAGTCGACGCCCAATTCATTCACTTCCCCTCAATCATCATGCTTCCTTCGGCGACATCGACACGCGTACCTCCGAGACGCATTTGGTCAAAGCCGGCGGCGGACTGGACCTTGGCAAGCTGCACCGAGTACACAACGTCTACAAAGCGGTAGTGCACGACGAGATGGATGCGGCAGAGGGAACGAAGCGGATCCATGCACTCTTGAAGGGGCCGATGACATACAACCTCTGGCAGAGGATGTTGATCGCCTTCCTGTGTTCCGGTATCATCGGGCCTATGGACTTTGTGGGGAGCTTCATCGACGGTGTCGCTTCGGGTTGCCTTGGGATTCTGCTCAACTTTCTGCAGTTGCATGTGGCGAGCAAGAGTGCAATGTACTCAAATATCTTCGAGTGGGTGTACCTGAGAGGATCGAGCTGACATGGGTAGAATCGGTAAAGCTACGGTCATCTCGTTCACTGCGAGGGCACTGTCGACGACGGGAATATTCTGCTACCAAACGGTGGCGTCTGGGGGAGTCGTGCTCATCCTTCCGGGGTATACCATCTGTGTGTCGGTACCGATCGAATGCGACTAATCAGGCATCGCAGTATGTGGTTCTCTCGAGGAGGCTTTAGCCTTCAAGAACATCGTCTCCGGCTCCGTCCGAATGGTATATGCGATTATCTACTCGCTCTTCCTGGTACCTCAGTCCGGCCTGATCTCAAGCTGATCCGAGCAGGGCTTCGGGATCACGATCGGTTCCGACCTCGTCGTACTCGACCAACCCGCTCGCCGATCCTCCAGCCGCCGCCGCCACCGCCAGCTCCCTCAAAACCCTAACCGGGACCTTCATCTCCTCCCTCCTCCTCCAATCCGCCGATGCCGCCTTGGACTCCACTACCTCACTGATGCCCTTTAACGGTATATTCACATTTTCCAACGCCACGACCGATACGATCACCACCAACCTCAAACAAGGCGCCATCATCTGCGCCGCGACCCCTCTTGGCCGTGGTGGAGACAGGGGATGCCGTAGATCTACCTCTTGGCGTTCGTCCCGCTGTTCAGCCTGTTGTTGAGTATGTGGAATATGCAGCCGCTCAGGAGTAGGCAGTTGCTGGTGATGGTGGTTATTAGCTGTGTTGGGTATTTGACGGATACCTTGGCGAATCATTATATCTTTGACGAGAGTGATGTGGTCAGTGCGATCCCGGGCGTTCGTCATCGGGTGTGTAATCTCTCGTTCTCTCTTTAGCATACACCCTCCGGATTTGATGGAGGAAAATGCTGACGGAGACGCAGGATACTGGGAAATATCTGTTCGCGGGTATTCGGCGGGACGGCGTTCACGTCGATGGTGACAGGTCTCCTCTTCCTCGTCCCTGTAAATCCTGAATCGCTCAACCTTGCTCGATGCTGATCGGATCGTCTCTCTGTGTAGTCGGGTATCGCAGCAGCCGGTGGTCTAGCGATGACAACGACAACGACAACGCACCACGGCGATTCGTATTCCCAAGGCCTGATCATTGGGTTCCGTATGGTCCAGGTCGCTATCGGGATCACCGTGAGTGCAGTCCCCTTGCATCGTTCGTGTCTGATAGGCCGATAGGTCGGCCTGTTCGGCTCCGGGCTGCTCATCTACTCGTTCGGACGTAAGAAGGGGACCGCCCTGTTCGCATCCTAGTGCTCCGAATCGTGCTCATATCCGTACCCACTTGATTTACCGCAGAGGTAGAGAAGCGGGATGAGTATTCAAAAGGTGATCGTCAACATCTATATCCAGATCCCCATGTATGCAAATAGTGTCCTTCTGTTCGCCTACATCAATGAAACCCGCGTCCCTGTGCTACGTCCAAGATCGCTATTCGCGATACTGCCATCTCGATCGGAAACAAACGAGCGATATCTAAATAGAAATCAGTCACCGATTTCCCGAAGCTGATGCAAGTCGAGGGGACTTGCATTCTTCGGAGACGAGCGCGATCGGATGGAGAGACAGATGGACGGGTGTTTGCGAGCGACCGGAGGAGGTGGATTTGCTCGATTACCGGCTGCTTCACATTAGCCTGTTTCACCAGCTTTGGACCAGGCATACCTTAGGCGCCTCCTTCCGGATCTCGCTAGCACCGGTCGTATTTATATCCGAGGCGTTCTTGACAATCGCGTCGATCTAACAACCATAAGGCAACACCCTTTCCAAGAATGCAAGACGACTCACCCGACTCGTCATCGCCGCTCTCTCCGCCAAGGAACCAGAATCCGCATCCTCCTCCGGAGCGATCTGTCGATAATTCTTACGTGCCTTCTCCGGGATCTTCTCCATGGCCCCAGCTTTTCCCTTGCCTTTGCCTTTCCCCTTGACCTCCATAGCCGAATCGATCGATGCGTGAACGACCTCGAGGTGCGCATTGTAGACTACCGCCTGGAGGTCGGCGCCAGAGTATCCCTGGGACTGGGCTGCGATATCGGACAGGTCAACGGAGGGATGGAAGGTGAGTTTGCGGGAGAGCGCTTCCAGGATCTGGATCTCATCAGCGTCGAGACGCCAGCATACCGTACGACTTGCCTCAAGGCGGTCAGCCTCTGAGGGCATGTCGCAGATCAGTGACTTGTCCAATCGTCCAGGTCGAAGCAGAGCAGGATCAAGCAGGTCCGGTCGGCTAATTGATCAGCTAGACTTCCGGAAGTTGTATCGTACCTAGTCGCCGCAAGCACGTAGACTTCCTCCAATCCTTGCGCACCGTCCATTTCCGTCAACATCTGGTTCACCACCCGGTCCGTCACGCCTGTCGAGTCGTGACCCCTGTTCAGATCAGCTCTATCATGGAGCCTCGCATCAACGCAATAAGAAGGTCGCACCTCTTCGGCGCAATTGAATCAAACTCATCAAAGAACAGCACACAAGGCTTGGCCGCACTAGCTCGCTCGAACAGATCCCGGACAGCCTTCTCGCTCGCCCCGATATACTTGTTGAGGATCTCGGGACCATTGACGGAGATGAAATTCAGTCCGCACTCTTTCGCGACGGCTGAAGCAAGCAGAGTCTTGCCGCAACCGGGGAAGCCATAGAGCAGTAACCTGGAATGAGAGGATTAGCAGTGTTAGAAGACCCAGACAAAAAGACAGGACACTGACCCGGAGCGGAGGCGAAGAGGGCAGTTGGCGAAGATCTGGGCGTATTTCGTCGGCCATTCCAGGGTTTCGCGGAGGACCCGGCGAGGCTCGTGAAGCCCTAAAGCCAGATCAGCGGATGCTCCATACCATGGAGCTCCGCACCTCCGATATCGCTCCACTGGACCTCCGACTTCTGTAGGGTGACACCGCGCAAACTCAGAGGCGTGAAAGCGGCTTGAGCGAGCGCGAAATCGTCCATCGTGACCCGGAGCTGCAGAAGTGTTAGATAAGCAGACATGGGGCCTAGAGGTGGCCCCTAACCTTACTGCTGTCTTCATGAGCGGTTCGGATCATCGCCTGCTGCATCGCCCCTTCCACCAGGTCGCTCATATCCGATGCCGTGTGGCCCTCGGCATTACTCGCGAGAGTAACGAAATCGAGCTCCGGTTCATCGCCATTCGTTAGGCGACGATCCGAGCCTTCCGCCTTCTCTTCTACCAGCACTTGCAGTATCTACTCATCAGCATGATCTTGAGTCGCGACGCACCTCTCGTCGAAGTTCCTTGTTTGGAGCGCTGATCTTGATCGTCTCGCCAAAGATATGCTTTGCGTTCAATAGTGGGTGCAGCGACGGGCTACTCGTGGCGATCGCGATGGCCAAGACTCCGGACGGAAGGCTGGTGGTCGAAAAGAGACGACAGAAATGATCGGCCAAGGCAGTTGGATTCGATGACGGTGTCAACTGTTGGAGTCAGTTGACTATGTCTATTGCAAACCAGCAGACACACCTCGTGCTCCGGTCTGAGCAGAGAATCAAGTCCATCCAGAATCAGAAGACTAGGCCTTCGGCGTGTCGCCTCCTCTAACCAACCCGTCATCTTCTCCTTCGTCGCCGACATTCGAGAGTCTATGTCGATACGCCCGACATCCTCGTAAATCACATCTGAGCCCCCTCAACGTATGACGTAGTACAGACGGGAGGGCAAACCTGGCAGTACCTCTCGATCAGACTCGAGCCGTTCAGCGATGAGCTTGACAAGGCTGGTCTTTCCTGAGCCCTTCGCACCGACTACCAGCAATGGTCGAGGATAGTCCATGCCATTCGAGCGCCGCAGATAGGCAATGGCGTCCTGTAACATAATGTCGACACCAGCTAGTCGCCGAGTGGTCCGGGACGGAGGACTGCGGAGAAGCCGTCATTCTCGTGTACATGATTGATATGACCTACAGCTCGAAAGCCGGGAGAGCTGCCTTCAACCTTACGGGGTTTAGCCACCCCTTCCTCTGACCAGCCGCAATCGTACTGAATGGTCGAGCCAAATCAGAAAGCCCCAGAACGTGCAGAAAAGACGAACCGGACACTGCCCCAACACTCCCATTTGTCATCCGTCTTTCCAAGAAGCGCTAAGCATCCCTCCGGCATCTCAAGCCAAGAAGCGAGCCAAACCTCCAGTCGGTCATCCTCCTCCTTCGCCTTCGCTTCGCCCGCATCCGCTTTTGCGTCCATTTGCGACTGTGAAGAACTGTCCTTTGAGGCCCTTCTCACGAGCTCTAGCCGGACGTGCGCCAGGCCATCGCCCTTGATCTCCAATTTCCGCTTGACCCTTCTGAGCGTCTCAGGCGAACATAGTGCCAATCTGTCACTTCCAAGCGTGTCCAGCTGGTCTTGCGGGATCTCAGGTCTCCCCCATTCTGACGCCACTCTGGGCGGTAAAAGCCGGAGCCTGACGTGCTGTTCTTTCGCCTTCTTCCCGTGCGTCGCATCAGGTTTGGTGGAACTTGAAGATGACGCGGCCGGAATAACCGATTCCTCGATTTCAGCTGCCCGACGGGGCGCGGCATCCCTCGGACGAGGGGCGACGAAGATCTCCGTCTCGGAGTGGACGAGGACCGCTGAGCTGTCACTCGTCTTCGGATCCGTGGCGTCTTGCACCTTGTGAGTCAGCTCAATGACTGAGTAACAAGGGGAGAACTGACCGACGCGTATCCGGATTTTCGTCCTCCCCATCACCCATACATCCAGAACTTGGCCCTTTTGAGCCCCTCGGAGCTGGGAAAGAAGGTTGTTCTCGAGGAACGAGGCATGTTGTTCCTGCTCCATTATCAGGTTGTGCCCACCTCGCCTATTGAATTGACCTACCAGGATCTCCCAGTCATCCGACGTGAGGGGCGTCACCGATACCGACCGCGCTTTGATGGGATTATGGATCACCGAAATCTCTACCTGTCCCCTGATCAGCATGAATCCATGAATCCAGGCCATCGACCTGCGACTGACTATGGTTCCCTCGGCCCATCCCAAGCCCATAGCCACCTCCGGATCCACCTCAATCGTCTCCAGCCCCTCCCCTCTACCTACTCCCGCCAACCCGCCTGGGAGTGAGCTGGCTGCTGCAAGTCCGGACCATCCCAGATAAGCCGCATGAGGACGGTGACTTGACGCGATGAGAGGCGAGAGGTGGAGGATGATCCCTTGTGGTCTCTACGTGGTCGTTAATCTAGTTGAGGGGAGAGCTGGACATGCGACGTACGGCTTGTTGTTGAGCTAATGACGCGTATAGAGAGAGGGGGAGATGGACGAGATTTGAGCGGAGGGAGCGATACTTGATAGTCGCTTTCTTCGGCATCTTGCCTTTCCCATATCGGAGGCTTCAATATACAAGTCATGAAAGACGTGAAACCCCAAAGAGAGCAGAGCCGGCAAAGTTGTCTTGGCCCGGACGGGATTTGATTCCGTTACAACTCCTAATCTTAACTTATCGTTCTGCAAAACGGTGCCCCCATCAAGGCCTTCTATTCCGACCATGATGACTAGACAAACTGGAATATATATGACAATCCACCGATTTCTTCTGACATCGCCCATCAGCATGTACTAGTTTCTCCTCAGGCAATGACATCATCCCCTTTAATTCTCCCTCTCCAAAGACCAACATCGACGACTCTGCGCTCCTCCCTCGTCATCCCGACCTTCCTACAAGTTCTCGTCGAGCTGGTGCAGAACTCTTTAGATGCAGGAGCGAGACGTATAGACTGCTGGCTTGATCTTCGGAAAGGTGCTGAGAGCTTAAGGGTCGAGGACGATGGTTGCGGAATTGAGAAGGGGGCATTGAGAAAGATTGGAACTCGATATGGCGAGTTTCGCTTCCGTCTTGACTGGTCTTCGGACTGATGCAGAATCGCAGTAACGAGTGAGGGGTTAAATGAAAGCGGAACTGGGTCTGTGGGAACCTATGGCTTCCGAGGAGAAGGTGCGCTTCGCTTGAGGAACCGTATGAGCGATATGAGCTAAGTGATTGGGACAGCTCTGTCCTCCATCGCTGCGCTAGGTTTGGTAGAGATCACAAGCCGGACCGCGATCTCCCGTCACACATATACGAAGCTCATCAAGGTCTGCATTTCGCCCTGGAATGGCGTTTCACTCCTTGATTTTCTAACTTCCTCCATTTAGAGCTCGAAGACGCTATTCGAAGGCGTCTCATCTCGACCCATCTCCGGTACACACGGGACAGCTATTGTAGTGAAGGATCTCTTTCACAACGTGTGTCTATTATCTTCTTATCTGTTCTGGGCCTATGTCACCAGATTCCAGTACGGCAGGCATCTATAGCAGCCAGCTCGCCAGCATCGACTCTTGCCGCCTGCAAGAAGGTCATCGAGACTCTGGCGCTGGTCAGACTTGGCGTGAAATGGACGCTCTGGGAAGAGAGAAGCGTGGGTACGTCGATCGGAGCTGCAGCAAAGAAGGTCTTGGCGATACCCGAGGTCAGTGCGATTCTCTCGATGAGACCTCGGATGCTGAGGTGAACTAAGCTTCGAACGAGCGTAGACGTTTTCCGCTCGGTATATGGGAATGCTACGGTCGTGGCGAGTCCTGATGCTGAGCCCGCATTGCTGTATCTGAGGCTCCGAGCAGAGAGTCCAGAATATTCGAGTCTCGTCAGGGCGTCGACGGATTGACGGCTTCATCAGCCTCGAGGGATCGGTCACCAAGGTATTTCAGCCCTTCTCGCGGGAGGCTTCCCAGCTGATTCGGCCTCTCACATCGTAGGCTCATCAGCATCTTTGTTCGTCGTTTTTCGAACATAGGAAGCAGCGCTAACACGCTCAGATCTCAACCATTACCCCATCGATCGAGGCGATCTCCAGACCGCCATCGTCAAGCGCTTTGCGGCTAGCAGATTCTCCGCCATGACTCAGGATATCTTGATGGAGCTTACGCCGAGCAACCGTGTGTTACCATGCTTACATCTTACCAGAGCTGAGTCTGACGATGTATCTAGGTCAGCGCCGCTCACCTCGCCGCCTCGAAAGGCACCCGTGCTATGTGCTAAATATCACGATTCCACACGAAGACGTCGACGCAGCTTACGAACCGCGTAAGGGGGTTCTAGGCTATAAGGTACCTTTACTGGAAGCATCGGCGCGTCACGCTGATTTTCGATGCAGGATGCGGAATCAGTCAAGTCGTTCCTGCTTGCGGTCATTGACGAGTTCTCGAAGAGACACCATTTCGTATCAAAGCCGATCAATCCATTGGATGTCTTGCCTTTAAAGCCGAGGCGTTCTGCATCAGCACAAACCACTCAGTCAAGCAGGAATCATACTCCGCATTCTTCCGGTCGACGCCCTGAACAATCTCAACCCGCAGTATCGCCCTATGAATTGCAACCGGTCTCTCCAGCATTCACTTCTCGACCTTGCACACCCGTCATAAGACGACCGCTGTCTGTAACTCCTGCTCCAATGATGCGCCTTATGGATTCCGAGCCAGCGCGCAAGAGAGCTCGCCTTACTTCATCTGTAGTAAGAGCCGGTGGGGATAAGTCGAGGTGGATTGATGAACTGATCGCGGTATGGATGAATTAGAGCTTGATGTCATCGCTGATGAGCAAGGCGAGCAGGAGATAGATACCAGCGTTCTGCCTTTCGCTTCGCCGAGGCCCCGATCAACGTCTCCACCTCCCGATACTCCCGTTGTGCAGTCTCCTGCCTTTCCGCGTTCGGCGACGCCCGCTCGGAAATCCGATCACCAGCAGTGCCAAAGTTTCGTTGACCCCACCACTTTGGCCATTCCCCTAATTATCGGAACTGCAAAGACGACATTCGCCAAATCGTCGCTCTCCAAGGCGCTGATTCTAGGGCAGGTTGACCGAAAGTATATCGCTTGTCTCTTGGGGTCGTCCTCGTCAATGGAAGGCCAAGATCTCGTCCTGATCGATCAGCATGCTGCAGATGAGCGTGTCTCCGTGGAGGCGATCTTACGCGAGCTCTGCGATGGGTTTGCCAAGGACAACGTGGATATCATGAACTCGACGCAAGTCGAGCCAGAGGTCTTGCTAAATCGGGAAGAGGCGGAGGTTTTGGCGAATCCAGCAGTACTCGACATCTTCCGAAGATGGGGCATTCAACTAGCCCTTCCCGATATCCTCGCATCCGACTATGTTCAGGTCTCGGTCGAAGCTGTGCCGAAATCCTTAGCGTCTAGACTCGGTCGCAAAGACGCAATCGAGATGACGCGGCTCATCAAGCTATACCTCCCGGTCCTCGACTCATGTCTCGGCGAGATGAAAGCTCTCATCGCGGAGGCGACGGTGAACGAGGTCGACTGGGGAAGGGTACTGCGGTGGATGCCAAAGGAAATGCTCGAGCTCGCGAATTCCAAGGCTTGTCGCGGTACGCGACTGCCATTCCCACTGGCTAGGAGCTGATGGGGATAGGGGCAATCATGTTCGAGGATCGACTCGACAAAGATCAATGTGCTCGTCTGGTGGATCGACTGAGCCATACGACCTTCCCGTTCATGTGTGCGCATGGCAGGCCGAGTATGGTTCCCCTCGTTATTATGGGTCGAGGACGGGAGGCGGGGCAGCGGAAGGTGGATTGGGCGGCTTGGAAGCGGACTCATGCCATGGAAAACACGATTGGTCAACACGGACGCTCGGGCGAAGCGAGAGGATGACCCTGTCCTCTTTCGCCGGCTGAACCTGTGCCAGAGGTGATGGCGAGTTCGTCTCTCGTTTCATTCATGCATCACCTATAGACAGATACCGTACATCAATCGACCTCGACCCTCCCTCCAAATTTCTGCAAAGTCTCCAAATACGCTGATCGCATGAGTTTTGGTGCTTAGCGTCTGATCACTGACCCGAGCTTGAGCCAGCCGCCGAAGACTTGTTGGTATCGGAGATTATGACGTCCGTCTCTAGATTTCCCCTTGTCGAGCCGCTGCAAATCATCACGGGTATCTGTGGGATCAGGTCCCTCCGGATCCGCAGTCATCCCTTCCTCCTGTTGGAGAATCGATTTGACCTTGCTCCTCTCTTGAACGAATTGATTGGGCATCACACACAGGTACTGCTTTCTCGCTGATCGCCTCCTTGCTCCAATCCGATGAGCCAAACTCTGAACTCATCTTTCTCTGCTCTGAATGGCGGAAACTGTTGGAACATGTAAAGTCTCTGGTGTATGGTCGAGTGAGCTGGGTTATTTGAAATGAATGAAGGCGAAAGCAGATGGGCCTCTAATTCACCTTTTATACCTTTCTCGGTGGGCTTCCCATGCACACCCTTCTCTGATGACCAAATAATGGCCTAAAAGATTTTCAAAGCATTTCAGTACCACCTTGTCTTGGTTGGAGCACTCTCAACTCAAGGGAGCTCTAGACATTCAGTAGCAAAGGAGGTGTCAGGATGCTACGCCGACCAGTGATAAGGCCCGACGTCCAACTCCTACGACTGGCGATCGTGGCCGAAGGTGGCGATTGATAGGCAAAGAGGGTCCAGCGTCAAAGGTACT